>VOFB01000486.1_pt1 | contig 72001 bp, 97 predicted proteins | sample 5384141 | NCBI WGS metagenome assembly VOFB01 (sample SAMN12384721, study PRJNA508395) | human gut metagenome | isolation source: healthy gut A | host: Homo sapiens
GCACAGAAGGCAATTGCAAAGCTGATGCTTGCACGAAACAAAGAAAATACAGATGCTCTTATGCATTCGAATGAGCAGGTGATTGAAAAAACGTTGGAAGTAGAAGAAAAGCTTTCTGAAAACAGTCAGCAGATCATGGACATGCAGAAAAACCAGATGGATGAAAAATTACAGGAATTGATGCAAAGTCAGAAATTAGTTCTTGATAATTTAAATGATGTCAAAGAATCACTGCAGAGTGACATGCAGGATGTTTTGTCAAATATGATTCATGACACATTGGAGAAAGAACTTGCATCTGCCATAGAGCAGATACATACTTATGTGAAAGAGGCGGTAAGTCAGGCTGTTGGTTCAGTAAAGGAGAATCTTGCTGCGGAAGTGCCGGTTATGGCAGCTGTTTCCCCGGCAATGGATGAACAATTACCAGACATGGGAATGCCGGAAATAGATGAAGAATTACCAGATCTAGGAATGCCGGCAGAAAGTGAAGAATTACCGGATCATGGAATGCCGACAGAAGATGAAGAGTTGCCGGATCATGGAATGCTGACAGAAAGTGAAGAGTTGCCGGATTCAGGAATGCCGACAGAAGGTGAAGAGTTGCCGGATCTGGGAATGCCGGCAATGGATGAAGATCTGTCTAATATGGAACTGCCAACATTGGGAGAAGAATTATCAGAAACAGAACTCCCGGATTTAACTGACGGCGGAGATCTGGATGAGGAACCGTCAATCGGCGAGATGCCGTTAATGGAAGAGGAAGAGCCGGAAGCAGCCGATACATCCCTGATAGATGAGGAACCATCAATCGGCGAGATGCCGTTAATGGAAAGGAAGAGCCGGAAGCAGCCGATACATCCCTGATAGATGAGGAACCGTCAATCGGCGAGATGCCGGTTTTTGATGATTTGAACGATGCTGCATCAGCCGTGGAGGAGGTGCAGGCAGAACCGGTAGAAGAAGTGGAAGCGGAAGAAGTTCCGATTACGGAGGAAGCAACAGTAGAGCCGGATACGGATGCAGTAACTTTGACAGAAGAAATTCCGGTATCTGCGGATGAGTCAGTGATTGAAGAAGTAAAAAATTCCGGAAGAGACAACCGTTACGGAAGAAATCCCGGTATCTGCAGATGAGTCAGTCATCGAAGAAGTACCGGCACAGGAAGCGTCTTCATCCATGGCAGATATGAGCAATCCAAATAAGATCATGACACCGGATGAAATTGCAGCGTTGATCGCAAATTTATAGAAATGCATCATAAGTAAAACGCAATTAAAGATGTATTTGAAAGGGCGTGTGAAAAAATGATTCTTACTTTTCACACGCCCTTTGACATTTGGTCATCAAAAAGCTCTGCGGTAATGCGCACGATCTCTTTGATCACAGCTACAGCAGTTTCCATTCCTTCCACACTGATGTGTTCGAATGGACCGTGGAAACCGTAACCGCCTGTGCCAAGATTCGGGCACGGAAGTCCCATAAAGCTTAAACGCGCACCGTCGGTACCGCCGCGTACCGGACGTGAGACTGGTTCAAGACCAACAGAAGAAATAGCTTTCTTTGCGATATCCACAACATAAGTATTTTTCTCAATGATTTCCAACATATTTGCGTAGGAATCGTGGATAGTCAGTGTAACAGTTCCGACACCGTATTTTTTGGTTCATGGAATCTGCGATTTCCTGCATTTTTTCTGACGTGTTTCAAACATCACTTTATCGTGATCACGAATGATGTAGGAAAGAGTTGCTGCGGCAACGTCGCCGGACATATCGGTCAGATGATAGAAACCTTCTCTTCCCTCGGTGTGGGCAGGCGTTTCCATTGGAGGAAGCTGAGACGGGATCTCACATGCAACGAGAGCGGCATTGACCATGATATCTTTCGCCTCACCAGGGTGGACATTCACGCCTTTGACAGCGAAAACTGCGCTTGCGGCATTAAAGTTTTCATAGGCAACTTCACCCTCGTAATCGCCATCTACCGTGTAAGCAAAATCTGCTTTAAAGTAGTCAAGATCAAACAGATCCGCACCATGTCCGACTTCTTCGTCCGGTGTAAACCCGATCCAGATATCGCCGTGTGGAATGTCAGAGGAGATGAGCTGTTCAGCAGCAGTCATGATCTCAGCAACGCCTGCCTTATCGTCTGCACCAAGCAGAGTTGTGCCGTCTGTCGTGATCAGGGTTCTGCCCTTTAAAGTTTTCAATTCCGGAAAATCAGATGTTTTTAAAACGTCACCGGTTCCTTTTAAAATAACATCCTCACCGTTGTAATCCGGAATGATCTGGGGTTTGACATTTTTACCGGAAAAATCAGGTGCCGTATCCATATGGGAAATAAAGCCGACCGCTTTTTTGTCTTCGTATCCAGGGGTAGCCGGGATCAGGCCGTAGATGTAACAGTGGTCTGTCAGTGTTACTTTCTGTAAACCAAGATCAAGTAATTCTTTTCTAATTCTTTTGCCAGGTTAAATTGTCTGTCCGTAGAAGGAATCGTATCGGAATCTTCACTCGAAGTAGTCCAATAGGAAACATATTTTAATAGTCTTTCATCAACACGCATGATAAATGAGTGACCTCCTTTAAATTTGATAGACTAAAAAGTGCGTTTTTCAGTCTATGAATAAAATACCACAGAATAGAAAATCCGCCAATGAAAAAATGAAGATTTTCTAAAAAAACGCTTGCAATTTAAAAAATTAATATATAATATCATTTGTGTTCACGAGAGATAAACATATGCGCCACTAGCTCAGCTGGCAGAGCACCTGACTCTTAATCAGGGTGTCCAGGGTTCGAACCCCTGGTGGCGCATTACGAAGTACCGATTTTATAGCAGATGGCTATGGGGTTGGTGCTTTTTTTTGTTCAATCTTTACTGTGTGATCTCCAATATAAAATTACCCATAAGAAACAGAGCCGCCATAATTTTGAAAACAAGATCAAAATTACGACGACTCTTTTTTGTCAATAAATTGTATACAACATGCAATTAGCGGGAGGCAATGAGTTTACAGATCGGATTTCCTTGTGAGGAGAAGTTTTCTTCGTACTCTGTCATAATATTTCCTTCATTTAAAACAGAATCATGATGGAGATCTCGGGTGGAGGCATCTAAATGCCATCCGGCTTCCGGGATTTCTTCTAAGGAAAAGGTAAAGAGATCCTGATTATCGGTCTTAAACTCCAGTCTGCCATCCGGTTTTAAAATGGCATCGTAACGCGCAAAAAACTGACGGGAGGTAAGACGGCGTTTTGCATGACGGTCTTTCGGCCAGGGATCTGAAAAGTTCAGATAAATGCGGGAAACTTCATCTTTGGCAAAAACCTCTGTGACATCAGCGGCGTCCATGCAGATGAATCTTAAGTTTGGCATAGGAGTTTCTTCCATTTTCTGAAGCGCACGTAAAAAGTACACTCGAATAGCGTTCGATACCGAGGTAATTGATGTCCGGGTGCGCCGCAATATCCATGATAAAACGGCCTTTTCCCATTCAATTTCAATATGGAGGCTGGGTGGAAGAAAAAAACTGACTGCCAGTTCCCTTTTTTTGACTCTGGTTCCTTGATGCAGTATTCACTGTTTAAAATTGCTTCATCAGCACCTGGGATATTTCTTAATCGCATATAAGTTATAATCCTGCCTTTCGTTGTAAAGTGTACAGAAAATCGTTGTCCGAAAAAATTATTTTCATACAGAAAAGTGTGCAAAAAGCACACAGAGGTATTTTACAATAAAACAATGAAAAAAAGTAGCATTATTTTAAGAAAACCTTAAAAGAAAATTTGCGCATAAAGGTTGCATGTATTTTTTTTCAAAGTTTATACTGATACTAGCAAAGATGTACTTATAAATCAGGAGATTACTTATTAAAAAATGAGATATAAAATAGATGAAATCATAAAATAACCCGCTTCTTATGTTTACTGCTTGGAATGATACTGCTGACCGGAAGTATGTGTATCCCGGTCTATGCGGCAGAATACTGGCCGGAAGGTCCTGAGGTCGTATCCCCGAATGTGATCGTGATGGAGGCTTCTACAGGGACAGTCCTTTATGATTGTGATAGTTTAGAGGCGCATTATCCGGCAAGTATCACAAAGATCATGACAACGCTGATCGCACTGGAAAATTCAGACTTGAATGATATTGTGACTTTTTCAGATGCCGCGATCGATAATACGGAAGGATCCGGTATTGCAAGGGACTATGGCGAACAGATGACGATGGAACAGTGTCTCTATGCGGTTATGCTTGCGTCGGCAAATGAGTGTGCATATGCGGTTGCAAGCATGTAGGGGCACCATTGAAAATTTTGTTGCGATGATGAATGAAAAAGCCAAAGAACTTGGCTGTCAGAATACACATTTTGCCAATCCACATGGTCTGCATGATGAAAACCATTATACCTGCTGCTATGATATGGCATTGATCGCAAGGGGCAGCATATCAGAATGAGACATTTCGGATTATTGTGGGAACCGCACGTTATACGATTCCGCCGACGAACAAACACGCAGAGCAGACAGATCTGCAGAATCATAACGAGATGCTTTATCCATTCCAGACCAACAAGTATGTGTATGATGGCTGTACCGGTGGAAAGACGGGGTATACCAATGCGGCAAACAGTACGCTGGTAACTTATGCAGAACGTGATGGAATGACACTGATCTGCGTAGTCATGAATACGCAGTCACCAAATCAATGGCTTGACAGCAGAAATCTGTTTGATTACTGTTTTGACAATTTCCAGCTTTTTAATATTGCGGAAAACGAGACAAATTATACGTCGGCGGAACAAAAAATGCAGGCACACTCAATACAAATGAACCGTTTGTGGATATTGACAAAGATGCAGGTATCGTACTTCCAAAGACAGCGGAGTTTTCCGATGCGACGTCAAAAATTGTCTATGACGATGTGACGAATGATACGGTTGGAACAATTGAGTATACTTATGGGGCACGAGGTTGGAAAGGCAGATATTGTAAAAACAAACGTGCAGGTACCGGAATATAAATTCAGCAATCAGACAGACGTAAGCGAAGAGGCACAGACGGAAGAAACAGAGCATGTTTCAAAAAATACAGATCAGGATGAGTACGATCATAACCGTGGTGGTTGTAGTTCTTGTCTTACTTGTTCTTGGGATTATTATAAAGAAAGTTGCAGATAACTTTTATATCATAAAACATAATTTTGAAGTGCGAAAAGAACATAAAAGATTATTTAAGCGTGAAAAGAAACGCAATAAAAAGACGTAGAAGACGCAGATAATAAAAATTTAAAAGAAAATCGTCTGGAACATAAAAGTTGCAGGCGATTTTTTAATTCCTGACAATAGAATGTTCGTGGAGAGTGCATTCTATTGTACATGATAATAGAATATCCGTGGAGAGTGTGTTCTATTGTACATAGGAAAATTACATATGATTGACAGAGAATATAGTTTTGATTATATTAAATTTAGTACCACAAGTGAAAGTTTTGAGCGGGAAATATAGACACAACACTAGTAACTATTGGGAATTGGGGTTCGCATTATGCGCAGGGAACGCAGAAATGGGGTTATTATGTCAGAATCATATGCAGTCAATGAAAAAAGAGAACTGATCTTGCAGAAAGTCAAGGAGTTTATTGTGGCACACGGTGGGATCGTAAAGAAAAATCAGTTGGAAGAATTGCACATTGATTACCGGAGAATTCTCGATTTTGTGGAAAAAGGGGACCTGATCCGGATCAAAAGTGGATATTATACCATTCGCATCGGGGATTATTCGGAGGATGAACTGATTGTAAAATTATTTCCGGATGCGGTGCTTACGATGGAGTGTGCATTGTATGCGTATGGCTATATCAAAAAGAAAACCATACGGATATCAGATCGCAGTGGATAAAAATACGTCGAAATCCAGATTTAAGCTGGAGTTTCCGCAGGTCACACCGTTTTATGCGGAGCCGGAGACGTTACAGTCTGGTGTGTACAGGATCGACTTTGGAAATGCAAAGATGCAGATTTTTGATAAAGACAGGCTGATCTGTGAGTGTCTGAAATATGAAGATAAGATGGAACGGGCAGTTTTTCAGGAAGGTGTTCTTTCTTATATAAAAGATGAAAAAAAGAATATAGCAAATCTGATGAAATACGCCAGAGAACGCCGTGTGGTGAAAAAAAAAAGTACAATCGATGATAGGGGTATGGCTTTAAATGGAGGATAAAAAAAATATAAAATAGCGGATTTACAGGAAAAAAGTGAAGAATGGAAGATACCATTTTCAAATCTGCTTGCCGGATTTGTTTTGGAAGAATTTATGCTCAGATTTTCCGCTTCTGAATTTAAAAATCGGTTTTTATTACGGAATGGAACCGTGTTGGGATTAGACCAGTACCGCAAGAAAATATACTGAAGCTGGACTTTTTCTGTGAGCCGGATGAGCGTATTCCGGAAAAGCTGTTGCAGCTGTACCTGCAAAAAGAAAGAACAAAGTCCCGTAAGATGGAAAGGAACGATATCCTCGCAGCAGGCGGGGACATGTCTGGAACTGCAGGGGCAGTTTGAGGAGATGAAGGTTCCGGTGACTGTCGGTATTCATTTTATGCATCTGGGAAAAATCTGGGGACTGGTCGAAAGACAGATTCCATTTTTGATGGATGAGACAGTGCAGATCGAATGGAAGGAATTTCCGGCGGAACTGGTGCTGGCAAAACAGATTTTTGTGATTCTGCGGGATATGGAACTGATCCCGGATATGGAAATATACAGGGAAGTATTTTTTATATTGCGAAACGAAACCTTAAATGGAAGACATGTATGTGAGCTGCTCGAAGATATGTGCAAAACCGAAGAAATGATCCCTGATATGGAGCGTGCGCGCGGAGCAGATTTTTTCCTACCGGGATTATCCTTATATGAAAAAGCGCTGGGAAAAGTTTTGCAGGCACAGTGCAATCGCCGGGACGGAAACTTTAAAATGGGAGAAGGAGATGGAGTGTTTTCATCATTTCCTCGGAGATATGTGGGAGGCTGTCTGCAGGGACGAAGTATTTTTGGAGACTGGATGCCGGAACTGGCGCGTTTCCTTGGGTAAAGCGGTCGCAGACAGATTTCGGTGTTATAACTGAAGATAAATTTTCAGTGCCTGATAATAATCCTGTCTGGTATCTAAGTTGAAAACTGTCGGTCTACCGGAATGTCTGTGCAGGCGGCAAGTGCTTTTTCCGTCACGCAGACTGTTTTGCATTTTTCGCGAAGCGCATCAAAGGTAAACTGACGGAGAATGAGGCTTTTCCCGATCGTTGGAATACAGTTTTTTGAATAGGCGGCGGTAGCAGGATCTAAGTAGCCTGCTTTTCCGCGAACCATGCAGATATCTGCATCGCCGATCGCATCTAAAAGTGCAATTCCGGTTTCCGGTTCCATAAAAGGGGTATCCACGGACATAAAGAAAGCGGCATCCTCATTGATCATGGACAGACCGGAAAAAAACGCCGGACATCGGTCCGGCATTGCCGTAGATATCCGCAATCTCCGTGACCGGGAGATTCAGATGCGCATCATCTCCAATATATTTTACGGAGAGATATATGGTTGAAAAATATGGTTTAAATTTGTGTACAAGATATTCTAAGAGGCAGCAGTCACCAAAAGGTAAAAAGTGCTTTATCCGTTCCCATGCGGACACTGCTTCCACCGCAAAGGATCACAAGTGCGTAATTCATAACAGATCTATTACTCCATTCTTTTCCAAAGATGTTCTTATTTTAAAGTAGTCAGGCTGGTATGTAAAGTGTTAAAATAAATGTGTAAGCAGAAAGGCGGTAGCAGATGAGGTATTTAGATCAGGCATTAGAGGCATATGGGAAGAGTGATGTCTATCCGTTTCATATGCCGGGACATAAAAGAAATCCGCTGCCTTTTCCGGAAGTATACGGGATAGATATTACGGAGATCGATGGGTTTGACAACCTGCACCACGCAGAGGGAATTTTAAAAGAGGCACAGCAGCGTGCGGCTGATCTCTACGGTTCTGCACATTGTTATTATCTTGTCAATGGCAGCACCTGCGGGATTCTTGCATCAATCTGTGCAGCAGTGAAAAAAAACCGGGGCAGGATTCTGGCAGCCAGAAATAGCCATAAAGCGGTATATCATGCCCTGTTTTTATCGGAACTGACTGCAGAATATCTTTATCCGGCGGTGACAGAATGTGGGATTCAGGGACAGATCACACCACGGCAGGTGGAGGATGCACTAAAAAAAGATCCGGAGATCTCGGCAGTCGTGATCACATCGCCGACGTATGAGGGAGTTATCTCTGATATTGAAGGAATCGCCAAAGTCGCGCATGTGCACGGGATTCCGCTGATCGTGGATTCAGCACATGGAGCACATCTTGGATTTGGAGGGGAATTTCCGCAAAATGCGGTAAGGCTCGGAGCAGACGCCGTGATCGAGAGCCTGCATAAGACACTTCCATCTTTTACACAGACGGCACTGCTTCATTTAAATTCAGATCTGATTTCAGAATCACGCATAGAAAAATATCTTGGAATTTATGAAACAAGTTCTCCTTCGTATATTCTTATGGCGGGAATGGAAGTATGTGTCCGTACCGTAAAGGAACATGGAGCGGAATTATTTGACAATTACAGACACGAATTAAATAAATTTTATAAAAACTGTGAAGATTTGAAAAGACTGCATGTGATGACAGGGAAGGATTTATCCAAAGAAGAGACATTTGCCTGGGATGATTCTAAAATTGTTATATTTGTCCGTGACAGCAGCAAAAGCGGTGAGTGGCTGTATCAGGAATTACTTTTAAAATATCATCTTCAGCTTGAAATGGCATCCGGAGATTATGCGCTTGCGATGACAAGTATTATGGATCAGGAAGAAGGATATCAGAGATTGTCGGCTGCACTGCATGAGATTGACAGGGAACTGTGTGGCGCAGGTACTGCAAAAAAGCAGCAGACCATGAATGAAAAAAAAAGGTAAGATACGGAAATGAGACGGATGGTTCGATGGAAAACATGTATGAACAACAGGTTCACAGAGGTTCTTTCATAAAAGAAGTTTACCGTCCTAATCCACAGCAGATGCAGATCTATGAAGCGGAGGAAAAAGAAACCGCAGAGGTATCTTTTGACGAAGCAGCAGGCAGGGTTTCAGCAGATTTTATCTTTCTGTATCCGCCGGGAATCCCTTTGATCGTTCCAGGGGAGGCCATCACCGCAGAATTTATTGAAAGACTTCGCACCTGTATCAGTTTGAAATTGAATTTACAGGGGAGCACGGATCTTTTTGCGGAGCGGATAAAGATTGTATATTTTAAAGACTATATTATACTGATAAGGCAGGACAAATGGGAAAAATATATTACATGATGGGAAAAAGCTCATCCGGTAAAGATACTTTGTACGGGATGCTGATGAAAGATGAGAAACTCAGGTTAAAGACTGTGGTTCCGTACACGACAAGACCGATGCGTGCCGGGGAAGAAAACGGTGTATCATATTATTTCTGTGATGAAGATACAGTGGAAAAGCTTGAAGCAGAGGGGAAAATTATCGAATTGCGTGCGTATCATACGATCCACGGCATCTGGAAGTACTTTACGGTGGCAGACCATCAGGTTGATTTAGACCATCAGAGTTATCTTCTGATCGGAACGTTAGAGTCCTATCTTAAGATACGGGAATACTTCGGAACGGAGAGCGTTGTTCCGATATATAGAAGTAGAGGATGGTATGCGCTTACAGCGTGCGCTTGAGAGAGAGCGGAGGCAGGAAAATCCGAAATATGAGGAATTATGCCGGCGGTTTCTTTGCGGATGAAAAAGATTTTTCCGAGGAAAAATTAAAAGAAGCAGGAATCACAAAAAGATTTTGCAATGAGTCGTTAGAAGAGACGGAGAATGCGATCGCTGCGTATATCGAAGAGCAGGACTAGTTACTTTTTTACAGGAAGAAGGTGTCAGCCTTGGATATTAACAAATTAAATCATGTAACAGAGGTTACACAGGTACCGGATACCAATCAGAATGTACAGGGAGATGGTTCCTTTAAGTTTACGCTTGCGAGTGCGATCACGGATGCGGATCTGCAGGCAAAAGTGGACATGCTTCTTTCTGACATTACAGCGCAGGGCAACCGTATTGCGCAGCATATGGATATCCGTGATATGAAAAATACCGCGGTCTGATCCGCGAATTTATGAATGAAGTGGTATTCCGGTCCCACAAGTTTTCAGGGAGAATTTTCTTGACCGGAGAGGACGCCACAGAGTGTACGGTCTGATCAAGCTGATCGATTCGAATCTGGATGAACTGGCGCAGGAGCTGGTAAAGGATGAGAAAGACCACATCGCGATTTTTAAGTAAGATCGGAGAGATAAGGGATTGATATTAGATATCCTCACCTGATCTTTTTGGATGTGGATTGGATATACGGCGCACGCACATGGCGGGAAATCTGGTAGCAGAAAAGAAAACATGAAAAATATGTGCAGAAATGAGGATTTATATGCCAGCATTTAAGGACATCGTTGGACATGAGCAGATCATAGAACATCTGCAGAATGCGATTACCATGGATAAAGTTTCACATGCTTATATTAAACGGACCGGACAAATCCGGAAAAATGATGATCGCAGAAGCATTTGCACAGACGCTGCAGTGTGAGGCAATAAATAAAAAGTTAGAGGAACTTGCAGGTGAGACAGAATCTGAAAGAATAGAAAATAAATTTACAGCGGAGCCATGTATGGAGTGTCATTCCTGTAAACAGGCGGCGGGCAAAACCAGCCGGATATCATCTATGTCAGCCATGAGAAGCCGAATACGATTTCGGTAGACGATATCCGTACACAGTTAAACAATGACATTGTCATTAAGCCATACAGCAGCAAACATAAGATTTATATTGTGGATGAAGCGGAAAAAATGAACCAGCAGGCGCAGAACGCACTGCTAAAGACAATCGAGGAGCCGCCTGCATATGCGGTGATCCTGCTTTTGACCACCAATGCGGAGAGTTTTCTTCCGACGATCTTATCCCGCTGTGTGACGCTGAATTTAAAGGCGGTGCCGGATGAGAAGATCAAAAATTTCTGATGGCACATTACCAGATTCCGGATTACCAGGCAGATGTCTGCGTGGCATTTGCACAGGGAAATGTCGGAAAAGCGATCCAGCTTGCAGCATCGGATGATTTTAATGAATTAAAGGCATCTGCGCTTCAGCTCATCAAGCGTCTGCACGACATTGACCTCTATGAGATGACAGAGGCGGTAAAGCAGATCAGTGAATATAAGCTTCAGATCAACGATTACTTTGATCTTATGATGATCTGGTATCGTGATGTACTTTATTATAAAGCAACAAAGGATGTAAACGGCCTTATTTTCAAGGATGAGGTCTATGACATAAAAAAGACAGGCAGAGCAGAGTTCTTACAATGGAATCGAAGAAATTTTACAGGCACTGTCAAAAGCACAGGTGCGTTTAAACGCAAATGTAAATTTTGATCTGGTGATCGAGCTGCTTCTGCTGACCATAAAGGAGAATTAACATGATAAAAATAGTAGGAGTCCGTTTCCGGAATGCCGGTAAAATTTATTATTTCGGACCGGGAAATCTGGATCTGACTGCAAGGAATGCACGTAATTGTGGAAACTGCGCGTGGTGTGGAGCTGGGAACAGTCATGATACCGACAAGGGAAGTGAATGATGACAGCGTGATCCAGCCGTTAAAACCGGTCATCCGTATTGCAACGGAGGCAGATGAAAAGACAGCATTAAAGAACCGTGAAAAAGAAAAAGAGGCATTTAAGATCTGCCTGGAAAAGATAGCAAAACATAAGCTTGATATGAAGCTGGTGGAGGCGGAGTACACGTTTGACAATAATAAGCTGCTCTTTTTATTTTACGGCGGACGGACGTATCGATTTCCGCGAGCTGGTAAAAGATCTTGCAGCGGTTTTCCGTACCAGAATCGAGCTGCGCCAGATCGGTGTCCGTGATGAGACAAAGATCATGGGTGGGATTGGAATCTGTGGAAGAGAACTTTGCTGTCATTCCTATCTTTCCGAGTTTGTCCCGGTATCCATCAAGATGGCAAAAGAGCAGAATCTGTCCTTAAATCCGACAAAGATTTCCGGTGTCTGTGGACGCCTGATGTGCTGTCTGAAAAATGAAGAAGAAACTTATGAATATTTAAACAGCCGTCTGCCAAATGTGGGGGATTATGTGACCACGGATGATGGCTTAAAGGGAGAGGTATCTTCCGTCAGTGTACTGCGCCAGATGGTCAAAGTACTCGTGGAAGTGGATGACGAAAAGGAAATCCGTGATTACTCTGTGGATCAGCTGAAATTCAAGTCAAAACGCAGAAGAGATCATGTAAAGCTGACTGCGCAGGAATTAAAGGAACTTTCCGCATTAGAAGATAAGGGAGGAAAATCCAAAATTGACGATGCCAAATAATCTGGTTTATGAACAGGAGAGACTTGATGAACTGCATCGCAACGGCTATTTTATCATTCAGGATCCGAAAAGGTTCTGTTTTGGGATGGATGCAGTTTTGCTTTCCGGGTTTGCAAAGGCAAAAAGGGGAGCGCGTGCTCGATCTTGGTACCGGTACGGGGAATTATCCCGATCCTGATGGAAGCCAAAACAGAAGCAGAAGATTTTAAGGCGCTTGAGATCCAGGAAGAAAGTGCGGATATGGCACGCCGGAGCGTGTGCTATAACCAGCTTGAGGATAAGATCGAGATCGTGACCGGAGATATCAAGGAGGCATCTGCGATATTTGGAGCATCTTCGTTTGATGTGATCACCACAAATCCGCCGTATATGATCGGGACACATGGACAAAATTCGCCGTCTGCGGCAAAGGCGATCGCCAGACATGAAGTGCTATGTACACTGGATGATATTTTGCGGGAAACCGCGAAAATGCTTGTGCCGGGAGGCAGGTTTTATATGGTGCACCGGCCGTTCCGTCTCGCAGAGATCATGAGTAAAATGGTCGAGTACAAGATCGAGCCGAAGCGCATGCGGCTGGTCTATCCGTTTGTGGATAAGGAGCCGAATATGGTGCTGATAGAGGGGCTGCGGGGTGGCAAATCAAGACTTGCCGTGGAAAAACCGCTGATCGTTTATAAAGAACAGGGCGTGTATACAGATGAGATTTATGATATTTATGGGTATTAAGTGGATTATTTAAAACCATATTGTGTATAAAGCAGCAGAAAAATTATTTTGTGTGGAAAATGACAGATATGAAACATAATCAGTATGTATTTGAGTGATTCAGAAAGGATAAATTAAAATATATGTTTAATGATATAAAGATAGGACCGGTTACATTTCATATGTATGGTCTTATGATTGCGATCGGTTTTGCAGCGGCACTTATGATGTGTTTAAAGCGTGGAAAAAAACGTGGCTTGAACGAGGATATTATCTATGGAATCTTCTTCTGCGCAATCTTCGGTGGAATGATCGGCTGCAGGCTGCTCTATTATATTGTAGAGATCCCGGAGATTTTAAAAGATCCGTCCATACTCTGGAACTTTAAAAACGGATACGTTGTTTACGGCGGATCATCGGCGGTGCGCTGGCCAGCCTGATCTACTGTCGTGTCAAAAAGAACGTTTTCTGCCGTACTTTGATCTTGTGATGCCTGCTGTATCATTTGCACAGGGATTCGGGCGTCTCGGCTGTTTCTTTGCAGGCTGCTGCTACGGCAGGGAGACGGATTCGTGGTTTAGCATCACATTTACCCACTCCGACTTTGCTCGAACGGTGTAAAACTTCTGCCGACACAGCTGATGTCATCTGCCGGGGATTTCCTGATCTGCGGACTGTTACTGCTCTATGCGGGAAGAAAACCGAAAGAGGGACAGGTCGCAGCAGGATATATGGTGCTTTACGGAATCGGAAGATTTATTATTGAATTTTTCCGGAACGACTACCGCGGAAGCATTGGAGTGCTTTCCACATCACAGATCATTTCGATCGGGGTTGTGGCAGCGGGAGTTGTGTTTTATCTGGTGATGAATTTCCGAAACTGCAAAGGTGTCACCCCATAATATTTTTTAAACATCCGTATAAAATTAGCGGGGTAATGATAACCGCACTGTAATGCAATTTCATCGACGCCAAGGAGGGTTTCACTTAACAGTTTTGCCCCATATCCCATCTTACGAGAAAGGATATAGTCGGAAATGGTCGTGTCGTATTCGTGGAGAAACGCATAATTTAATTTTTGCAAGGATAAAGAAACCTGCTCACCAGTTCATGGACGGTGGGCGGGTTTTTTATATTGTTCGGTCAGAATATCGTGTGCGAGGTGCACAGCAGAAAGGTCAGCGGTCGAGAGCGTAATCGTTCTTGTATCGCTGACTTTTTATTGTGCGCATTACTTTGGCATGTGGAATATGTTGTTGACCAGCTTTATTTATTGCGGTCCGCACAGATGTTGCAGGCAAAGTTCCGGCAGGAACAGATTTGGGTGCAATCACATGAGATGAGTTTTCCTCAAATTCTTCTGCAAGCAGTGCGAGACACTGTAAGATCAGTCCTTCTAAATACAGCGGTGTAAGCGCATCCTTTTCATGCAGAAAATGCATCTGGTTCAGCAGATTGATCACGCCGGCGGGGAGCATCTTATAGGTATAATTTGCCTCAAACGCGGACAGACTGACACAGTCAGGAAAAACAGGATAAAGAACATTTTCTATGAAATCAGCCGAAACCGTCAGTTCCAGTCCGTGAAAATGGTCCCCGGCACGCCATGCCTGCTGCCCTTTGATATTTTCCTCCAGCACAATAAAAGAAGAAGGTGTAAAAGAAGCCGCATCCTTTTGATAAAGCTTAAAATGCGTCTTCCCGGAAAGCATTACCCCAAACCGAAGCTGTCTCGCAGGATTCCGAAAAGAAACCGAAAAATCCTCCGGAATCGTATAATCCGCAATCCCAAGCTGATAACACCCCTCGCGGCAATAAATACAGCAATACCCACCTTCCGGGTGTTCCCTGTCACTGTAACAGGTATAATTTCCATTCATTTCCGGTAAGAAATGAAGCTGTTCAAACATAAAAGCCTGAAATTCATCTGTACTTGAAACAAGCATCTAAGAAAAACCTCCTTCTTAATTTCTATACCCCATTTACCCCATTCCCGCAATAAAATAATCATTTACTAAACAAAAATTATCAATATCCATGCAACACTTGCAAACAATCAAATGCATGATAAAATAGACTTACTTTTTGTTAGCGAAAACTAACACTTGCAATATATCTTGCAGTTTGCAGACAAAACAATTGCGAAGAATGAAAACAAAACATAAAGGAGAACTTTTACATGAAAAAAATCATTTATTTTCCATTATCACGGCAGTTATGCTTACCATCACACTGTTAGCGGGATGTGGAAATACAGGCAGCAACGCAAATGCAGACACAGGAAGTAACACAAATACGGTACAGGAGAGCACAGAGGATCAGGCATCTGCAGTACCGGAGAGCGAAGCGCAGACAACCAGGGAAGGACAAAACGGTGAGACAGTTACCGTGACAGACGTCCGCGGTGAGGTGGAGATTCCGGCAGATCCCCAAAGGATCGTAGATTTAAGCGGCAACAGTGATATCTTATCGATCCTTGGCTATTCCGTTGTGGGAACCGCAAACAGTGATGCTTATGACTATACAAAATTCCCAACCTATCTTGAGGATACATTACAGGGAGCTGAAATTTTAGGTTACAGTATGCAGGATACGATGGATATTGAGGCAGTTATGAATTTAGCCCCTGACCTGATCATCATTTCCACGGTTCAGGAAAAAATGTATGACCAGCTTTCTGAGATCGCACCGACAGTCATGATCCAGTTAGAAGCGCTGAACTGGAAGATATCCGCACGCTTGCACAGGTATTTGGCAGAGAGGATGCGGCAGATCAGTGGATCAGTGCATATGAAGAAGGCGAAAGAAGCAGGAGAAGCAGTTCGTGCTGCATATGGAGAGGATACCAGTTATCTGTCATTTTAGCAAGCGGTGGACAGTTCTTTGTATTCACAGGTGCCGGATTTGGAAGTGTGCTTTATGAAGATATGGAACTTGCAAAACCGGAAGGTCTGCCGGAGCAGAGTGATATTTCCCCTGCCGGTCGTAACGTATGAAGGTCTGGCATCGATCGGAGCAGATTATATTTTCCCTGATGGCAACGGATGAAGACAAAGCAGAACTCGACCAGAATGCAGTCTGGAACAGTCTGCCGGCAGTACAGAGCGGACAGGTGGTAGAACTTCCGGCATCACCGTATTTTTAATCAGGGTTACAGTCCGATCGGACGTGAGCTGCTTTTTAGATGAGATTTTGGAGATGTTAGATGGAACGGCAAAGAATTAAGCGGACCTGGGGTGTTACGATTGCAGGTGTCTGTCTGCTGATACTGGGAGTTTTGCTTGCAGTCTGTATGGGCGCAATGAAGATTCTGCCGGTGGATATCTGGAATGGCATTTTTCATAATACAGGATCTCTTACGGATATGATGATCCGCGACGTACGGCTTCCGAGGGTGATCTGTGTACTGGTGACAGGCGGTATCCTTGGAATGACCGGAGCAATGATGCAGGGGGTGACGCGAAATCCGATTGCGGAACCGTCACTGCTGGGGATCAGTCAGGGGGCGACGCTTTTTGTCGCCCTTCTTTATGCGTCGGGAGTTGGTGCAACTGCGGGAAATACGCTGCTTGCAGCATTGCTTGGAGCGTTTTTTCCGGCGTGCTTGTACTTATATTTACCATGAAAATCCGGGAAATTTAAGTATCACAAAATTACTTTTAGCGGGAACGGCAATGAGTACTTTTTTTACGGCACTCACTTCGGTAGCGGGGCTTTTGTCGAACCAGTCACAGATGGTTGGATTCTGGGTATCCGGTGGATTTCGCGGGGCAACGTGGCTGGATGTAAAAATTATTTTAGCGGCAGGGATACCGGGATTTCTGGCAGCAGTGCTCCTTGCACCGAAAATTAATGTGATCAGTCTTGGAGATGATATGGCAACCGGACTTGGTATCCATCCGCAGAGGGTGCGTTTTATCACAATTCTTTTGATGATTCCGTTATGTGCGGCAGCAGTGGTGGTGGGAAAACAATAGGTTTTGTCGGACTTATGATTCCACAAACGATAAGGTTGTTTGCCGGCACAGATTACAGGCGGGTAATTCCGCTTAGTTTTCTGTGTGGAGCAGTACTTTTAACTTATGCGGATATTGCAGCGCGCATGATCTATCAGCCATATGAAGTACCGATTGGAATTTTTACAGCAATGCTTGGAGTACCATTCTTTTTGTATATGGCAGGAAAGGAGCGGGGATGATGCGTATGAAAAAAAGAAAAACAGCAGTTTTTGCGTGCGTGATTGTATTGTTTTTCTGTGCCATCCTTTTAGGACTTTGCTGGGGAAGTTATGAGATATCGTGCATGAGGTCATTGCGACGCTGCTTGAAATGGAACCAAAATACAGAATACGGCAATTTTTGGAATCCGTTTACCGCGTATCCTGCTTGGTATTTTTGTGGCGGCAGGACTTGCGATATCGGGCGGTGTTTTACAGACAATGACAAGGAATGAGCTTGCTGACCCGGGAATCATCGGCATCAATGCGGGTGGTGCAACGGCAGCAGTGCTGTTTATCCAGTTTCAGACGAACGCATATTTCAGTGAACTTGGGACATTTTCTATTTACCTGCTTCCACTGATGGCAATTTCAGGGGCACTTGCAGCGGCATTTTGTATTTATTTTTTTTCCAGCAGGAAAGGATTAAAAAAACCAAAACGTCTGCTTTTGACCGGAATTGGGATCAATGCCGGACTAAATGCATTTATCACTTTTTTTATGTTCAAGGGAGGTCCTGGGGATTATAACCGGGTAATGATATGGACGTCCGGCTCACTCTGGGGAGCGGGATGGGCATACGTCAGAGCTTTGGTACCTGTGATTTTACTTGGTGGTGCATATATTTTTTATAAAGGACGAATGTTGGACGCGTTAAGTTTTTCGGATGAAACGGCGATTGGCTGGGGAATTTCCATCGAGCGTGAACGGAAAAAAATGTTGCTCTGTGCAGTTATTCTTGCAGGTGCATCGACTGCATTTGCCGGAAATATCGGCTTTGTCGGACTGCTTGCGCCGCATGCAGCAAAAAAGATCGTTGGAAACGGACACCGGGTATCACTGCTTCTTGCATCGCTGATTGCTGCAGTCATGCTGATTTTTGCAGATACGGTCGCAAGAAATTTATTTTCACCAATCGAGATTCCTGTGGGAATTGCGGTGTCGCTGGTTGGTGTACCGTATTTTGTATACCTGATGTGAAGGAGTAGCAAAGATTTGGAAACAATAAATGCAATAGAGGTAAAAAAGGACTCTGGGCGGCATATGAGGACCGCATGATCATAGAGGATATGAATTTAAAAATACCAAAGGGAAAAAATCACGATCATCATCGGTGCAAACGGCTGTGGGAAATCTACACTGTTAAAAGTGATTTCAAGAATTTTGCCCGCAAAACGGGGAGAAGTCAGGATTGATGGAATGGATATCCGCAAAGAAAAAGCAGAACATATCGCCAAAAAAGTTGCTGTTCTCCCGCAGACTCCGACCTGTCCGGATGCAATTACCGTGCGTGAGCTGGTTTCCTACGGACGTTTTCCTTACCGCAAAGCGATTGGAGGTATGAGCCGCCACGACATAGAGCAGGTGGACTGGGCGCTTGAAAAAACAGGACTGACAGATATTTCAGGCCGCCTTGTGACAGAATTATCCGGCGGACAGAGACAGCGCGCATGGATCGCCATGACACTTGCGCAGGAGACGGAAATGATCTTGCTTGATGAGCCGACGACATATCTGGATATGGCATATCAGCTGGACGTGCTGCAGCTTTTAGAGCGCATGAACCGGGAAAAACAGCTTACGATCGTGATGGTACTGCATGACTTAAACGAAGCCTGCCGCTTTGCAGATCACATTATTGGACTGAAAAATGGCAAGGTTGTCTGTGAGGGAAGACCGGCAGAAGTGATCACGAGGGAAAATATCCGGGAAATTTATGGGATTGATGCAAAACTGGTGATGAGTGATGGAGGATACCCGATCTGTATGGAATTTGACAGAGTTATAAAACTTTATGATTTGTTCGATTTACAACCGTAATTGACTATGATAATTTAATATTAAGGCTCTTTGGTGGGGAAAATGCGCCGGAGAGTCTTTTCTTTTGTACGATTCCCGCCATCCGAAAAAAAAATAGATGGTTTTGATGACAGATATCTGTCCGTAAAAACAGGTTTATCTGTGAAATATATCATCTATTAATCAGAGAAGGATTGGGGAAATATCTATGAAATCAGGAAAAAAAGTCATCCGGGTGGCATTAGCCATCCTCTGCATGGTTTCCATGCTTTTTATTTCAGAGTATCAGAAAGTAGAAGTATATGCAGCCTCAGGATATGGGTTCATTTTTCTTAAGTGCATATGAAAAAACATTAAAAACAGGGGACACTTATTGTCTGTCTGTGGTTTCATCCGGCAGTAAAAACCGACATTTACATCCAGTGATTCAAAGGTCGCATCGGTTAATACCTACGGAAAAATCACCGCAAAAAAGGCGGGAAGTACGACGATCACGGCAAAAACAAAAAATGCGGAGGCAAGCTGTAAGGTTACTGTCACAAAGACAAAAGTTACCTTAAATAAGACCAGCCTGACACTGGAAAATGGGGAAAGTGCAGTACTTACTGCAGCCTCATCCACCGGACATAAGGTGACGTGGAAGTCGGCAAAGACAAGCATTGCATCGGTAAGTGAAAATGGAAAAGTAACAGCAAAGAAGCCGGGAACAACTACGGTTACTGCAAAGGTTGACGGTACATCTGTGAATTGTAAAGTGACAGTAAAAAGTCCGACAGTCCGCCTGATGCCGTCTAAAATCTCGTTATACAGACGGGAAAAGTATAAACTTAAGGTATCTTCCACATCAAAAACAACACCAGTGTGGAAAACCAACAAAAAAGTGTGGCGACTGTGGATGAAACAGGAAAAGTAACCGCGGTCAAACATGGAACGGCAGTCATTACTGTAACCGTAGATGGAGTCAGCAAAAAATTGTGAAGTGACGGTCAGATCTCCAAAGATTACATTTGAGCAGACGACAATTACACTTCATCCGGGGAACGTGCAAGAGTAAATGCGACGGTATCTTCCGGCAATCAGCCGGCGTATTCCTGCTCTAACTCCAATGTGGTGTCGGTAGATGCAAACGGGGTTATCACTGCGAAAGCAGCAGGCAGGTCTTATGTCTACGCCAGTGAGGATGGAACAAAGGAACGCATGACGGTGTATGTGAAAGAGAAGGAATAAAAGGTGCAGGGATTGTTGTATAGACAAAAACTGGAATAGGAACAAAAGCACAAAGTCAGGCATGGCATCAGATTGTGAAAGAAAATTGCTGCTGTTCACACAATAGGTGTGGACAACAGCAGGAAACAGATGGTGGGAAGTACAAAAGATAAATGGAAGTTGCATGTTTACACCAAAAATAAAATCCGCTAAAATATAGAAAATTACAGAATGCAGATACAATTCACAACAATAGAATGTTCGCAAAGCGCAGGCTATTATTTTTTATATCGGAGAAAGGCGGTAGTGAGGATGGAGGATATGACAGAAAAAGAACTGATCACGGTTTTAATTGATAAATATACAGATTTACAGCGCATCAAACGTGCAAACAATGGGGTGGAAAATCAGGAGCTGGAGTATCAGATCAAAGTGACGATTGCAAAGCTGGCATCTCTTGGAGTGTCCGTGGAGGATATTACGTTATGACAGAAAAAAGAATGGCGCATGTTCAATGACATTCTTCTGGAAATCTATTATGCCGGAAGCCTGGAGACGTTTGAGAAAGATGTTTAAAACTGATCCGTATATTGATTCCATATACGCAGGGTTATTTTTAGTGATAGATGAAGACGGCAGGTTAGACGTGGCGCATTCGGTATTTGAAAATGTGGATCCTGTCATGAAACGGAAATACTTAGATACTTATTTTGCAAAAGACTATCTGATGCAGATGTGCAATTTTACAAAATCAATGGCATACCGCGATACCGATCTTTTAACGGATGAGAAACGAAGAGCATCGGTGATTTACCGTGAGTATTTTAAACCCCAGAAATTAGATATGGGATGCGGGCTTATCATCATGAGATGGAAATTTTGCAGACATTTCTGCCTCATTTTGAAAAAAAATGTTTTTGCCTATGCAAACCATTATGTTTCGGGTGCGGCTGATTATTTTGATGGCATCGAGCCGCTGCCGGAAGAATATCAGATGGTAAAAAAGACGGTACAGCGGTTTCTTTGGGACGGATCTGGAGATTTTGTTAAAAGGACTTGGCGTTGAACATATCTATGCAGTTGGTCTTCTGACGGATGTCTGCGTACATTATACCTGTGCGGATGCGCATCAGCATGATTATCACATTCATGTGGTGCGCGAGGCTGCGGGAGGATCCTCTTACGGCGCATGAGGGCACTTGCGGCAATCGAATATTTACAGCATGGATCGGTGATCAGTGAGAAAGAGGTGTGTGAATGATGAAGAAAAAATAATTGTGATGGTATTTGTTTTGACGATGGCGTCAAATCCGTTTGTGGGATTGGCGCCATTTTATGTTGCGATGGATAAAGGATTTTTCAAGGACTGTGGACTTGATTTTTCCATGGTGGATTTTGATGATTCGAGTGCATCCTGCTCGGCACTGTTAGCAGGAAAAGTTGATCTTGCGTATACAACTTTGGATGCAGCGATCATTGCGGAGAGCCAGTATGAAGAAGATATGTTAGATGTAACGGCAATCGTGGACGAGTCTGCCGGAGCGGACGGAATCCTTGTCAAAAATGATATTAACAGTATTGCAGATCTGAAAGGAAAGAAAGTCGGCGTGTCTATCAATCAGACTTCACATTATCTGCTGATGCAGGCGCTGGAGACGGCAGGTCTTACAGATGCAGATGTAGATCTTGTCAATATGACATCTTCGGATGCAGGAGTATCTTTTATCAGCGGTGATCTGGATGCGGCAGTTACATGGGAGCCATATCTTAGCAATGCGGTAGAGCAGGGAGTTGGAAAACTCATTTTTTCCAGTAAAGATGCACCGGTTTCTATTTTGATAAAGGAATTATTGAGAAGCCAGTGGAACCGTCACAATTACTGGCAGAAGAATAATAGCAGGATCCGGCTGCTTTTAACGGATATTGTCGTATGATTTTTCCTGTGATAGAATTGGGGAAAATACGAGTTGGAATGAGCAGATATGGAAAACACATTAAAAGAAACAGAATGGCTGACCATCAATAAAGTGTTGCTGGAAATGTATGATATTACCGATATTGATCAATTTACGGAACGGGTGTTAAAAACTTACCGTATGTTGATCCCATATACGAAAGGATATTTTATTGTTTTTAATGAAGCAGGCGGCATTGAAAGCGAAAAATCGTCCTTTATTGAGATGGAGCCGGGAGTCTATGAAGAATATCTGGATTCTTATTATGAAAAAGACTACATGAAATATACATTTGAATTGTCTGAGCATACGATCACTTACCGTGATACCGATATTATGGAGGAGTCACTGCGGCAGAAAACAGAGTTTTATCAGGGATTTTTAAAACCGAATCATATCCCGTTTGGCGCGGGGATACTGCTTCGCAGATATGGAAAACCGATTGGTATTGTTAATTTTTTCCGAAGTGAACTTCTTGGGGATTTTTCGGACAAAGATATGTTTATCTTAGAAGTGCTAAAGGGGCACCTTTCCCATAAATTGGCAGGACTACTCAATGGAACAAAGCAGGCGGCAGGCGACAGGCGACAGGAATAAGATGCTTACGCATCTTGCAGCAGAATTTGAACTGTCGGAGCGTGAAAAAGAAGCGCTGCTCTGTATGGACGGGGGCATGTCAAACGCCCAGATTGCGGAAAATATGGGGATCAGTCTTTCTACGGTAAAAAAACATGTTTACCATATTTTTGAAAAAGTAGGGGTAGACACCAGAGCGCAGCTTCGTAATGTTTTAGAGACATATAACTCTACAAAGTTCTAAAAAGTTCTAATTATACAGAAAAAATGCATACAAAGTTCAATTGTCACATTATTTTTCCGATGCTACAATCAGTGCATAAGAAAACAGAAAGAGGAAATGCAAAGGTGCATAAAAAGCAGCCTTTGCGTTTCCTCTTTTTTGTACCCAAAATAAGCGTTTGATCAGCAGATTCAAAGAAAGGTGGAAATTATTATGAAGAAAATCTGGAGCAAGACATTAAGACCGGGAGAAAAATGGTCAGGAAATATTGGACGTGGAAAATATATTCATTTCAAGGCGCTCGGCGATGACGCAAATGTTTCCATGTTGATGTACAACATGTTAGATACTTCGGAGCGCTATAACATGCCGGATACGTTAAAGCACAGTTTATTTCCTCCCTGACAAAAGGAAATGTGCTGATGAGCGATAACGGACGTGTGTTGGCCAGTATCGTGGAGGACAGCCTTGATGGCACGATACGATCTCAGGATATACGACAAGGCTTTTACCGATGAAAAATACGGAAAGACAACTTACCAGGAGATGAGAAATGACTGGTACCGCTGCGGTGAGGAAAACTTCAAAATGGAACTTGTCCGCAACAGTATGAGTGCAAGAGATTTAGTTCCATGTGTGAATCTCTTCTCAAAAGTTTACATTGAGGAAGATGGCAGCATGCATTTTGAGGAGGGACACTGCAAAGAGGGCGCAACCGTAACACTCCGCACGGAGATGGATATGATCTTTATCGTATCAAACACGCCAAACCCGTTAGATCCTGCAAAAAGAATTTCCTTCGGTTCCGGTTTCCATTGAAGTATATGATGCACCGGAAGTTGATCTGACAGATGAATGTGTCAACTATCGTCCGGAGAATTACAGAGCATTTGAAAATACATGGGAATATTACAACCTGCTGGGACGTTAAAAAGGCAGAATGGAGCCAAATCAGTAAACAATCAGGCAGAGAAAAATTGTTGTAGAAAACGGAGGTTAAGAGATATGTACGGATTTATAGAGAAAACAAGTGATTTAAGAGAAGAAAATGCAATTTATAACGAAGTCGTGGAAGCCGGGAAAGGCTGGATGCATGAACTGCTTCCGGGACAGTCCTTAAGAATTGTAGACATGGAAGGAAATCAGGCAGTCGATACCACATTTTATGACATGACCAACCCGGAGGATCATTACGGAGCAATCCCAACGATCGTGATGCAGAAAAATATCTATCTGACTACGGGTACGATCCTTAGAACCGAGTCTGGAAAACCGCTGTTAGAGATCACAGCAGATCTGACCGGGCGTCATGATACGATCGGCGGTGCATGTTCCGCGCAGAGCAATACCGTAAGATATGCAAGAGAAAAAATTTACATGCACAACTGCAGAGACAGCTTCATGTTACAGCTTGCAGACGATACGCATGGTTTCATGAAACGTGTGACCTTGCCCCAAACATTAACTTTTTCATGAATGTTCCGGTGTCAAAGGATGGCGGTTCAAAATTCGATGATGGTGTTTCTGCACCGGGCAAATATGTGGAGATGAAAGCGTTAGAGCATACGATGGTGTTAGTCAGCAACTGTCCGCAGCTCAATAATCCATGTAATGCATACAACCCGACCCCCGATCAGGATGCTGATCTGGGACGCAGAGTAAAAATGTGAAAAAGTTTGAGGATTCCCTATGTTTGATAAAGTACTGATAGCAAATCGTGGAGCAATCGCAGTTCGAATTGAACGTACCTTAAAGAAAATGGGAATCGGCAGTGTTGCTGTATATTCGAAGGCGGATCAGATAGTTTACATGTGGAGCGCAGACGAGGCAGTATACATTGGCGATGGTACGGCAAAAGAGACATACCTCGATACAAAAAAGATCATAAAGGCTGCACTGGATACCGGTGCAAAAGCCATCCATCCGGGATACGGATTTTTGAGTGAGAATACAGATTTTGCGAAAGAATGTGAGGAGAACGGCATTAAGTTCATTGGACCGGATTCTGAACAGATCAAGTTATTCGGTTTGAAACATTCCGCAAGAGCACTTGCAGAGAAGGCAGATGTTCCACTGTTACCTGGAACCGGACTTTTGTCCGGAGTGGAAGAAGCAGTTACAGAGGCAGAAAAAATCGGATATCCGGTTATCTTAAAGAGCACCGCAGGCGGCGGTGGAATCGGAATGAGGATCTGTAACTCCACCGAAGAATTACGGCAGGCTTATGATGCAGTTTGTCATCTTGCTGCAGCAAACTTTAACGATGCCGGCGTATTTCTTGAAAAATATGTAACGCGTTCCCGCCATGTGGAAGTGCAGATTTTCGGCAACGAATACGGTGAGACAACAGCACTGGCAGAGAGAGACTGCTCGGTACAGAGAAGAAACCAGAAAGTTGTTGAGGAGAGTCCGGCACCGAATCTTTCGGATGAAGTCAGGGAAAAAATGTATGCGGCAGCAGAACGGCTTGCAAAGGAAGCTTCCTACAGAAGTGCCGGAACGGTTGAATTTTTATATGATGATCAGACGGAAGGATTTTATTTCCTTGAGGTAAATACAAGACTTCAGGTAGAACATGGTATCACAGAGGAGGTACTTGGGATCGACCTTGTGGAGTGGATGGTCAAAGAGGCTGCCGGTGAATTAAAAAATATAAAATCGCTGGTACATAAACCACAGGGACATGCGATCGAGGTTCGTGTCTATGCTGAGGACTGTATTAATGGATTCCGTCCCGGTACAGGAAAAATTGATGCAGTTACATTTTCACCGGAAGCGCGTGTGGAGACCTGGATTCAGAAAGGCGTGGAGGTGACATCCCTTTATGATCCGATGCTTGCGAAACTGATTGTACATGGCACTGACCGTGCCGATGCGATCGCAAAGATGGAACGTGTACTTAAAGATTCAAGAGTGTACGGAATTACCTCAAATATGCAGTATTTAGCAGCACTGTTAAAAAAACAGAAACCTATCAGACCGGTGCATTGTTTACCGGAATGTTAAAAGATTTTATGCCACAGGAGCATGCAATCGAAGTACTTGACGGCGGAGTACAGACAACGGTTCAGGATTATCCGGGCATGATCGGTTACTGGTTTGTAGGAGTTCCACCTTGCGGCCCAATGGATGCTTATAACTTCCGAATTGGAAACAGCATTCTTGGCAATGATGAGGGTGCACCGGGATTAGAGCTGACATTAAGAGGCGGCAGTTACCGTTTCCGTACAACCGTAAGTTTCTGTATCACAGGTGCAGATATGAAGGCAACCTTAGATGGAGTGGAGATCCCGATGTATCAGGTGGTACATGCATCCGCCATGCAGGTGCTGAAATTTAAAGACTGTAAAGTCGGAATGAGAACCTATCTCTTAGTGGCAGGCGGATTTGATATGCCAAAGATCATGGGCAGCAGTTCTACATTTATTGATGGAAAATTCGGCGGACACAACGGACGTACCTTACGCACCGGAGATGTGCTTCGTTTACAGGAAAAATGTGTGATCGATTCGATCGATTCCATGCCGGAAAAATATCGTCCAAAACTGACGAATGAGTGGACGATTGGTGTGATCCCGGGACCACAGCCGACACCGGAATATTTGAAACCGGAATACTTAAAGACCTTAACAGAATCTGAGTATGAGGTAAACTTTAACAGCGCGAGAACCGGTATCCGTTTAAATGGTCCGATCCCGCAGTGGGTACGGGAGGATGGCGGCGAGGCAGGACTTCATCCGTCAAACATTCACGACAATGCCTATGCGGTAGGTACCCTGGATCTGACCGGTGACCAGTCCATTTTACTTGGACCGGACGGTCCGAGCCTTGGAGGATTCGTATGTTCCGTGACAACGGCAAAAGGCGAGATGTGGAAATTAGGACAGCTTCATCCGGGCGATAAAGTTCACTTCAGGCTTCTTGATTTAGATCAGGCAAAGGAAATCCGGGAAGCGGAGGAAGCAAATCTTCGTCATGAATATCAAGAAGTTGTACTGCCGGAGCAAAAAGATCTTGATTACCATTACGCGATCCTCGCGGAGGAAACGGCAGCGGGAACAAAGATCGTTGCAAGACTTGATGGTGAAGATAATATTCTGGTGGAATACGGAGAGATGGAACTCGATATTGCGATCCGTTTCCGGGTTCACGTTCTCATGCAGGAGTTAAAGAAAAAAGATCTGCCGGTCATTGACCTGACACCGGGCATCCGTTCCTTACAGATACATTTTGATATCGAAAAGATTTCCCTTAAGGAAATGCTTGCAGCGGTACTTGAAACCAACCGCACATTACCGGAACTTTCCGATGTAACGGTTCCGTCAAGAATCATCTGGCTTCCGTTATCCTGGGATGATCCGCAGACACAGCTTGCAGCGAAGCGTTATCAGCAGACGGTAAGACCAAACGCACCATGGTGTCCGAGCAATCCGGAATTTATCCGCAGGATCAACGGCTTAGACAGCATAGAGGATGTAAAGAAGATTGTATTTGATGCGGATTATCTGGTACTTGGACTTGGCGATGTTTATCTTGGAGCCCCGGTTGCAACACCCGTTGATCCGAGACACCGTATGGTAACGACCAAATACAACCCGGCAAGACCATGGACACCGGAAAATGCAGTTGGAATCGGCGGCGCATACCTGTGTGTATATGGTATGGAGGGTCCTGGCGGTTATCAGTTTGTCGGACGTACCATTCAGATGTGGAATCCGTTAAAAGAGACAGAATATTTCAAACATGGAAAACCATGGCTGTTGGATTTCTTTGATCAGATCCGTTTCTATCCGGTCAGCGCAGAGGAAATCTTAAAAGACAGAGAAGATTTTCTTCGTGGCAGGTTCAAGATTAAGATAGAAGAGACAAGCTTCAACCTTGGAAAATATGAGCAGTTCTTAAAGGAACATGAAGATACGATCCGGGCATTTAAAGATCATCAGGAAGCATCTTTTGAGGCAGAGCGGAAGATGTGGAAAGAAAAAGGACTCGATGAGTTTGATTCCGAGACACAGGATGCACCGGCAATCGTGGAAGAAACCGTACCGGACGGCTGTGAGGCAGCAAGAACCAATATTCCGGGAAGTGTATGGAAGGTATTAGTCGAGGACGGACAGAAGGTCAGAGAGGGGACACTCTTGTGATCTTAGAGAGCATGAAAATGGAATTCCCGGTTACGGCAGAGTACAGCGGAATCATTGAAAAAGTATATTTAAAACCGGGCGAACAGGTAAATTCCGGACAGCTTGCGGCAAAGTATCCGCGTGTAAAAGGAGAGTGATAAATATGAAATATTTCCCCAAAAACTGACAATGACATGGATCAGAAACAGTTATAAAGAAGGATCACTTACTCCGGAGGAGCTTGCCGGCGAGATCGTGCGCCGGGCAGAAAAAGTACAGGGATTATAATATCTGGATTGTCGCGCCGGATCTGAAACGGATGATGGGTTACATTAAAAAACTTCCAAAAGATATGGAATCGCTTCCATTATGGGGTATCCCGTTTGCAGTCAAGGACAACATTGATGTGGCGGGATCTCCTACGACAGCAGCGTGTCCGGATTATGCATATGATCCAAAAGAAGATGCAGCGGTTGTAAAAAAACTGATCGAGACAGGTGCATTTCCGGTCGGGAAAACCAACTTAGACCAGTTTGCAACAGGTCTTGTCGGAACAAGATGCCCTTATGGAGAAGTAAAAAACGCACTTGATCCAGAGCTGATCAGCGGTGGATCAAGTTCCGGTTCCGCAGTCTCTGTGGCACTTGGAATGGCAGCGTTCTCACTGGGAACAGATACCGCGGGTTCCGGCCGTGTACCGGCAGCATTAAACTGTCTGGTCGGCTACAAGCCGTCTCTCGGCGCCTGGTCGACCAAAGGAGTGGTTCCGGCATGCGCAAGCCTTGACTGTGTCACCGTGTTTGCAAACAGCCTGGAAGATGCAGAGAAAGTCAACCTTGCGGCACGCGGCGTGGATGAAGAGTGCTGCTGGTCAAGGGAGTACAAAGAGCCACTGCCAAAACTTCCGAAAAAAATCTGTCTGGCAAAAGACGGTGTGACATTTTACGGACCATATGAAGATATGTACAAAGCAAAATGGGAACGGGCGAAAAAGCGGATCGAGGATATGGGAATTACCGTGGAATATATCGATTACACGATGTTTTCAAAGGCAGCATCCATTCTTTATGACGGACCCTGGGTGGCAGAGCGCTGGAAAGATCTCGGTGATTTCGTGGAGAGCCACCCGGGAAAAGTATTTCCGGTAACAGAAACAATTTTAAGGTCAGGCGATAAACCGGAACACACGGCAAGAAAAGTATTCGAGGCGATGCACCAATTACAGGAATACCGGATGCGGGCAAGACACATTTTAAAGACGCCGTTCTTATCATGCCGACGGCGGGCGGTACATTTAAAAGAGATGATGTCAGAAAAGATCCGATTTCCACAAACAGTCAGATGGGACTTTATACAAATCACTGTAACCTGCTTGATATGTGCGCCATAGCAGTGCCGGAAAATACGGCAGATACAAGCATTCCGTTTGGAATTACCATTTTCTCATTATCCGATCAGGAGGGCGAGATCCTTGGCACGGCGGAACAGTTTTTAAAGACACAGAGTATCCCGTTTGCGGTATGCGGACTGCACAAAAAAGGATTTCCTCTGGAAAGCCAGCTGACAGAACTTGGGGCTTCCTATCGGGAAAGTGTAAACACCGCACCACATTACAGGCTGTACCGTCTGGATACGGTACCGGAAAACCGGGGATGGTGTATGACGATAAAAAAGGCGCTGCGATCGCAGTTGATATCTATGAACTGCCGGTTGTGAGTGTCGGAGCATTTTTAGGTCAGATCAGGAAACCACTCTGTATCGGGGATGTGGAATTATCCGATGGCAGGATCGTTAAAGGTTTTCTTTGTGAGGAATACGGGCTGGCAAACGCAAAGGAGATCACTGATATCGGGAAGTACGAAGTGTAACAATAAAGACGTAATAACAAACATGTAATGATAAAAGGCATAAATAAGGAATGAAGTAGTTAATGAACAATAAGCAGGAAGAAATGGAGGAAACAAATATGAAGATGATAAAAGCGATTGTCAGACCGGAAAATCAGAGGATGTGCTCGATGCACTGCTTGCAGGCGGTTTTGCAGCAGCAACCAAAATGAGCGTGCTTGGACGTGGAAAACAGAAAGGTTTAAAAGTAGGTGACACCTATTATGATGAAATCCCCAAAGAACTGATCATGCTTGTTGTGGAAGATGGGGACGTGGATAAGGTGCTGAAAGTAATTGTTGAGAACGCGAGAGTGGATAAAAACGGAACCTACGGAGATGGAAAAATTTTTGTCAGCGATGTGGAGCGTGCAATCACGATCAGCAGTGGAAAAGACGAGTTATAGGACGGAGGTGCCGCGATGAAAGAGGTAATGATTATATTAAGACCGAAAATGTATTTTCCGACAAAAGATGCCTTAGACCAGGCGGGATTTCATTCCATGACGATCCGTGAGATCATCGGGCGGGGAAAATGTCCGGTACATTACGATTATGATGAGGGCGCACCGGTAAAACACAGACTGGTCGCAAAAAGAATGATCGATATGTTTGTCAGGGATGAAGATTTACAGAAACTGATCGACACGGTTGTGGAGGTTAATAAGACGAATCATGCCGGAGACGGAAAAATTTTTGTACTTCCGGTTAATGATGCGATCCGCGTAAGAACCGGAGAAAAAGGAATTGAAGCGATCATGTAAGCGTAGTAAGAGGAAGAGGAGGACAACCATATGAAAAAAATTAAGAGAAGTATCAGTATTCTGCTCATTGCAATGATGGCACTTGCCATGTTAGGAGGATGTGGAAATAACAGCACATCAGGAAACAGTACAGCAAATGGTGATAGTGCAAAAGCGACGGAAAAGACCGCAGATGCAGGAGAGGCAAAAGGAACAGAGAGCAATCCGTTCATCCTTGGTGTCAGTCCGATGTCCGGCTGGTATGCATGGTATGGCGTGAAGGACACCAGTATTTTTGAACAGAATGGTGTCTATGTTGACCTCCAGTTCTTCCCGGTATACAGTGATTCCCTAACTGCATTCTATTCCGGACAGGTGGATGGTATCTGTATCGCAGCTTCCGATGCGGTAGCGCCGGTCAATGAGGGTGTGGATTTTAAAGTTGTTTTAGTCAATGATAATTCCTACGGTGCAGATGGTATCGTGGTACAGGATGGAATTAACAGTATTGAAGATTTAAAGGGTAAGACAGTTGCAACTGAGGTTGGTACCTTAGAGCATATGTTTTTGCTGAAAATATTAGAAGAAAACAATATGACGGTCGATGATGTCAACTTTGTCAATATGACGATTAACGATGCAGGCCCGGCATTCATTGCGGGAAGTATCGATGCAGCAGTGCTCTGGGAGCCGACACTTTCCACAGCGATAGGTGCAGGTGGAAAACTTTTGTACAGTACAAAGGAAGAGCCTGGTTTGATCCCGGATACACTTGCGGTCAGACAGGAAGTGCTGGATTCAAGTTCCGATGCGGTACAGAAAATCGTCGATTCCTGGTTTGATGGTGTTGAAAAATTAAATGCAAGAGATGATGATTTCATTCAGGCAATCTGCGACGGTGCAGAACTTACCAGAGATGATTATATGACCATGTTAGACGGTGTTACTATTTTTGATAAGGCAAAGAATGAAGAAACTTTTAAAGACGGAGATGATTATACCTATCTTTCTTATACGTTACAGAAATCGGCGGAGTTCCTGTTATCAACCAAGATGATCGATGAGATCCCGGATGATTTAAGCTCTATTTTGGATGATACCTACATTAAGGGGGCAGAATAATGATTCGAATTAAGATAAGAAAAGGAAATCGACAGAAAAAATATCTATTGTTTGCAATACTTTCATTTGTCATTGTAACTTGCTGCGTGGCTGATTGCAAGTGAAAGTGGTGCGATCAGGAAATTTTTCTTCCGAAACCACAAAATGTGGTGAACTACTATATAGAGTCCATCAAGGATGGAAGCCTGCTTCAGAACACAGGCATTAGTATTTACCGTATCACTCTTGGTTTTGTATATGCGGTTCTTTTAGGTGTTCCGATCGGTATTTTAGTTGGAACATTCAAAAGGCAGAAGCATTTATCCGCCCACTGTGTGAGTTTGTCCGTTATATGCCGGTTCCGGCATTTGTACCTCTTATCATGGTATGGGTAGGAATCGAAGAAAGTGCGAAGATCACGGTCATTTTTATCGGTACATTTTTCCAGCTTGTATTAATGGTTGCGGATGATGCGCTTGCGGTACCGGATGATCTGATCAATGCCGGTTATACGTTAGGTTCAAACACTCCAAAGACGATCTTTAAGATCCTGATTCCGGCAATGATGCCAAGACTGATGGAAACACTGCGTATGATGATCGGCTGGGCGTGGACCTATTTGGTCAGCGCCGAACTGGTAGCTGCAAATACAGGACTTGGATACACAATCTTAAAATCGCAGCGTTTCTTAAAGACGGACGCTATTTTTGCCAACATTATTTTGATCGGTCTGCTAGGACTGATTACGGACCGTATTTTTGCATTTTTAAATAAAAACTGTTTCCGTGGGCGGCTGCGTAAACCGTTAGAAAGGTAAGGTTTTAGCATATGGGATTTTTTAAGAAAAAAGAATATACTTCCGCCTGCGGAAGATCATATAGAGGCAAATCTTGCAAACAGTACCGTTTATGTCAGAGATCTGCAGAAAATATATCCATCTGCCAAGGGCGATGTCCAGGCGATGAAAGATGTGAATATCAATGTCATGGAAAATGAATTTGTTTCGATCGTAGGACCGTCCGGCTGTGGTAAATCTACACTTTTGCGTATGATCGGCGGTCTTGATACGGCAACATCAGGAAAGATCGTCATTCAGGATCGTGATATCATAGGACCTGGAGCGGATCGTGGCATGGTATTCCAGTCCTATACACTTTTTCCGTGGATGACAGTCGGAGATAACATTAAGTTCGGATTAAAACTGCGGAAAATGCCGGCGGATCAGCAGGAAGAGATTCTGAATAAATATTTAAAGATCATCAAACTGGAAAAATTCCGTGACAGTTATCCAAGGGAGCTTTCCGGTGGTATGAAACAGAGGGTTGCGATCGCGAGAGCACTGGCAAACAGCCCGGAGGTATTACTCATGGATGAACCGTTCTCTGCCTTAGACCCCCAGACCAAAGCGGACATGCAGCTTTTTTAATGCGCCAGATCTGGCAGGAGGAAAAGCCGACTGTTATTTTTGTCACACACGATATAGAGGAGGCAGTCTTTTTATCCAGTAAAAATTTATGTGCTGACACAGAGACCGGGAACCGTAAAGGCAGAGGTTCCGGTATTGCTGCCATATGATCGTGATCTGTCACTCAAAGATACGGATGAGTTCATTGAACTTCGCAGGAAGGTGAATCAATTAATTGAACATGAAAGCTTATCTTAGTATAACGCAGGATTTTCTTGTCAATTTTACGGAGTGGTTTTATAATGTGCTAATAAGAATCAGCATAATATTCCGAAAATGGAGAGAACGATGGCAGGAAAATTATATTTATGTGCAACGCCGATCGGGAATCTGGAAGATATCACGTACCGGGTGCTTCGTACATTAAAGGAAGTGGATCTGATCGCAGCGGAAGATACCAGAAATTCGATCAAGCTGTTGAATCATTTTGAGATCAAGACGCCGATGACAAGTTATCATGAATACAATAAAATAGAAAAAGCATATCAGCTTGTGGATAAACTACGGGAAGGTAAAGACATTGCACTGATCACGGATGCAGGGACACCGGGTATTTCCGATCCGGGCGAAGATTTAGTGCGCATCTGTTATGAGGAAGGAATTGAAGTGACATCCCTGCCGGGGGCAGCGGCGTGTATTACGGCACTTACGATGTCCGGGCTTCCGACAAGACGTTTCGCATTTGAGGCGTTTTTACCGCGGGATAAAAAAGAGCGTGCCGCTATTTTACAGGAATTAAAGGACGAAACGCGCACGATCATCATTTATGAGGCGCCGCATCATCTGGTCAAAACATTAGAAGAACTGTATGATACGCTCGGAGACCGGCAGATCTCTATCTGCCGGGAACTCACAAAACGCTATGAGGAAAAGATGCGTACGACGTTGTCGGACAGCCTTGTCTATTATGGAGAAAATGAGCCGCGCGGAGAGTATGTGCTCGTGATTCATGGAAAAACCTTCGAGGAACTTGCCGAGGAGGCAAGAAAGTCCTGGGAGGATATGTCGTTAGAGGAACATATGCAGGTATATGAAAGCCAGGGGACACCGCGCAAAGAGGCGATGAAACTGGTGGCAAAAGACCGCGGCATGAGCAAACGGGATGTATATCAGGCACTGCTGAAGGAAGAGTAGATTCGTCACTTCTGGTAAAAATCTTTCAGATAATCCTTTACGATTTGAAACGGTGCCGGGCCGATCGAAAGCACTGCCTGATGAAATGAGATTTCATTATAATCACTGCCAAAGATTTCCTTTGCATAGTCCTTTAATTCCAGAAACTGCAGATAACCCACATAATAACGGAGATAATTTGCCGGTTCTGATATGATATAGCGGTAAATCTCTGCAATGGTGTCCGGATCGCTGATCCCGTAATCGTTCCAGAATTTTATCGTATCGGCAAGCGACCAGCCGTCATAATGGATGCCGATATCGGTCGAGGCATAAAGGCTTAAAAGGGCAGACTGGTTTAAGGCGAGAAGCGTTGCGGCATCCTCCCTCAGCCCGGCATAATGATAGGACATCATCTCCACATAGGTCGCCCAGCCTTCCACATATCCCGGATAGTTTAAAATACTGCGTATCGCCGGCAGTCCGGACTGATAGGATATGATCGTCTGATACAGGTGGCCGGGAAAACCCTCATGGGCGAGCGTTGTGAAATACCGCATGGTGGATGCATCCGTTTTTGCATTGATATAGATAGAATTGGCATTGTAATCATCAATTGGTGCAGTGATATAATAAGCCGGTGCAAGATAATCTTCCATACATTCCTCAATAGGACTGACGGTGTAAAGAGACATCCGAGCCTTTGGAAAATCTGCCTGCATCTGTTCTTTCAACTGTTCTAAAAACAGAGGCGGGTTCTGCATAGGAAAAGAAGCTTTCTGTGCATCCTTCCAGAGAGAGGGATTTGAATCCGTCAGGGCGGCCGCTTCACTTAGATCAGAAAGTCTTTTCTGACCGATCATAGTCTGTATATCCGCAATCGAATCCGCACAGCCGGTATTTTCGTAGACGAGATATTCGTAATAATCTCTGCCGTGTTTCAGATAACAGAGCCCTTTTTCATTTTCCGCTGCCAAGCAGACTGGTTAAGGAAGATGCCAGTGAAGTATAGGCAGGGAAAATCACTTCTTTTACAATCTTTTCATTTTGTTTTTTATAGGCGGTCTTCTGTTCATCTGACAGATCCTTAAAAGCATCCACTTTTTTATTGAAAGTTAAGATCAGATAATGATCGTCCCCATCGTCTGCAAAACGGGAACACTGTTCGATCACACTTTTACAGATGGCATCGGACATAAAGAGCCCGGCGGCAGCTTTTGTTTTTCAAAAGCAATGATCTGTTCAAAATAGGAACCGGTCAGGGGCAGCAGTTTCAGGTAAGTTTTGATGTCATCTTCGGAGGAAAAACGATACTCTTCATAAAAAAGTACTGGAAGCTGTGCCTGAGTGCCGGAGGAAGGGTTTAAGTATTCTTCATAAAGTGAAAAATCAGTCCCCTTTTGCTCCATGGCAAGGTAATCCGACAAAATATCGTAAGTCAGCTGCCGGGTTTTGGAAAGTTTTTCGCGGTCAAAACGTTTTAGGGCGGCAGTCGTGTTTTCCAGGGCTGCACGGTTTTCATTTGCTGCCTGACTGGAAATACTGCCAAGTGAAATTGGAACTTCTGTGATTCCGTAAGATTCCGGGGAGGAGAGGAAAAATGAAGGTTTATGGTATTCTGGGCAGCCTCCGAGCGGAAAAGCTGCAGTAAAAACTCGTCAAAGGCATTCGCGGATGAGCTGTCTGTGCGTTGATTGTCATTATCAGTGGATTCAGAAGAAACGGAATCTGCCTGATCCGGTTCATATCCGGAAGAGATACGGGCAGACTGATCCGAGCATGCCTGGAGAAAGCGCATCCGTCTGAGAAAACTGTGGGGAAAACGACCAGCAAAATGAAAAAAGTGTGGATATCCGGCTTAAGCGTGGAAATTTGTGAAAAATATCAGAAAACCATATCAAAATAAAATACCTCAGTTAAAAAATCCAGGTGTTAGTGATATATATGTTGACATTTGGAAAAAATAACTGAAAAAAGTTCTATATGAATAATGGTACATATATGGCGGCATATAGAAATAAAATAAAAGAAAAACCGGAGAGGTACATATGAATTATCTCTGGGCATTTATGATCTTGACAGGCGTTGTATTTGCTGCATTTCACGGCACACTTCCGGCGGTTACGCAGGCAGCGCTTGACTCGGCAAAAGAGGCGGTAACACTCTGTATTACCATGATGGGAGTGATGTCTTTCTGGGTTGGACTGATGAAAATCGCTGAAAAAACAGGTATCATTGCAGGATTGTCAAGGCGTCTTGCGCCGGTGCTGCATTTTCTGTTCCCGGATATTCCAAAAGATCATCCGGCAAATAAATATATTGCTACCAATATGATTGCAAATATATTCGGACTGGGATGGGCGGCAACACCAGCCGGATTAAAAGCGATGGAGGCGCTGGCAGAATTAGAAAAAAGAGCGTGGAAATAAAGCATTTTCAGATGAAAAAAACAAAAAAAGGAGAGCGGACCGCCAGCAGCGAGATGTGTGATTTTTTGATCATCAATATTTCATCCCTTCAGATCATACCGGTAAACATTATTGCCTACCGCAGCCAGTATGGAAGTGTGAATCCGGCGCAGATCGTCGGTCCGGCACTGATCGCAACGACATGCAGTACACTGACTGCGATTATTTTTGTAAAATCAGACAAAATATTTACAAAATCTGACAAATAATTCGTTGTACTATTTGATAAAAGACATTATAATAAGAATAGATTTATGTGTAAGACAAATCCTCAGAGAAAGTGAGGATACCAATGAAAAAAATAAGATCTTGATTGTAGATGATAATAAGCTCAACAGGCAGTCCCTGGCTGATATTTTCCGTAAAGCTTATCAGATCGTAGAGTCAGAAGACGGGAAAAAAGGCACTGGGTATCTGAAAAGGATAAAGGACTTTCGGTAGCGGCAATTATACTGGATCTTATTATGCCTGTAATGGATGGATTTGCTTTCCTGGAGGAATTCAAAAACACAGCGAATATAAGTATATTCCGATCGTCATTGCGACAACGGAAGACAATGTGGAAAATGAAAAACGCTGTCTGGGTATGGGGTATGGGATTTTATACCGAAGTCATTCCACCGGGAGATCATCTGGTTTCGTGTCATGAACGCTATCAAAAGGAGCAAACAGCACTTTTAGAGTATGATTCCTGACAGGAATTTATAACCGTCAGATGTTTTACCAGAAGACGAGGGAGATGCTGGATGACAGTAAGGATCAGACATTTGCATTTATCCGGCTGGATATTGACCGGTTTAAAATGATCAATTCTTTCTATGGTGCGGCAGAAGGAGACCGTCTGTTAAGATGTATGGCGCACAATATCTGCGGTGTGCTCAGTGCATATAAGACGTATACTTATGGCAGATTAAATTCCGATGTTTTTGGAATCTGTGTTGCGGTAGAAAAAGAACAGGATGCACTGCTGATCGCCCAGAAGATCCGGGAACAGGTGAAGAAAAACGGGGAGCTGCGCTGTTATCTTGAGACGTCGGCGGGATGTTATATCATCCGGGACAAGGAGATGGAGGTATCGGCAATCTATGAGCATGCTGTAATTGCGGCACAGGAATGCAAGGGGCAGTATATGCATCATGAGGCACTCTACACGGAACAGATGGGAAAAGAGATGCAGCGGGAGCAGCAGATCATAAACGAAATGGATACGGCACTTGAGGAAAAACAGTTTGTCGTTTATTTTCAGCCGAAGTATGAGTTAGATGGTTATACGCCGCGTGGCGCGGAAGCACTTGTACGCTGGAAAAAACCGGATGGGACGATGGTTTCACCGGGAGAGTTTATACCTGTTTTCGAGAAGAATGGTTTTATTATAAAACTTGATTATTATGTGTGGGATCAGGTCTGCCAGCTTATTGCCACGGCGTTAAGAGCAGGACGTAAGCCGGATCCGATCTCTGTGAATGTTTCCCGTGTCAACCTTTATAATCCCAATTTTTTAGAGTCACTGGTCAATCTTGTGGAAAAATACCGGATACCACCGGAGTACCTGCACTTAGAACTGACGGAGAGTGTTTTTTCCGATACGGAAAATGTCATCTTAAATGCGGTGAATTATCTGCACAAGGCAGGATTTACAATTCTGATGGATGATTTTGGAAGCGGATATTCATCTTTGAACGTGTTAAAGGACATTGATCTGGATGTGCTGAAAATTGATATGAAGTTTCTTTCCAAAGGCAAAGATGATGGGCGCGGAGAAAAGATCTTAGCGGCAGTTATCCAGATGGCAAAAGCGCTGGATATGCCGGTCATTGCAGAAGGCGTTGAAGAAAAGAAACAGGTACAGATGCTAAAGAGACTTGGCTGTAATTATATTCAGGGATATTATTTCGCAAAACCGATGCCGCAGGAGGATTATGAACGGCTGGCGCGAAAATCGCATGAATAATGTGAATCGTTGATACATATAATAAACTAACAGCAGCTTCGGGAAGTGTCCTATGCAGATAATGATGTTTTATCCGATATCATGATACCACTTCTGATTTTTTTGATTATCGGATATGGGCTGTTGTGCAGGCACAATATCTACGAAGAGTTTATCGAGGAGCGAAAGACGGATTTGAAACAGTCATAGGGATCATGCCAACACTGATCGGACTGATGGTTGCTGTTGGAATCCTGCGTGCGTCCGGATTTCTGGAATGTTTTTCAAATGTATGTGCTATTTTCACAGAAAAGATCGGATTCCCCGTCCGAACTGCTTCCACTTGCTGTTGTGAAAATGTTTTCATCTTCGGCGGCAACAGGTTTGCTTTTTAGATATTTATAAGGGAGTATGGGACGGATTCGCTGCTTGGGCGGATGGCGTCGATCATGCTCGGAAGCACGGAGACAATTTTTTACACGATGTCTGTTTACTTTATGAGTGTAAAAATCAAAAAGAGCCGCTATACGCTTGCAGGGGCGCTGGCTGCCACGGCAGCCGGAATGGCGGCGAGCGTAGTGCTGGCGGGGATGATGGGATATTGATCTGTAATTATTTGACAATGGGAAAGATAAGGTCTATAATAAAATTATGTAAACAAACAGAGCACATGTTCTGTTGCAATAGCGCAGGGATGGAGCAGTCTGGAAGCTCGTCGGGCTCATAACCCGAAGGTCACAGGTTCAAATCCTGTTCCGCAACTAAAAAACAGTAGTTTAGAGCTGCAGAAGGCAGATTGCTAGACTACTGTTTTTTGATGATAAAATTTAGCAGTATCGTGGGTGGCAAACCTTGAAAATGCATCGAAAATATACTAAAATTATGCATGTTAAAGATATATTACAAAAGGGAAGGTGAACGGTTATGCAAAAAGCTGAAAGACATGAAGATAAAAAGCGGTTAAATACCGGATTTAAAATGGTAACAGGCATTGCGACGATCGCAGCAGTGCTTGGAATTATTGCAATGCTGGTCGCGTCTGGCCGATATGAATATGCGATGACTAATTATGGATTCTCGCAGGGAGATATCGGTAAGGCAATGGTTACATTTTCAGAGACGAGAAGCGCCCTGCGTGCTGTTGTTGGATATGATGAGGAGGACATGATCGAGGCACAGGTATCGCTGCATGATCAGAAAAAGGAAGCCTTTGAAACATATCTGAAAGACATAGAAAGTACCATGGTTTTCCCACAGGCAAAAGAGGCATATAATACGTTAGTTACGGATCTGGACGGCTATTGGGATATTGATGCAGAAGTTTTAGAGCTTGCAACATCATCTTCGGATGATGGTTATTTAAAAGCACAGGAAATCGACACCGGTGAACTCTCACCACAGTATGACAAAATTTATCAGGATCTGGCAACACTGATGGATCTGAATGTACAAAAGGGTGATGCATCAAAGGCATCATTACATAATATGGAGCTCATATTTATGATCGTGATCATAGCGGTGATCGTGGTCTGTATTGTGATTTCCATCCGTATCGGAAATACGATGGCTGTAGATATAGAAAAGCCTCTGACAGCTTTGGCAGAACGTCTGAAATCATTTGCAGAAGGTGATCTTGACAGCCCGTTCCCGGAGAGCGAGGCAGATGACGAGATCAAAGAGATGATCTTAGAAGCGGAACAGATGGCGCATAATCTGAACCTGATTATTACGGATGCAGGGGAGCTGTTAGGAGAAATGGCGGCTGGTAATTATGCTGTCGGAACCAGGATCGAAGATAAATATGTCGGAAAATTTGTAGCCTTAAAAGATGCCATGAGAAAGATGAACCGTCAGATGAACAGTACGTTACAGCAGGTTGAAGATGCTTCAAAACAGGTTTCTGCTGGTTCTGAAAATCTGGCAGAATCTGCACAGGCACTGGCAGAAGGGGCAACAGACCAGGCAGGTTCCGTGGAAGAACTGACGGCAACGATCACGAACATTACGGACAATGTCAATGCCACGGCAGAAAAGCTTGAGGCATCGCACCAGAAAGCAAGCCAGTATGCAAAGCAGGCAGATAACAGCCGCGAACAGATGACGGCTTTGACGGATGCTATGGGACGGATCAATGAGACATCAACCAAAATCGAAAATATTATTTCTGATATCGAAGATATTGCAAGCCAGACGAATCTGTTATCCTTAAATGCAGCGATCGAAGCTGCCCGTGCAGGGGAAGCGGGAAAAGGATTTGCGGTTGTTGCGGACCAGATCAGGAAACTGGCAGAGCAGAGTGCGCAGTCAGCAGTTGATACCCGCCAGCTGATCGAAGGTTCCCTGCAGGAGATCGCAGAGGGGAATAAAGGCGGCAGAAAGCGCTTCTGCGGCATTAGAGGAAGTAGTTGAGGGAATCAAAGAGATCGCTGAGGAATCAAAGATGTTAAGCGAACAGTCGGCAGAGCAGGCAAGAGCGATGGAACAGGCAGAATCAGGGGTAAACCAGATCTCAGAGGTGGTTCAGTCAAATTCTGCAGCAGCACAGGAATCATCTGCAACCAGTGAGGAGCTGTCTGCACAGGCAGTGTCTTTAAATGAACTGGTGGGACAGTTTGTCCTGAGAAAGGATTGATCATGTCAAATATAGAAAAGTTCTTAGAAATGGTACAGGAGTCAGATAATATTGTATTTTTTGGGGAGCAGGTGTTTCTACCGAAAGTGGCATCCCTGACTTCAGGAGTGTGGACGGTCTGTATAATCAGAAATATGATTATCCGCCGGAGACCATTTTAAGTCATACGTTTTTTATGCGGCATCCTGAAGAATTTTACCGCTTTTACCGGGATAAGATGCTATGTCTTGATGCAAAACCAAATGTGACACACCAGAAACTTGCAGAGTTAGAGGCTGCGGGCAAGGTAAAAGCCGTCATCACACAGAACATTGACGGACTGCATCAGATGGCAGGAAGCAGGCGTGTTTTAGAGCTGCATGGCAGCGTGCATCGCAATTACTGTCAGAAGTGTGGAAAAGGATTTGATGCAGAATATATTTTAAAATCTGGTACAGAGATTCCGCTGTGTGATGCGTGTGGAGGTAAGATCAAACCGGATGTGGTGCTTTATGAAGAGGGATTGAACCAGCAGACCTTAGAGGATGCTGTATTTTATATCAGCCATGCAGATGTGCTTATCATTGGTGGAACTTCGCTGGCAGTATATCCGGCTGCAGGATTGATCGACTATTACCGGGGAAACAAGCTGGTGCTTATCAATAAATCTACAACACCGATGGATGGCAGAGCAGATCTTTTAATCCAGGCAGGGCTTGGTGAGGTGTTTTCACAGATCCGGTAAACAGAGCAAGTACTATTTTAAACATCTAAAAAAGGAGAATGTATGCGTTTACTGATAAAACAGAGAGTGTTTTCATGGTCAGATACTTATGATGTCTATGATGAGGAGGGCAATGTACGGTATTTTGTCAGGGCAGAGGTGTTTGCACTTGGACATCAGATCCATGTCTATGATGCGGCACATGTTGAGGTTGGAATGATCCGTCAGAAGCTGTTTAATCTTCTTCCGGTCTTTGAAATTGAAACAGGTGGGATCAAAAGAGGACAGATCGAAAAACAGTTTACCCTGTTCCAGCCGAAATATGATATTGATTTTAATGGATGGCGTGTGGAGGGAGATTTCCTTGGCTGGGATTATGATGTATATTCCGGCTGCAGTTCCATTATTCATATTTCAAAACAATTACTCCACTGGGGTGATACGTATGTGATCGATTTTACCAATCCGGGCGATGAACTGCTTGGAATGATGCTTGTGATCGCAATTGATGCAGCAAATTGCTCGCAGAATAAATAGTATAGGAGAATAGAGAGGATTTATGGATAAATATGAAGTTGGTGATGTGGTGCGGTTGAAAAAACAGCATCCCTGCGGCAGCAGAGAATGGGAAGTACTCCGTGTGGGAGCAGATTTCCGGCTGAAATGTCTAGGCTGCGGGCACCAGATCATGATCGCAAGAAAACTTGTGGAGAAAAATACCAGAGAAATCCGCAAAAAGGAAGCTGAGTAAAAAGTTCTTGCAAACTATTGATTTTTTATGATAAAATATATCTTCGTGATATATTATTAAATTCCTTGCTCACTCATATAAGAGCGGGCCAGAGACCAAAAGGAGGAAAATTCGCATGAATAAGTATGAATTAGCACTTGTTGTTAGTGCAAAGATCGAAGACGATGCGAGAACAGCTACCGTAGAAAAGGCAAAGAGTACATCACTCGTGCCGGTGGTAACGTAACAGAAGTAGAAGAGGCTGGTAAGAAGAAATTAGCATATGAGATCAGAAGATGTCAGAAGCTTTCTATTATTTCATCCAGTTCGACGCTGCATCTACTGTTCCGGCAGAAGTTGAGCGCGATGTCCGCATCATGGACAATGTTCTTCGTTTCTTAGTAGTAAGAAAAGACGAGAAATAAGATTCTTTGAACTGATAACGGTTTGTTTGAGGGAAGAGAGGAATCGTATATGAACAAAGTGATTCTTATGGGAAGACTGACCAGAGATGCAGAGGTGCGTTACTCACAGGGTGAGAACTCCACTGCCATCGCAAGATTTTCGCTTGCGGTAGACCGCCGTTTCCGCCGTGACGGAGATGATCAGAATACAGATTTTATCAACTGCGTTGCATTTGGCAGAACTGCAGAGTTTTGGAGAGATTCGGACGTAAGGGAACTAAATTCGTTCTGGAGGGACGTATTCAGACCGGAAGCTACACCAACAAGGACGGACAGCGTGTTTACACGACGGACGTTGTTGCTGAGAACGTAGAGTTTGCAGAAAGCAAGAATGCCAGCGGCGGCGGAGATAATTCCGGTTTTAACCCTTCCGACAGACCGTCACCGAGCAGTGCAGCAGGTGATGGCTTCATGAATATTCCGGATGGAATTGATGAAGAGTTACCATTTAACTAATGGAAATCGTGATGTGGGTTCACGATAGCGGTTTACGATAACAACAGGAGGTAATTATCATGGCTTTCAATAAAGCAGCAGACAAAGATGGCGCTCCAATGAAGAGACGCCCGATGCATAGAAGAAAAAAGTTTGCGTTTTCTGTGGAAAAGATAACGTAATCGATTACAAAGATACAAACAAATTAAAGAGATACATCTCTGAGAGAAAAATCCTTCCTCGTCGTATCACAGGCAACTGTGCAAAACATCAGAAGCTCTTACAGTAGCTATCAAGAGAGCTCGTCACGTTGCATTAATGCCGTACGTATGCGAATAAATTCGCAGCGAATAAATTCGCAGCGAGTAAACTCATAGTGAATAACAATATGTGATGAATAAAACACCGTGCAGACGTTTGAAACGCTGGCACGGTGTTTTTTGGTGCTGCTGCGGCGCACGTCACTAATGGATGAAAGTTCCTAATCCTCCTGGTAGTGGGAAGGATACAGCCATAAAATTACATTAAACAAGACACAGGCTGGAATGAAAAAGGTGAAACCCTTACATTGAAGGCTGTTGTCGCACCGGAAAAAGCAACAAATAAAGGTATCAAGTGGTCTTCATCAATACAAAAGTTGCTGCCGTTGACAAAAACGGAAAAGTAAAAGCACTGCAAAACGGAACTGCCACGATCAAAGCGACAGCAAAAGACGGCAGTGGTGTGAGTGCTTCCTGTAAGATCACAGTAGGTTATAAGATCACTTATAAACTGGGTAAAGGAAAAATAATGACCAGAATCCGGAATATTATTACAACCAGAAAGTAAACTTAAAGGCAGCTTCAAAGAAAGGTTATGCATTTAAAGGCTGGTATACAGACAGCAAGTACACAAAGAAAATCACAACGATCGCAAAGAACAGTAAAAGAACATTACTGTATATGCAAAATGGGAAAAAGTCGTTATGAAAAAGGGAGCTGTAAAAAGAAAGAGACAGTGACAGGAACATCAAAAACCTTAAGCAAACTTTCAAAAGGCAAGAACTATTATGTAAAAGTGCGTGCTTATAAGAAAGATTCCACAGGCGCAAAGGTTTATGGAAGTTTCAGCAGTGTGAAGAAGGTAAAGATCAGTAAGTAGCCCAAAAAGTAAATTTATAATATATGTCATGTGGTAAAAACATGATAGAAAGTGGAGAATTTTGTTTTTGCAGTATTCTCCACTTTTTTAACTCATGATAATGGATGTCTGCAGAGAGTGTATTCTATTATTTGTCCGGTTTTTCTATAAAAATTCCCCTATTTTTAATATTTGCTCATGCTAACATAAATTTGTAACTGTCAAAAATATATAAAAGGAGGAGAACGGGGTTTGAAACAAATTGGAAAGCAGGGGTATGCGTAGCTTTTATGCAGTGCTATGGTTTTACCGGGATAGGACCGGTGTTGACACCATATCTTGAAAATGCAGTTGTCTATGCAGATGAAAACGAAAATTCAGGGGTAAAAAAGTTTTTACTGCAGATCAGCTGAAAGTGGCATGGGGAGACGCGGATTATGAACTCGCAGATGGACAGTGGAAATTGTCTTTTGCAAAACAGTATAATCAGGTGAAATGGACGTTGCCGGAGAGTATCGAAATGTCACAGGTGAATGCTGTTACATTTCAGGTGGCGGATCAGAAAGTACCGATCAGTCTGAAAGTATACAACGGTGGAGATGATGCAACAGCAGCTAATACACAGTACGGATTAAGCGGACAGACGGAATATACGATAAATCCATCGGGGGATGGCGCTATTGATGCAGTCGGAATCATGATAACGGAAGATAAACCGGAAAATGCAACGGTAAGTCTTGTGAGCGTGACCTTTGAACTGAAAGCAGGAGCAGGCGATGCAAAATTGGGGGATAATATTATAAAAAACGGTGATTTTGCAGCGTCCGAAGCGGCGGAGTCATGGAACAGTGCAGCCGGAGAATCGGTTGTTTCAGTTGCAGCAGAGGAAGAAGAAATCGCAGATTCCGGTCTTAAAACATACGGTGTACTTACACGTAATCAGGAAACTGCCACCCCTGGGGATTGAATTTTTTCGCAGGATATCACGGATGCGGTTGAAAAGGGGAAACATACAAATTCTCATTCTGGGCGAAATTGTCCGATGATTACAAAGATCCGGAAGAGCAGAGAAATGGGAGTTTGCACCATTCTATGTTTCCGGTGGTGAGGCAACATATCTTGGAAGTTATTCAGCAGGTATTTTGTCAGGAGACTGTACAAAGACATTAAAAGCTGGAGAATGGACAAAATATGAGGGAACTTTCAAAATACCAAAGTGCGAAGATCAGGTGGTCATCCGTATTATAGAACAGGGAACCAACTATGGACAGGAAGCGAGTTGCGTAAAAGGGACTTACTATGTGACCGGTGTGTCCATGAATAAGATTGAAAAGAAAACCATCTATTGAGAAGGACATCCCGGACTGGAAAGAAAGTGTGAAAGCTGCTTTGCAATGATGTAGTTGCCGGCACAGCAGTGACCGGTGATGAGATCAATGATGATACGCTGATGGAACTGGTGGAAAAACACTTTAATGCGGTTACACTTGGAAACGAATTAAAACCGGATGCATTGTTCAACTATCAGATCGGACAGGTCTGTCAATTCAAAGACAATCAATTTAAAGGACAGGATCTTGAAGTCCCGGTCGTAAATGAAGCCGGTGACACTTGGACTTTTCACGTGCAGATAAATAATAAATAAAATTGTGAGTGGAATAATGAAAATCGAAATAAAATTCGCGTCCGCGGTCATGTGCTGGTATGGCATTCACAGACTCCGGAATGGTTCTTCCACGAGGACTATGATGTTTGCAAAGCCATACGCAGATAAAGGGAACTATGAACCGCAGACTGGAGTGGTTTATTTTCAGTGTGTTTGATCATTATTTTGGAAAGGCTGCAAACGGAAAGTATGACGGACTCTTTTATGGCTGGGATGTTGTAAATGAGGCGGTCAATGGCAATACATACCGTGATGATAAGGTTATTTCTGATGCAAGTGATACAAGTACATCGGATACCCGTCATGGAAGCAATTCCATGTGGTGGAGAGTATACAAAGCAACGAATTCATCATCAATGCATACTAAAATTGCATATTGCCATAAACAGTTATTCGATGCGATCAAAGGCTTAAAAGCAGATGGTTCGAACGTTTCCGGATTGACCGTATGGGGGGTCATCGAGCCAAATTCATGGTTATGAACAGTCCGGTGTTGGTGGTGGTGCAGACGCTCTGCGCAGTGCCCATTGCTTTTTGATGGAAATTATAAAGCAAAACCTGCGTACTGGGCGTATGTAGATGCATCCAGACTCCAGCCGTCAATTCAGGATGTAGTTGCTGCAGAAAAAAAAAAAAAGGTGATGCAGTGACAGGACATAAGTATCATGCAGAATGATATCACGGCTTCCTTTATTTCGATGTGGGATAAAGATGGTCTTACCGTGCAGGTTACGGTAGAAGATGCCGTAAAGATGATAATGATGCAGTTGCTGTTTATGTGGATTCTGCAAATTCCGGAAAAAGATGACATCACACCAGTGACCGTAACGGTAAAAAAGCGAGGCAGCAGAAGTAGAAAATGGTTATCAGGCAACCATAAAATTTACCGTTATCAGGACTTTCCGTTGCAAAAGTGATCGGAATGGATGTTGTGGTCACAAATGGGGATAAAACAGCTGCATTTAATGATTTGACAGGAAAACAGGGAACAAGCAGTAAATATTACGCGAAAGTAACGATGAAACCAGGGGTGGAGAAAGCTGCCTATGGTACAGTTACCGTAGACGGAGATAAAGATGCGGTATGGGATAATGCCGGAACCATTCCGATTACAATCAATCTCGGCTCAATATTTCTGCAAATGCGAAGTTACTCTGGGATAAAGACAATCTTTATGTATATGCCGAGATCAAAGATCCTGTCCTCAATAATACCAACGGTGATGGGAGCAGGATTCCTTGAAATGTTATCGACGAAAATAATGGAAAATCAACTCTTATGAAGACGATGACAAGCAGTACAGGATCAGTTATGCAAATGATCACTCATTTAATGGCAAAAGTGCCTTGAAGAGAATATGAAGTCTGTGGCAAAATAACTTCTGATGGATATGTTGTTGAAGCGTCATTTTAAATGGACGGATATCACACCAAAAGCCGGAGATGAGATCGGACTTGAATTTCAGATCAATGATGCTGATGCAAGTGGCAAAAGAATTGGTACATTGAGCTGGAACGATGAAACAGGAATGGGATGGTCTAAACCGGAAGTATTTGGTACTGTAAAACTTGGAGAAATTAAAAATGCTCGGAGAAAGATACAGAAAAGAAACCGGAAACAGAAAAGAAAGAAGTAAAAGTTAAAAAATCACGTTAAATAAAACAAAAGCCGGAATGAAAAAAGGTGCAACGCTTACATTAAAGGCTGTTGTTTCACCATCTGATGCAGATATTAAAGACGTTAAGTGGACATCTTCCAACAAAAAAGTTGCGACTGTTGATAAGCATGGAAAAGTAAAGCATTGAAAAATGGTGTGACCACGATCACGGCAATGGCAAAAGATGGAAGCAGAGTAAGCGCGTCCTGTAAGATCACGGTAGGTTATAAAATTACCTATAAGTTAGGAAAAGGTAAAAACAGCAGCAAAAACCCGGAATATTATTACAATGAAAAGGTAAATTTAAAATCTGCTTCCAAAAAGGGATATGTCTTTAAGGGCTGGTATACAGACAGCAAGTATACAAAGAGAATTAAAACAATCTCAAAAGAGCAGCAAAAAGAATCTTACTTTATATGCGAAATGGCAGAAAGTGACCGTAAAGAAATCTGCAATTAAGAAAATGAAAGCTGTTTCGGGAAGAAAAGCAAAAGTTACAGTCAGAAAGTGGACGGTGCAGCCGGATATCAGATCGTTTATTCTACGGATAAGCAATTCAAAAAGAATGTAAAGAAAGTAACAATATCAGGCATCAAAAACACTTGGAAAATTGGCAAAAGGCAAGACATATTATGTAAAAGTACGTGCTTATAAGAAAGATTCCACAGGAGCAAAAGTTTATGGAAGTTTCAGCAGTGCAAAGAAGATAAAAGATCAGTAAGTAGTTCCCAAATAAATTTAATATACCACGTCATACAGTAAAATGTGTGGCACAAAGAGGATTTTGCAACTAAGTTGTGAGGTCCTCTTTTTGCTGCATGATAGGTGTGTGTGTTTCCAGTACCATAAGCAGGAATCGGAATTGATAAAATTTAAAATGTCAACCGATTGGCATAAAATAGCACGCTATAATAGTTCTAAATACCTAGAAATGATTAGAAATGCCAAAAAATTTATTGTAAATATGTAAAAAATAATGTAATTATTTGATTATAACTGACAAATCATATGTCAACCCTTGACATAAACAAAAAGCGGTGTTAAAGTAAGGGCACAGTAAGGACAGCGATGACGGACAGCCAAAAAGAATTAGTAAAATGGGAACGGGAACCTATCATATTTTAGATTCATGAAAGAGTGGAGAAAAACAATGAAAGCAAAAAAAGTGGTAGCAGTATTCATGACAGCGCAATGACAATGGGGATGTTCAGGCTGCGGAGTAACAACAGTAACACAGGTACAGCAAATGCGGGCAGCACTAACGCAGAAAGCAAAACAGATGCCAGCGAAAGCGCAGATGCAGCAGGAACGGAAAGTACTGGAAACATTGATACTGCAGATTTAGCAGGAACACAGATCACCATGTTAAACAGTAAAGGTGAGATCCAGACAGCACTTTGAGGATATGGCAGAGGCATTTAAAGAAGATACAGGAATCGGCTTGAAGTTCAGGCATGCGGAACCGGCGAATCTCCATATACAAGAATTACAAGCGCATACAACTCAGGAACAGCACCGACGATGGCGATTTTAGATACCACAGACGTTGTTGCACTTGCTTCCCAGTATGCAGTTGATCTCTCCGGTGAAGAGTGGGTAAAAAGTGTGTAAACCAGACCACACAGGTTGACGGAAAAATATACAGCTTCCCATTCTGTGTTGAGGGACGTGGAATCATTTACAATAAAACAGCGATCGAGGATACTTTAGGAGAAGAGTTTGATCCATCCACCATCAATTCCTACGATGCATTAAAGGAACTGCTTGAAAACCTTTCGTGCAGGCGGCATGGAGAATCCGGTCGTTATCTCCAAAGAAGACTGGTCTTTAGGCGCACATCAGCTTGATTTATCTATGATTCCGACGGAACCACCGAGGGAAGTGCCAAAGTCATCGACGAGTTAAAAGCAGGCACATTAAAGGCAGAAGATTATGACAGATTCAACGAGTTCATGGATACTTTTGATTTATTAAGCCAGTACAACATCAACGGAGAGGATCCTTTAGGGTGGCTCTTTATGATCAGGATCCGATCTTCTTAGCTGACGGTGATGCCGCTCTCTGGATCAATGGATGCTGGGCTTGGCCAAACTTAAAAGAGGCAGGCGCTTCCGACAGTGATGAGTATGGATTCCTTCCATATATTTTAGGAAATGATACTTCTGATTTTGCAAACAACGGTATTCAGGCAAGCGCAAGCAAACAGTTAATGATCGATGCAGAGCAGTCCACCGGAGCAGCAGGAGGCGGCAAAGGCATTTGTCAACTGGCTGGTATACTCTGACAACGGACAGAAAATGTTAGTAGAAGACGCAGCAGTGATCGGCATGCAAAAACAATACTTATGAAGCATTAGATCCGCTTGGCAAAAGACATTCAGGCAAAAATGGCAGCAGGCAACACCTATTCATCCAGCTTTATCGCACCTTCTGACCACTGGAGTGTACTTGGAGCTTCCATGCAGAAATACCTTGGCGGACAGTGTACAAGAGATGATCTTGCAGCAGACATCGACAACTATTGGACATCACAAATTAATCGTATCTAAAGAATAAAAACAAAAACATCTGAGCGTGACCGTACGGATCACAGCCATATATCATCTCTGCGGAATGCCATCTGAACAAGCATGATGGCAGTTTCCGTGGGGATATCAGAAAGGAAAATTAGGGTTATGGGTAGAAAAAACGGGAGAAAAAATTAAAATCTATGTATCTTTGCACTGCCGGGATGTCTGATTTTCTGTGCAGTTGTCATACTGCCTTTCCTGTATGGTTTTTACCTGACACTGACCGATTGGGATGGAGTCAGCAAAGTAAAAAATATTATCGGCGTGCAGAATTATATTTCCGTATTTAAAGATACGGCATTCTGGTCCTCTATGGGACTCACTTTAAAATATGTAGTTTTATCGGTAATCTTAGTCAATGCAGTGGCATTCCTTTTAGCATATGCACTGACAAACGGAATCAAAGGCCAGAAATTTTTCCGTGCCGGTTTCTTTACACCGAATTTGATCGGTGGTGTCGTACTTGGATTTATCTGGCAGTTCGTATTTTCAAAGAGTGCTTGTGAACATGGGAAAGAGCACAGGCTGGGGATTATTTTCCACTTCCTGGTTAGCAGATCCGAATAAAGCATTCTGGTCCATGGTGATCGTTACAGTTTGGCAATTATCCGGTTATATGATGTTGATTTACATCGCCGGTTTCACAGGGCTGTCCACAGATGTACTCGAGGCAGCCAGCATAGATGGGGCAACAGGTCTCCAGAAAATGAAGAGCATTATCTTACCGCTGATGGTGCCGTCGTTTGTTATCTGCCTGTTTCTTACCTTATCGAGAGCGTTCATGGTTTATGATGTAAACCTGACATTGACAGGCGGTGAGCCTTACGGTTCCACCAGACTGGTTGCGATGCATGTCTATGAAAAGGCATTCACATCCAGAAATTATGGTGTAGGCCAGGCTGAAGCACTGATCTTATTTATTATTGTTGCATGTATCAGCGGTGCACAGATCTATATCGGAAAGAAGAAGGAGGTAGAGGCATAATGAGCAGAGATTCAAAAGTAGGCGGGACAAAACGCCGTGTATTGGATGTTGTTGGCTTTACAGCGATCATTGTTTTATTCCTGCTTTATATGGTACCGTTCATTCTGGTACTGTTAAACTCCTTTAAACAGAAACGTGATATCATCAAGAATCCATTTTCCTTTATTACAGAAAAGGGATATACACTTGCAAACTATACAAAAGCATTTGAGAAAATGGAATTCATAAAAGCGTTTGGAAACTCCCTGTTTATCACAGGCTTGAGCACATTGCTCGTCATCATTTTCGCATCCATGGTGGCATATTACTTTACCCGTGCAAAAAATACATTTTCCAGAGTATTCTTTGCACTGATGGCAGCATCCATGATCATTCCATTTCAGGCGATCATGATCCCGTTAGTTTCCATTTACGGTTCCGGACTTCATATGTTGAACCACAGACTGACACTGATCTTTATGCATACCGGATTTGCGATGAGTATGTCAGTATTCATTTATCAGGGATTTATCAAGAGTGGTATTCCAATCTCACTCGAAGAGGCAGCTTATCTGGATGGATGTACCAATGTACAGACATTTTTCAAGGTCGTATTTCCGCTGTTGAAACCGACCACAGCAACCCTTGTGATCTTAAACGTACTGGCATTCTGGAATGACTATCTGCTTCCGTCACTGGTACTTGGAAAGAAAAACTTATATACACTTCCGTTATCCACTTATTCTTTCTACGGAACTTACTCATCCGATTACGGTGTGATCATGGCAGCACTGGTACTTACTGTTGCACCGATCCTGGTATTATATCTGTTCCTGCCAGAAAGAGATTATCGATGGCGTGGTAGCCGGAGCGGTGAAATCATAAAGAGTATTATTCCTGTGAAGTGGCAGCAGTGAAATGGTGGTGAGCATAAAAACAGGATTTTATGCAGAAATGGAGACTGATATGAAAAAGTTGGAAAACAAATGTATGCTGATTACTTATTCGGATTCGATGGGACATAATCTGGCAGACTTAAACGAGATCTTAGATAAATATTTTAAAAATGCAGTGGGCGGGATCCATATCCTTCCGTTCTTCCCTTCTTCGGGAGACAGGGGATTTGCACCGATGGATTACCACAAAGTCGATCCGGCATTTGGAGACTGGGCGACGTGGAACATCTGGCAGAAAAAGTATTACCTGATGTTTGATTATATGATCAATCATATTTCGGCACAGAGTCCGTATTACAAAAGACTTTCTGGAGAAAAAAGATGCATCTGAGTATCATGACCTGTTCATCCGCTACAAAGATTTCTGGGAAAACGGGAGCCGACCGAGGAGCAGGTGGATGCAATCTACAAAAAGAAAGCCGCGTGCACCGTATGTGGAGGCACGTTTTGCAGACGGAACATCTGAAAAAGTATGGTGCACGTTTGATGAAGAGCAGATCGATATCAACTGTAAATCTGAGACAGCAAAACGTTTTATCCGCGACAACTTAACGACATTGTGTGAGCATGGCGCTGCAATGATCCGCCTCGACGCATTTGCCTATGCGACAAAAAAGCCGGAACAAGCTGTTTTTCATTGAGCCGGATGTATGGGAGTTCTTAAAAGAGTGTGAGGATATCGTAAAGCCTTACGGAGTCACACTTTTACCGGAAATTCATGAGCATTACACGATGCAGGAGAAGATCGCAAAAGAAGATTACTATGTATACGATTTTGCACTTCCAATGCTGCTCATCAATGCATTATACTATGGACAGACACAGTATTTAAAACACTGGTTTGAGATCTGCCCGCGCAAACAGTTCACGACACTTGATACGCATGACGGAATCGGTGTGGTAGATGTCAAAGATCTGCTGCCGGATGAGGAGATCAAGCGCACTAAGGAGGATATCTTTAAGTTTGGTGCGAATGTCAAGAAGATTTATAATACCGCAGCGTACAATAACCTTGACATTTATCAGGTCAACTGTTCTTATTATTCTGCGCTTGGCGATGAGGATGACGCGTATCTGTTAGCGAGAGCAGTCCAGTTCTTTGCACCGGGTATCCCGCAGGTTTACTATGTCGGACTGCTGGCAGGAAAGAATGACTTAAAACTTTTGGAAGAGACGAAAGTGGGACGGAATATCAACCGTCATTACTATACAAAAGAAGAGATCGATGCGGAAGTAAAACGTCCGGTCGTGGCAGAACTTCTGCGCATGATGGAATTTCGTAATGCTCACCCGGCATTCGACGGAACATTTGAACTGGAAACCTGTGACGATGATAAGCTTGTGATCGTGCGAAGAAACGGTGATGCGTGGGCAAAACTTTCCGCTGACTTTAAGGCGAAGAAGTTTGCGATCACTTATACAGAAGACGGAGAAGTTCACACGTTTTGAAGATAATTGCACAATAGGGTGTCAATGTTATTAGTAGTACGAATAAGAAAAATGCAAAAATATGCTGACCAGTGAAAGATGTTATGTGCTTACAAGTGCTGGTTAAAAAGGAAAAATATAAGTAGGAGGTTGTAAGACATGGAAAAGGAAATATATATCAAAAAAGGGTGGCTGTTTATTCCGGTCTGTGCCACGTATGGCGAACTGCCGTTTGGCGGCAAAAAAAACAACCGTATGCTTGAGATCTTCTGCCGGGAGGATAACAGCGAAACAAAGCTGTTTGAGTTTCAGATCCCGGCGGGAGAGGCAGAGGATGAAACATACCCTGTCAGTTATTATGCCCGTTTTCCGGTAAAGCAATTTACCGACAAAACACTAATTCTAAGAGGGGATCTTGGGAAAGCTTTCTTTGACAGAATCAGAAACGAGGACGTACCTGAAACGGAAGAAAAATCTCTCCGTGCTACGCAGGGTGAGGCTTTCCGCCGCCCTTCGATTCATTTTACACCGCAGACCGGATGGATGAATGATCCGAATGGCCTTTGTATATGCCGAGGGCGTGTATCATTTGTATTTCCAGCATAACCCGTTTGATGTGCAGTGGGAAAATATGAGCTGGGGACACGCGGTAAGCAGGGATTTACTGCACTGGGAGCAGAAGGATGATGTACTTTTCCCGGATGAGACCGGAACGATGTTTTCCGGAAGCGGTATTGTAAATGATCGTAAGATGCTCGGACTGCCGGAAGATGCGCTGGTATTTTTCTATACGGCAGCCGGAAATAATAATAAATGGAGCGCAGGGAAACAGTTTACCCAGCGCATTGCATACAGCACGGATGGAGGGGAGACACTCCATAAAATTGACAAAAGTGTGCTTCCGACGGTTTGTAAAGAAAACCGTGATCCGAAGGTGTTCTGGCATGAAAAAAGCGGTGCCTATATCATGACACTGTGGTTAGAGGAAAATGATTTTGGCATTTTTCGTTCCACCGATCTGCTAAACTGGGAACAGACCGACCGCCTGACATTCAAGGAGGCGTGGGAATGTCCGGATCTGGTATGCCTGAAAGATGAAAAAGGAAATGAGACCTGGATGTTCTGGAGCGCAGACGGTTTTTACTTCTGGGGAGAGTTTGATGGATATCAATTTCAGACCGACGGGGTGCGTCATGCGGCATACATCAACAAGATAGCTTATGCGGCGCAGACTTACAGCAATACAGGAAATCGTGTGATCTCAGTTCCGTGGCTCAGATTTCCAAACCGGGGAAGGAATTATACCGGGGCGATGGGACTGCCGAGGGAGTTTTCCGTTGCATATAAGAACGGTGAAAAGTGCTCAGGCAGGAACCGGTCAGGGAGTATGAGGACAGCAGGAAACCTGTGTATGACAATACAATGAAAAAATGTCCGGCAGCAGGATACTGAAAATGAGGCACCGATGGCAGACACCGCAGCAAAAAGTTGCAGATGAACATGTGTCAGCAAAGGATTTATTTCAGTGGAAATTTGCACCGACACAGCAACGGAAATTCAGATTACCCGCGCAGAGTCAGAGGACATTTTAAGTGCCTGCATCAACCAGAAGACTGACTTTGTATACAATGCAAAAACCGGAGAGTTAAAATCGGTGAAGAAACATTTGCAACAGGTGTCGGAATCCGTGATTTTTCTCTGCTTTTTGATGATGTGATTCTTGAAGTGACTGCAGATTGTGGTACAATCACAGGTATATTTGAACTGCCTGAAATTGCAGAAAAATTTTGCATGGAAAATGGCAGCATAGAGAAGATACAGGTTTTCGGGGAGGAAGTATGGCAACCTTAAAGGATGTGGCAAAGGAGACAGGGCTTACCGTAAGCACTGTTTCCCGTGTGCTGAATAACCGTGGATATATCAGCGAAGAAACGAGAAAAAAAGTATATGAGGCGATGAAGAAGCTCAATTACCGCCCGAACGAAGTAGCGCGTTCGCTTTCCAAACAGACGACGAACACGATCGGTGTGATCGTGCCGCACATCAGACATCCGTATTTTGCGGAGCTGATCAGTAATTTGGAGAGTCAGGCGTATCATTATGACCATAAGATTTTACTGTTTAACTCCCAGGAGAAAAATGAAAAAGAATGGGAGTACATGGAAATGTGCACGAGCAACCGCGTGGCGGGAGTCATTCTCTGCAGTGGAACGGTCGGCGTGGAAAAGTTTACCGGATTAAATGTGCCGCTGATCACGATCGAGCGTTATCTTGAAAATGGAACAGCGGAGGTGGAGTGTGACAATGAGCAGGGCGGACGTCTTGCAGCGCAGCATCTGATCGACTGCGGATGTAAACATCTGATCCACATCAGCGGTGTCCATGAAACTGCCATGCCTGCGGATGCGCGTGCAGTTGGTTTCCGTGCAGTCTGTGAAAAACAGAAGGTTTCTTACCAGATCGCAGATACCACGGCCTTTGAATATAATCATCTCGAATACCATCAGATTCTCGAAAAACTGCTAAAGGAAAACCCGGATACAGACGGAATTTTTTGCCAGCAGTGATCTGATCGCAGCGCAGCTTCTTCAGGTGTGCCATAATTTGAACATTGATGTGCCGTCGCAGATGAAGATCGTGGGTTTCGATGATGTCAATATTGCATCATTAACAACGCCGCCGATCACGACGATCCATCAGCCGATCAAAGAGATGGCAAAAATGGCGGTGGAACTGCTCGTCCGTTCCGGCAATGGGGAACTTGTGCCGAACCGCACTACTCTGCAGGTATCACTTGTAGTAAGGGAGACGACTTAATTCAATATGTATATGAGCCAGGTATATAGCAGGAAGGTAAATAGTGCATGCGCAAAACCGGCGCAAGAATGGAGGATTCCTATGGAAGAAAAAAATGGTGGAAAGAAGCGGTAGTCTACCAGATCTATCCGCGCAGCTTTATGGACAGCAATGGTGATGGTGTCGGCGATCTTCGCGGCATTAAGAGCCGGCTGTCTTATTTAAAATTATTGGGAATTGACGTGATCTGGTTATCCCCGGTCTATCAGTCCCCAAACGATGACAACGGTTACGATATCAGTGATTACAGGGATATCATGACGGAGTTTGGTACACTCGAAGATTTCGATGAAATGCTTGCCGAGGCACACAAACTTGGCATTAAGATCGTCATGGATCTGGTCGTCAACCACAGTTCCGATGAGCACCGGTGGTTTGTGGAGAGCAGAAAAAGTAAGGATAACCCGTACCGCGATTATTATATCTGGCGTGAGGCAAGGGACGGAAAAGAACCGAATAACTGGGGTTCCTGTTTTGGCGGATCTGCATGGGAGTACGATCAGACAACGGATATGTATTATCTTCACATGTTTTCCAAAAAACAGCCGGATCTCAACTGGGAAAACCCAAAACTCAGACAGGAAGTTTATGACATGATGACCTGGTGGGGCGAGCGCGGCATCGACGGATTTCGTATGGATGTCATTACGATGATATCAAAAGACCAGCGTTTTCCGGACGGTGTGGTGCGTGGCAATGAAAAATTCGGGGATTTTCTCCTTATGTCAACAATGGCCCGCGTGTACATGAGTATTTAAAAGAGATGAATGAAAAGGTAATCTCCAGATTTGACTGGATGACAGTCGGCGAAGGTGCCGGAGCAGGCGTTGAAGATGCAAAACGCTATACCGGAACAAACGAAAATGAGCTGGATATGATCTTCACATTTGAGCATGTCAATCTCGGACAGACACAGTATGGCAAATGGAGTGACGGCAGTTTTGATCTGGTGGAGCTCAAAAGGTATTTCAGAAATGGGAGGACGGACTTGAAGGTGTGGCATGGAACAGTCTTTACTGGGATAACCACGATCAGCCAAGAGCCGTGTCAAGATTTGGAAATGACAGCGAGGAGTACCGTGAGATCTCTGCAAAAAATGCTTGCAACCTGTCTGCATTTTATGAAGGGAACACCTTATATTTATCAGGGCGAGGAACTTGGAATGACAAATCGGAAATGCAGGGATTTTTCGGAGTTCCGCGATATTGAGATCAAAAATGCATACCGTGATTTTGTCGGGGGCGGTATTTTAGACGAGGAGACCATGTTAAAATTTGTCAATGCCATCGGCCGTGATAATGCAAGATTCCCTGATGCACTGGGATGACAGTGACAATGCGGGATTTACGACAGGAACACCGTGGATCTCTGTCAATGAGAATTATAAAAAGATCAATGCGGCAGCACAGGTAAACGATCCGGATTCTGTATTTTCCTATTATAAAAAAGCTGATCGAGCTGCGCCATCAGATGGAGATTATTGTGTATGGTGTATACAAGAGTAAGGCGATTGAACACCCGGATGTGTTTGCGTACACCAGAACACTTGGAGATGAGAAACTGTTTGTGGTCTGCAATTTCAGGGGGCAGGAGATGGATTTTACCCTGGAAGACGGTTTTACCGGGGACGAGAAAGTCCTGATCAGCAATTATGACGATGTGGTAAAAACAGAAAATGGCATCTATTTAAGACCTTACGAGGCAAAGGTATTTTACCGGAAATAAGTTTGAGTGGAAGGGGAAAAACTATGGCAATCATCATAGATCAGGAGCAGAAACTGATCACACTGCATACAAAAAAATACGACTTACCAGATGGGAGTCGGCAATTACGGGCAGTTGCTCCATCTTTATTATGGAAAACGTTTAACAGGCGATATGCGGTATCTTCTGACCTATTATGACAGGGGATTTTCCGGCAATCCGTATGAGGCGGAGTGCGACAAGACATATTCCATGGATGCACTGCCACAGGAGTATCCGTGTTTTGGAAACGGGGATTTCCGCAGTCCGGCATTTATCCTGAAAAATGCGGATGGAAGTTACTGTGCCGATCTGCGGTTTGTATCCTGCGAAATTTGTGAGGGAAAATATCGGATACCGGGTCTTCCGGCAGCTTATGACGAGACGGGGACGGAGAGTGAGACGTTAAAAGTATATCTGGAGGATGCGCCGGTGGTGTGCGTGTGACACTGCTCTACGGTGTATTTGCAGAGCTTGATATCATCACAAGGGCTGTACAGATTACAAACTGTGGCACAGAGGCGGTTCATGTAGAAAAGGCGGCAAGTGCTGCACTCGATTTTATGACCGGAGAGTTTGATGTGATCCATTTCCACGGCAGACATGGGATGGAGCGGATTTTTGAACGCACCCCGGTGGAGCATGGAAATCAGGTTTTTGGAAGCAGGCGGGGGGCATCCGGTCATCAGCAGAATCCGTTTGTGATGCTGTCAGGCAAGCAGACAGGGGAAGATGCCGGCGAATGTTATGGCTGTATGCTTTTGTACAGCGGCAATTTTAAGGCGGAGGCAGAAAAAGACCAGTATGAGCAGACAAGGCTTGTCATGGGCTTATCCGATGAAATGTTTTCGTGGAAGTTAGAGCCGGGAGAGACGTTTGACACACCGGAGGCAGTGCTGAGTTATTCGGCAAATGGTTTTTCGGCACTTTCGTGGAATCTGCACCGGCTGATCCGCAGCCATATCTGCCGCAGTGCATACCGCGATACCAAAAGACCGGTACTTATCAATAACTGGGAAGCAACTTATTTTGATTTTACCGGGGAAAAGATCATAGAGATCGCTAAACATGCGGCGGAGCTTGGCGTGGAGATGCTGGTGCTTGACGACGGGTGGTTCGGAAAGCGCGATGATGATCTGGCGGGACTGGGCGACTGGACGGTCAATGAGAAAAAACTCGGCATGCCGCTTTCACAAGTTGCAGAAAAAATTCGTGCACTTGGCATGAAGTTTGGAATCTGGATCGAACCGGAAATGGTCTGTGAGGACAGTGATCTTTACCGGGAGCATCCGGACTGGGCTTTTACAATTCCGGGTCGGAAACCGGTGCGTGCGCGCTATCAGCTGGTGCTTGATTATTCCAGAAAAGAAGTGGTGGACGGAATTTTTACGCAGATTGCAAAAGTGCTCGATGAAACCAAAGCAGATTATGTCAAGATGGACATGAACCGTCATCTTACCGATGTCTGGTCAAAAACAGAGGGAGAGCAGAATCAGGGTGCGATCCTGCACCGCTATGTGCTCGGTGTTTATGATTTTTTGGAGCGGCTGCATGAACGCTATCCGGCGCTTCTGATCGAGGGATGCAGCGGTGGCGGCGGCAGATTTGACGCAGGAATGCTTTATTATTCCCCGCAGATCTGGTGCAGCGACGATACGGATGCGATCGAGCGTGTCAAAATACAGTATGGAACATCATTTGCCTATCCGTCCTGTACGGTCGGTTCCCATGTGTCGGCGGTGCCGAACCACCAGACCGGAAGGACGACAGAGCTTGCGACGCGGGCAGCAGTTGCCATGGCGGGCAGTTTTGGTTATGAGCTGGATTTAAATCTGCTGACGGAAGAAGAAAAGGAGCAGGTCAGGGCACAGATCAAAAATTACCACCGTTTTGAGATGCTGATCCGGCAGGGCAGGTATTACAGGCTGACGGATGTCTGGCAGAAAAAAAGAATATGCTGCGTGGGAGTATTGCAGGCCGGATGGAAGCGAGGCGCTGGTTACTGTGGTAACGCTGAATACGCAGTGTAATCCGGCGACGGAGTATGTGAAGCTGCGGGGACTTGGGGAAGATAAAAAGTACCGGGTGGAAGTTGTCGGAATGCAGACCGGTGGCGAAAATGGGCAGCGGATCAACGGGACACCGAATGCGGTGGAACCGGAGTACTATACAGGGGCACAGCTTGTATTTGCTGGAGTGCCGGTTCCGCGGCTTGGGAACGAGTATAAGTCGTGGCAGGTGTACGTTAAGGAAGTGTAAGGAAAATATATGGAAAGGTGGATGCCGGAGGTGCTGTGAAGGCAAATTGAGCGAAGCCGGGGGGCGTGTTTTGTTCCGATGTCCGAAAATAAGAAAAGCTAAGTATGCCTGCGGGGGTGTGTGGCGGAGTGACGTGTGCGTCCTAAATGTGCCATCCGGGCACATTAGGACTTGGGCTGCCGTCCGTGGCAGCACAACACTGTGTGTTAACAGGCATACTAAGTTTTTCTAATTTTCTACCAAAGTCACAAAGCAGCCCGGCTTCGCTCAATTTGCCAGCCATTACCTTGCGGCACGCCTTTTGCGGAGATATTCGTCAGTCACTACCGAGAAGCCAGGGCGAAATCTGCCACAGACTGCAGGCAGTTGAGAGAACGGCACGGATTTATAAGAAGGTGCTGGGGAGCCGCCGGTACTTAGTGAGCGTATTTTGCTCACTTAGTATCCGCTGCGAGCGACAGGCAGCGAGAGCGTGCCTTCGTTAAATCTGTGCCGTTCTCTCAACGTTCCAACAAACCAAACCAGAACTTTGCATTAGCTTAACATAGCAGAAAGGAGCACATAAATGAACAAACAATATGATGTAGCCGCTCTCGGCGAGCTATTAATCGATTTTACAGAAAACGGCACCAGTGGTCAGGGCAACCCGGTCTATGAGGCAAATCCGGGAGGAGCACCGTGTAATGTACTTTCAATGTTAAATAAGTTAGGTCATCGCACCGCATTTTTAGGAAAAGTCGGAAATGATATTTTTGGCAGACAGCTTCGTGCTGCCGTGGAATCAGCCGGAATTGATGTGAGCGGACTTCTGACAGATGAGGATGTGCGCACCACGCTTGCGTTTGTTGAGACAAAGCCGGACGGCGACCGCGATTTTTCCTTTTACCGGAATCCGGGTGCAGATATGATGCTCCGGGAGGATGAGGTCAGGCATGACATTATTGCAGATGCAAAAATCTTTCATTTTGGCACACTATCCATGACCAATGAACCGGTCAGAAGTGCGACAAGACATGCAATTAAAGTCGCAAAAGAAAACGGCGCGATTCTTTCCTTTGATCCGAATATCAGGGAGCCGCTCTGGAAAGACATGGAAGATGCAAGAACGCAGATGGCATATGGTTTATCCGTCTGTGATATCTTAAAAATTTCGGACAATGAGATCCAGTGGTTTTCCGGGAAAGAAGATTACACCGAAGGGATCCACATGCTGCAGCAGACCTATCAGATCCCGCTCATCCTTTTATCCATGGGAAAGGACGGAAGCAGAGCCTATTATAAGGATATGCTGGTTGAAGTTCCTGCATTTTACAGAAAAACACGATCGAAACCACCGGTGCCGGAGACACCTTTGGGGCATGCTGCCTGCACCATATATTAAAGTATGGCTTAGATAACCTTACAAAACAGCAGTTAAAAGAAATGCTCACATTTGCCAATGCAGCAGCATCCATCATTACAACAAGAAAAGGTGCCCTGCGTGTCATGCCGTCGTTGGAGGAGATTCAGAGATTGTTGTAGGGGTTTGGACGTAAGAGTAAAATGTCTAAAGGATTTCTTAAACTTCGCAAGAATGTCTTGGAATTGTGCATGGAATCATATAATATATATGATAAACCAAAACGGTAAGCAGTACGGACAGGTGGAGGACACATGAAAAAAGACATTATGTATGGTATTTTTCCTGACAGTGCTGGCAGGTATGGCAGGCTGCGGACAAAAAATACTGCAAATACAACAGAACAAACAGATACCCAGACGGAGAAAACCTTAGAAGAACATTTCTTTTCGGCAGAGCAGGACGAACAAAACTACAATGTGATGGAAGAATATTCTGAGGATGAGGAATATCCGGATCTTGCAGCGTTTCTGACGGAGTATTATCAGATTCCGGAAGAAGAATGCAAAGAGACACGGTATTACTATAATTACACGGATCTTAACGAGGACGGAACGGATGAGATCGTAGCGGTCACGATCGGAATACAACATCTGATAATCGCGGGGATGCGGCACTTATTTTAAGACCGGGAGAAAATGGTCAGTTCGAGGTGCTTGGAGCATTTTCGCAATCCATACTCCGGTAATGATCAGTGAAGATATGGAAAATGACTGGCATACGATCATTTTTCCAATTTATGGCGGTGGACAGGAATCCGGATTTATCAGCGCTGTTTACAGGGAAGAAACGGGGTATGAACTCGACGAGGAGAGTTTCGTGCGGGAAGAACCGAAAGTTTCCGGTGACAGGATTTTATCGGATAATCTGATCAATGATATGGATACTGACAATTATCTGACGATCGCGCCACGTGATACGGAGAGCCAGAACTGAATACAGCAGGATCAGACTGCAAATGGAAAGAAAAGGGAATCGGGCAGATGAGGTGACTGCGTCGGTTCCTTTTTAAAAAGTACTTTATCTTAAGGGGGCAAAATGCTATAATTGTTAGCAAAGACTATTCCAAGACGGATGGAAAAGTAAGCAGTGATGAGCACATTTCCTGCCGTAGGTTTCTTTTTATTTAGGAGAAGACTATGAAAAGTAATAAAAGTAAAGCTCAGAGGGAGACTTCGTAAAATCTCTCTACTGGCCGATGTTCATGACGATTCTTCTGGTATGTATGAATGTTGTCATCTATACGGAAGATATATTGTCAGGTATTATGTTTTCAATATTTACGGCAATCTATTTTGTTGTTTCCATGATCGTGTATGTCAGGAATAAGCCGGTGTTGGTTAATGAGCTGATCAACTTCGCAACGCAGTACGGAACAGTACAAAAGCAGCTCTTAAATGAGTTTGAAATACCGTATGCACTCGTCGATTATAATGCAAAGATATTATGGGTCAATGAGCAGTTTACAGAACTGACCGGTAAGGATAAAAATATCACAAATCGATCACGACGATTTTTCCGGCACTGACAAAGGAACTTCTGCAGAAGAGTGATGGAGAGAAATCCATAAACCTCACGCTGAAAGAACAGGATTTTCGTGTTGCCTTAAAAAGAATCTACTTTGAAGAGTTAAACAGCGTGGACAGTCTTGTTACACTTGATGAGAGTAACGAATATCTGACGGCGGTATATCTCTTTGATGAGACAGAAAAGAATCAGTACATGAGAGAGAACCAGGAACAGAAAATGGTTGCTGGTCTTGTATATATCGATAACTATGATGAGGCACTTGACAGTATTGAAGATGTCAAAAGATCTCTTCTCGTTGCCCTGATCGACCGGAAAGTCAATAAATATTTTACGGAACTGGATGCGTTAGTCCGCAAGATTGAAAAAGATAAGTATTTTGTTGTATTGAAATATCAGTATCTTGCAAAACTCCGCGAAGACCGCTTCAGCCTGATCGAGGATGTAAAAACAGTTAAGGTCGGCAATGAGATGGCGGTGACACTCAGTATTGGTATCGGTGCAAATGGCGAAAGTTATACACAGAATTATGAGTATGCGCGTATGTCCATTGACCTTGCATTAGGACGTGGCGGTGACCAGGTCGTTGTGCGTGATGGCGAGGATATTACTTATTATGGTGGAAAGACGCAGCAGGTAGAGCGCAACACCAGAGTTAAGGCGAGGGTAAAAGCACATGCGCTCCGTGAGATCATCGAGCAGGGAGCATGTGATCATTATGGGACACAGCATCAGCGATGTGGATTCCCTCGGTGCAGCGATCGGTATTTACTGTGCGGCAAAGGTACTTGGCAAAAAGGCACAGATCGTGTTAAATGAGATTACTTCGTCCCTGCGCCCGTTGGTAGAGTGTTTTACCGAGGAAAAGGGATATCCGGCAGACCTTTTTATCAAAAATGAAGAGGCACTTATGCTTACCAATGAAAATACACTGGTGGTCGTTGTGGATGTAAACCGTCCGAGCTACACCGAATGTCCGGAACTGTTAAAGTGCACGCAGACCGTCTGTGTATTCGATCATCACAGACAGACAAATGAGGTGATCGAGAATCCGGTTCTTTCTTATGTGGAGCCGTATGCTTCAAGTGCATGTGAGATGATTGCCGAGGTGCTGCAGTATTTTTCCGAAAATATCCGTCTCGCTCCGTGTGAGGCAGACTGTATTTATGCGGGTATCCTGATCGATACCAACAACTTTATGACAAAAACCGGTGTACGAACCTTTGAGGCGGCAGCCTATTTAAGACGTGCGGGTGCGGAGGTGACGAGAGTGCGCAAGATGCTCCGCAACGATATGGCAGCTTACAAAGCGCGCGCGGAAGCAGTGCGTCATGCAGAAGTTTACCGGGGAGCATTTGCAATTTCCATCTGTCCGGCAGATGAGGTGGAGAGCCCGACCATCGTCTGTGCACAGGCAGCAAATGAGCTTTTAAATATTGTGGGGATCAAGGCATCCTTTGTTCTCACGGAATATCAGGGAAAAAATTTATGTAAGTTCCGTTCCATTGAGTGAGATCAATGTACAGCTTATTATGGAGCGGCTTGGCGGCGGCGGACACTTAAACGTTGCCGGAGCCCAGCTTACCAACTGCTCACTCAGCAGGCAAAACATATCATTCAGGATACGATTGATGAGATGTTAAAAAGAGGGCGATATATCAGAATAATCAGGAAAGAAGGTTTTATATATGAAAGTTATTTTATTAGAAGATGTAAAAGCATTAGGGAAAAAAGGAGAGATCGTGAATGTCAGCGACGGCTATGCGCGCAATGCGATTTTTCCCGAAAAAATTAGGTGTGGAGGCAACACCAAAAAACCTCAATGATTTAAAACTGCAGAACCAGCACGCAGACAAAGTGGCACAGGAGCAGTATGAAGCTGCACTGGCACTTGCGGAAGAGTTAAAAGATAAAAAAGTTACCGTAAAAATGAAGGCCGGTGAGGGCGGACGTACATTCGGTTCCGTTTCCACCAAAGAGATCGCTGTTGCAGCCAAAGCACAGCTTGGCATGGAACTTGACAAAAAGAAAATGCAGCTGCCGGAGCCGATCCGTACCTTTGGTGTGACAGAAGTTCCGCAATTAAGCTTCATCCGAAGGTGGAAGTAAAGTAGGAAAATTTTAACGTACATGTAGTAGAGAATAGGAATGGAAGAAACACTGATCAACCGCACGATGCCGAACAGCCGCGAGGCAGAACAGTCGGTCATCGGCTCTATGATCATGGACAAGGACGCGATCCTCACTGCTATGGAAATGCTCATCAGTGAGGATTTTTTATTATAAGCAGTACGGGATACTGTTTGATACCATGATCGAATTATACAGCAAAGGACTTCCAGTCGATCTGGTCACTTTGCAGAATAAATTAAAAGAAAAAGATGTGCCTGCAGAGATTGCAAGTTTAGAGTTTGTGAGGGATCTTTTAAATGCAGTTCCAACATCGGCAAATGTAAAATATTATGCCCAGATCGTAAAAGATAACTCCATGCGGCGTAAACTCATCAAATTAAATGAAGAGATCGAAAACGAGTGCTACATGGGAAAAGAGAGTGTTGAAACAGTCATGGATATCACCGAAAAAAAGGTGTTTGATCTGCTTTCCACACGCGGCGGAGGCGGTGATTACGTGCCGATCCGCCAGGTCGTTATGAATGCGCTCGAAAAGATCGAGAATGCGGCCAAGACATCCGGCACTGTTACGGGAATCCCGACCGGCTTCATTGATCTTGATTACCGCACAGCAGGCTTACAGCCGTCCGATCTGATTCTGATCGCGGCGCGTCCTTCTATGGGTAAAACGGCGTTTGTCCTCAATATTGCGCAGTATGTGGCATTTCATGAGCATATGTGCACGGCGATCTTTTCACTCGAGATGTCCAAGGAACAGCTCGTAAACCGTCTGTTTTCCTTAGAGTCAAGAGTGGATGCCCAGGCACTTCGAACCGGTAACCTGTCCGATACCGACTGGGAGAAGCTGATCGAGGGTGCCGGAACGATCGGTAATTCGGAGCTTATCATCGATGATACGCCTGGTATTTCCATCGCGGAGATGCGGAGCAAATGCCGGAAATATAAGCTGGAATATGATTTGAAGCTGATCATCATCGACTACTTACAGTTGATGTCCGGTTCCGGCAGGGGATCTGATTCCCGTCAGCAGGAGATTTCAGATATCTCCCGTTCCCTAAAAGCACTTGCAAGGGAGCTTTCCGTGCCGGTGATCGCATTGTCCCAGCTGTCCCGAGCCGTAGAGCAGCGTCCGGATCACCGTCCGATGCTTTCCGACCTGCGTGAGTCGGGAGCGATCGAGCAGGATGCCGACGTTGTTATGTTTATCTATCGTGATGATTACTATAATCACGATTCAGATATGAAGGGAATTTCAGAGATCATCGTAGCCAAACAGAGAAACGGTCCGATCGGAACCGTGAACCTGGTATGGCTGCCGCAGTACACGAAGTTTGCGAATATGGAAAAATAATAAGAAAGAGGCTGTAAAAAAAGAAAGAGGTTTTCTTCCGGTTGAAATACCACATGACTGGCAGATTTATGACGCATCTTTTTTTATGAAGATTGTTCCGGATGGTATCGAAAAAAGTAATCTGTAAAAAAGAGAAGAATCTTCGGTATCTGCTGCGATTTGAGGAATTTATATGGATTCTGAGCTTTATGTGAATAGCCGAAAGGTGTTGGAATGGAAGTATGGATATTCTACTTTTGAAGCAGATATAACAGATTTTTTGGAAAATGGTAATAATGAGATCATGGTTGGAGTGCATGTGAAGCATCCAAACAGCAGATGGTATGCAGGTGCAGGCATTTATCGAAATGTATGGCTTAAGACGGTTCATACGGAACATTTGGTTTCTGATGGAATATATGTTAGTACGGAAGAACAAAAGGATGGTTATCAGGTATTAGTTTATGTAGAGACATCCCAGGCAGCAGGGACAGAGGTGCAATGTAATTTGGAAGGAATAGAAAAAAAACTGCCGATTAGAAGAGATGGAGATAGAGCAGAATTTTCTTTTTTTCTTAAAAATCCTAAACTATGGGAACCGGAAACGCCAAATCTCTATATGATAACAGTTCGGCTATATAAAAAGGGAAGCTGTTAGAAGAGGAGCATGTAAATTTTGGATGCAGAACAATTGAAACGGATCCACAACAGGGATTTCTTTTAAATCACAAGAAAAGAAAGTTAAAGGGAGTCTGTCTTCACCATAATCTCGGTGCGCTTGGCTCAGCAGTAAAAAAAGATGCAATAAAGCGTCAGCTTACGTTAATGAAGGAAATGGGGGCGGATGCAATCCGTACCGCACATAATATGCCGGCGGTGGAATTGATGGAACTGGCAGATGAAATGGGCTTTTTAATCGTTTCCGAGGCATTCGATTGTTGGGAAAGACCTAAAAATCCATATGATTATGCAAGATTTTTTACAGATTGGTGGAAAAGAGATATTGCAAGCTGGGTAAGAAGGGACAGAAATCATCCATCACTTATTTTCTGGAGTATTGGAAATGAAATATACGATATGCATGCGGATGAGCGTGGACAAACATTTACCAGACTTTTGATGGAAGAGGTATATCGTCATGATTTTAAAAGAAATGGAAGGGTTACCTTTGGTTCCAATTTTATGCCATGGGAGAAGGCACAGAAATGTGCCGATATTGTTAAAATTGCAGGCTATAATTATTCTGAAAATATTATGAAGAACATCACAGAGAGCATCCGGACTGGGTTATATATGGTAGTGAGACAGCTTCGACCGTGCAGTGCAGAGCAGAGGTGTATATCATTTTCCATTAAAGCAGTCTGTTCTTGCGGATGTGGATGAACAATGTTCGGCACTTGGAAACAGTACGACCAGCTGGGGGCAAAAAGTGCGGAGGCTTGTATCATTGCAGAGCGGGAGCATCCATATTCTATGGGACAATTTTTGTGGAGTGGGATAGATTATATCGGAGAGCCGACACCGTATCATAAAAAAATTCTTATCTGGGTCAGGTAGATACAGCAGGTTTTCCAAAAGATTCTTATTATATTTATCAGGCAGAATGGGTAAGTTTTCAAAGGAAACCAGTACTTCATCTATTCCCGTATTGGGATTTTAATAAGGACCAGACAATTGATGTACGCATCTGCTCTAATGCGTCTGATGTGGAATTGTTTGTCAATGGCGTTTCAAAAGGACGAAAACAAATCGATCATTTACAGGGAAGAAAGCTTACGGCAGATTATCAGGTTCCTTATGAAGAAGGAGAAATTGCTGCAGTGGCTTACGATGAGACAGGAAAAGAAGTATTGCGTGAATGCAGACATTCTTTTGGAGATTCAGCTGAAATTATAGTCAGATGTGTAAAAGCAGATGGGACAGAGTATCAGTATTATAAAGTGAAACCTGTTGTAGAAGAAAATAGAAGAAACAAAAGCTTATATTTTGCAACAGCTAAATATATGGAAATATGGACAAATAGGAAAGAATTGCTTTTTTTGGAAATCGGTATGACAGATCAGGAAGGAAATCCGGTAGAAAATGCAAATAATCGTATTAAAGTAAAGGTGACAGGGGAAGGCAGATTGATTGGTCTGGATAATGGAGACAGTACAGATTATGATTCTTATAAGGGAAGCAGCCGGAAATTATTCAGTGGGAAGCTTCTGGCAATGATTGAGACTTCGGGGAGAGAAGGCATTGTACAGATAGAATTGTCAGAAATCAGTCAGAGCGAAGGAGTGTTACAGAAAGAAAATAATGCTGTTTCAGTTGAAGAAGAAAGAATGAGTAGGGAAGAGAATAGTCCCTGGGTTCGAAAGATTGAGTTGATCTGCGAGGAAGAAAAAGAATTTCTCAGAAGAACACAGGCAGGCAATAGTCGGGGGTAAAAGTTTTACCAAAAGAAGCTGCAAACCGTAAAATTATGTGCGAAATTACAACCAATGCAGGAATTCCGTCAGACTTGGCAGAAATGACCGAAATTCCGTCAAACGAACTATCAGAAAACGAAAGAAATGATGGAATTGTAAAGAAAATCTGTATTCGTGCCAGAGGAGATGGAGAATTCAGACTCGGGCCTGTGCCTCAAATGGACAGCAACAGGTAAAGGTTATTTCATCTTATGATTTTGTGGCAGAAGGTCTTGGAAAAATGTACTTTGATCCATATAAACTGGTGGCTGGAGGACTGTATAATGATTCGGTTGGAGATGTTGGAAATGGGAATGAACATGGGGTCTCAACTGCAAGGGACGGAAAAACAATTGTGGGATTTCGGGGAATAGATTTTGGAAAAATTGGTTCAGATTCTATCACACTTCCGATTTTTGAATTAGGCGGCGTAGAAACTCCTATTGGGATCTGGGACGGAAAACCCGGAGAAAAGGAAAGCAGGCTTTTGATCACAGCTGTTTATCAAAAGGCTTCTATCTGGAATACTTATCAGGAGGAAACATATCTTTTGCCGGAGAGATTAAAAGGAATTCATGATCTGTATTTTGAACTGCATCAGAAAATACATTTGAAGGGATTCGTATTTCGAAAATATCCAAAAGCATTTGAATGCCTATATGCAAATGAGAGCGAAGCAATTTATGGAGATCAGATGAGAGTAACAGAGAAAGGTGTTATGGATATAGGAAACAACGTAACACTGGAGTTTTCAGATATGGATTTTGGAAGTGACGGAACAGATAAAATATGTATTTGTGGAAGAACTCAAACGAGAAAAATACAATTCATATACGTTTCTTTGATGGAGAAAAAGAAAATCGTCAGATCATTGAGTTCCCACAGGAAGATGAATTTACTATGCAGGAATTTAAAATAGAATCGGTATTTGGCCTGCAACAGGTGTCTTTTATTTTATGCCGGGAAGTCAGTTTGATTTTTCTTCATTTCAATTTTTTAAAGAAAGAAGGAGAAGAAGGATGAGTGTAAAATTTCATTTGCCGGGATTACGAAATAATTTTCCGCTAAATATGCTACTTGTTGATCTGATGGAAAATAATAAATGCATATGTAAATTAGCATTCAGACAAAAAACTTTGCATTTTGGAGGCACAAAGCTCATGTATATTCCTGAAAAACGTAAAAATCGTCAAATTACACTGTTCGACTTCAACCAGTCATGTGGCATGGAGCTCGATCCTATTAATGAGTGGATCAAGCTGGCTCATGCCATTCCATGGAGCAAAATGGAAGCAAAATATGTGGCAATGTTCCCTTCCAAGACAGGTCGTCCGGCGACTCCGTTTAGAATGGCTCTTGGTGTATTGATCATTCAGAAGCGCAAGAAACTTTCTGACAGAGATGTCATAAAAGAGATTCAGGAAAACCCATATCTGCAGTACTTCCTTGGAATGGAGAAATTCAGTCATCAAGCACCAATAAAGCCTTCTGTCATTGTCAGTTTTCGCAAGCGTCTGACTGCTGACTACCTGATGGAAGTAAACGAGTACATCCTTGAAATCAGTGGCGTTACAAAAGAGCATGAACCCAAGAACGAAAGCAAAAATGCAAAGGCTGCCAATACACGCTCAGATGACATTGAAAATCTTGGGACAGCGATTCTTGATGCCACCTGCTCTCCATCCAACATAAGATATCCACAAGATTTTTCTCTTCTCAATGAAGCACGTGAGAAGCTTGAGGATATGATTGACTATTTTCACAAGAACTATCATCCATGGGATAAGCCCCGCACCTACCGCAGGATAGCCAGAAAAGAGTATCTTGCACTTGCAAAGTCCAAAAAGCGTACAGAAAAGAAAATACGTGCAACAATCAGGAAGCAGCTTGGCTATGTCAAGCGTGATTTAGAGTACCTGGAAGACTATATGGAAGCGGGCTATGCGCTGCCTTCAAAGCACATAGAC
>VOFB01000100.1_pt1 | contig 72000 bp, 62 predicted proteins | sample 5384141 | NCBI WGS metagenome assembly VOFB01 (sample SAMN12384721, study PRJNA508395) | human gut metagenome | isolation source: healthy gut A | host: Homo sapiens
ATGTCAGCTTATGATTTTCATCGGGGATAGGTGAAGCACAGCGGGAGAATGATAGAAATCATGCTCCATAGCGAGATATTCTTCACGGTCAGCTTTTCTTATTTTTTCAAATACCATATTTTCTCCTATCATGCAAGCCCTAACGGGTTAATAAAAAGATACGCAAAATATCCTGCGTAAGCAACGAGCATAATTATACCGCCCGCTTTTTGTAAGCTCCTTTTTGCGTAAAACGAGCAGACCCAGCAGTACAGCAGTAGCTATCGCAACTATAGTATCAATGATAAATGCCTCACCGAAGGTCAGTACGCTCGGCGAGCATATTGACGCCAGACCTACAACGAACAAGATATTGAAAATGTTACTGCCGATTATATTGCCTATAGCAATATCGGATTTCTTCTTGAGCGAAGCCGCAATGCAGGTTATAAGCTCCGGCAGCGATGTGCCGAATGCAACAACGGTCAGCGAGATAGTTCTGTCGTCCACTCCTATTACCTGCGCTATGCTCTTTGCGGACGCAACCGTAAGGTCGCTTCCGAGTACGATGCTCACAAGTCCTATAAGAGTGATAAGTATCAGAACAGGTATCTTGTCCTTTTCGGTAAGTTGCGGCACTTCATCTGCCGAACTGTCGTCACCCTTCTTGTAAAGGTAGAACAGATAGCCTAAGAACGCCGCAAAAAGCACCAGCATAATCACGCCGTCTATCTTGTCAAGCCCTCCGCCTATCCAGCCGAGCAGCAGTAATACAGCGGTTATTAGCACAACAAACGGTATCTCAAATTTAAGCGTGTTCGGCTTTATCTTAAGGTTTGTAATCACTGCGCTGACGCCGAGTATCAGCAGTATGTTCATAATATTACTGCCCACCACGTTACCTATCGAAATAGCCGCCGCATCCTGAAATGCCGCACTTATACTGATAGCCGCCTCAGGTGCAGAAGTACCCATCGCCACTATCGTAAGACCTATTACTATCTGCGGGATTTTAAATTTAGCCGCAATTTTTGACGCACCCTCGACAAACAGATCCGCACCCTTTATCAGCATAGCGAATCCCACTATCAGCACGCCGAGCGAGCATATAACATTTGCATTGATGTTCACGCCGACCATGTTCACAACATACAGCGCAGCGCCTATCACAAGAGCGATTATCGCAATTAACATTTTCTGTCCTCTTTCTCTTTTAACACATTAACTTTTCCGGTTACACGAATGACGGGCAGTGACGTTTCATAGAAGCGACTGCCCGTACATATTGATTTTTATCGCTTACTGCTCTCCTACAAGCTCCTTGTAAAGACCGATATACAGCTTAGCCGACTGCTTCCAGCTGAAATCCGCCTTCATAGCTCTGGTAACCAGCTTGTTCCACTCTGTCTTGTTCCAGTAGCAATCCTTCGCTCTCTTTACCGCATAGAGCATATCGTGAGCGTTATATGACTGAAAGGTGTAGCCTGTACCGTTCTCATCTCCGCAGTCAACTATGCTGTCAGCAAGACCGCCCGTTTTGCGTACTATCGGGATAGTGCCGTAACGCAGAGAGATCATCTGTGCAAGTCCGCACGGCTCGCTCTTACTGGGCATAAGGAACATATTCGCTCCGGCATAGATTTTCTTTGCAAGGTCAGGGATATATCCGCAGGTGAACGCCACTCTGTCGGGATATTTCCAGCGCATCTCGTGGAAGAACTGCTCGTACTGAGCCTCGCCCGAGCCTAATATAACTACCTTGTAGCCGAGATTTATTATATCATCAAACACACACTTTACAAGATCAAAGCCCTTATGCTCAACAAGTCTTGATACCATACCGAGAACCGGCTCGTCACCCTGAGGAAGTCCTACTTCTTCAAGCAGCTTCTGCGTGCATATCTTCTTGCCTGCCTTCTTCGAAACCGTGAAGTTTGCAGGGATGGAAGGATCTGTAGCAGGGTTATACATATCAGTGTCTATGCCGTTCAGGAAACCGCAGGTCTTGTACTGCTTGTCTGAAAGTGCTCTGTCAAGACCGTGCGAGAACCACGGGTCGAGTATTTCCTTCGAATATGTCGGAGATACCGTTGTGACCTTGTCCGCAACCTCAATAGCGGCTTTCATAAGGTTTATATCCCTGTCATATTCCATAAGTGAAGCGAAGTGCTTGGGTATACCCAGAACATCCTCAAGTATCTCCATACCGTATCTGCCCTGGTACTGAATGTTGTGTATAGTAAATACATTCTTTATGCCCCACAGCTTTTCATCGTTTCTGTAGAAAATGCTGTAGTATACAGGTATAAGAGCGCACTGCCAGTCGTTAGAATTTATTATCTGCGGCTTGAAGTCGATGACCTTGAGCATTTCAAGAACGGCACGGGAGAAGAAAGCATATCTTTCCGCATCGTCATAATAACCGTAAAGTCCGAAATCACGCTTGAAATAATACTCGTTATCAAGAAAATAATATGTAACATTATTTATCTTTGCCGTAAAAAGTCCGCAATACTGATTTCTCCAGCCTACCGGCACAGAAAAATTAGTAACATACGTCATCTGATCACGCCACTGCTGTTTTATCGTATTCACATAGAGAGGTACTACAACGCAAGCCTCATGGCCTTCTTCAACGAGCGCTTTGGGAAGTGAGCCTGCAACATCCGCAAGTCCGCCCGAAGCCGCTACCGGCTGAGCTTCGCTTGCTGCATAAAGGATCTTCATGTTTTTTCCGCCTTTCAGCCACGCAGTCTGATTTTCAGTATGTGGCTATTTTTATAGTTTCTTATTCCTATTTAAAAATATATCATATTTCGTTTTCAAAATCAAGCAAAATTTGTCTGCCTTTATGTCGAAGAAAGAAAAATCGGAAATAATAACTAAATATTTCAATTTCTCTTGTTCATTTTAACAAAATCACTCTCCGTTGGTATTGCATTTTTATCTAAATCGGAGTATAATCTTAATTGAGGCAGTTGTTTTCACAGATTTTCATAAACAATAGTCCGCCTTGTACAACATAGAAAAGGAAAGGTGTCATTACAATGGCTGAAAAAGAAGTTACTTTACTTGACGTTATAGACAGAGCGCAGCTGCAATCACTGCAGGACGCATTTGCAAAGGCTACCGGTATGGCTGCATTGGCTACAGATAAAAGCGGTCCGGTTACCCAGCTTTCATGTCCTACCGATTTCTGTATGAACTATACGAGAAAATCGAGCGTAGGCTGTGAGCGTTGCAACCTCTGCGACCTTAAGGGCGGCGAGCAGGCAAGCAGAACAGGTAAGCCTGCGGTATATTATTGCCACGGCGGACTTGTCGATTTTGCTTCCCCGATAATCGTAAACGGCAAACAGATCGGCTCGCTTATAGGCGGACAGGTGCTTACCGAAGAACCGGATCTTGACAAGTTCCGTGCAATAGCAAAGGAGATTGACGTTGATCCCGATGAATATGTAGAGGCTGTAAAGAAAGTGCCGATAGTTTCCGAAGAAAAGGTAAACAACGCCGCCGAGCTTTTATACAAGATGGCTCAGGCGCTTTCGCAGGTCGGCTACGAAAAGTACCACATAACCGAGGAGCATAAAGAAGCGGATATTCTTTTCGATGAAGTACGCTCCGACTACGAGGATATAAACGGAAACGTTGACGATCTCAATTCCTCTATCGAAGTTCTTACCGCAGAGTTCGACACACTTCGTGAAAAGGCTTCCGAGTCAGCAAAGGCTGTCGCACAGACCGACTCTATACTTAAGTACATACAGAATGTCGCTACACAGATGACCCTGCTCGGCTTCAATGCGTCTATTGAAGCAAAGCACGTCGGCGAGGCAGGCGCAGGCTTCAACGTAATAGCGCAGGAGGTAAGACAGCTTGCCGAGCAGACCTCCAACCAGACACGGAGCATTGAAGATGTGCTTGGCAGTGTCCGTTCATCAATTTCCGCTATCGATAAGGAGATTACCTTAGCGGTAGGAAAGATTGAAACCAACATCTCTACAGTAAAATCGCTCAGCTCAAAAATCGCACAGACCTCAGAAAAAATCGACAAAATCAGCAAGAACCAGAACTGATTTTATTTTGACTAAGATATTAAAAGCGGGACGCACCACACGATGCGTCCCGCTTCAGTCTGTCGAAAAAGTCTTTCATTGGGATATACTTCTGTTGTATCATTCAGCCCTGACTATGATAATAGGCTACCGATAGTGCAATTTGTCGGATAGCACTTCTCGGGTTCGCTATTCGAGTGGGTACACCTGTCAATATGAAAGAGGGAGACAACCAAAGGGATCAGGACAAGGGACTTGACAGCCCCTCTCCCTGTCCCTTAGGTTTTCTCCCTCTTGCTCCCACTTTCCTTACCCATACCCACACCCCGTCGGGGTGTTGGCAAAACTCGAATAACCACCTGAACATTGTATATCTTGTCAATGCAGGGACGCTTAACGCTACATGTCCGCAAGTTAGTACATATATCTTAGGTTAGTGGCGTTTTTTTGAAGAGTCAATGTCAGTGCAGTTGCGCTGATATACTCACGAAAATATTAATGCCTTGTCAATACGGAAAATATTTTCGGCGGTGTTGGCGATATATTTCACTGTGTGGGATTTAATAATAATCAGTTTATCGACAGACTGAAACGTGACGCACCACACGATGCGTCCCGATTTTTTACTTATCATACGGACTGTCAAATTTTCTCTCCGCCTTCTCTACCGCTTGCCTTAGAGTAAGCCCTGTAAAGAACGGTGCGTTAAGATACCTTCCCGACTTTTTGTCATCGACAAACGCACCTACCGCAATACCTTAAAAAAACACGGCGGCTCTTAGAAAAGAGCCGCCGTAGCTGTTTTTATGATTATTATTCAACCGTCTTGTTCAGTTCTGCGAGACGAGCGTCTATCTGACCCTGGTACGTAGCACGGAACGATGTATAGGATTCACCTGTCATGTAGGGACCCTTTGTGAGCTGCTCTACGGGGTTATCCTGGTTGTCCTTGGTTGCAATATCCTGACCGATACCGTTCTTGAAATCAAACACTCCTGTGAATGTCTTGGGATCCTTCATTGTATCAAGTCTGTCAAGCAGTGTATCTGACCAGTCATATTCTTCCTTTGACTGCGCTCTGCCTGCCTTGGCGATTTCCGGATCGTTTGAAGCTACTAAGTTGGAATAGATCCATGCCTTATAACCGTCAATGTTCTTAGCACCGGCAACGAGCATTATAGACTCCTGCTTCATGCTCTGATAATACTTATCTGCGCCGTCCATCTGGGGGAACGGAACAAAGTTGACTTCATCATCTTCCCACTTGTTTTTCTTCTTGAACTTTCTCCATGTTTCTTCATATCTCCATGAACCGTCCTCGAAGAAGAGCGTATTGCCGTCAGCCCATTCATTATAGCTGGGTGTCCAGCTGTTCTCGGTATCTCTGGGGTAACGGAGCTGTTCCTGTGTGTTATCGAATGAACGAAGCATATCGAGGCACTTCTCAATGTTTGCGTCATTCATATGGCTTACCAGCTTACCGCCCTCAAGGCTTACAAGAGGTGTACCTGTTGTGCAGACAAAGTTATCTTCGGGGTTATAGCCGTCAAGAACATACTTGCCATTTTCGGGATCGGAGAACTTTCTTGCCATTTCCATGAATGTTGACCATGTCCACTCACCCTTTTCGTAAAGCTCCCAAGGATCGTCAAGACCTGCTTCTTCCACAACGCTCTTTCTGTACCAGAGATAGCTTGTAGGAGTAAGGCTCATGATCGGGCAGTAATTCTTTCCGCCCCAGTTGAACTTGTCGATAGCCTCCTTATAGTCAGCCCAGTCATCTGTTGTAAAGTCGATTACACCGTCAAGCGACTGGAAAAGGTTCTGGTATACGCTGTAGGGGTAGTTGCATATTTCAAAGGGGAAGCAGTCGGGCGAATCATCAGACTGTACCAGCTTTGCAAGACCTGTGTATCTGTCTGCGTATGTTGTAACCTTTATGTTTACAAATACGTTTGCATCGTCAACCGACTCATAGCCCTTAGGCTTGTTTGCAGGTGTGCCGTAGAGCTTCTTGAATACCTCTACTGCGGGAGATGCTTCCTGAATATCCCACCAGGCCATCCACTTGATCTTTGTGTCAACCTTGATGTCCTTATAGTCTTCGGCTGCCGATACGTTATCTACAGCGCTCTGTACGCCTTCATTCTTCGACATCTGCTTCTGAGTCTCGCCTGTTGTTGAAGTGGCCGAGCTGCTTGTTGCTCCGCTTGCGGCAGGTGTGCCGCTGCCGGAACAGCCTGAGAAAGCAGTAACGGCAGATACGAGTGCCATTGCACCGGCAATTGCCTTAGTATACTTTTTCATTTATGATCCTCCTGTAACTTTCCCACACGCAAGTGGGTTTTTGCGAATTGCTACATATAATATTATAACAAATATGCAGTCTTCCAGTCAATAAACAAATTGCAGTAATTTAGCTAAACCGTTTTGTATAAATAGCACAATTTACACACGAAAATTTAGGTTAATTAGCTAAATTTGATTTTTTTCTTTTGTTTGCTAAATCGGCGTTCATATTCTTCAGCAACAGCAAGACATCCCGTGCAGTATGCACAGGATGTCCCAAAAGGTATTTTTACATTTTTCAGTCGTCAGACGTACTCGGTTCGCTTGTATAATGCTCCTCTTTTATTGTTTTTATAAGTTCGTCCGCACGGATTTTATTTTCATCCGGTATATAATAGATTGCACTGCCGAAAGTATATGTTGATGCGGATGAAAGCACCCAGCTCTTAGTGCAAAGTGCGCCGTCCGTATAGAAGTCATACATTCTGCACAGCCTTTCCAATTCCTTTACCGCTTCGCTGTCATTGCCGTCACAGTCCACATGGATAATATCGTCATATATCGCCTGCACTCCTCCCGTATAATAATATATACGGCTCGTTTGTGTCATTTTCATTATGGTATAAATAGCGAAATTCTCCGCTGTAGCATACTCATAAAAATCGTCCCCGTATTCAGAGCTTGCCTTCTCCGCTTCATATTCACGCTTTCTCTGTCTGAATTCATTTGTTATTTTTTCCTTGTTGGATGACGAATTATCGTAATTTTCCAGTATTGCGAGAGTTTCCGTACAGTTCTCCCGTATATTTATACTGCCGTCTGAAAACGGTGTTCCTGTCTTCACAAAATCAACCGTTGCCACCAGCCTGCCGTTATTTCTGCCGGCCTTCATATCGTTTTTCATCGCCGTGAGCATTTTCCCGTTCAGCTCGCTTTTCAGCGTTCTTCCGTACAGCTCGCCGTCGTTGCGATGGATCAAAATATCATGCTCGGTTTTTTTCACATAATCGAAAATCTTCTGAAAGCTGTCGCTTTCCGACAGCACACACTGCATATCGTACAGCTTTTTCGCATACTCCGCACTGTTATCGTTGCAAACAGTAACACGGTACGTCCTTGTCATATGGCTTCCGTCCTTCAGCTTATATCTAAGACTGACGGAAGAATTATCCGTACAATCCGCTTCTCCGTCAGATGCGTCAATAATAATTCCGTTTCCTCCGGCATATCCGTAACCGTTATTTATTATAAAAGAATGATAATCGGTTATCGCCTTTATTGATTCTTCATCGTCAAATTCAACTATATTGCTTTCTCCGAAGCCTATATTACAAAACTCGTTGTACACCTTTGACGAAGAAATACCTACGCTGTCAATGAAAAACGTGGGCGGCACATAGTGCTCAACTCCGAACACATCGTACGACCTCAGCACAAAGCACATCGCAAGCGAGCCTATAACTGCGCACACATATCTTATAAGCGACTGCCACATCTTCCTGAATTTTCTTCCGTGCGTCAGCTCCGCAAAGAAATAAAGAATAACACTTATCACAATGCTTGTTACAAACGATGTCGTATTATGCGAATTCAGACCGGTAACGCCTGTTATCCACGCAAACAAACTCATAACAAGACCCAGCGTTATTATATGATACGGCAGCTCGAACACAAACGGAGAACCGGTCTTTTCAGCCTTTCTCAGCCTCGTTGCAAGATACGCCAGCCCTAGATAGATAACGAATATCACCGCAACCACCGTCACATTCCGCAGGCTGAATACCGTGAATATATCGTGCCGGTCCAAAACGCCGTCAACCGAATACATATCGTATGAATTGCCCGCAACAAAAGACCCCACAAACGAGAAAACAGTACCGAGCGGCGCTGCAAGCATAGCGAGCGAGAACATTTCTTCATTTGTAAGATAGCTTGTGACTCTGCCCATAACAATGCTTATACCTGCCGTTATGAACAAAGCAGCCACTATCATACCGAGCAGCGAATATATAACGCTGTCCGCCGTTCTTCCCGCACAGGCGTTCACCATAACGCAAAAAGCGTACACCAGCAGCAGAACGATCACCGATGCAATCAGTATATAGCCTGCCACGCCGACAATATCCTTAAACAGCATCTTGTTTGTAGCTGCGTGAAGCTCTTGTATATTAAAGATACTGCCGCTTTTATCAAGCATTTCATCTATCTTGCTTGTGAGCGTAACTCCGCTCAGAGCCGCCATTGCCGTGCTCACAATACCGGTCAGCAGCAGCGGAAGGATGCATATCACAGAGCCTGAGATAAGGTCGGCAAAAAACCTCTGCGTAGTAGTAAGCGGAAGCGGCAGATACATATCACCGTCACATTTTTTCAGGTTGTAGCTAAACATTACGTTTGATACTACAATTGTCAGTATGAAAAGCACCACAGCCGATATTGCCAGGATAACTTCGCCCGTCACCTTAACAACATCCACCGTGCCCATGGTTTTAGATACGCCTTCCTCAGTGATGGCTCCGCTGTTTATAAAATCATTGACAAATCCGGTGCAAAACATCATACATCCCGTAAACAGAAGCATATACATCGCACTGAACACAAACGACAGAATAAGCAGATTCTTGTTTTTAAAGATTCTGTATCTGATGTAGCTCCCGAAATAGCTTTTCTTACTTGTCAAGTTTTGAGCTGTCATATCCCTGTCCCTCCATCTCATAAATGAATATCTCGTTAAGCGTGAGCGGTATCACATCGCAGAACTTCGCACCCTTTTCACGCATCACACGGCAGATCTCATCGCTGTCGCCGTTTACAATGAAGCTCTGCACACTGCCTATCGTATTTTCCGACAGGATTTCAAGCTCAGGGAAATCAGCGGCCGTCTTTGCGCCGTCAAATGCTACCTGTATCTTATGGATACTGCCTTTTATGCTGTCAAGCTCACGGTCGAATATGACCTTGCCCTTATGAACAAGACCCACGCTGTCACAAAGCTCCTCTATCTCAGTCAGATTGTGCGATGAAATTATGACCGTGCTGTTATTCTCTGCCATAGCTTCAAAGAGCATTTTTCTGACGCTTATTCTCATAGTAGGGTCAAGTCCGTCAAAAGCCTCGTCCAGCAGAAGTATATCTGTCGATGCCGCAAGTCCGCACACGACCGCCGCCTGCCGTTTCATGCCTTTTGAAAATGTTGACATACGCTTGTTCTGCGGCAGATCTATAGCTTTCATAAGCCTTGCGAACTTCTCGTTTGAAAATGTCGGATAGAATATCTCGTACATTTTTCTCATATCCTCAGGTGTCATGTTCGCATACTGCTCAACATCATCGCTCACATAGAACACTCTCTGCTTTACGCTTACATTATCGTATATCTTCTCTCCGTCAACAGTCACATCTCCGCTGTCCTGCCTGTATATTCCGGCAAGGATACGAAGCAGTGTGGATTTTCCCGCACCGTTCGAGCCGAGCAGACCGTAGGCGCTTCCGCTCTCTACCTTAAGCGAAAATTCATCAAGCGCACAGAAATCGTCAAAATATTTCGTCACCTTTTCAACATTTATCATACTTTTCCCTCCTTGTTAACAACAGCGTCAACAGCCGCCTTCATCATCTCCCCGGTAAGACCGGATTTCACACCGTCCTCAACAGCCTTGCGAAACTCCTCCGTTGCCTTTTCAAGCACTGCAGAGGAATATTGCGACCGCTCAGCCACATAACTGCCCTTTCCGGGAAGCGAATATATAAGCCCTCTCTGTTCAAGCTGTCTGTAGGTTTTCTGCACCGTGTTCGGATTGATAGTAAGCGCCTTTGCGACCTCACGCACAGCAGGCAGCTTTTCGTTTTCAGCCATTTCACCGCCGATTATCAGCTCCGCTATTCTCGCCTCAAGCTGCTCGGACAAAGGAATGCCGCCCTGCAATCTTAAAGAAAACATATCACACCGCCTTTCTCCTTAACTGTACTATCTATGTTGATACAGTTGTATGATAACATACATTTCCGCATTTGTCAACAGTTTAAAGCGATTTTTTCCGACCCGACACGTTTTAATATCGGTCGGAAGCATACAGTTGTACAAACTGCACAATTTTCACAATGACATTTCTACACCCGTATTTCATTTTTCACGAAAAATCTCTTGTAATTTTTCCAAAATCCGTATATAATGTATTTATCCGAATTTTTGATGAAAGGATAAAAGGATAAAACCATGAAAACTTACACTTGCAAAAACATACGAAACATAGCCCTCGCAGGACACGGCGGCAGCGGTAAAACATCCGTAGCGGAAGGCCTGCTCTACAAGTGCGGCGAGATTGAGAGAATGGGCAGAGTATCGGACGGCAACAGCGTCTGCGACTATGACCCCGAAGAGATAAAGAGAAAGATCTCACTCGGTACTTCGCTTGCTTACTGCCAGTGGAAAGACGTTAAAATAAATATTCTCGATACTCCCGGTCAGTTTGATTTTGCCGCAGGACTTTACGAAGGAATCAGCGCCGCAGAAAGCGTTGTAATAGCGCTTCCCGCAAAGGACGGCGTTCAGGTCGGCACCATAAAGGCTTACAGAGAGGCAATAAAGCACGGCAAGGCGACAATGTTCGTTGTCACCCGTATGGAAGAAGAAAACAGCAATTTCTACAAGTGCCTTGAGGAGCTTAAGACGCAGTTCGGTCCGTCCATATGCCCCATAGTCGTTCCCTTTGACAAGTACGGCACCGTTGAAAGCTACATAAACCTGCTTGAAATGAAAGCATATACTTATGACAACGGCATACCTACCGAAGTACCCATGCCTGCGTCGGAAAACCGTCTGAAAGGTCTGCGTGCCGCAATGGCTGAGGCTGTAGCCGAAACGGACGAAGAGCTTATGATGCGCTACTTTGAAAACGAGGGTGAGGATTTCACCGAGGCCGAGATAGTAAAGGGACTTCACGACGGTATACACAAGGGTTACATCACACCTGTTGTATGCTGTTCTGGCGACACTCTCGCAGGCATTGATATGATGCTCAACACCATTATATATATGCTCCCAAGCCCAGATGAAACAGGCGGCGAGCTTTGCGACGACGGCTCAAAAGTACAGTATGCGAGCCGTGACACGCTTGAAGCAAAGGTGTTCAAGACAGTAGCCGACCCCTTTGTCGGCAAGCTCAGCTATATAAAGATAGTCAACGGTACTCTTGCCGCAGGAACTGAAGTAGTTAACCGCACAACAGGCAATCTTGAAAAGCCCGGTAAGCTCCTGAGTATGCAGGGCAAGAAAACAGAGGATATGATTGAAGCCTACGCAGGCGACATAGTAGCCGCAACAAAGCTCAGTGCAAACACGGGCGATACGCTCACTGCGTCAGGCGATGAAACGGTATTCGCCGCAGAAAAATACCCCGTTCCCTGCTTCTTCAAGGCTATCTCCGCAAAGGATAAGAATGACGAGGGCAAGATAAGCAATGCGATAAAGCGTATGGTTGAGGAAGACAAGACATTAAGCTACGACCACAACCACGAAACGCATCAGCGTATATTAGGCGGTCTTGGCGAACAGCACCTTGATGCCGCAATTTCAAAGATGAAGGCTAAATTCGGCGTGGATGTAATAGTTTCCGACCCGATAATCGCCTACCGTGAATCTATCCGCAAAAAAGTACAGGCTGAAGGCAAGCACAAGAAGCAGTCGGGCGGTCACGGTCAGTACGGTCATGTAAAGATCGAATTCGAGCCTTGCGACAGCGACGCTCTTGTATTTGAGGAAAAGGTTTTCGGCGGAAGCGTTCCGAAGAACTATTTCCCTGCCGTTGAAAAGGGTCTTGTAGAATCGACAGCACACGGTGTACTGGCAGGCTATCCTGTCGTTAATTTAAAGGCTACTCTGCTTGACGGCTCATACCACCCTGTAGACAGCTCCGAGCAGGCGTTCAAAATGGCGGCTCATATCGCATACAAGCAGGGTCTTGCACAGGCACAGCCGTGTCTGCTTGAGCCTATCTGTCTTGTAAAGGTAATTCTTGACGATGCAAGCACAGGTGATATAATGACGGTCATCAACAAGCGCAGAGGCACTGTTCTCGGTATGAATCCCAGCGAGGAAGAACAGGGTATGACCGAGCTTGACGCTCAGATGCCTCAGTCCGAGATAACCGACCTTGCAACCGTTGTCCGTCAGATAACCAGAGGCTTAGGTCATTTCACTGCTCAGTTCGACCACTACGAGCAATTACCGCAGGCTCTTGAAGCCGACGTAATAGCCAACGCTCCCAAATTCTCCGAATACGAAGGCTAGGCGGCAATGTGCCGCTCCAAGTTCCGCCTTTAATAACGTTGTATATCTTTAAAGGACGGCAAAACGGCGGGAATGATTTGTAGTGCTGACGGCAAATCAAACGAAAATGCGGCAATGTGCCGCCCCAAATTCCGCCTTTAATAACGCTACATATCTTTAAAGGACGGCGAAACGGCGGAAGTTACACAAAGCAATAATCAATAAAAGCGGTTACAGTGATATGCTGTGACCGCTTTTTTATATTCTTGTCGTTAGCTACCCTCGCTCCGCACCAACCCTTCCAAAAAACGCACTATCCCTCGAAAACCGCCAACACTCTTGCCATATGAACGCTCTGTTGGTTTCGCATCCTTGCGAAACTCTGGGCGTTCAACTTCGGGCATCCATGCCCGTCCCTTGTCAAAGGTGAGCTTCTGTTGCTGAGCTTTGCTCAGCCAACTATTGAGAAATTTTCACACCAACACCACTGAAAACATTTTCCGTACCGGCAAGGTATTAATATTTTCGTAAGTGTATTAGTGCAACTGCTCTAACATTGACTCTTCAAAAAAACGCCACTAACCTGAGATATATGTACTAATATGCGGACGTGTAGCGTTAAGCGTCCCTGCATTGACAAGATATACAATGTTCAGGTGGTTATTCGAGTTTAGCCAACACCCCAGCGGGGTAAGGGTATGGGTAAGGAAAGAGGGAGCCAAGAGGGAGAAAACCTAAGGGACAGGGTATATGGCTGAGCACTTACCTTTGGCAAGTGCTCAATCGTTTCGCTTTGCTTCACTGCGGCAGTCCAGCGGAGCTTTAGCGGAGCGCACGAGCCTTGCGTAAGCGAGGCTCAGACTCTCACCTGATCCCTTTGGTTGTCTCCCTCTTTCATATTGACAGGTGTACCCACTCGAATAGCGAACCCGAGAAGTGCTGTCCGACAAAAAGAACTATCCCCCTTGCCATATGAACGCTTTGTTGGCTTTGCGTCCTGCAAAGCCTTTGGGCGTTCAACTTCGGGCATCCATGCCCGTCCCTTGTCAAAGGTGAGGTGCTGTCGCCCGAAAAAATTCGGGCGACTACCGGAGGGATTGTTTTACACCCACCAACCTCTCCATCTCCACAACCATTACAAAAGGACAATAATCCCTCGCCCCACGTCTGTCCTTTTATACAATACGTCAATCACTCACAAGTCTGTTCACCGGCTCATTCGTCAGCCTTTGGAACAGCTTCACCGCAAGACCGGTACAAAGCGCCGAAATAACAGTACCCTCCCTTGTTCCGACTATCGTGAAATCAAACAGCAACAGCGACAGAATCACCGCAAGCACCACACAGCTTACATCAAAAGCTATCTTTACATTACCGAAATTCTTGTTTGCCGTATCTGCTATCGCCTTTACAAAAGCCTCTCCCGAATTCATTATAACATTCGCCGAAACCGACAGCGACACGCCGAAACCCAGTATCACTATTCCGACAACCACCATTACAAGGCGCATTATGTAGCTTTCCACAGGAATAAACCCGACCAGCCACAGACCGAAATCGGTAAAATATCCGAACAGGAACGACAGCGGGATCTGCAAAAGCTGTATCAGCTGAAACTTCTTTCTGAGTATAATTATCTGACCGAGTATCAATATGCAGTTCCAGATTATAAGCCATACTCCGAGCGAGAAACCTCCCTTTGTACAGCTAAGCACATTCGCAACGGACGAGATCGGAGATACGCCAAGCTCCCCGTGCTTTGTAAAAGCCACTCCCAGTGCGGAGAAAAACAGGCTTATTATAAATAAAACGTATCTTTTAGCGGTTTCTTTCTTTGACATTTTCGTCTTTCCTTCGTTCTTTGATTCAGTCAAGATTTTCACGCATCCTTGACAACAGCGAAATAAGCAGTTCACGCTCTTCATCGGAAAATCCGCAGGTAGCCCTGTCCTCTATCCTTGAAAATTCCTCTTTGATAAGCGGAATGAGCATTCTTCCCTTCTCGGTGAGATATACGCTGAGCGAGCGTCTGTCAGGCGCTGACCGTGTTATCAGACCCTTTTTCTCCATACCGCAAAGCAGTGAAGTCATCGTTGCAGGCTCAATTCTGCAGGCGGCGGCAATATCCTTCTGCATCGCTCCGTCATGCTCTGCAAGATATTCAAGCACCTTCGGCTGTCCCGAAGTCAGCCCCTCGTTTTTCAGGGCGGAAAAAATCCGCTTGCGAAAAGCGGTGTGGTTTATCATAAGCAAGTGATGAAGTGAATTTTCCATTCGTACCTCCCGGAGTATTTTAAATTCGCATTTAAACTGTTAGAAATCTAATAATATATTATCATATATTCTCCGCCTTGTCAACAATATATTTTCACTGTCCTGATGCCGCCAAACATCCAACCATATCATACAGCACTGTAATACCCCGTACCATAAAAAACGGACGGCTAAGGCGGATAAACCGCCTTTGCCGTCCTTTAGCATCACTTCAGATTGAAAATATCAATAAGTCCTGAAGCCGAGAATATATATCTGTTCCGGCATCCACAGCTCAAACACCGCAGGCTTCTCCCTGTCGATTCCGGCAAGCACAGCCTTGTCAAACTGTGCCGTCACCGTTTCAAATTCGGTAACATCTACCGTTGGCTTCACCTCAGCCTCGCATAACGTCTCTCCGCCGTAACGCACGGTTATTTTGCCCGTATTGACACGGCTTCCGCACACTATCTCTATACTGTCGGCTTCACCAAGCACACAGTTGTTGTAGATAAGTCCGCCGCCGAGCATATAGTGCTGTTCGAGTTTTTTGCTGTATTTCATTTTCGTCCCGTATTTGCCGTCGTAATTTTTTGCCTTGACGCCCTTGCAAAGCTCTCTCGGAGGTATTATTTCACCGCTTACGTCGATCGTTTTTGTAAGCCTTATATCCTCGCTTGACGCACCCGCCATAAAGGTGTATCTTCCCTGCTCTACGGCAAAACGTTCACGGCTGACATCGTAGAATCTCAGCTCCGACTTTTTTATATCAAATTCAAAATGCCTTGTCCTGCCACACTCGATACGCTCACGGGCAAAAGCCACAAGCTGTCTTAGCGGACGCTTTACCGACGGATTCTCCATACGGAAATATATCTGCACTACCTCGTCACTGTCCGTTTCGGAAACATTTGTGACATCAAGCGAAACGCTTATAACATCTCCGTTTTCCTTTACGTCAAAGTCCGAATATTCAAACTTTGCGTAGCTAAGCCCGTATCCGAACGGATAGAGCGGTTTTCCCCTGTAGTAAAGATATGTCATATCGTTTTCGATAATATCGTAGCATTCTATCGGAGCAAGCTCATATTCACTTTTATACCACGTCTGTGCCAGTCTGCCGGCAGGAGAATATTTGCCGCTTATCACATCGGCGAAAGCGTTTCCAAGCTCCGGACCTGCGTGAGTGGTATAGATTATAGCCGGCATATATTCCTGCTCCTCGCATATCGAGAACGGATAGCTTGACACCACCGCCATTACGCATTTGTTGTTGGCGCTGTAAACCGCTTTGGCAAGCGCAGAATCATGTGCGGGCAGTGACAGTGTCTTACGGTCGTACATTTCACGGGCTACTATCATCGGATCGTTGCCGATGCAGACTATAACCGCATCAGCTTTTTTTGCAAGCTCTGCGGCACGCACTATACCGTCTGATATGACCTCCTCGCAAAACAGCTTGTCATCGGTCAACCCGTACTGCCTTACAAGCGTCAGCTTTCCCTTTTCGTCAACGCCCAGAGCCTTGCCGAAATAGGTGCGGTACAGTACCTCATCTCCGTGTTTCTGCGGTTTCATTATTTCCTGCGAGAACCAGCGGTAAGTGCTTTCGCTGTCGCACTTACAGGTGTTTTCCGTTATGTATTTGTTGTTGTAAAGCGAACGGTACGTTGTTTCATTGTGGCCGTATTCCGCCTTTTCAAAAAGCGCCCTCGGATCGTCCTTTTCGTAAATCGCACTCACCGTATCGTCATCGGCAACGCCGAGATATTTTCCCGTCAGCTTTGATTTTATTACTATATGATCGCAGGCATTATCATATTCTGCTTTTCCGTATCTTTCTTTTATTCCATCAAATATTGTTGTATTATATGACGAATAACCTGTATACCAATCCATAAGATTGCAGTTACCATTCATACCGACTACAGCCACGCTACATTCATCATAAATCGGCAGTATGTCGCTATTGCGTAGTAATACCATCTGTTCCAGTGCTGCTCTGCGATTGAGGCACTTATGCTCCTCATTGTCAATCATCATCTCGCACACATCTGAGAATGGATGTTTTTCGTCAAATTCACCAAGTCTGAACCTTGCAAGCAGGCTGTTATACAGCGCTTTGTCTATATCCTTTTCCGACACAAGTCCGCTGTTCAACGCCTCAAACACCGCCGCCTCGACCACATCCTCGCAGTCGCTCATAACGTCCGTACCGTTCTTTATCGCAAGGGCTAACGTTTCTGCGTGGGATTCGCTGTATTTGTGGAACGTTACATTCTGCGAGAAATCGCCGCCGTCAGTTACCACGAATCCCAGTCCCCATCTGTCTTTGAGGACTTTCTGTATATCCGGATTTATAACCGCCGGGACACCCGAAAGCTCGTTATATGCCACCATTACAGAGTATGCTCCGCCGCAGGTTATCGGGCGTTCAAATGCCGCATAGTAATACTCGTTGAGCGTCCTCATATCGACATCGGACGAGGCAGTTCCACGCTCGTTTTCGGTATTGTTGGCGCAGAAATGCTTCAGCGTCGGGATGGCCTGAAGGTACTCCCCGTGCCTGTTTGCAAGCCCTTTTGTGTACGCCGCCGACATTTCTCCGGTCAGGAACGGGTCCTCTCCGTAGCCCTCCTCGTTTCTGCCCCAGAGCGGATTTCTGCACAGGTCAACGGTAGGTCCCCACAGCATCAGATGGCCGCTCGGGTGGCGTTTATTCAGCACCCGTGCCTCCTTGCCTGCCGCAAGTCCCGCCTTTTCCATAAGCTCCGTGTCAAACGTTCCCGAAAGCCCGATTGGCTGGGGGAATACGGTCGTAGGCTCATCGGGGTTTCTCGAAACATATCCCCTTGCAACCTCCGCACCGACATACCACTCGCCTATATCAAGGCGAGGCACAGCCGCCATATGACTTGACATAAGTCCTGCCTTTTCCTTGATTGTCAGCCTTGATAAAAGGTCCTTTACTCGCTCGTCAAACGACAGTGAGCTATCCCTGAATCTATACTTGTTTTCCATGTTCTCCTCCGTCTTGCAGTTGTTGGCTTTTTACGCAAACCACAATATACATTTATCATTATCATAGCATATGTAATCGTTTTCGTCAATAGCATTTTGTGCAATTTAGCAAAATAACGCAGTGCTGTTTTTAAGCATATCTGCGTTATTCCGTATTCATTTCAAGTCGGATATTTACTCGATTTTCGGCATCCATTTACCCTTCCAGGTATACAGTGCCATAAGCACAACGCCTATTACCCACGAAACAGGGTACAACAGATAAACGCCGTCAATAGTCGGGAAAAGCGGCACTACGAGCCATATCCAGAATATTCTGAAAATGCACATTGCGAACAGTAATATCAGCATCGGAGGAATGCTCTTGCCCGTGCCTCTTACAGCCCCCGCAAGCACATTCATTATTGCAAGCAGGAAATAGAACGGACAGAAGTATTTCATTGCGGTTTCGCCGCAGGCGGCTACTGCGTCATCGTTTGTGAAAAGCCTTAAAATCGGATCGGCAAACACAAGCAGCAGGATGCCTGTTATGACAGTATAAACAACGCCCATACCGAGTGCTGTCCACATACCCTTTTTAACACGTTCGGGCTTATTCGCACCGTAGTTCTGACCGACAAAGGTAGTCACCGCCATACTTATACTAAGCACCGGCAGGATGTTGAAGCCGTCCACCTTAAGATATGCGCCGAAGCCTGCTACCGCATCCGAGCCGAAGCTGTTGACGCTTGCCTGTACAAGCACGTTTGAAAAGGAGATGACCATATTCTGAATGCCTGTAGGCAGACCTATCTTTATTATCCTTATCGCCATATCCCTGTGTACCTTTATCTGACGGATAAACAGCTTATAATCCGCATTTACCCTCACCATATAGATTATAGCCATAACGCAGGAAACAAGCTGGCTCGCATCGGTCGCTATCGCCGCACCCTCTACGCCCATACCGAAGCCTTGTATCAGTATAAGGTCGAGCGCTATATTGACAACTGACGCCGCACCGAGATATAACAGCGGTCTTTTTGAATTTCCTGCCGCATTGAATATTCCGGCACACATATTATAGAGCACGTTGAACAGCAATCCGCCGCAGTATATCTGCAAATAGAGCGATGCGCCGTCAAGGATATTATCCGGCGTCTGCATCCATACGAGGAACAGTCTGCTCATAAATACGCCCGCAACCGTCAGCAAAAGGCCGATTATAACTGCGATTGCCATAGCCGTATGTACCGCTCTTTTCACATCGTCCTTACGCTTTGCACCCATGTACTGCGATATAATAACGCCTGCGCCGACCGATGCGCCCTGGCTGAACGCTATCAGCAGACTGACGATAGAGCCGGTTGAGCCTACCGCCGCCAGCGCCTCCTTGCCCACGCAGTTTCCTACTATTATAGAATCGACCGTGCTGTATAACTGCTGTAAGAGGTTGCCCAGTATCAGCGGCACGGAAAATATAAGCAGCTTCTTCCAGATAGAGCCCTCTGTCATAAGGACCGTTCCGGATTTCTTTTTCTCTTTTATATCTACGCTCAAGTTAAACTTCCTTTCTTCATCAATAAATATTATACTCATTTAAAAGAATATGTCAACTTCCGTTATCACTGACGTTTTGTGCCACAGCATATTGAACTGTGTTACAGATTGTGATAAAATGTAAATAGCAGAAAATACGCCGAAAGGATATGATAAATATGACAGACGAAAAGGAAAAAGCTCCCGAAGCTCCCGTACAGCCCAATGATAAAGGCGACTACAGACAGTCTGCCGACAAAGAGGAGGCTATATGGGATATGAAGCAGGAGCTTGAGGATTATATCGAGGATCAAGGTATTTATATAAGGCAGTAAAATATAGAATAAACCGATTTGCCCTTTCGGGATTGCTATGCGATAAGAAAAGGCTGTTCCGGGGTCGAAAGCGGATACAGATAATATGAAGCTGTATATATCCATGTTCCGCCCGATATTTCAAAACGTACCCGATGACATAAGAGAATCTGCAGGGGCGGCTGAAGAAACGCAAAAATAAGCTTGACAAAGCACTTTAACTGTGCTAAAATCATTTTTTGTGAGTTCGCAATATCCTCACTTTCCGTCAGAAGACGGATAAATCAAAACTACGAAAGGACAATTCAATATGCGAAACAAAAAAGTCCTGTTTATCACACAGGGAGCCGTTATCGCCGCAATCTATGTAGTGCTGACCTATATTGTCAGCCTGCTGGGGCTTACAAACGGCGTAATTCAGGTGCGTCTTTCCGAGGCGCTCACGATCCTGCCGGTGTTTACTCCGGCGGCAATTCCGGGACTGGTTGTAGGCTGTGTTATCTCAAACATACTGACCGGTGCTGTAATATGGGATGTTATCTTCGGAAGCCTTGCCACACTCATAGGAGCGGTAGGCACATATCTTCTGAGAAAGCATCACAGGATACTGTACCCCCTTCCGCCCATAATTGCCAATACTGTTATAGTACCGCTTGTACTGACCTATGCTTACGGTGTACCGGACGCATTATGGTTCTCGGCACTGATGGTATGTGCAGGTGAGGTTATCTCCTGCGGAGTTCTCGGTCTGCTCCTGTATCACGGACTGGACAACAAATATTGCAGACGTTTGTTTACCGCAAAGGTTTAACAAACAAAACAGTTTGAGCCGCTATGAATATATCATGGCGGCTTTCGTGCAACTTGTACATTTGTTAACGTTTTTTTGGTGTATTGCACCAAACACACCGCTTTACTTCTTGACTTATTACAGCATTTGTGATAAAATCTGATTATCAAAATGTAAATTCAAGAGGTGTTCCTTATGAAAAAAAATAAAGACTGGCTAAAAAATAAAGTGCAGAGCCAGGTAGTTGTAATAACATTTTTATGCGTTGTCTGCTGTATAATGATGCTGGCTACCATTGCTGTATGCACTGTCAACATTCTGACAATGGCAGGTCACGACGACCCTGTCTATCATTCTTCGATAATGCTGTCACTGATAATCGAGGGCATTTCGATTATCGTTACTGCGGCATTTATCCTGCTTTGCATTTATGTAAGAAAAGCAATAGTAAAGCCTATCAGAAAAATCAGCAACGAACTTAATAACTTCTCAGAGGGTATTCTTTCCGCTGAATTTGACGTCAAGATAAACGACAGCGATATAGGAAAGCTCGCAGGCTCGCTCAATACTGCAAAGTGGTATCTGAAGAAAATGGTCGATGAGCTTACATATCTGCTGACTCAGATGTCATACGGCAACATCAGCTTTACCATTAACTATGATTACAAGGGAGAATTTGCTCCCATAAAGTCGGCATTTGAGCAGATACTTGTAAATCTTAATGACTCGTTTTCAAGAATACAGAAGGCAGGAACTATGCTATACGATGCCTCCGAGCAGGTATCAAGCGGTTCACAGGCACTTGCACAGGGTACAAGCGAACAGGAAGCATCCATCCGTGAACTTTCAGACTATGTAAGCGATATTTCAGGCAAAGTAAACAAGAACGCCGAAAACGCAAAGAACGTAAGTGAAATTTCAGATACTGCGACCACTGACCTTAAGGAAGGCAATGCAGAAATGCAGAAGATGCTTGCCGCTATGAAGATTATAGACGAAAAATCAGCCGAGATCGAGAAGATTATCAACACTATCGACAACATCGCATTCCAGACAAATATACTTGCCCTTAATGCCGCTGTAGAGGCCGCAAGAGCAGGTGAAGCAGGCAAGGGATTCGCCGTTGTTGCAGACGAGGTAAGAAACCTTGCGAGCAAGTCCGCAGAAGCAGCACAGACAACAAGCGAGCTTATCGGCAGCACTATAGAGGCTGTTTCAAACGGCACGGCTATCGCAGATTCAACCGCACAGACTATCGAAAGTGTTATGGAACGTTTCAGCAATGCAAACACACTTATCAACGAAATATCGGACGGCTCGGCACAGCAGGCAACTATGGTTGACCAAGTGCTTTCAAGCGTAAGCCAGATTTCAGCGGTAGTTCAGAACAATGCCGCAACAGCTGAGGAAAGTGCAAGTGCAAGCGCACTTACAGCCGCTCAGGCGAAAGAGCTTCAGAAGATGGTTAAGCAGTTCCATCTGCGTGAGGACGGTCAGATTCATCTTGATGGGCCTACGGAAGAATAACAGAAATAGCAAACAAAGCAGGCTGAAAATGCCTGCTTTGTTTTTACGGAGAATTTTATGACTACACAGGAATTTGAATACAAGGGAATGCACTGCAAAAAATGGCTTTCCGATAACGAAAAGGCAAAAATACAGATAATTCACGGGCTTGGCGAAATGTCGGAATACTACGAGCAGTTCGCAGAATATATTACCGCTAAAGGAGTTTCGGTGTATCTTTGCGAATACCGTGAACACGGAAGGACGGCACTGCCTGCGGATATAGACAATATCGTTCAGACTGCGGCAAAGGAATGCGGTGATTTTTCGTCATACGTTCACTCGGAAAGTGAAACACCGCTGTTTCTGCTCGGTCACAGCCTTGGCGCACAGATGGCTCAATATGTTATTTGCCACTGCGATAGCTCGCTTTACAGCGGAGTTATACTTACAGGCTGTCCGTATATACATGATACGAAAGCGCTTTTGTCGGACATAGAAGCGGAAATTTCCGAAAAAGGCGCAGATGCTCCGAGTATGGACGTATTCCTGAAGCTGTTCGGAAAGGTTGCGGAGCCTTTTCCGGAAAAATGCACGGTATCCTGGGTGACATCAGACCTTGAGCGTGCTTTATATTATGAAACTCTCCCGTATACCAACAAAATGTACAGCTGTCGCTTCTACAGGAGCTTTTTACAGCTTGCGAGCGAAGTACAGCGCAAGGATTATCTTAAGAATGTTTCACCGAAACCGCCCTTTCTTTTAATGAGCGGAACACAGGATATGGTGGGCGATAAAGGCGCTTATGCGAAAGAAAAAGCCGGTCTTCTTATCGAAAACGGCTTTGATGTCAGACTTGAAATATTTGACGGAATGCGTCACAGCATACTGCAGGAATTGCAGAGGGAAAATGTATACCGTTTGATTTATGAGTTTATAAGAGAGAATATATAACTGAAGCATCCGGTTTTGTCCGGGAGCTTCAGATTGTAGAAAAAGTATGTTTTTATAAAAAATAGAGCAAATTCTCTATCCCTATAAGAACGCTTTGTGGGCTTTGCGTCCTGCAAAGCCTTTGGGCGTTCTATCTCGGCATCCTTGCCGAAACCCCAAACCCCTTCCCCGTGGGAAGGGGCTATATTACTGGGGCTACCGCCCCTAGTCCAAGCAAGGATGCTTGCAGTCAGCCACACAAAGCCACTGCACGATGCAGTGGCACAAATGGCTGACGACCTGTACGGGGGCTCCGCCCCTGCGACCTCATTTTTATCAACGATATAGTTTTTTCGACAGACTGAAGCATCCGGTTTTATCCGGATGCTTATTGCTTTTTATGCTTTACTTTACCCGACTGCGAGTATGCGAGATAAGTCTTTTTGATCTGCGCTCTGCTTCTGCTCCGTATCAGTGCGCTGTCGCCGTTATCCAATCTGAACTGTTCATCAACTGCTGTGATGTGATCCATATTGACGATATAGCTCCTGTGGCATCTGAGAAAGCGTGACTTTTCATCGGCAATCTGCTGCTCTATATCATCGAGCTTCATATAAAGCGGATATTCCTCATCGGCAGTGTGAAGTATACAGCGGTTATTGCAGCTTTCGATATAGATAATGTCGCTGTACATAATATTGACATAGCTGTTGCGTACTTTTATCCGGATATAGTCCTTCACATAATGCTCAAGCACTCTGTCAAGAACGCTTTCTATTCTTTCGGTGCTGAAGGGCTTCAGAATATACCCGTTTGCCTTGACGCTGTAGCTCGCTATTGCGTATTCGGGAGTAATAGTCGAAAATATCAGCAGGTTATCGTAGCCTTCATTTCTGAGCCTTCCTGCAATATCTATGCCCAGCTCCTCCCCGACATATATATCCATAAAAACAATGTCGAAAACCGCTCCGTCCTCAAAGTCGGAAATCAGCTTTGCGCCTGTTTCATAGGTGACTATGTCGCACGTCTTTCTGTGCTTTTTGAAATATTCACTTATCAGAAATTTAGACAGTAAGCAGTCTATAACACTGTCATCGCATATCGCTATTGTCATTACTGATTGGTCCTTTACCGTTTTGGAAATTATCTACGCTTATATTTTAGCATATTTTTGACAGCAATGCAATACTAACGCAATGCAATTTGGGAATTCAATAAATTCGACAAATCATATACTGAGGGTTTATCATTTCACGTTCACGCCCACGTTCCGTTTCTGAACACGGGTATCTCTGTGCCGTCCTCGCAAATTCCTGTTATATCAAGGTCATCTGAGCCTATCATAAAGTCAACGTGTATTATAGAATCGTTTACGCCAAGAGCGTGAATTTCGTCAAGAGTCATATTTTCGGCTCCCTCGATAACCTCCTGGAAGCCCTCGCCTACCGCAACGTGACAGCAGGCATTCTCATCAAAGAGGGTATTCATAAACAGAAGTCCGGAACGGTTTATCGGAGATTCCTTAGGAACAAGTGCAACCTCGCCCAGCATTGAAGCGCCGCTGTCCATAGCGAACATCTTCTTCAGTATCTCTTCGCCCTGCTTTGCTTTACAGCCGGATACCCTGCCGTTTGTGAATTCCACCTCAAAGCCGTCTATCAGGTTGCCCGACCAGCTCAGAGGCTTCGTAGCGACAAGTCTGCCCTCGCACTTTCCCTTCATCGGGCTTATGAACACTTCTTCTGTCGGCATATTGGGAACGTAAGCCGCTCCGTTTACACGGTTTATGTCAGCCGCACCGCACCACTTCGCCCCGGGAATAAGCTGTACGGTGAAATCTGTGCCGTTACTGCTATTGTATCTGAGGGATTTAAAGCGCTTGCTGTTGAGCCAATCGGCTTTTTCCCTCATAGTATCGGTATGCTGTTTCCACACCTGCTCCCAGTTTTTATTGCCGTCAAGATAAACGCAGGAGAAAATTGCGTTCCAGAGTTTTTCCACAGCGGTATCGCTGTCATCGTCCGGGAACACCTTCTTTGCCCATTTGGGTGAAGCGGCGGCAACTATCAGCCACTGGTGCTTACCGTCTATCTCGTCACGGTACTTCTTGAGCACCTTTGAACGCATCCTGCCGACCGTTGAAATTACATCCGCAGGAATACCGCTCAGCTCATCGGGATCGGCAGATTCTATAAAAATCCTTGCAGGCAGGTCTTTAACCATCTGCTTCTGCCTTTCTTCTTCCCAGCTAAGAACAGTACCAAGCGTTTCTACCGAAGCGTTTTCGTAATGAAGCCTTTCTACAGCGCCGCAGCTCCAGAACATCTCGACATAGCTTGCGCCTGCATTGTAGCACTCCTTCGCAACAAGGGTAGCAAGCTCGTATTGGTCAACCTCTGCGTAGAGGCGTACCTTCTGCCCTTTCTGAACGTTTGCGCCGACCTTTACCATCAATTTTGCATATTCACTTAACATATTTTTATCCATCTGTAACCTCCGTCGGTTTACGGTTTCCCCGATATTCTCTGCATTTTGCGGGGAATTATCCGTTAGCATTATATAACCGACATTAACTATTATAGAACTCTTTGTCTGCCATGTCAAGAATATCTTATCGGTGTATATTCTTCCTCAATTATCGCAGAATAGGACAAGGAGGTAATTTTTATGGACGAAATGTTTTGTTTTCAGTGCCAGCAGACGGCACACAACGAAAAATGCAACGGAAAAGCAGGCGTATGCGGTAAAAAAAGCGATACCGCAAAAGCACAGGACGAGCTTATAGGTGCACTTATAGGTCTTGCAAAAGCGGCGGAGTGCGGTACTCCTACGGACAGCACAGACCGCCTTGTTTTGAAAGGACTTTTCACGACTATCACCAATGTCAGCTTCAATACAAAAACTGTAAATGAACTGACAGCAGAGGTCGAGGATGAAAAAACGAGCAAAAAATATGCTATGGGAAGCAAGCGATGATAAGGTTGACAACTATGAGCTTTCAACGGCTATGCACTCGGTAAAAGCAAGCGATGATCTTCTTTCGCTCGCTCCGGACAAGCTGTTAGGCCTTTGTCGCTTCTACGGTAATCCCGTGCCTACTGTCGTTCCTTTGACGATAGAAAAAGGTCCGTTTATAGTGATCAGCGGTCACGATCTGCATGATTTAAAGCTGTTGCTCGAACAGACAGAGGGCAAGGGTATAAACATCTACACCCACAGTGAAATGCTCCCTGCGCACGGGTATCCCGAACTCAAAAAGTACAAGCATTTAAAGGGCAACTTCGGCACGGGCTGGCAGAACCAGCAGTCGGAATTTCACAATATTCCCGCCCCGATACTTTTCACCACCAACTGCATTATGCCGGTAAGGCAGAGCTACAGCGACAGGGTTTTCACAACCTCTGTAGTATCTTACCCGGAGCTTGTCCACATCGGTGACGACAAGGATTTTTCGCCTGTTATAGCAAAGGCTCTTGAATGCGGCGGCTATGACGAGGACAAGGAAATGACGGGCATGAACGGCGGTCATACGGTTATGACGGGCTTTGCGCATAATGCCGTACTGTCAAGAGCGGATGAGATAGTAGCGCTTGTAAAGCAGGGCAAGATAAAGCACTTCTTCCTTATCGGCGGCTGTGACGGCGCAAGTCCGAGCAGAAGCTACTACACGGATTTTGCAAAAGCAACACCGCCGGATACGCTTATCCTGACGCTCGCCTGCGGAAAGTACCGTATAAATGACCTTGACCTCGGTACGATCGAAGGCATACCGAGAATACTCGATTGCGGACAATGCAATGACGCATACAGCGCTATAAGAATCGCACTTGCACTTGCGGACGCTTTCGGCTGTTCGGTGAATGACCTGCCGCTGACGCTTGTTCTGTCGTGGTATGAGCAGAAGGCTTTCCGGAAAAGGATCTTGCAAAAGCGCTCGGCAGAAAATAATCACACAAATATATAAAATCCGCCACAATTCAGGTATTGATTTTTCCTGCCTGCTGTTATAATAAAGCTGTAAACAAGGGAAATTGCAGGGGGTGACCCTGTACGGTGCCGAAAAGAACAAGGAGGAAAACCATGAGAAATTTTGACGGATTTTATAAGGGTATAGACCTGGGCGGTTGGATCTCGCAGTGTGGAACCAAGTACAATGACGAGCATTATTCCACCTTCATAACCGAAAAGGATATTGAAAAGATAGCCACAATGGGACTTGATCACGTCCGTATGCCTGTAGATTACAATGTTATCCAGACGGATGACGGCGAAATCATCGAAAGCGGAATGGCTTACATTGAAAGCTGTGTCGGCTGGTGCAAAAAGCACGGTCTTAATATCGTTATAGATCTGCACAAGACCTGCGGATATATCTTTGACGATCCGAGCTATTGCGGATTTTTCGGCAACGAAAAGCTGCAGGATCAGTTTGTATATCTGTGGCAGGAGATAGCAAGGCGTTACGGAAATGACAGTCATATAGCGTTCGAACTGCTCAACGAAGTCACAAGCGCAGATTTCACAGATTCGTGGAACAAGATAGCAAGCCGTACCGTAAAGGAGATAAGAAAAATAGCGCCCGAAACAAAAATAGTCATCGGCGGTATCTTCAACTCGAGCATTTACGGGCTGACGCTCCTTGACATTGATTGGGATGAAAACATAGTGCTGACGTTCCACTGCTACAATCCGCTTGTTTTCACTCATCAGGGTGCCGGCTGGGTAGATCGCCTTGATAAGTCATACCGCACAAAATTCCCTGCTACAGCCGAAAAGCTTCTTGCAGACAGCAGAAAATATTTCGGTGAGGATTTCACTTCGGATTTTGACGGTATAACAGGTATGATTGACAGCGGCTTCTTTGTAAAGATGTTTGCCGACGCTGTAAAGGTAGCTGAAAAGCTGGAGCTTCCTCTTTACTGCGGTGAATACGGCGTAATAGACAGAGCTGACCCCGAAAGCACACTGAACTGGTTCAGAATGATAAACGAAGCATTTGAACAGCTTCATATCGCCCGTGCGGTATGGTCGTACAAGGAAATGGATTTCGGCATAACGGACGAGCATTATGCGCCGATTTATGACGAGCTTATAAAGGTGCTGTAAAGCAGGAGATTAAAAAAACCGATGCCCAAAAAGCATCGGTTTTAGCTTTAGAAAAAGTCTTGTATTTGATGTACTTCTGTTATATCATTAAGTTCAGGCTATGATAGCAAGCTACCGATATTTCTGTTTGTCGGATAACACTTCTCGGGTTCGCTATTCGAATTAATACACCTGTCAATATTAACGAGGGAAAGAACCAAAGAGACTAGGTGCAAGTCTGAGCCTCGCTTACGCAAGGCTCGTGCACTCCGCTAAAGCTCCGCTGGACTTGACAGCCCAGTGAAGCAAAGCGAAACGTCCGAGTGCTTGCGCAAGCAAGACTTAGCCCTATACTCTTAGGTTCTCTCCCTCGTGGCTCCCTCTTTCCTTACTCACACCCCCACCCCGTCGGGGTGTTGGACAAACTCGAATAACCACCTGAACATTGTATATCCTGTCAATACAGGGACGCTTAACGCTACATGTCCGCAGGTTAGTACATATATCTCAGGTTAGTGGCGTTTTTTTGAAGAGTCAATGTCAGTGCAGTTGCACTGATACACTCACGAAATTATTAATGCCCTGTCGGCACTGAAAATGTTTTCGGCGGTGGTGGCGATATATTTAACTGTGTGGCTTTAATAACAATCAGTTTATCGACAGTCCGAAAAACCGATGCCAAAAAGCATCGGTTTTTTTGTGTTTATTTTTCTCCGTCGGGTCTGAAGGTGTGTTCCTTGAATGCTATGCAGTTTCCGCCTATGCGTTTTGCAACGCTCTGGGAGCGCATCGCCCTGACATATATATCGTCATAGGTATCGCCGGGCATACCTCTTGCGGCGCTTACTGTCGCCGTTATGTTACGGTAACGGTTTGCCTCGGGGAACGGTATCTTCATATCCCTTACGGCACTGCGTATCTCTTCGCTGAGTACAATTGCATCCTTATCGGCTTTTACCGTAAGGCAGACAAGGATAGTATCGCCCTCATATCTGCAGATAATATCCGTCTTAGGCTTTGATATTATCTTTACGCAGTTGGCTACGGCAAAAAGCACTTCATCGGCTTTTTCATTGCCGTAAATGCGGTTGTATTCCGCAAAATTGTCTATATCGACAAGTAAAAGTGCAATGCTGTTGCCGCTTCTGAGAAGCTCTGTAGCCTTTTCTATGCCGTATGCCCTGTTATAGAGGTCTGTACGGCTGTCCATTACCGCAGACATCTTCATCCTCTCTCTGTCGTCCTTTATACGCTTTGAATTTATCATTCTGGCGGTGTAAAGGCTGTACATCGAGCAGGATATGAAAAAGCCGAGCAAGGCAAGTCCCCACACTGTGAACGGGTAATAGCCCGAAACATTGTTTATATTACAGAGTATCGTATACCACACGGGGATTATTCCGAGGAAGAACGCCGATGCGGCAGGTGCGAAAACGGGAACGGCGGCGAAAACCATTATTGTTACCGCTGTCTGTGAAAGTCCGGTCGCCCCGGAAATACAGCCGGTGACCTTTATACAGTATGAAATCAGATAAAGTCCCCAGAATACATAAGGATAATATGACGGGTATTTTCCGCTGAAATAAAATCCGAAGCCGACACCGCACACTGCGGTGAACAGTATCAGCACCTCTCCTGCAATCTCCGCCGAACCGCCATCGGTAATTACATTTTCAAACAGAACCGACATAAACGTGCAGATTATCATTATGATCGCCGCTATCGGAATGATACGGCAGTTATACCGTGATATGCAGGCGGCGAGCAGGCTTTTTCCGCTTTTGCCCTCTATCTTCTGAGTAGAAAACTTTGCCGCAGTTGCCATAGGCAGACGGTTTTTAATTTCATTTGCTCCGAGTGAAAACAACTCTGTAACTTTCATTATTTTTTATTCCTTCCGGGAATTATCCTCACCATTATCCGCCGGTTCGGTGAAATTTCTTCCGCAATGCTCGCAGAAGGACGAATTGCCGTTTATCTTTGCGTGGCAGAACGGGCATTCGTCATAGTGCTGAAGCTGAACGCTTCCGTTGTCGATTTCAATATCGTCAATTTCGGGGTTGTCTGTAAACAGGCTCTTACGCTTTCTGAAATAAATGTAATTAAGCAGTGATGCGACACCCGAAAAAGCTATCATCACTATCATATTTCTGACAGTATCGCCGAATGTATAAACCTCGGATAGACCATAACATTAAGGCATCCTGACATAAGCTGTCGCACGCCGTTTATAACAGGAACAGAAATCAGAAATGCGACTATCAGATTATATCCCGACACTGCGAGCGTACCCATTCTTTTGAACACAAGCACACACAGCACAAGAAGATAGACCGTTACCAGAAAATCCGCTACGGCGATTACCGTGAATAATTCCATATTCATTCCGGACGTTCCGGACATTTCGGCAAAGGCAGCCTGTATCTTTTCGATGGCTTCGGGATTGTTAATTGTGGCGGCTATAAGAATATAGCTGATTATACCCGATATGCAGTTAATGATATTGAGTATCATCGACACATAGCGGAAAAATTTAAACCACCTGAGCGGCAACGGATAATAATCCATTCTGAGCTTTGCACGATATTTTCTTAATTCACGTTCATTCTTTTTTGCGTTTTCATCCATTTTGTTACGTCCTTTCAATCACTGAAAAGGCTCCTTCTGTTTTTGAAATATCTTAAATTCAGAATGAGCCATACTGCCATAAATACTACTGAGAAAATTGCGAAAAGTATATTTGTTATGCTGATGTCATAGTCTTTAACACCGCTGAACAGCGCAACTCTGAAAAGCTCGCTTGCCGAAGTGCTTACAGCGTTTACACACGAGGTATAGATGAGGAAAAATTTAAGGAAACCGTAAGATTTCTGCGTCAGCTCGGAAAGCTGTCTGAACATTATGACGCAAAGAGGAACAACAGCCGCAAGCAGTACCGACATTACGATATTGTATGCAATAAAGCCGGGTATTGCGGCGGCATTTGCCTGTTTCTGCACTTCATCGCTGAATGACGCAAATACCGACACAACGCATACTATAGCCGAGTAGCCCGACATAACAGCCTGCAGTACCGTTATCACGGTCTTGAATATGCGAAACCAAGTGACAGACAGCGGATAATCGTACAGCTTCTGATTTGCATAGCGTATTCTGTCACTGCGGCTGTTTATCACGGGTTTCTTAGGTTCTGTCTTGTATGAGCTGTTCTTTCTCTTTGCTTTTGACATCTCTTTTTCCTTTCGTTTGCCTGAAATAATCGGATTAATTGTCCGCCTGCTCCGCCTTTTCGGAATGTGTACAGGTTATATTGACAAGGCACTTTCTCGGACAGGCAGATACGCAGGTGCCGCACGAGGTACATTTGTCATAGTCGATAACAGCGTGGTTATCCGCAACGATAACCGCACCGTGAGGACATTTTTTCTCGCATATCTTACAGCCGATACAGCCGTTTGTACATACCGTTCTTGTGACCTTGCCGCTGTCCTTTGACGAGCAACGCAGAGCAACTGTGCTTGTTTCTTTTCGGAGGAATATAAGGTGATTCGGACAGGCGGTAACGCACTTTCCGCAACCGCCGCACTTAGCAGGGTCAACCACCGCAACGCCGTCAGTAATCGTAATTGCGTCATTATCGCAAACCGCTGCGCAGTCGCCGTAGCCGTCACAGCCGAAGCGGCATTCACCCTTGCCGTTGTAGAATTTCTCAACAGCGGCGCAGGACTTTGTTCCTGTGAATGTAAATCTGTCCTTAGTCGCTTTTTCACAGCCGTTGCAACGAACATAGGCTACCTCACGGATAAATTCTCCGCCCTCGGTACCCATTATTGCATTTATCTTCTTCATAACATCCGCTCCGCCCGGCTTACACAGGTTAGTCGGTGCGCCGTCATGAGCTACGGCGGCGGCATAGCCTGCACAGCCCGAATAACCGCATCCGCCGCAGTTTGCACCGGGAAGTGCCTCGGTTATCTTTGCCTCGGTTTCATCTGTCTTTACAGCCAGCACCTTTGACGCTATCAGCAGTAATATACCCGAAAGTGCGCCGAAGCCGAGAAATATAAGTATAGGTAAAATATATTCTTTCATCGTCTTTCCTTTCGCTTAACCGCCGAAAATTCCGTCAACTACGCCGCCGAAGCCTATGAACGCAAGCGATACTATCGAAGCCGCCATAAGCGTTATCGGTGCACCCTGAAGTGCCTTAGGTATATCACAGCGTTCAAGTCTTGAACGTACACCTGAGAATATTATCATAGCTATCATAAAGCCAAGACCCGCACCGAACGAGTTTACAACGCTCTCTAAAAGGTCGTAGTCTTTTGTAAGGTTGAGCAGTGTAACACCGAGTACGGCACAGTTTGTGGTGATAAGGGGAAGATACACGCCGAGCGACTTATAAAGCGGCGGCATATATTTTTTCAGCACCATTTCAACAAGCTGAACGAATACGGCGATTACAAGGATAAACGCTATCGTATTCATATACTCTATTCCGAGCGGAACAAGTATACCGTAGTAGATAGGATAGGTAACAAGGCTTGCGCAGACCATTACGAATGTAACCGCCGCACCCATGCCTATTGAGCTGTCGAGCTTCTTTGAAACGCCTAAGAAGGGGCAGATACCGAGGAATTTCGATAATACGAAGTTCTCGGTCAGAATGCCTGTCAGCAGTATTATCATCAGATTTTTTGCGATTTCCATTACTGCTCACCTCCGTTACTGTTTGCCTTGTCGCAGGCACCGGGGCAGCCCTCTGCGTTGGGGCAGTTGTGACAGCCGATTTCACGGGGCTTCTTCTTCATAAGGCGGTTTACAACGGCTATAACGGCACCGAGTACAAAGAATCCGCCTGCGGGAAGAATGAACAGCGTCATAGGCTCTATAAATTCAGGCATTACGGTAATTCCGAACCACTGACCCGAACCGAATATCTCACGGACAGAGCCTACAAGCACAAGCGTCAGTGTAAAGCCGAGTCCCATTCCAAGACCGTCCATTATCGACGGGATGACCTTGTTTTTAGAAGCGAACATTTCCGCTCTGCCGAGAATGATACAGTTAACTGTGATAAGGCTCAGGTACATACCAAGGCTTGAATAAATGTCGGGGGCGAAAGCCTGTAATATAAGGCTTACAAACGTTACAAAGCCTGCTACTATAACTATATATGCAGGAAGTCTTACCGTGTCGGGAATCACTTTTTTAAGCAGAGAGATAACTATATTTGAACATACAAGTACAAACGTTGTGGAAAGTCCCATTCCTACACCGTTTGCCGCCATTGTTGTAATGGCGAGCGTGGGACACATACCGAGCAGCATTACCATGTTCGGATTTTCTTTTATAAGTCCTTTGGTAAATTCCTTCAGATTACTCATTCGGCTGTACCTCCTTATCCATTACCGAGTATGCCTTTACGGCAAGATTTACAGCCTTCGCCATACCTTTTGAAGAAAACGTCGAGCCTGTAATTCCCTGTACCTCGTTTTCGTTTTTCGGCTCTGACTTGACTATCGAAATATCCGACTTCACTCCGTAGAACCTCTGCAGGAATGCATCGTCGTTTATTTTTGAGCCAAGACCGGGAGTTTCACCGAGAGCGATAATGCTTATACCGCTTACTGCGCCGTTTTTGTCTATCGCTATTACTGCGTCGATACCGTCTGCGGCATAGCCGTCAACAACGGTTTCAAAAAGGAACGTGCCTTTTGTCTTGTTCTTTACTATCTTTGAGATATTACCGAATTCTTCGCCGTCCAGCTTTGCCGCCGCCTTATCGGTGATAAGCGCATATTCGCCCTCGCCGTCTGCGGCGATACAGCCTGCTTTCAGATTATCCGTCAGTATGCCGGACGTATCGACATAAGTCAGATTATATGTAACTATCAGCAGTGCGCAGATAAGAGTACAGATGACCGACAGTACAAGCACGGGCTTGATTTTTTTCAGTACGTTCATTTCTTACCGCCTTTCTGCTCACTTGCCGCACCGAATGCCTTCGGCACTGTGAAGCGGTCGATAAGCGGAGAGAGAATATTCATAAGCAGTATCGAGTACGATACGCCCTCAGGCATACTGCCAAAGCAACGTACGAGCATAGTCACAAGTCCGCAGCCGATGCCGAATATTATCCTGCCCTTTGTGGTGATGGGAGTAGTCGCATAGTCGGTAGCCATGAATATTGCACCGAGCAGAAGTCCGCCCGAAAGAACGGACGCTAACGCACCCTCAAGGCTTCCTGTTGAGAATATCGACAGCACGAACACCGTACCGATGAAGCACAGAGGAGTTACGGGCGATATTACACGGACAGCCACTAAGAAAATTCCGCCTATAAGCAGTGCAAGAGCACAGGTTTCGCCTATACAGCCGCCTGTTGTTCCGAAGAACAGGTCGGCAAGCGAAGCGGGCGTTTCGCTTACAAGAGGTGTCGATGTCGTTACTATCTCTCCTGCATTTCGGTAATAGAACGGCTCTGCCCATGTTGTCATATAAGACGTGAACGACAGCATAAGCACTATTCTGCCTGTTATCGCAGGGTTTGCAAAGTTCTGACCGATACCGCCGAAGAACTGCTTTACTATTACTATTGCTACAAAGCAACCGATTATCGCCATATAAAAAGGCAATGTGACGGGCAGGTTGAACGCAAGGAGCATACCTGTTACCACAGCGGACAGATCACTTATCGTGTTGTTTCTTTTCATTATCTTTCTGCAAGCCCACTCGAAAATCACGCAGGACGTGCAGCATATTACTGTCATTATGAGCGCTCTGAGTCCAAAGATCCACACAGACGCAAACAGGGCTGGGAGCAGTGCTATAATAACGCTCAGCATTATCTTCTGAGTCGTAACACCCGACTTTATGTGCGGTGACGGCTCTATTATAAGTTTAGACATATATTATACCCTTACTTTCCTTTCCTTGTTGACTGCTCACGCAGAAATGCCTTTGCGAGCTGATTCTTTTCCGCAAGGTTACGCTTTGCCGGACAGACAAAGCTGCAAGCGCCGCAATTGACGCAGAGGTTTACCTTCAGCTTTTCAAGTTGCCTTGCGTCCCTCATATCAAATGCGTGTTCAAGCTCTGTCGGCAGAAGATTCATACTGCAGGCTTTTACGCACTTGCCGCAGCGTATGCAATCTGACGGCTCATACACGGGGCTGTCTGCGAACATAAGCACTGCGTTGTTTGTTTTGGAAAGCGGATAATCGGGGTCGAATGCACACGCACCCATCATAGGTCCGCCGAGTATTATTCTGTCGGGCTTGTCGGAAAGCTCTGCGTAATACACTATCTCGCCTATCGACATTCCGACGGGAACAATGAAGTTTGACGGCTTCTTCACAATATTTCCGTCAACGGTTATTCTTCTTTTTACGAGCGGCATACCCGTTCTTATGTACTGTGCGATAAATGCCGCAGTAGAGGAATTGATAACTATACAGCCGCTTGCAAGTGGCAGTGTGCCTTCCTTTACCACTCTGCCTGTCGTGCTAAAGATAAGCGTTTTCTCAGCACCCTGCGGATAGCTTGATTTGAGCGGTTTTACCGTGATGTTGTCGTGCTTTTCGCATAGCCTTGTCATTTTCTCGATGGCTTTTGGCTTATTCTTTTCAATGCCGATAACGCACTTCGGTATACCGAGATATTTCAGCATAAGCAGCACGCCCTCAAGAACGTCCTCGCCCTCCTCCATAAAGCAACGGTAGTCGGAGGTTATGTAAGGCTCGCACTCCGCACCGTTTATAATAAGGAAATCGGGCTGCTTTTCTTTGGGGTCAAAGCCGAGCTTCAGCGAGGTAGGAAAGCCTGCGCCGCCAAGACCTATGGAGCCGCTGTTTCTTACCGCCTGTAAAAACTGCTCCCTGTTTTCTACAGTAGGCGGACAGACACTGTCGCTAATCTGTTCGAGGCCGTCATTCTCAATAACGACCGACTGCATATTCCTGCCCGATATATGCAGGACATCGGTTATTGCCGTTACCGTTCCCGATATACTGCTGTGAACGGGTGCGGACATAGCCGCCTCACTGCTGCCTATCACATCGCCTATCTTCACCTTGTCGCCGACCTTTACGGTAGGGGTACACGGTGCGCCGAGATGCTGAGCCATACTTATCACTACCTTGTCGGGCATGGGTAGCTTTACAGTTTCGCTTTCGGCGGAATGTTTGAAGTGCGGCAGCTTTACCTGATGTAAAAGCATAAATTATACCCTCCGGATTCATTCCCGTTTTTTAGGGCAATACCGCATAATTATTGTCGTGCGATTGCGCAGTCAGATTTTTCGTCAGATTGTATAAATTGAGTGCGGGCAGGCTGACGCCTGTCAAGCGAAATTTGTGCAAGATGACGGAAAATACGCAAGCAAGCGTGCGGCAAAGGCGATAGCCGTTAATTGTGCGGTGTTGCCTTAGTTATACAATTTTATTTTACACTAATTAATGCTTATAGTCAAGAAAAAATGCGTGGTGGGCGGAGAATATCGGCAATTGTCCAAAATTAGTATTGTGAAATTATGGTGAAAGTTTTCTGTGTCCTATTGACATGGAGTTAACTCCAAGTTGTACAATTAAACTGCAAAACGATAAATTATCCAAAAAGGGAGGAATTAAAGATGAAAATATCATCCAAAGAAGAATTCGAAAAACTCAACGTATTCGGTACAGGCACAGCTAACACGGCTTACGCAAAATATTTTATCGGGGATTCGTTTTTGAATCCTCTGACAAAGGCAGAGGACGGATTATTCCTCGCAAATGTAACCTTTGAGCCTGGATGCCGCAATAACTGGCATATCCACCACGCTAAAAAAGGCGGAGGTCAACTCCTTATCTGTACCGCAGGCGAGGGCTGGTATCAGGAATACGGCAAGGCCGCAGTAAGCCTTGTACCCGGTACGGTCATCGTTATCCCCGAGGGCGTAAAGCACTGGCACGGTGCAAAGAAGGACAGCTGGTTTTCTCATATAGCGATTGAAATGCCCGGCGAGGAATGTTCAAACGAATGGTGCGAACAGGTTTCGGACAAAGAATACAATGCACTGTAATTTAAATAAAGGAGGATCTTATTTATGAAAAAGCAGACAGCAGGAAGAAACGCACTCGGTGAATTTGCGCCGAAATTTGCAGAGCTAAACGATGATGTATTATTCGGTGAAGTTTGGTCAAGAGAGGACAAACTCTCAGCCCGTGACAGAAGTCTTGTAACAGTAGCCGCTCTTATCGGAAGCGGCGTACTTGACAGCTCGCTTGAATACCACATTATGCACGCAAAAGAAAACGGAATTACTGCGGAAGAAATGGCGGAGGCCATAACTCACATTGCATTCTATGCAGGCTGGCCTAAGGCGTGGGCAGCTTTCAACTATGCAAAGAAAATCTATACGGAGGGAAAGTAAAATGAAAGCGATCGTAATATATTATTCCTATTCGGGAAACACGAAAAATATAGCCTTACATATTGCCGAAGCACTAAATGCGGATACAGCAGTCATCGATACAGTCAAGGCTTATGAAGGAGATTACGACGCTGTTGTGGAACAGGGTCACGATGAAATCAGAAAAGGATTCAGACCTCCTATAAAGCCGATAAACGTTGACCTGTCGCAGTACGACACTATAATACTCGGCACACCTGTATGGTGGTACACATTCGCACCTGCAGTAAAGACATTTATCGAAAGCAACAATCTCGCCGGAAAAACAATATATCCTTTTGCCACAAACGGCGGCTGGATCGGTCATACGCTAAAGGATATTGCTGTAGAATGTAAAGGTGCGTCAGTAAAAGAGGGTCTTGACCTTCATTTCAACGGCGCAAAGCTGATGACAGACAAGGCTAAGCTCGAAAACTGGATAAAGACTATAAAATGAGCGGAAAAAAGCTGAAAAAGCCGCTGTGCCTGATCTGTGCAAGTGCTTCTGCGGCCGGCAGCGGAATCCGCACAGAAAAGTAAAATCATTAAACAGCTTTGCCGTGCGGTACGGAAAAGCACATACAACAGCAAACCGCCGTGTACGGAAATGTACACGGCGGTAATGATTTTATTTGCTTTTATTATCCATCATTGTGGCTATGTGGGCAGCCATCATTTTTGCGGTTTCGGAGCTTATCATGCCTTCACTTTTCGTGTCGCCGGTCAGATGAATTATTTCCTTACGCTTTCTTTCCTGTTTCGGCTCGGGGAGTGCGTTGAAGAAATCCTCCGATGAAATTTCCTCATACTTGTCATAGTTGTCGATATAGGAACGTGCCGTGCCGATTATCTTTGAATATCCGGCATCGCCCGAATTCTTCACCTCTGTGAAGAACTGCTTTACACGCTCGTCACGCACCTTTGCAAGACTGGAGGCAACGTATGCGTAGGTGGCGGAAAGCTCCGGATTTCGCATAACGTTCAGCGCAAAATCAATAAAATCGTCCTTGCTGTGATAACGCAGGTAGTTGCAGGCGGCAGTTACGCTGTTATAATAATTTTCCGAAATTATCACCTTGCCGTCAAGCTCGGTCTGACCTGCAAGCAGAGCGTCAAGCATAGGCTTTGTAAGCTCGTCTATGCCTTGTGCGCAGGCTACCATATCCGCATCGGGATAACGCTCGGAGAATATGTCAAGCTGCTTCGGTATCCTCTTCTGGCTTGACTTCGGCACTATCCCCAGCTTCTGCTTTATCGTATCGTAGGTATCCGGGGTAACGTATTTTCTTGCGGTGAGTCCGATTCTCAGCTGTTCCTTTGTCAGAGATTCAAACGGTACTCTGAATGACGCAGAGGAAAAACCTATGGATTTAATCTCCTCGTTTTCGTCCGTTATCTTCCATATATTTTTAAGCGGCTGTATCTGTACCGTATAAAAAGGTCGGTTTTCTATAGCCGCCGCACAAGCCGCATAATGTCCCTTCAGCAGTAATGAGTAAAGGCCCGAAAAATGAAGGGATATTCCGAACAGATCTCCGTTTCTCGTTCCTTTCACGCTTGCCTTTTTTATCAGCGAGGGGTCATAGGACGAGGGCTTTTCGGTAGGAATCAGAAACGGTGCGCTGTACGCCTTATCGCCGATTAATCTGATATTCCTGCTGCTGTTTCTGAGCTGTTTTGACACGCCGTATCCCGACCAGAAAAACATATTTTCTCCTGCCGTGGGATATGTTTCAACATAGCTTACCGCATAAAGTCCGTCAGAAAGCAATCTCATAAGCGGCTCAAGGGCATATTCGGGAGAGCCTCCCGCCGCCAGCTTTTCATACGCTCTGTCTATGCTGTCGGCAATTATCGAGCCGCCCGACGCACTGCCGTATTCGCTTATTACCTTGTCTGCGTCATCATCATTCATTCCTCCGCTTATTGCCATTACCGGCTCATCGTGAGAATAAAGACAGTATTTATCATATTCGGAATTAATCCTGCAGATGCCTATCTTTGAAAGTCCGTTTTTGACCGAGAACACAAGCACTTCGCTTTCGTTTATATTTATCCGTTCACAAACGACCTCGGGTATTCTTTCACTCATTATCCCCTGCTCCTTTCCGCTTATTTATCCTGCGTTCCGAGCGCAAGGTACTGTTCTATCCTGTCAAGAGCCGCTCCGTCGAAAAGCGATTTCGGTATCCATACAAGCGGTGCATTACTTCTTGTGACTATGAACATTGACGAGGTTTCTATATAATTATCATTCATTCCGAAGCGAATTATCTCGTGCGGGCTGTATACGCTCTCCTCTGCGGCGGATACTCCTGCGGGGCATACGGCAAACGTTATCGTTTCATCGCTATCCGCACAGCTTCTGATAAGACCCGAGTATTTTATCTTTGCGATAAGCACCATTACAAGATAGGTCAGCACTACCGCACCTACGGCGCAGAAGAATGTGCCTATGGACAGATACCACCATGTATCCTGTGCAAAACCGATATACATCTGAAAAATAATTGCAGTGGCAACGCACGCAAGTATCCCTATGCACCAGAGCAGTCTGCCCATTTTACCCAGAACGAGCGACAGCACGGAAGAACGTATCTCTTTGGGATTGTATTCGCCTTTTGCAAAAACAGCTGAATCGGGTATATCGTAATTTGAATAGAAGCGCTTGTCCGGAAGCACCTCTACGCTAACGTCACAGGCTGTTTCCTTATCGGATACCTGCGACAATATCAGCGTCTTTGCCGCTGTAAACTGCGCCCTGCCCGTAAACGCCCTGTCGGGTATGTGATATGTCTGCTTTCCTGTAGTGACAGTGATACTGCTTTTGTCGATTTTAACCGCAGAAATATCAGCCCACTCGTATACGTCGGGGTGGGCATCACCGGGATATATGACCGAAAAATTATCGGATATTATGTAAGTCGTTCCGTTACTGTCGGTCATGACCTGACCGCACAGATGTTCAAACGCCATTAAAAGCCTCTTTTCCGCCTGAACCGCATTTTACCGCCGCAGGCAAAATTACTCTGTATATTTATCGGCAGATATACAGTTGAATTTAAGTTTATCGGCAAAAAAATACGGCTGTAAGCGTATGCAAAATATACATCACGTCACCGACAGCGGTATTTATGTGAAAAATATACTGAAAACCACCCTCAAGGCGACTATTTATATGCAAAGAAATCTTGACTTTTATTTGTAAAGCGGTTATAATTATTTATAAGCACAAAAATTACCGTGCGGCTTTGCTGTATAAAAATACAGTATATTCATCAACACTTATAAAGGGGTAGGTCGATAGATGGCGTCAGAAAGAATGACGGTTGCAAGAGCTATGGTAAAGGCTCTCGAAGCGGAGGGTATAACTACTGTATTCGGTTATCCGGGTGCGGCTATATGTCCGTTTTATGACGAGCTTATAAGCTCGGATATACGCCATGTGCTTGTGCGCCACGAGGTAAACGGCGGACACGCCGCAAGCGGTTATGCCCGTATGACCGGAAAGCCTGCCGTTGCTATAGCAACATCGGGACCGGGTGCGACAAATCTTATCACGGCAATCGCAACCGCCCATATGGACAGCATACCTATGGTGCTTATCACAGGACAGGTAAGCTGTGAACAGATAGGACGTGACGTTTTCCAGGAAGCAGATATAACAGGTGCGGCTGAGCCTTTCGTAAAGCACAGCTATCTTGTCAAAGACCCTGCGGAAATGCCGGTCATCTTCAAAAACGCATTTTACATCGCAGGCTCCGGCAGACCGGGACCTGTGCTTATAGATATGCCTTTTGACGTTCAGAAGGCAGTAATAGATTTTGAATATCCGAAAACGGTGGATATACGCTCATATAAGCCCAGCATTCAGGGAAACAAGCTGCAGATAAAGCGTGCCGTTGCCGCCATAGAAAAGAGCAAAAAACCTCTTATCTGTGCGGGCGGAGGTATCTTCACCGCAGGTGCGGTAAATCTGCTGAGAAAGTTCATGCAGGTGACGGATATACCTGTTGTCAACACAATGATGGGTATGAGCAGTGTTCCTGCGGACGATCCCTTGTTCTACGGAATGATAGGTATGCACGGCGTAAAGAGTGCAAACTACGCTATCAACAACTGCGACCTGCTGATACTTCTCGGTGCGAGAGTAGGCGACAGAGCGGTCACCGCAATAAGCAGACTTGAGGGCGCAACGGTAATACATATAGATGTTGACCCTGCGGAAATAGGCAAGAACCTTGCCGCAACGATACCCGTTGTAGGCGATGTAAAGAATATACTCGAACAGCTGCTTGAATGTGTGAAGAATTACGATCACTACGACTGGAAGCAGGAACTTAGTGAAATAAAGAAAACACAGGACAAGCCGATCGGCAACGAGCCTGACGGATGCGTTAATCCCAAGGCTTTCATAAGGCTTCTCGGACAGAAGCTCCCCGACAATTCCGTTGTAAGCGCCGACGTAGGACAAAATCAGATATGGACCGTCAACAATATCGGTCTTAAAAACGGACGATTCATAACATCGGGCGGTATGGGAACAATGGGCTATTCCGTTCCTGCCGCTCTCGGCGCAAAGGCGGCACGTCCGGACAGCGAGGTAGTCGCAATATGCGGCGACGGCAGCTTCCAGATGCAGTTTATGGAGCTTGCGACGATGATACAGCATAACATTGCGGTAAAGGTAATCGTTATGACCAACAATCGTCTTGGTATGGTAAGAGAGCTTCAGACAAACGGTTATGACAACAGGCTGACAGCGGTTTTCCTTGACGGCAGTCCCGATTTTATAAAGCTGGCTGACAGCTACGGCATACCTGCAAAAAGAATTACCGATATAGCCGATGCGGACAAGGCGATTGACGAGATGCTCTCGTCGAAAGGCTGTTATCTGCTTGAAGTCAGAGTAGCCGAAAATGAAAAGACTATACTGTAAAGGGTGAGCCTATGAAGCATACTATATCAATACTTGTAGAAAACCACGCAGGCGTTCTCGCAAGAGTTGCGGGACTTTTCGCAAGACGAGGTTTCAATATAGACAGCCTTGCGGTAGGCGTTACAGAGGACGAGAAAATCTCCCGTATCACAATTATCGCAGACGGAACGGCATATACCTTGGAGCAGATTGAAAAACAGCTCAACAAGCTGATAGACGTTATAAAAGTACGTCATCTGCCTGCGGAGGAGCTTTTATCAAGAGAGCTTGTGCTTATAAAGGTAGCCTGCCAGCCGTCACAGAGGGCTGAGCTTATCTCGCTCGCCGAGATAGCAAAGGCAAAAATTTCCGATATAACGGTAAATACGATGACGCTTGAATTATCCGACAGCGTTCCCCGTATAAAAACGTTCGAGGAGCTTTTACGTCCGTACGGAATAAAGGAAACCGTCCGTACAGGCTCTATAGCAATGCAAAAAGGCGGGGCTTCTATGAAGCTGTAAAAGCCACGCTTTAATACACGGAGGCAAAACTCCGATAACAAATTTAAAGGAGATCTTTAAAATGGCAAAACTTTATCATCAGGAAGACTGCAACCTTTCTCTGCTTGACGGCAAGACAGTTGCAATAATCGGTTACGGCAGCCAGGGACACGCTCACGCTCTTAACTTAAAGGACAGCGGCGTTAAGGTAATCATCGGTCTTTACAACGGCTCAAAGTCATGGGCTAAGGCTGAGGCTGCAGGTTTTGAAGTATACACAGCGGCAGAGGCAGCAGCTAAGGCTGACATCATCATGATTCTTATCAACGATGAAAGACAGGCTGACCTTTACAAGCAGAGCATCGAGCCTAACCTTACAGCAGGCAAGACACTTGCATTTGCTCACGGCTTCAACATCCACTTTGGTCAGATCGTACCTCCCAAAGACGTTGACGTTATCATGGTCGCTCCTAAGGGACCGGGTCACACAGTACGTTCAGAGTACACAATCGGCAGAGGTGTTCCCTGCTTAGTTGCAGTTCACCAGGACGCTACAGGCAGAGCGCTTGACACAGGTCTTGCTTATGCCGCAGGTATCGGTGGTTCAAGAGCCGGCGTACTTATGACAACATTCAAGATGGAAACAGAAACAGACCTCTTCGGCGAACAGTGCGTTCTCTGCGGCGGTGTTACAGCCTTAATGAAGGCAGGCTTTGAAACTCTTGTTGAAGCAGGCTACGATCCTCAGAACGCTTACTTCGAGTGCATCCACGAGATGAAGCTCATTGTTGACCTTATCTACAAGGGCGGTTTCCAGATGATGAGATATTCTATCTCCGATACAGCCGAGTTCGGTGACTACGAGGTTGGTAAGAGACTTATCACAGACGAAACAAAGAAGGAAATGAAGAAGGTTCTCGGCGAAATCCAGGATGGTACATTCGCTCGCAACTGGATCATGGAGAACAAGATGGGTCGTTCACACTTCAATGCAGTAAGACGTATCGAAAGCGAACAGCAGCTTGAGCAGGTTGGTAAGGAAATCCGTAATCTGTATGCATGGAATGACGATGCAGGCAAGTCTATGGATGAAATTGCAGACGCTAAGTTCAGCAAGTAATCCGGAGCTTTTTTGACATAAGGATATAAAGTATGACCGCCGTACAGAGATGTACGGCGGTTTCGGTTTGTAGAAAAAGTCTTTTGCTTGATGTGCTTCTGTTATATCGTTCAGCTTCGGCTACGATAGTAGACTACCGATAGTTCTTTTTGTCGGACAGCACTTCTCGGGTTCGCTATTCGAATCAATGCACCTGTCAATATGAAAGAGGGAGACAACTAAAGGGATCAGGTACAAGTCTGAGCCTCGCTTACGCAAGGCTCGTGCACTCCGCTAAAGCTCCGCTGGACTTGACAGCCCCTCTCCCTGTCCCTTAGGTTTTCTCCCAAATCAGTTATTCCTCTTGAGCGACGTGAGGAGCGGGAGCATTGCTAAAGCAATGCTCAGCTTGGCATCCTCTTTCCTTACCCATACCCCCACCCCGTCGGGGTGTTGGCTGAACTCGAATAACCACCGGAACATTGTATATCTTGTCAATGCAGGGACGCTTAACGCTACACGTCCGCAGGTTAGTACATATATCTCAGGTTAGTGGCGTTTTTTTGAAAGGTTAATGTCTGTGCAGTTGTACAGATACACTCACGAAATTATTAATTCCCTATCGGTACGGGAAATGCTTTCAGCGGTGTTGGCGATATATCTCACTGTGTGACTTTACTAACAATCAGTTTATCGACAGTCTAGACCGCCGTACAGAGATGTACGGCGGTTTTTATTTACAGCCGGCTACTACTTGCAAATTTCCGACGGATATAGTATAATAATGTATTGACATTTGCAATACAAAACAGCATAATATGGGTAGTAAACAACAGAAATGTTTCGACTTATTTATACAGAACGACAAGAAAGGACAGACTAATATGAAAAATCAACACATAACTATGCCGGCGCTCGCACTGCGTGGACTTGTAATATTTCCGGGTATGATACTGCACTTTGATATAGCGAGGGATCGGTCGATAAATGCGGTCGAAGAAGCGATAGAACACAACGACAGAAGAATATTCCTTGTGACACAGATAGACGAGGACGTTGACGAGGTTGCGGCAGAAAATCTTTACAAAACAGGTGTGGTTGCCGAAATAAGACAGACGCTGAATACACCCGACGGCGCAAGACGTGTGCTTGTGCAGGGTCTTTATACGGCGAAGCTGTGCGGCATATCTCAGGATGATCCGTTTCTTGTATCGGACATCACTCCTATGCCTGCGCTCAGCGATACACTGAGTGCCGCCGAAAAAACGGCTTTTATCCGCACTATCGACACAGAATTCAAGCAGTACAGCGAAATGTCGCCCAGAATGCCCATTGAGCTTTACAGAGGCATACTCGCTGAAAAGGATCTTTCAAAACTTATCGATCTGATAGTTTTCAACGTATATTTAAGAGTTGAAGATAAGCAGGCGCTTTTATCCTGCCTTTCACTGCGTAAACGTGCGGAGCTGCTTGTGAAGTTCCTTGCAAAAGAGGTTGACATTGTACGTCTTGAACAGGATATCAACGAGGAAGTCAAGGAAGCACTTGACAAGAACCAGCGTGATTTTTATCTGCGTGAGCAGATGAGGGCTATTTCCCGTCAGCTCGGCGAATTTGACGATCCGCAGTCTGAAGCGTTTGAATATATGGACAAGATTGAAGAATGCGGTTTTGACGAGGATACCGAAGAAAAGCTGATAAAAGAGTGCGAAAAGCTGATGCACCTTTCTCCCGGCTCACAGGAGGCGGCTGTTGTCAGAACATATCTCGACACAGTGCTTGATATGCCGTGGAATATTTACACACACGGTAAGACGGATATTGCAAAAGCCGAAAAACAGCTTGATCATGACCACTACGGCATGAAAAAGGTAAAGGAACGTATACTTGAAATAGTTGCGCTCAATCAGTGGAAGGACGCAGACAAGAAGGGTCAGATAATCTGCCTTGTCGGCCCTCCCGGAGTAGGTAAGACTTCTGTCGCTAAATCAATTGCAACGGCTCTCGGCAGAAAATATGCAAGAGTTTCGCTCGGCGGTGTGCGTGACGAGGCTGATATAAGAGGTCACAGAAAGACATACATAGGTGCGATGCCCGGCAGAATTGTCAATGCGTTGAAGCAGGCAAAGTCGATGAACCCCGTTATCCTGTTTGATGAAATAGATAAGATGGGTACTGACTATAAGGGCGACCCTGCAAGTGCTATGCTTGAGGTTCTTGACAGCGAGCAGAATGTAGCGTTCAGGGATCACTATCTTGAAATACCGATAGATTTAAGCAATGTGCTTTTCATCACAACCGCAAACACGCTTGATACTATTCCCGCTCCCCTGCTCGACAGAATGGATGTTATCGAGCTTGGCAGCTATACAAGAGAAGAAAAGTTCCATATCGCAAAGGAGCATCTTGTTCCTAAACAGCTTAAAAAGCACGGCATAAAGCCGCAGGTTCGTTTTGCAAATGATGCGATATACTCGATAATCGACTTTTATACCAAAGAAGCAGGCGTAAGAAAGCTGGAAAGAAACATAGCTAAAATCTGCCGTATGACGCTTAAAAAGCTCGCATCGGGCGAGGCCGAGAAAATCAATATCAAGGCTAAGGATATTGAAGGCTATCTCGGTGCAAGAAAATATACGGGGGAAACTATTTCAAAGCAGGATGAAATCGGCGCTGTGAACGGTCTTGCATGGACCTCTGTCGGCGGTACTCTTTTACCGCTTGAGGTACTTGTAATGGAGGGTACGGGCAAGATTGAGCTTACAGGCTCACTGGGCGATGTAATGAAGGAATCTGCAAAAATTGCGGTCAGCCTTACACGATCGCTCTCCCGCAAGTATGAGATCGACCCCGATTTCTATAAGAACAAGGACATTCATATTCACGCTCCCGAGGGTGCTGTTCCCAAGGACGGACCTTCTGCGGGTGTTACTATGACAACCGCTCTTGTTTCCGCTCTGTCGGGTATCCCTGTACGCAGAGATGTTGCGATGACAGGCGAAATAACGCTTCGTGGCAAGGTGCTTCCGATAGGCGGTCTCCGTGAAAAGACTATGGCTGCATATTCCGCAGGTATCAAGACGGTAGTCATACCCGATGAGAACAAGGCCGATATGAAGGAGCTTGATGACGTTATACTGAGCAATATGAGCTTTGTGCTTGCGGAAAACATTGACACGGTGCTTAACACAGCGCTTGTAAAGCCGAATGTTACCGCCGCAAAGAAAAGCAACGAAAAGCTCCCGTCAGCAAAGCCCCGTGCTTCAAGAAAGACGGGCAAGAACGCCGTAAAGGAAATATAACATGAATTTTAACAAGGCAGAATTTTATACGTCCTACGGGCTTTTCAGCCAGATTCCGAAATCGGAAAAAGCCGAAATTGCCTTTTCGGGCAGGAGCAACGTAGGAAAATCCTCCCTTATAAACAAGATACTGAACAGAAAGTCGCTTGCCCGTGTAAGCTCAATGCCGGGCAAGACGGTGACTATCAACTTCTATTCGGTTGACAATATCTATTTTGCGGATCTGCCGGGCTATGGCTACGCTAAGGTATCAAAATCCGAGAAACAGCGCTGGGCAGGGCTTGTTGAGGGCTACCTTGCCGATGACAGAAACCTGACGCTCGTATTCCAGCTTGTCGATTTCAGACATTCTCCCACCGCGGACGATGTAATGATGATAAACTTCCTTATTGACAACGGGATACCGTTTGTTGTTGTGCTGACGAAAGCCGATAAGCTGTCAAAGAAGGAACGTGCCGCACGCAGAGAATCACTTATGAATGAGATACCCTGTGCCGAGGACATTCATATGATAGAGTTTTCCGCTATGAACGGCGAGGGCGTAGAAGAAATCCGTGAAATAATCGAGGACATCGAGCAGGAATCGCTTGCGGAAGAAGCCGATACAGGCGACAGCCAATGACGGACATATATTCGCTGACTTATGAACAAGCGGAGAAGCTGCTGACCGAAAACGGATTCAGAGCTACTCAGTGCGCCAACATTTTCCGTGACATATATAAGCGCAAAGCGACAGGCTTCAACGAAATGACGCTTACATCAGCCGATATAAAAGCGCTTTTATCCGACAAATATTTCTTCGGAAAGTTAAAAATCGACGAAATATTACAATCTGTAGATACTTCTAAGTATCTTTTTGAGCTATCGGACGGGTGCAGGGTCGAAACAGTGCTGATGCGTCAGAAGTTCGGCAACAGTATCTGTATCTCAACGCAGAGCGGATGCAATATGGGTTGCAAATTCTGTTGCAGCGGAAGGCTCAGAAAACAGCGTGATCTTACCGCCGGTGAAATGGTAAGTCAGATACTTACTGTCGAAAAGTATCAAAATATAACGATTAGTAATATAACCGTGATGGGTATAGGCGAGCCGTTTGACAACTATGACGCACTTTGCGATTTTCTTGATATAGTAACTGTTCCGGGCGGAATCGAAATAGGAACAAAGCATATTACCGTATCGACCTGCGGGCTGTGCGACAAGACAGAATTATTTGCAAAGCGTAAAGAGCCGTGCAATCTTGCGGTAAGCCTGCACGCTCCTGATGATGAGATAAGAAACAGGCTTATGCCGATAAACCGCAGGTATAGTATCTCACAAGTCATAGAATCGGCTAAATACTATGTCGAACGTACAAACCGCAAGGTTCTGCTTGAATATATACTGCTTGACGGCATAAACGACAGCAGGGAGAATGCACGTCAGTTAGCGGCGCTTATCGGAAATGCACGGCTGTTTGTAAATCTTATACCGTACAATCCGTCCCCCGACAGCGAGTTTAAAAGGAGCAGTGAGGAAAATATCACGGCATTTTACGACGAGCTTAAAAAGAACAGGATAAACGTTACACGAAGAAAAGAATTCGGCACTGAGCTATCCGCCGCCTGCGGACAGCTCAGAAGTGACAGAATATCAGGCGAACACAAGGTACCTTGAGGAATAACAATGAAATTTTTCTGTGAACTTAAAAAGATAGTAGACGACTCATACGATATAGAAATCGGCAGAGGTCTTTCAGACACGCTGATAAGCGATATTAAAAACGGGCTTTGCGGCAGGATAAAGAAGTTTGCCGTTGTAACCGACAGCATTGTTGAGTCGCTTTATGCGAAAGGAATATACGAAAAACTCATTTCGGCGGGCTACAGTGCCGATATGTTCGTGATACCCGAAGGAGAAAAGTCGAAAACCAGAGCAATGAAAGAGTTTGTCGAGGACTCTATGCTTGAAAAGGGCTATCGCCGTGACTGCTGTGTAATTGCGGTCGGAGGCGGTGTCGTAAGCGACCTTGCAGGCTTTGTTGCAGGTACATTCGGCAGAGGCGTACCTTTTATCAATTACGCCACTACTCTGCTTGCCGCCGCAGACGCATCGGTCGGAGGAAAGACAGCGGTCGATACTCCTCTGGCTACTAACCTGATAGGTCTGTTCAACCAGCCCGAAAAGGTATATCTTGATATTGAAACGTGGAAAACACTCCCCGAAAGACAGCTTTCAAGCGGACTTGCCGAAACAATAAAACACGCCTGCCTTGCAGACGGCGAAATGTTCGATTATCTTGAAAAGAACATTGAAAAGATACTTGTGAACGATAAGGACGCCTGCGAATATATAGCGGAGCATAACTGTGCTGTGAAGTATAAAGTCGTAATGAAGGACGAGCGTGAATCGGGACTGCGTGAGGTGCTTAACCTCGGTCACACTGTCGGCAGAGCGATAGAAACGGTCAGCGACTACAAGCTGCTGCACGGCGAGGCTGTATCAATAGGGCTTGTCGCACAGGCGAAGCTCGGTGAGAAGTACGGTTATATTTCTCCCGAAAATGTCTGCCGTGTAATAAAGCTGTGTGAACGTGCAAAGCTCCCCGTTGCGATTCCCGATTACATTGACAAAGCCGCACTTGTCAGAAAGCTGTATACGGATAAGAAGGTCCGTGACGGCAAGCTCAGAATGGTATTCCAAAAGGAAATCGGCGATGTTATGTGCTTTGGCGATAATGATTACGCTAAGCAGATCACCGAGCCGGAGATTGCGGAAGTTATAGACGAAATGTGAAAAAAAGCCTGCACAGATTGAAATGTGCAGGCTTTGATTTTAACTTTTGGTACTAATTTTTAATATATAATTTTATATTATTTTGATAATTAACGTTGACTTTTTAATTTTTTATGTTACAATTTAGAAGACCGTGCAGAACGACATATCCCAGTGACGATGGAAGATTGGAGCAAACGCCCGGATTTATTCCTGATGGCGGATGACAGAGAAGTTTTGCAGGATGCCGGAAAAATCACAGCGGAGATTGCCAAGTCCAAAGCTGAAACAGAATTTGAGAAGTATCGTGTTATTCAAGACAGATTGTTCATGGCGGACTATGACAGGTATCTGCTTGAATTAGAGGAAAAGGCGAAGAAGTAATAAAAAAGCAAATGTAAAAGCATTTTGACACGTATTTTCTGCGATGTCAAAGCCGTTTGGTAGACTACAAGCGGTGGTTATCCTATAATAAAAGTGCAAGGAGGTGTAATGGCATGGAGCATGATATTGGATGCAAAATCAAGGCAGCCCGAATTGAAAAAAAGCTGACGCAAGAACAGGTTGCCGAATTGTTGGGTGTGAGTCGTCAGACCATCTCAAATTGGGAAAATGAAAAATCCTATCCGGATATTATAAGCGTCATTAAAATGAGCGAATGCTACGATGTCTCTCTTGACTATCTATTGAAAGGAGAGCAAAAAATGAAAAGCTATTATGATTATCTTGCAGAAAGTACGAATGTTGTGAAAAGCAATGCCAACAGAAACAAGATTATTACGATTCTCTCCTATCTCTTGTTTGGGCGTTTGCCATGATAGTGTTCTGGTTTCTTTACAAGCGGAAGTGATGCTATGGGTTATAGTTTGATGTTCCTTTGGATTATTCTTCCTGTATCTACATTTATTGTGTCTATTGTTATTGGTAAAAATAACTTTTGGGAGAAAAGGAAAATGGGCATTCACCTTTTCTTTGGAGTAATGTATATGCTTGCTGAATATGGCACATTCAAAATGGCAAACAACATTGCTTTTGACAAACTGAATGCACCGGATTGGGGAATGATTGTAGCCGGTGCAATAATTTCTGCAATCGGTATGCTCTTAGGTTCGTTGTGTAACAAGAAGCGTAACAAGCAGAAGAATCAGGATATTTAATGTAGGGCGAATATGAACAAGTTTAGAACAGTTGTATCTATTTTGTGTGGAGTTGCAGGATTGTTCCTTGGAGCCTCGCTTAACAATGCTATTGGTGGATGTATCCTTGGCGTTTTGATTTCTGCGTTACCCCAAGATCAAAAAAGGAAATTGCCGAATATCTCGGAATGGCATCTGTATCTTATTGTATAAAACGTTATGTAGACCCTCTGGTCGAAGACGGTGCACTTGCCCTGACAGAACCGAAATCCAAACGGAGCCACACGCAGAAATATTTTACCGTGAAATAAATCGTATAAAACACAAGCCTGCACGAACAAAAATCATTCCGTGCAGGCTTTAATATTCGTTTCAATACGGCTTTTTAAGCAATGTTTCTTTAAGCGAGCAATACTTATCCGCCCAGCATACCAGCCACGCTTCCTTACTTCTCGGAAGTCTGGTCAATGTCAGCGGCCACATATGATTTATTATTATCCCACGCTCTTTAACCGTCAGAGAAAACGTGTTCCTTGCATTACGTTCGGCGGTCACGGGATGTGAGAATCCGTGCAGACCGTCCCTTGTGAATGCGCCCTTGTGCCAGTCATAAAGGAAAAAATCGTGCAGAAGCGCACCTTTTACAAGCGCCTCGATATTTATCTTCAGCTTAAGCTTCTTTGCATACATATAAGCATACAGGCAGACCATAAGGCAATGCTCATAGGTGGAAACATCGCCGTGCTGAACATACTGCTTCATCTGCTGTACCTTTTCGTTTGCAAGTATCTTTCTTGCTGTTTTTATAAATCTGCGGTCATCGTCTGTAAGCACAAACGTGTTCTTATCTGTCATCATTCTCATCATCGCCGTTATACTCGGCAGAATCCTCTTCTTTTTTTTCACCGGTTCTTGCTTTTATGCCCGGAATGCGTGACGCAATCACATCAAAGCGCATAATATGAGTGCTTATGTTGCTTATACTGAATGTGCTTCTCAGCTTATCGACATCAATCTGCTTTCTTGCCGTGCCGAGAAAATCAATCGCCATAACCAGCGATATGACCGTACCTGCAATACATATAAACTGATACGGCAGATTGTTAAGCACATACAATGTAATGTCCGAAACAACGTATGTAACGAACAATCCCATTACGCCCCAGAAAAGCGAGGACACCAGCGATATTCTGTTTTTATAGGTTATCCTGAACATACTGTAATCCCAGAACTGCTTACCGAACATAGTTTCCATAAGCCAGCCTGTGAAGTATTCAAGCGCCGTGCAGGCAATAAGAGCCACAAAGAAAACCTGAAATCCGTTATCTCTGAACGGATGACAGATAAACAGCAGGAGCAGTCCGCCGACACCGTATATAGGAATATATGGGCCTCTGAGGAAGCCTCTGTTTATCGGCCGTCTGTGATACAGCGACTCGATAGTCGATTCCTGCACCCAGCCTGCCATACAATATATACAGAACGTAAATAACCAATATTCAATTCCGAAATGTTCCATATTATTCTCCGATTTATAATCAATATTATGATGCTGTTCTGTTTAAAATTCTGTCTTGGGATATTGCATTTTCCGCCACAATATCCTATACTCCGATTTTATTATATAATATCTGTTAATTAAAGTCAATTAAATAAATTGCCGTTTGCCGAAGTGAATAGATTTTTGTGAAAACTGTCGAATGCGGATAACCCTCAGGAACAAAAAATCAGTAAAGTTAACATTCAGTTAATAAACGAAACCCCGACCTTTCAAAAGTCGGGGTTTTACGTTCAATTCAGATGTGCGTCAATCGATCTCAACCATAACCTTCTGGTTGTATCTTACTGCTCCTGCACGCATAATGGTACGGATAGCCTTAGCTATTCTTCCCTGCTTGCCTATTACACGTCCCATATCATCGGGAGCAACGTGCAGATGATAAACAACAGTTCCGTCCTCTTTAGGCTCGTCAACTGTTACCCGGATGGCGGACTTGTCATCTACAAGGTCTTCCACCATAGCGATAAGCAATTTTTCCATTTTATTTTCCTTTCAGAAACAGCGATTACTTTTCAGCAGCGATCTTAAGGAGCTTCTTAACTGTATCTGTGGGCTGAGCGCCGTTAGCGAGCCACTTGTCAGCCTTTTCCTTGTCGATAGATACAACAGAGGGTTCCTTTGTAGGATCGTAGTAGCCGATTTCCTCAATGAAACGTCCGTCTCTGGGGTAACGTGAATCTGCAACTACAACTCTGTAGAAAGGAGCCTTCTTAGCGCCCATACGTCTTAATCTGATCTTTACCATTTTGTTCACCTCATAAAAAATTTAAAGTTTTAGTTTTTATAATCAAAGTGTATTGTCAAGCATTAATTGTCAACCACTATGAATTACCTGTAATCCTGAACGGCTTACATCGGGAAACCGCCCATGCCGTTCATTCCGCCCATTCCGCCCATGGGGAACTTCGGGAACTTGCGTTTTTTGCCGCCCTTAAGTCCCATCTGCTTCATCATCTTCTGCATACCGTCAAACTGCTTGAGAAGCTGATTTACATCTTCGACCTTTGTGCCGCTGCCCGCCGCAATTCTGCGCTTACGCTTTGCGTCAATGATAGAGGGCTTTTCACGCTCTTTTTTTGTCATTGATGAGATAATAGCCTTAGTGCGATACATTCTGCGCTCGTCTATATCTTCTTCCTTGACCTTTCCCGCAACACCGGGAATCATCTTTATAAGAGATGAGATGCTACCCATCTTCTCAATCTGTTCAAACTGTGCGTACAGGTCATTCATATCGAACTTGTTTTCCTGCAGACGCTTTGCCAGCTTTTCCTGCTCCTTCTCATCAACATTTATCTTTGCCTTTTCGATGAGTGAAAGCACATCGCCCATACCGAGTATTCTGTCAGCCATACGGTTGGGGTGGAACTGCTCAAGGTCGTCTGTCTTCTCACCGACACCTGCAAACTTTATCGGCTTGCCTGTAACCGAGAGAACCGACAGAGCCGCACCGCCTCGTGTATCGCCGTCCAGCTTTGTAAGGATAACGCCTGTAATGTCAAGCATATCGTTGAACGATTTTGCAACGTTTACAGCGTCCTGACCGGTCATAGAGTCAACAACGAGCAATATCTCATTCGGCTGAACCTCAGCCTTTATGTCCTTAAGCTCTTTCATCAGGTCTTCATCTATATGCAGACGGCCTGCGGTATCAAGGATAACAACGTCAAAGCCGTTGTCCTTTGCGTATTTTATCGACTCTTTCGCTATCTTCACGGGATTTGTCTGTCCCATCTCAAATACATGAGCGTCAACCGAAGCACCGACCACCTTCAACTGATCGATAGCGGCGGGACGGTAAATATCGCAGGCTACGAGAAGCGGTCTTCTGTTCTGCTTTTTAAGATACTTTGCAAGCTTTGCGGTATGAGTTGTTTTACCTGCACCCTGCAGACCGCACATCATAATAACGCACGGAGGCTTCGAGGGGAAATCAATCCTTGCCGTATCCGTACCCATAAGCTTTATCAGCTCATCGTGTACTATATCTATTACCTGCTGTGCGGGAGTAAGGCTGTTCATTACCTCACTGCCTACAGCACGTTCACTTACCTTTGCAACGAAGTCCTTTACTACAGGGAAGCTGACATCCGCTTCAAGCAATGCCATCTTGACCTCACGCATAGCTTCCTTTACATCTTTTTCATTCAGCTTACCGTGATTTTTCAGCTTGCTGAATACTTTTCCGAGCTTGTCCGAAAGTCCTTCAAATGCCATCAGCCAACCTCCTCTTTATATCGCATTCTTTATATCTTCTATAATAGATTTCATTTTCTCTTTTTCATCGGCACTGCCGACATTCTCATCTGTAAGAGCTGTCAGCTTATCGCATAAATCGCAGACATTGCGGTACTTTTGTGCAAATCCGAGTGTTTCCTCAAGCTGAGTGAGATATTCCTCCGCTGTGCGTATGCACTTGTGAACGCCCTGTCTTGTGATACCCATATTCTCGGCAATCTCGGAAAGTGACAGATCCTCGTCATAGTAAAGGCTGAGCGTATCATATTGCTTTTCGGTAAGCATACTGCCGTAGGTATCGAGCAGTATTGCGTTTTCGATATTCTTTGACATTTTGCCGCTCCTTCGTCCGTCTGTATTCACGATAACAGTCATACAGACTTACCCACGCTCCGATTTTCTTGCGTCCTTCGTATGCTCCTTTGTCCGTATTCACGGTAACAGTCATACTGACTTAAGCGATTCACTGCCGACTTACAAGCCGTAAATCCCGCAAACCTTTTTGTTGTGCCGTTTCAAGCAGTGTAATGCTATTTTGGTTTACAGCCACCTGATATATTATACACAAAGAGAGCCGCTTTGTCAAGTAAAATCTGAAAATTTCTTATAAATACTTGACTGCAAACCGATTTAGCGGTATTATATACTCATAACCGACAAGGAGCGATCATTATGATAATAACAACTCTTACCTGTATGTGCGTCGACATATTCGACAAAACGATAATGCCCGGAGGCGAATCGCTTAATTTTGCCGCAACAATATCACGGCTTACAGATGCGAAGGTCTATATAATCGGCGCTGTGGGAAATGACAGCTACGGTAAAACCGTCCTTGACAGCATAAAAGATTTCAACATCGATAAAACTCATATCAGAACGGAAAACGGAGATACTGCCTCGAACCGCACCTACCTTACCCCTGACGGCGACCGTTATTATAAAGACGATTCGTGGAACGGCGGAGTGTTCTCAAGCTTTGCCCTATCTGCGTCTGACAGGGAATTATTGCATTCGTCGGATATGGTGCATACCACCTTTTCCGGACCGAATTTCAACGATGTAATAGACTGCTGCCGTGAAAAGCGTTTTCCGCTGAGCGTTGATTTTGATATTTGCAGGGATTTTGACACGATAGAAAAATACCTTGACTGCATATCGCTTTTGTTTATAAGCGGAGATGAACCTACGCTTGAAAAAGCGAAACAGCTTTCCTCAAAATATCCCAATACGGTCTTTATCGTAACGCTCGGAGAAAACGGAAGTACCGCCTTTTCAAAAGGCACGGCTTATCATTGTGCCGCCGCTGAGGTATCCGAAGTAACAGATACCACCGGCTGCGGCGACAGCTATCAGGCAGGCTTTATAGCAAGCTATCTTGCTGACGGGAACATAGAAACGGCTATGAGTAAAGGCTCGCAGACAGCCGCACAAACGCTTTCGTTCATCGGAGGATTCAGATATTGAAATACGGCGGAAAAGCAAAAGCTTTTCCGCCGTCATTATTTTATATGCTTATTTCGACCGATACGCACCTTCCGCCGTACAGCTTCTCGCTTAGCTGTGTCGGCTGTGTGAAGCCTGCGTACAACGTATATCTGCCGCTTCTTACCGCTCTTACGCCGTTATCGTCAACCGTTTCAAACGCACCTTCGGGAATATTGATGCTTATCGTCCTGCTTTCCCCGTCAAACAGCGAAACACGCTCAAATGCGCAAAGGCTGTGATTTTTCACCCCGTTTTCGCTCCTTATATAGACCTGCAGAACGTCCTCCGCACTTCTGCTTCCCGTATTGGTAACATTAACGGCAAGCGTATTGTCCTTGTACGAAATATCGCCGCATTCAAAGTGCGAATAAGTAAGTCCGTAGCCGAAAGGATAAAGCACGTTGCTTTCATCGTCACAGAAGCGATATGTCCTGTTCTTCATTGAATAGTCGGTGAAATCGGGTAACATATCCGCCGATTTATAGAAAGTGACCGGGAGCTTACCGGACGGTGAAACCTCCCCGAAAAGTATCTCCGCAAGTGCCTTTCCGCCGTACTGACCGGGATACCACGCATTTATAAGGGCGTTCCCCTCGCATTCGGTATTCACACTGCTTCCTGCCGCAAGAACTATTATAAGCGGCTTTCCCGTGTCTTTCAGCTTCTGCAGAAGCACTCGCTGAACCTCAGGCAATCTGAGATCCGGCTTATCCCCCGACTTGTTTTCTGTGTCGCCCTCCTCGCCCTCAAGAGTAGAGTCAAGTCCCACACATACAACAGTGACATCTGCCGCCTCGCACGCCGCAACCGCCTCGGCATATCTGTCGCCGGGCAGTGCAAGACCCTGCGTTCTGTCACGGAAAAGCTGACAGCCCTCCGCATAGTATACCCTGCCGTCAAATGCGTCCTGTATTCCCTCAAGGAATGTAACGCTTCTGTCGGGCGTACCTTCATAGTTTCCGAGCAATGCCGCACGGCTGTCCGCATTCGGTCCTATTACGGCTATCGAGCTTATCCTGCTTTTGTCAAGCGGAAGTATGCCGTCATTATGCAAAAGCACCATTGATTTCTCCGCCGCTTCAAGCGATAACGCTTTATTGCCGTCACAGGCGATAATATCAAACGGCAGGTCGTCAAACTCGTTATCGTCGAGCTGTCCGAGCCTTATTCTTGTCCGTAATGCGTGAATACAGGCAGTGCGTATATCCTGCTTTGTTATAAGCCCTTCTTCAAGCGCCGCCAGAATATGCAGATATGTATTTCCGCAGTTAACGTCACAACCGGCCTTCAGCGCCATTGCCGCAGACTGCGGTGCTGTGTCGGTGATTTTGTGGTTAGTATGAAAATCCCTTATAGCCCCGCAATCCGACACAAAATAGCCGTCGAAGCCCCATTCACGCAGTTTTCCCATCAGCTTTTCAGACGCACACGAAGGCTCGCCGTTCACCCTGTTATATGCACCCATAACACCTTCGACCCTGCCCTCTTTTACAAGCGCTTTAAATGCAGGCAGATAGGTTTCTTCCAGATCCTTCTCGCTTACCCTTGCGTCAAACTCGTGGCGAAGCGACTCGGGACCGCTGTGTACAGCAAAATGCTTTGCGCAGGCGGCGGCTCTGAGGTATTTTTCTTCTCCCTGTATGCCCTTTACGAAGTTCACGCCGAGCCTTGAGGTCAGGTACGGATCCTCGCCGTAGGTTTCATGCCCTCTGCCCCAGCGTGGGTCACGGAATATATTTATATTCGGCGCCCATAATGTAAGGCCTTTATATATGTCGGTATCGCCGTGTTTTGCGGCGCTGTTATACATTGCCCTCGCTTCTGTGGAAACCACCTCGCCGACACGACACATCATATCCTTATCGAAAGCCGCCGCAAGTGCAATAGCCTGTGGAAAAACCGTAGCCGTTCCTGCTCTTGCCACGCCGTGAAGCCCCTCGTTCCACCAGTTATAAGACGGAAGCCCTGCCTTTTCTATGGCAGGTGCGTCATATTTCAGCTGCTGTGCCTGTTCCTCCGTACTCAGCGTATCGGCAAGTGCCGCCGCTCTCTCGTAAGCCGATAATTGTTTATCCTTATATCTTTCCATAAATTACTCCTTGAAATCCGGTTTGCCGTACTGTTAAGTTAATTTTATCATATCTTACGGCAAATTTCAAGATGATTTTAATGCAAAATGCACGGGTAAAAATAATTGCCCCGCCGTAAAGGCGGAGCTTCATTTCCGGCAGCATCGCAACTGCTCCTATTTGTTATAAGTTTGTTATAAGCTGTAAGAAAAATATCTTCTTCCGTGTTCCTCTTCTGCACCGATTTTATTATAAAAATTGATTGCAGGCTCGTTCCAGTCAAGGCAGCTCCACTCTATATATGAAAATCCGTCCTGCTTTACAAATTTCTCTACTTCAGAAAAGAACTTTGTTCCGAGTCCGCTCCTGCGTTTTTCAGGCTTTAAAAACAGATCTTCAAGATGCACTCCCGCCTTTGCCGCAAATGAGGCGAATACGGGGTAATAAACAGCATATCCGACCGGCTCGCCGTTGAGTTCTGCGATAAGCGCAGCAGCTATGTTCCTTTCAAAGAGAAGATAACGCAAATCCTCCTGTGCGGCAGTCATATCCTGCGGTCTTTTTTCGTATGCGGCAAGACCTTTTATCAGATTTTCTATAAGGCTTATGTCGTTTTCGGTCGCTTTTCTGACAGTAAATTTATCGTCCATTGGAAGTCCTCCTGCTTGTATAGATTTATTATAGCGGGTTTTTGAGGGGAAGTCAATCGGATGTCGCAGGATAAACATAAAGCAACGAAACAGAACAATCAGGAAAATGTACTCGACAAACGGTAAGATTGCGCTATAAAGCTGAATTTTACAGGTAAAATTCTTTCAGGTCATCAAGTCGCAAAAGGCATGGATTATTTCCATAAGGCACACCTACATCAACATCTATCCAGGTATCGGTTTTAAGAATTTTGCCATTGTATTTTTCACCGTAGCTTTTTGTCGGTGTATGGTCGAAAACAGTTATACAATCATCAAAATAGCGGTCGGTCAGTTCAGGCCAAGCCCAGATAAGTTCATCAGCGGTATAGTCCGCCGGGCTTCTTTCGGGCGAAAAATTATCGAGTCCGGAATGGCAAAGCAGAAAATTCTTTCCTCCGGCGGTCACGATTTCGTAAAGCGGCGCTTCTTTCAGATAACCGATAATATTGCAAAGCGTTTCCGGTGATTCGTTTTGGAGTTTTCTTAATGCTTTTAAGGTAACGTCGCCTCCGCTTAACATATAGTTATTCAGAAGTTCCGTTTGCTCTTTGTCAAAATGCTTGATACTTTCCTCCGTAATTTCGTTAAATACAAAATCACAGGATAAAAGCATCGCTTCGTGATTTCCTAAAATCAGCTGTGCATTCGGTTGTTCCGATAACCATATTAAAATTGCAACGCCGCCGTCATTTTGGCGGTCGATGACATCGCCCAAAACAAATAACCTATCGTTTTCGTTAAAACACGCTTTTTTAAGAAGTGCTTTTTAACTTTGTGATTTCAAGTCCGTGTAAATCGGAAGTTACATATATCATTTAAGCCTCACTTATTGAATGCCGTATTACAGAGTTTTTTCGATTAAGACTGCCGCTTAATCTGTGTAATTATTCCGAAACCGTATAAATTGTCAGCATAAAGCAAGACCTATAACCGTACTTTAGTCTTGCCGTGATAAAAGTTTTTATGGAAAAATCCAATCGTTTGTTTTCCGCAGTCTTTAACATTATACATGAACAAAATCAAAATAACAAAGAAATAAATCAAGAACAAATAATCATTAAACTACCCATATTCCGTATAAATTATTCAGTTGAATCTTACCATCGGAAAATGCTTAAAGCTCCACCTCAAATGTTGCGGAGTGATTGATTAAATCAAGCGCAAGCTGTGCGTCGGATAATTCATCTGTTACGGCAAGCAGGTCTTTTGTTACTTCGTCGATGTCATAATTTACATAGCGATAGTCGATAATATTACTTGCTCTGCCGTATTCTTGCTCTTCACGGGCTTTCGGTAATCTTGACGCCATTTCAGATAGCTTTTGCTTTTTAGCCGATAGCTGAGGGAGAAATACAAGCATTTCGTCAATAGTGATGTCGTATCCGGGAATAACAGTTGTCGTGTTGAAAAGATTGATAGCATGTTTTAATTTTCGGATTTTAAGAGCTAAGCTGTCAAGTTCGGCTTTTGATTCCTTATAATCGTATTTCGGTCTGACCGATTCAGGATTTTCTCCGACACTTGCTAAAAATGTGCTTGAAATACTTTCTTTTGATTTGAGCGCATCGTATTCGGATTTAAGCTTCTTAAGCAGCTTTGCACCTTCGGCAGATGATAATTTCATTAAAATCTTCCTCTCTTTATTTTTCATTATAATTATAATCTTATCTATGTACCTTATTTGGTGCGTTTCTTTTTCGCCGGATTTAACGGTTTCCGGTCAGGTCAAAAAAGCGTAAACATCGAACATTACTACTTTATTATAACACATCAAAGTTTGGGATCATACCGTTTTTTCGTGCAATACATCGTCATTTGATTTTCAAGCAATCAGGAGGTAAAACAATCTTAAGACTCCTTCATACTACTATTCGTGCAATTTTTCCCCAAGGGGGATCCACGTTTTTATTATTCAGCAACCATAAGACCGGAATTTCCATCGCTGCTTCTTCTGGTGGGAAGCTATCATACCCGTCAGTTATGATAATTATTTGAGAAGGCAACTCATTTAACATATGATTTTTCATATATCTAAAAATATCTGAAAAATCGTTTCCTCCGCCACCAACTGGTTTTATACTCATAAGTTCATCAACACTTGAAAACGGTACTGGATCTGTAACATAGCTTTCAGTAAAACTTAGTATTCCGCTTAGTTTCCCGTTGAATTGATCAATTGCACTGCATATCTCCGAATATGCAGCTTTTATTGCATCATCGCTAATTGACCCAGATGTATCAATAACGAACCAGATATTACCGATTGATTCTTCCTTTTCATTATAGTCCGGCAAAAAGAACGGACTATCATCGAACCTGCGATCTGGTGGAGTAAATGAATAGTCAGTAATCTCTTCTTGAACAAAATTGTTTAGTATCTCTCTCCAATCAATCTGCCCCTTTCTGATCTGTTTTAGTATTCTTTGAGCAAGAACAGGTCCTCCGCCGAATGATTTTGTTGAATCTCTTATTGAAATCACTTCGCATACATCAATCAGCCATTTTTCCCATTGTTCTCGCAAATACTCATTTTCTCCACCAAATCCTCCATTGTTTTCTTCACTTGAACCAGACCAACGGGTATGATCATCCCAACTAGCTCCAAGAGAAGGTTTCGGTGTTTTGCCTTTTGGCATAGGGGGAAGCATCGCATAGATCTGTTCTGCAGTGTACTCATATCCCTCTTTCCCATCGGGAGCTATGTGCATGGATTCTCCGTATTTTCTCAGCTTGATTGAGTTTCTGTTCATGTTATTTGACAACAGAATATTTGAATTGACAACGATATCACAGGCAATGTTGAATTGTTCGCTATCATAATCCCCCTGGCGCATACAATGTTGCAAAACGACATGAAGTATCTCGTGCATCATAATGAAATCAAGTTCCGAATCACTGAGTTCGTCCAGAAACTTCGGTCCGAAGAATATCCGGTGCCCGTCTGTGGCTGCTGTTTCACAGTTTTCATCAATCGAATAAATCATGTGCATTAACAGCAAGCCGTAGAAGCCATTGTTTATGAGCAGGCGCATACGAGACATTACAAGTCGCTTCACATATTCTTTTTTCTTTTCATTTGACAGAACCATTCATCAGACCTCCTTTTGTCTGCAGCCATTTACTGAATTCCGGAATGGTCAAAAGTGTTTGCTTGAAATCTTTTTCAATGTGCATATAATCTTTCAGGAGAACTGCGCTGAAATCCGGAGGCATTTTATCCGCATAACGAATTGAGTTGGCAATTCGGCTCAGTTCGTTTTTATGAGTACGGGCATAACAGCTCATAGAGGCGGTTAAAGCATACATTGCATCTGTGTTTTTCGGCATGGAAGGCATTTTACCGTCGAAGATTTCTTCAATCGACGGCAAATCCTTATACACCTTTGCCCATGTCCTGAATTCAACCGCAACACCGGAGCCGACGATTCCCGCTATTAACGAATACATATCGTCAATGTTGTCACTGATGCCGTTAAGAATGTTGCTGACCATCTCCCAGGCACGTGGCGTGGGAAACGCAAGGTCTTCACTTCCCGAATCGAATCCCATAAGATAGTTTGGTCTGAAAGAAAGGAATCCGATCACTTTGTCATTGATGCCGGATGTTACAGCCCATTCTTTCCACGACTTGAAGCTGCCCTCAACTTCGATGTGCATCAAACGGTTTGCAAGTGCTTTAGGCATTTTGAACGCCACTGATTTATCTGTCGTTCTGTTACCGGCGGCGATAACGATACAGTTTTCAGGAAGCTTGTGTTCTCCTACAACACGGTCGAGTGTTATCTGATAGGCCGCCGCCTGAACAGACTGAGGAGCTGCGGAGATTTCATCAAGAAACAGAATATTGACAATATCATCACTGGCGTCCATCTGAAATATCTGCGGCTTCAGCCATATCGCAAGTGTTTTATCCGCATTTGCTGTGGGTATTCCTCGTAAATCAATCGGATTGAAAAGAAGCAGTCTTACATCGGTCACATTGACACTTTTGCCGGTTCTCGCGCCAATTTCATTTGCAATCTCACGAACTGCCTGCGATTTACCAACACCGGGAGGTCCCCAAAGCATAACGGAAGGCATTGTTCTGATTGGAAGCCCGTTGTTGATAACAGTGCTGTATGCCTCGCTCAGCTGATTCACCATTTTACCTACCGCCATAGAAGGGATATTTGTCATTTTAATATCGTTCATTTCTTATCTACTCCTAATTTTTTATCAAGTTTTTTGACTTTATTCTTGTATGTTTCGATTTGGTCGGTATAACTTTCGTCTTTTGACAGTTCAAATCGAATATCTTTCTCTTTTTCCCGGAGCTTTTCGAGATTCAGCATCAGTTTACTGAGATGATCTTCGAGAGAGTCGAGATAATTATCAATCCTGATAAGGTTTCCTATATCCGTATCTCCGAGTTCAACGTAGTATTTCCCACTCTTTTTCAACCACACATAAGGCTTTTCAAGCGTCATATTGGCGGGAAGTACAATGTCGAATCCACGATATGACGTAAGTGTTTTCTCTTTGGTCTCCAGAACGTGTTCCCTTATCGCAGTACCGATAAACTCACGAAGCGTTTTACGCTTTTCCGCTTCTTCTTTTTTCAGCTTGCTATCCTCAACCGGAGGATTAATCTTTCTCCATTCTGTATAGAAAGCAAGATCCTGTTTGCAGTATTCTATCAAGTCGATTTGATTGTGTATCTGCCCCAGCATTTCAAGAAGCTCTTTTTCAAGTCTTATCCTTGATTCAACCAGTTTGCTCTGCAGAGCCATATATCTTGTCAGTTCATTGGCGGCTTCGACACGCTGTTTAACCAAAGGATTACCAACAGCAAGAGCTTTGACCTCTGCGTAATCCAAGACGGTATCTGCAATATCCGTGCCGCTTCGTTCTGTTAAAGAGCCGGACAGCAGCTCGGATATAAAGCGTTGTTTCGTTTCGAGAAGCTGCCATGAGTATGCATCAAAACTACCCTCTGTGATGTAACGATAGATATATACTTTGCTGTTTGTATTGCCTTGACGAAGAATCCTTCCTTCACGCTGTGTCATATCTGCCGGTCTCCACGGAACATCAATATGGTGAAGAGCAATCAGTCTTTCCTGAACGTTCACACCAAGACCGAGCTTGTAGGTTGAACCGATAAGGATTCGGATATCCCCGCTCCTGACTTTTGCAAACAACAGAGATCTCTTCGTCTCGGTTTCTGCATCGTGAACGAAAGCGATTTTGCTCTCCGGAACTCCATGTAATACCAGTCTGTCCTTGAGTTCGGTATAAATGTTAAAACCGGCTTTCGGAGTTGAAGTATCACAGAAAATAATCTGTGTGCTCTTATCAGCCGAAGTTTTGAAATAGATATCCGCAACGTTTTCGGAACAGCGAGCCACCTTCGACTGATATGTGAATGACGCCATAGGATCGACAAGTCTTAAATCCAGAGCCGCCTTTCGTCCGTCTGTCGTGATTTTCAACATATTATCGTCTTTCCTGCTTATACGTCCGTTCCTGACGTCATCCGCTCTTGTAGAGATATCTGCAAGATATGCGGCGAACGCAGGAGTTTTTGACACGAGTGCATCGTTGTATCCGTCAAACGCCGGTATGTCTGCAGATTCATCAACCTGATGAAAATCGGCAACGGACGAGAGAAGAGACGTTAATTCTGGGAGGTTATGGAATTTGGCGAAACGTGTTGCAAGTCTGTACGTACTCGTATCAACGTCAACCTCAAATTCCGTAACTCTCTCGGCAAACATTCCTATCCAGCTGTCAAAGCTTTGAAGATCGAGCATACTGAGTTCACCGCTCTGAAGGTATCGCTGCATGATATACGCATCGGTAATTGAATTGGTAATAGGTGTGCCGGTTGCAAGTACAACGCCTTTTCCGTCGTTCTTTTTCTGAATCATGTGTACTTTGTCCATCATATCCTGACATCTTTTAGATCCGGTGCTGTTAATACCGAGAACGTTGTTCGTCTTTGTTTCAAGCGGGACGTTTTTGAAATTGTGTGCCTCATCTACAAAGAGTCTTGTAATTCCGAGATCATCAAAATACACACCGTTATACAAATCATCCATTGCAACGGCAAGTTCAGATAAGGCTTTTGAAACCGCCTCTTGTTTCTTCTTCAAACGAGAAGTGGCCTTGTTCTTTTTGCCCGCTATTTCTGCGATAACTTCCTGTTCATAAACAAGCCGGTTTCGATAGTATTCCTTTGACAACGGAATCCGCTCAAAACAACTGTACGCTATAATAATACCATCGAAGTCATTGTCTCGTATTCTTTCAAGAAGACTTTCTCTTTTTGAGGGTGCAAAACTTTTCGGGTCAACACAAAGAATATCAGCACTTGGGTACATTTCATGGAAAATGTTTTTCCATTGACCGACAATGTTATTTGGAACAACAAACATGTTCTTTTCAGACAGCCCCATGCGGCGCATTTCCATTGCAGCAGCGATCATAACGTAGGTTTTTCCGGCACCGACGTCGTGAGCAAGAAGCGTGTTCGGCGTAAAGATGATGCGTGCCACCGCATCCTTTTGGTAAGGATAAAGGTTTATCTGCGCAGACATATCAGGAAACCGCAAAAACGATCCGTCAAAAATTCTTCTGCGAATACAACTGAAATTGTTCTCAAAAATCCTTTCAAGTCTTTCTTTTCTTGCGTCATCCTCCCAAACCCACTTCTGGAACGCTTTAATCATTTTATTTTGCTTTTCTATAGCGAGAATGGTTTCAGACCGGTTTATAACTCTTTTCTTGCCGGAGGAATTTGTATTACAAACAACCTCATCGGTAACTGCGACCGACTTCATGTTCAAAGTTCTTTCGAGAATATGAAGAGCGTTTATTCTGTCGGTACCGTATGTTCGTGTCACCTTGACGTCATGATTGTATCTGCTTTTGAATGGTATTTCCCAAGTGCCGGTCAATTCATCGTGTTTTGTATTGAAATCTTCTTCGTTATCGATGCTATACCAGTATCTGCGCCAATCGCCAAGAAGATGCTCTATAAAATCGTCAATTACATCAGCAGGAACCCATGGAGAACCAAGCGTAATATAAATATCATTTGTCGCTACGGTCGGGGGAATGACTTTTTCAATTGCCTTTATATTTTCAGCAAAATAGCCGTCGTATTCCTTATCGGCTTCTTTAGCCGCTTTCCATTTCCGCATCATATTGCCTGACAGATATTCCTCAGAGGTTTCCCAACCTTTATAGAAGCACTCGCCCCAAGTTTCCGGGTTCTGATAAATAGAGCCTTTCAGCGCACAGATAATTGTCTTGTAGTCCTCTCCTGTTATTGAAGAAATATATTCAATATCAACCCGTCCGAGATTAGACAGACTGTACATAAGGCCATCGGAAATGCTATCAGCGTGAACTCCCTGAGTCCTTACATCCTGATTGAACACATTTTCCCAGTCGAGCGGAAGGTCCATGCTTGTAACTTCTCTGATATGGGCTTCCTTACGTTCCTTTGCTTCACGAGCTTCTCTTTCCCTTTTCTCACGCTCTTCTTGCCGTCTCTTCTTAGCTTCGATAGATTCTCTTTTTCGTTTTGCATCTGATAACTTATCAATAATCTTTGATATATCATCTGAACTTAATGTGTTTTCCGTGTTGTCTAACAGATTCATTATTCCGAAGATGGACATCTGCTCAAAATTATCAGGTTCATGCTTCTTGCTCATTATTAACCACCTTTGAATACTTTGCCATTCTCTTTGAACTTATTATACCGAAAGCTATGTTCCATATTTGGTACATAATATCAAGCACTATCCCAAAGCAAAAAACAGCCGTGAAAAAGTCACAGCTGTTTTTCTGTTTATATACTCTTTTCAGTCGTCAACCTCAATCCATTCACCGCTTGTACTGCAACTAATGATAGCACGCTGAGGCTTTCCCCACATACTGCAATCAGAATTGGTACAAGTAAATCCGGCATTATAGGACAATCCCTCTCCGACAAATAATCCGCCGCTATGTTCACCGCTCGCTACTTGCCCACAAGTTTCACATTTATCCTTATATCTGAATTGGCCGGTTTGAGAATCATACCACGTTACAACTGCTCCTTGTTCGGCATAAACGGAATATGTTTTTACGTATTCACTGTGTGTTTTTTTCTCTGCTTCCGGTTTTGTTGTTGATATGCTTTCTTCTTTCTTTTCGGAAGATACGGCATAAGCGGATTCTTCCTTTTTATTTGCAGAAGAATCCTCTTTTGTACCGCAACCGTTGATTACCGTCACCGATAGCCCGAGCATTAAAGCAAGTGAAATGATTTGTTTTGTTTTCATATAAATCCTCCTGTGCCGAAAATAATCGGCGTTTATTTTGTTGATTTTATTATATCCAAGACCACGCACCATATTTGGTGCATAGCAAAACAGAGCCGCATTTTACGGCTCTGTTTTGCTCGGTTGAATAAAATTGTCTATGCAGTTTTTGCAGTGGTAACGGTCATCATATTCTGCCGCATAATCCACAATATCAAATGCGTCAATCTTCCGAGATAGAACATTTTCACGATTTATATACGGGTCAATGTAAAATGATTGTGCGACTCTTTTGCCGGTCTCATACAAACCTTCCACGAGGGGAAAGGAGTTGAAAATAATGGTGCTTTTGATATAGAAAACCGGTCCGATTGGCACAGTTTTCTATTCTCCCGAAATTGCCTTAAAACAAGCTCATCAATAATTATTATGGTATCGTTTTTGGTATCGTTTTGGAACTTAAATAATTCTTTAGTTTTTGAACTCGGTCTTCCTTATCAATTCCATTTTTATCTTGAGAGATTTCTACTGTATCAATAATCGAATTGTCCTCAATTCTCTTAACCTTATAGGAAGCGTTTTCGCAGACAATATATCTGTCATCATACAGTAGCTTTTGACCCATATCGTAATGAGACAAATGATAATCGTCAACAATTTTCAAATATGGCATATATGTGTTCTGAGACCATTGCGTTTTTGTCTGCATAACCGAGAACAAATATGGTTTTTTAGAAGCCTCACTATTACGTAGTTTTCCATAGCTACCCGGTCTGAAAGCGTCATACTTGACATAGTAATACCGCCATGGATAAGTCGAGTTGGATGTACAACTAGCTATAAAACCATCAGCAATACCATCAAGTATTTCATTGGTAAATGTTGCGTTTCCTTGTAGTAACTTGATAAGGATCTTCTTTGTATTGTCAAATCCACAGTAGTTTGCACTTCTGTGGAACAGTTCGTCCCATGCAAACTGCTTAGATTTTGAAGCGCACTGATACCGCCATCCATTTTTCTCTTCTTGCCTATAGTTACCCGTAGCCATAAGTGCACGGTCAATTTTATCCCAGTTACAGGTAAACAACTTAGCGAACATATTTGCCAGAGACAGATTTTCTATTCCAATAATACCTATCTGTCCCTTAAGCATAGGATGATCTTCAAGCTCAAACATTGTTTTGGCTTGTCCCGGATTATCATCCAGGAATTCTATTTTCTTTTTCTCCTCTGATAACTGATTAACATTAAAGCTTTTTTCAATAGAATCATCAATCTTTCCTGTTGCGATTATCGCTTCTGTCTGAGCAAGGATAGCCGGCATTCTGTTACGATCAGTTCTGTCGCTGACCTCATCACCAGAATTTTGTATCAGATTGTTGACAATACGAATTCTGCGGGCAAAATCCGAATACTTTATAATTGAAGTATGTCGCAGATAATATGTAACTGCATACAGTAATACAAATCTATTTAACGGAAATTGCTTTTTATCATAATATCCGTGTAAACAATCCTCAAAAATATCCAGATTATAGCTGTCGTTATAAACAATAATTTTTCCGAACTGATGTTTGTATGACATTATTGATGTCAAAAACTCAGACGGATTAGTAAAACCGGGAATAGAGCACCAGCAGTCAAAATAAGACTCCATTGTTTCAATATTTTTTATTGCCTCGTCATTTTCTTTTGCCTCGTCATTTTCTTTTGCCTCGTCATTTTCTTTTGCCTTCTTATTTTCTTTTGAAAAAAAGGTTTGAAGAAGGTCGAACTCATCAGAACTCTTTCCTCGAGGCGATTCGCCGTGCTTATAGCAAATTACATCACAAACAAACTTGAAATACCTCAAAAACTCGTCGTCAATAATACTGTCATCTTCGATTCCATTCCTGCTATTTCTATATTGCCAAAGCAAATCGGTCCATTCTCTGTCTATTTTGCTCATCACACGATCTGCTACATTATTATCCAAAACTCTGATACACCTCTCAAGTTCAGCCTTAAAATGCTCAAACTGTGTTAAAGGCTTTCCACGAGAATTCATCTTTATATAGAGTTCGTCTGTCAGTCCCATATCTTTGATGGGAAGGAAATAAAATGTGATTGCCCCGTTTTTCAAATGCTGCCATATATCGTGTAAGTCTGCAAATTTTTCTGCAATGGCATCAAGCATAGTCAGCATGGAACTGATAGTAGGGTCTTTCTTCCAATCAAGTGGGAACCAAGACTGATTGATAATTTGAGATTTTAGGCTTTCGCTAAAATCCGGAACGAAATTCACTAAATCTTTGCAAAAGTAACGTGCACTGTATCTTGTCTCATAACTGAAGTTATAAAGAAATTTCCACTCGCTTTCCGGAATGTTTTCTCTTTTTGCAGCATACCAATGAAACAAAAAAAGTGTGGTCAATCTTTGCTGCCCGTCAAGAGGAGTCATTATTCCATTTCCATCAACATCACCGTAAACAAAGTCGAGGGTAATCGGATGCTGCTTGTCTATTGCATCATGCAGAGAAGACAAGAACCGTGTCCTCATTCGATTAACATCCGGATTTTCACGACCCTGTGCGTAATCTCTCTGAATAATTGGGATCACGATTTTTTTAATTTTAACCGGAGTCCCATCTGTTTCAAACTCCGAATCAAATATATCAATGAATGAGTGAAGTGTTGTACTCATTTATGCGTCCTCCTTTTCAAGAATTATCGGATCAGTCAGATAATTCTTAAGAACTCTGTTAATTGCCTCAACATAAGCTATTCTGTCTGCCTGTCCCTAGAAATGAAGCTGGTTTTTTTCAGATGGAGTATAGTATTTCAAGAAAACCATCTTCGTACAGAACGGAATGTACTGTCCTATCTTATCCATTTCAATGATTTTGTTACGTTTAACATCAAAAGTGGAGTTGTTTAATGCCGCATTATCACTTGAATTAAGAAGCGCCATATTTCCGATTGAGTGCAAATATTCTGTATTTCCCTTTGCGGACAGCAGTTCAACAACTCTCTGCTGTAATCCGGTAAACTCTGTTCCATCAAGTTTCGGCTTTTCTATTGCTTCTTGCATATCTTTAATAAGTTCAACCTGATTGTTATCGACGGACTGAACCGAAGGTATATGGAGCTTTAGCCATTCTTTCCACACCTCCTGGGTACGCATAACTTCTGACTGCTGTGCATGAATATGCTCAAGACTCCACACGACTTTATTGCCACAATTATATTTGAATTTATCAAATGGGAACCACTCTGAATTTTGACCATTCTGTCGCACAGACTCAACATTAAAAAGAAGCAGTAATGTACTGATTTTTTCATAATCCAGGGGGTTTTTATAACTAAGTTCGGAGTAATTCCTTCCCTTTATTGCTATACTGGACTTAATATAGCTATCCAAGGAATCTCTGAATTCTTTCTTGGTTTTGTCTTTTGACAATTCAAAAATCTTTTGAAGCGTCATGGATCCGGAAGCAATTAAATAGCCTATTTTGTGATAATACTCATGGTCCTCAAACCAGTCTTTCAAAACGAGAAATGTCTGTTGAATATTTCTCCAAATATCTTCCAATGATTTTTCATTCTTCTTAATTTCATCAAACTTGAAGAATGTATAGTATTTTTCTCTGCACTGCTCCGGTTTACCGGAAATTAAATCGAGAATAAGATCAATTCTTGTTTGATATCCACTTGTAGCGCTATTGGTAAGAAAATACCATAGCCGGTCATGATGAAGTTCTTTTTCAATGTTATCCCACTGTAAAGAGATTTCTTCTTGTTTTTCTTTGTCCATTTCGGTCGTATTGTCACGACTGAGAAAAATAGCTTTTACGAGTTCCGCACTCGTTAGCGGAATCTTGCCAATATTCAGACGTGTGAACAAAGAAATTGCGTCTTCATCTTCACCAACCTCATACCAAATGATTTTAACGAATTTTACAAGATAACCGTAAATGTCATCTGCGGCAACAACGCTATCCGGCTGAGACTTAAACCACTCATCAATCGCTTTATAAGCATAATAAATATGATAAAAATCGATATTAGAATTCGCCAGGGTTTCATTAATATCATTTAAATACTTTGCAGAACTTTCTCTTGTCTCATATATCAATTCATACTTCAATGAGATTTTCGGCTTATACTCTCTTTTGATATACTGGAGCAGTATAAAGAGGGTAGTTAATCTTTGTTGCCCATCAATAAGTTCATATCTATCTCCGTCTTTTCTTACAACAACCGGTTGTAGACAATAAGTTTTATTGCCGTTGGTGTATATATCCTCCAAAAGCCTTGTGACTTCTTCTTTGCCCCATCTATAGCCTCGCTGGTATGATGGAACATAAAAAACGCCTTGTACATTACCAACTAATTTAGTGTCAAGAATTATTTTGGTATTCATTATTCTGTCCCTTTCTCCATTTTCGTATTACAGCCTGTTTTCGGCGCAAAATTTACATAACAATACTTCTTCAGCCCATTTTCAAGCGCTTCTTTCACCC
>VOFB01000354.1_pt1 | contig 72000 bp, 97 predicted proteins | sample 5384141 | NCBI WGS metagenome assembly VOFB01 (sample SAMN12384721, study PRJNA508395) | human gut metagenome | isolation source: healthy gut A | host: Homo sapiens
TTGTTCTGACGAAGCCATGAAGTGAGGCGCGTACTGAGGTACGTTGAACGGAACGAGGCAAAAGTCAGAGCGAAAAAAGATGGTGCGCGGATTAAGCCATTTTAACAAGAATTAGTATTATACGTTTTTCTGCTGTCTTTGCGCTTTTGACTCCTTCCGTCACGCCTACGGCGTGCCACCTTCCTCAAAGAGGAAGGTCTTATTCACACGCAATGTTATTTATGCCAAAAGCTCCCTCTTTGAGGGAGCTGTCAGCGAAGCTGACTGAAGGAGTCATTCCATATCTCGGCTTCCGATATCGCGGCGCATATGCGCGCCCTCAAAATGAATCTTCTCCGCCGCGGCATATGCCCGGCGGATCGCCTCCGCCAGCGTATCGCCCAGCGCCGTCACGCCCAACACGCGGCCGCCCGCCGTCACATAGCCCGCGTCCGTCAGTCTCGTGCCCGCGTGGTACACCGTCGCGCCCGCCGCTTCCGCGTCCGCCAGACCGGTGATCGCCTTGCCGCTCTCGTATTTTCCGGGATAGCCGCCGCTGGCCAGCACGATGCAGGCCGCCGCGCCGCCCCGCCAGCGGATCTCCGTCTCCGCCAGCCGCTGCTCGCGAACGGCGCGCATGATGGCAAACAGGTCGCTTTCCAGCAGGGGCAGAACGGCCTGCGTCTCGGGGTCGCCGAAGCGCGCGTTGTATTCCACCACCTTGCCCCTCCGCCGTCAGCATCAGCCCGACGTAGAGCACACCCTTGAACAGTGAAGCCCTCCGCGTTCATCGCGTGGAGCGTCGGCAGCAGAATCTCGCGCGGAAGGCTTCCGTTGCTCCGCGATCTCATCGGTAGAGCGGGCATCAGCCGACGTAGAACTTGAACGCCGTTCATCGCGTGCGGCAGGTGTCCGTCGGCCTGTCGTTGTCGCCGTCCAGCGCGCGCTTGTGATCCTGACTCGCCTTCATCGGTACGATCGTCTTGCCGTCGCAGAAGCAGAGCACCGTCACCTCGCGCCCGACCATACATTCCTCGATGAGCACCCGCGCGCCGCTTTGGCCGAATTTGCCGCCCTGCATCATCTCCACAACAGCCTGCTTCGCCTCTTCCACCGTCGCCGCGACGACCACGCCCTTGCCCAGCGCCAGCCCGTCCGCCTTGACGACAATCGGCGCGCCCTGCGTGTCCAGATACGCCAGCGCCTTGTCCATCTCGGTGAAGGTTTCGCTCTTTGCCGTGGGGATTCCGTATTTGCGCATCAGGTTTTTGGAGAAGATCTTGCTCGCCTCCATCTGCGCCGCGTAGGCCGTCGGCCCAAACGCCGGAATGCCCGCCGCCTCCAGCTTGTCCACGCAGCCCAGTGCCAGCGGATCATCCGGCGTGACGCAGACAAAATCGACCTTCTCCCGCTGCGCCAGCGCGACAATGCCCTCGATATCCGTCGCCTTGACCTCGGGGATGCACCGCGCGACCTGCGCAATGCCCGCGTTGCCCGGCGCGCAGAGGATCTCCGTCACGTCCTTCGATTCGCTCAGCTTTTTGCATACGGCGTGCTCGCGTCCGCCGCCGCCAATCACCAATACCTTCATAAACATCCTCCTCAACGCAAAAACAGCGTCCCTCCCGCCCGCTCGGGGCGACCCGAAGGGACGCTGATGATGGTTAGTGCTTGAAATGCCGCATGCCCGTGAAGACCATCGCGATGCCGTACCGATCGCAGGCGTCGATAGAATCCTGATCGCGGACGCTTCCGCCCGGCTGGATGATGCAGCTGATTCCCGCCTCCGCGCAGGCCTTCACGCAGTCGTCAAACGGGAAGAAGGCGTCGCTCGCCAGCGCCGCGCCGCGCACCTTGTCGCCGCTGCGCTCAATGGCCATCTGCGTGCTCCAGATGCGGTTGACCTGCCCCGGCCCGATGCCCAAGCTCTGGTGATCCTTCGCAATCGCAATGCCGTTGGATTTGGCGTGCTTGACGATCTTCCACGCCAGCATCAAATTCTCCATCTGCTTGGCCGTCGGCTGCGCCTTGGTGACGACCTTCAGTTCGCCGTCCTCCGGCAGCAGCTTGTCGTCGATCTCCTGCACCAGCAGGCCGCCCGCCACCTTGCGCATCACGCGCTCGCCCTTGGGGTAGGCGCGGATCGTCGTATCCAGCTCCAGCAGGCGCAGATTCTTCTTCTTGGTCAAAATCGCCAGCGCCTCGTCGGTGAACCTCGGCGCGACGATGATCTCAAGGAAGATCTTGCTCATCTGCTCGGCCGTCGCCGCGTCCACCGTGCCGTTGGTGACGACAATGCCGCCGAAAACGCTGACCGGGTCGGCCTCATACGCCAGCCTGTAGGCCTCGCTGACCGCGTCCGCCACGCCCACGCCGCACGGGTTGCCGTGCTTGACCGCGATCACCGCCGTCGTGTCAAACTCGCGCAGGAGCTCCGAGCGCGCCGTTCGTGTCGTTGATGTTGTTGTAGGAGAGCTCCTTGCCGTGAAGCTGCTTCGCCGCCGGGAGCGTGCCCGCCACGTCGCCCAGATCGCGGTAGAACGCCGCCTTCTGGTGCGGGTTCTCGCCGTAGCGCATCTCCTGCACCTTTTCAAAGGTGACGGTCAGGTTCTGCGGGAACGCCGGCGCGTCCTCCAGCTGACCGCGCAGGTACTGCTGAATCATGCAGTCATACTGAGCGGTGTGCTCAAAGACCTTGTATTGCAGATAGCGCTTGGTTTTGAGCGAAACGTCGCCCGTCGCCTCCAGCTCATTGAGCACAAGCTCGTAATCCGCCGGGTCGATGACAACCACCACGTCCTGCGCGTTTTTGGCCGCCGCGCGGAGCATGGTCGGCCCGCCGATGTCGATGTTTTCAATCGCCTCGTCGAAGGTCACGCCGGGCTTTTCGATGGTCGCGCGGAAGGGATACAGGTTGATAACCACCATGTCGATCGGCTCCACGCCGAGCTGCTCAAGCTGCTTCATGTGCTCGGGATTATTGCGCACGGCGAGCAGCCCCGCGTGAATCGCCGGGTGCAGCGTCTTCACGCGCCCGTCGAGGCACTCCGGGAAGCCGGTGACGTCGCTCACGCCGGTCACGGGAATCCCGGCCTCTTCAATCGCCTTCATCGTTCCGCCGGTAGACAGCAGGGTTACGCCCTGCGCCGCCAGACGGCGAGCCAGCTCGACAATGCCCGTTTTATCCGATACGCTCAAAATCGCACGCTTTACCATGATGCGTTCTCCTCTCCTCACATGTCTCTGCCCAAAAGATACTCCTCGGTGCGCACCCAGTCAAAGCCGCTGCGCTTAAAAAACTTCATCGCGCTGGCGTTGCGGCGGACGGCGCGGGCGACGATGTGCGGCACCTGCTGCTTGCTCAGCTGCACCAGCGCCTCGTCCACCAGCGCGCTGGCCACGCCGCGGCCGCGCCACTTCTGCTCCACGCAGATCATCTCCAGCACGGCCTCGGCCTGCGTCCCCGTGACCAGCATGCTGCCCACGTAGTCGCTTCCGAAATACATCGCCTTCGCCATGAAGACCGGCCCGCGCATGCGCTCCTCCAGCCATTCGCTGGCGTGCTCCACGCAGCCGAACTCCTTCAGCCCCAGCAGGAATTCCTCGCGCCGGGTGCGGGTGCGCAAATCCACGTCGATGGATTTCGTGCCCACCGGGCTGTAATTGCGCCTGCGCAGGGAAAGATCCTGCGGCACGTTCAGCACAAACAGCTCCACGCCGTCGAAATCGTCAAACCCCATCCGGGTAAAATACTCGTGGCGCTCCGCGTCGTCAATCGCGCAGAGGGTATACAGCCGCGCGGGCAGACCGCCCTCTTCGTCCTTGATGCGCTCGGCTCTGGCGCTCAGCGCGCCGAAGAGCGTGTCGCTGGCCACCGGATGCGCGCTCATCGTCATCTCGATATCCAGCGGCCTGTCCGGCATCATTTTCTTAATCACGCGGTATTCCAGGCCGCCTTGCCCGATTTCCACGCCCGCGTCGTCGATCATCACAAAGCTGTTTTCCCGCAAAGCGCCGCCAACGCCGCGCACGGGCTGATAAATTCTCATAGTTAGGAAGACACCCTTCATCAAAGCGGTCGGCGCGGAATAAACCCGCCCGACGAATTTGCGTACATGAACACTTTATTATAGCACATGTACATGTCTTCCATCTACCCCCAGTTTTTCCGCGCAGAAAAGTCTTACGCTTTCCGGCAGAATCTCGTGCTCAACGGCGAGCACGCGCGCGGCCAGCGTTTCCGGAGTGTCGCCCTCCAGCACGGGGACGCTCTTTTGCATAATCACGCCGCCGTGATCGACCTGCTCATCGACAAAGTGCGTCGTCGCGCCGGAAATCTTCGCGCCGTAGGCCAAAACCGCCTCGTGCACGTGATGGCCGTACATCCCCGGCCCGCAGAACGCCGGAATCAGCGCCGGATGGATGTTGATGATCCGGTGCTCAAACGCCCGCACAATCTGCCGCCCCACGATGGGCAGATAGCCCGCCAGCACGACGAGATCGGCGTTCACCGCGCGCAGCCTTTGGAGGATGACGTCGTTGAAAGCCTCGTCGCTCCCGGCCTGCTTCTTGCTGATGAACTCCGCCGGAATGCCGTGCCTGCGCGCGCGCTCAGGGCGAACGCCTTGGAGGCGTTGGCAAGCACCAGCACGATCTCCCCGTCGATGCTGCCCGCCTCCACCGCGTCGATGAGCGCCTGCAAATTCGTGCCGCCGCCGGAGCAGAGCACCGCGATTCTCTTGCTCACAGCAGAACCAGCCTTTCGCCGTCCTCGCCCGTCTTCGCCACGCGGCCGATGCGGTAGGCCTTTTCGCCCTGCGCCTCCAGCGTCGCAATCAGCTTGTCGGCCTCCTCCGCCTTCACCGCGAACACCATGCCCACACCCATGTTGAAGGTGTTATAAGGCCTGCCGGTCGCCCAGCCCGCCGAGCTTCACCAGCTCCGTGAACACCGGCAGCACCGGCCACGTGCCGCGCTCGATCTGCGCGCTCAGGCCGTCGGGCAGGATGCGCGGAATGTTTTCGATGAAGGCCGCCGGGATGCGTGCAATGTCGTTCAGGTCGCGATCCGCGGTCAGCACCAGCTTGCGCACCAGAGAATAGCCGTTGGAGTGCACGCCGGAGGAGGCCATGCCCACCAGCACGTCGCCCTCCGCCACGCGCTCGCCGGAGATGGATTTCTCCCGCCCGACGAGGCCGACGGTGAAGCCCGCCAGATCGTATTCGCCCTCGGGATAGAAATCCGGCATTTCAGCCGTCTCGCCGCCGATCAGCGCGCAGCCCGCCTGACGGCAGCCGTCCGCCACGCCCGCGACAATCTGCTCCACCTTGACCGGATCGAGGTAGCCCGTCGCGATGTAATCGAGGAAAATCAGCGGCTTTGCGCCCTGACACACCACGTCGTTGACGCACATCGCCACGCAGTCGATGCCCACCGTGTCGTGCTTGTCCATCAGGAACGCCAGCTTGAGCTTGGTGCCCACGCCGTCCGTGCCCGCGACGAGCACCGGCTTTTCAACGTTCTCGTTTTCGATGGAATAAAATCCGCCGAACGAGCCGAGGCCGCCCAGCACGTTCTCGTCAAACGTGGCGGCGACATGCTGCTTCATCCTGCGCACGGCCTCGTAGCCGCGCTCAACGTCCACACCCGCGTCCTTATACGTAATCATGTTCTTCCTCCATCCCGTGCATCTCGCCCGTTTCCGGGTCGATGGGGTAATCACCGTCAAAGCAGCCCGTGCAGAATTGGCAGCCCGAACCGGCCACCGTCTTGAGCAGATCGGGCAGGGAAAGGAACTTGAGGCTGTCCGCCCCGATGAAGCGGCAGATTTCCTCAACGCTGCGGCTGTGGCCGATCAATTCCTCGCTCGTCGCCGTATCAATGCCGAAATAGCAGGGGTTCAGCACCGAGGGCGAAGAAATGCGCATGTGCACTTCTCGCGCCCGCCGTGCGCAGCATCTCGACGATCTTGCGGCTCGTCGTGCCGCGGACGATGGAATCGTCCACCAGAATCAGCCGCTTGCCGCGAACGTTGCGGGTCAGCGCGTTGAGCTTGGTGCGCACGCCCAGTTCGCGCATGCCCTGCTCCGGCTGGATGAACGTGCGGCCGACGTAGCGGTTTTTGGCCAGCCCGTCGCCGTAGGGAATCCCGCTCTGCTGGGCGTAGCCCATCGCCGCCGCCAGCGCGCTGTCCGGCACGCCGATGACCATATCCGCCTCCACGTCGTCGTCGATGGCCAGCCGCTTGCCCGCCTCCACGCGGGATTGGTAGACGTTGATGCCGTCGATGACCGAATCCGGTCTGGCGAAGTAGACAAATTCAAACAGGCACAGGCGGCTGCGCATCGGCGTTTTGACGTGCATGGAGTGAATCCCCTCCGCGTCGATCACGACGATTTCGCCCGGCTGAATGTCGCGGACAAACTCCGCGCCCACCGCGTCGAGCGCGCAGCTCTCGCTCGCCAGCACAAAGCTGTTGCCAACCCGCCCCAGACAGAGCGGGCGAATGCCATACGGATCGCGAATGCCGATGAGCTTGTCCTTGGCCAGCAGCACCAACGCATAGCTGCCGCGCACCTTCTCCATCATGGAGCGGATGGCCTCGGTCAGCCCCTTGCTGCTTTCCCGCGCGATCAGGCTCAGGATGACCTCGGTATCCACCGACGTCTGGAAAATCGCGCCGTCGTCCTCCATCTGCGCCCGGAGCGCATCCGCGTTGACCAGATTGCCGTTGTGTGCCAGCGCCAGCATGCCGATCTTGCACCGCGCCACCAGCGGCTGCGCGTTGATTACATCCTTGCTGCCGAAGGTCGAATAGCGCACGTGGCCGATGGAGATGCGCCCCGTCAGCCCGTGCAGAATTTCCTCGTCAAACACCTCCGGCACAAGCCCGAGGTTGCGGTAATGCTTGATTCCCTTGCCGTCCGCCACCGCGATACCGGCGCTTTCCTGCCCGCGGTGCTGCAAAGCAAACAGACCGTAATACGCGGCCTCCGCCACGTTGATGGATTCGTCCTGCGCGTAAATGCCGAATACGCCGCAGGCCTCCTCCATCTGATCTCCGCGTTCCTTAATATCCGTCATGCTGCCTCCGCTTTACAGTTCTTCCTGAATCTGTTTGTCGTCCGCCTCGATCGCCGCCGCCATCCGCTCGCGATGCGCCAGCAGCTTTTCGGCGAGAATCGGGTATTTGATGGAGAGCATCTGCGCCGCCAGATACGCCGCGTTGTCGCCGCCGCCGACGGCCACCGTCGCCACCGGGATGCCCGTGGGCATCTGCACGGTGGAGAGCAGGGAATCCAGCCCGTCCATAAACGAGGATTTGACCGGAATCCCGATCACCGGCAGCGTCGTGTGGCCTGCAATCACGCCCGCCAGATGCGCCGCCTTGCCGGCCGCCGCGATGATCGCTTCAAAGCCGTTTTCGCGCGCGTTCGCCGCGAAGGCCGCAACGGTCTCGGGCGTTCTGTGTGCGCTGGCTACGTGCACCTCAACCTCAATTTCAAACCCCTTGAGCACATCGACGCAGCCCCTGAGGGACGGCCAATCGCTCTTCGAACCCATAATCAGCGCAACCTTTGGCATAATGCTCGACCTCCAAATTCCAAAATCGTCTTTAGTATAGCAAGAGATGCGCCCGTTTTCAATAAAATTCCAGAACTTATTTTTTTATTTTTTAATTATCGTTCGTGTTTTCAGCCCGTTTTGTATTTCTTCACCAGTTTATCCCCTGTTTTTTGCCGTTTTTTCCGTACTTTGATGACATGCTTTGGGCACGCGCGTTTGAAGACGAAAAAAAATCCCGCCGAAGCGGGCGCGCAGCCTGCCCTCGGCGGAATCGGATCGGATTCTGTTTTTTGATTTATTGAAATTTCTCTTTTCCGACCGGCGTCGGCGTCTGGTCGTAAAACACGCGCTGAACGGCGGGCGTCGTCTCCAAAATGCGTTCCACGGTGCGCTCCACCAGATCGTAGGGCAGCCTCGCCGGAACGAGCATCGCGCCGGAGACCGTCACCGCGCGCAGGATGATCGTGCAGCTCCCCTTCAGTTCGTCCGCGTCCACCAGCACCGGGAAGTATTTGTAGAGCTTCCTGTGCAGCCCAGCCTCGCGGATTTCCTCGCTGAAAATCGCATCGGCCGTGCGCAGCGCGGAAAGCCTCTGCGGCGTCACCTCGCCCAGAATCCGCGCGGCCAGTCCCATCAGCGGGAAAGGCTTGCGCAGCAGGAGCTCGTCGTCCAGCCCCAGCATTCCGGCGATTTCGTTCACCTCGTCGCGGAAGAGCAGCGCCAGCGGTTCGAGCACCGCCATGCCGCAATCCTTCCACGCCGCGTTGTTCGTGCCGCCCAAAAAATCGCTGTAATTCGTGCCCATCACCAGCGTCTTCGCGCCGGGAATGGCCTCCGTCTGCCGGATCATCTCCTCATGCAGGCAGGAAACGACCACCGCGAGCTTTTCGCCCATCGTCTGCCTGCCGCGAAGGCTGGCCAGCACGTCCTCCGCGCGGTCGATCACGCGCAGCGGAATCCCGAGCTGCTCGTAAATCGCCCGTACAGCGGCGCCATCGCCCGCGCGCATCAGCCCCGTTTCAACGTAGATCGCCGTCATCCGCTCGCCGAACGCCTGATGCGCCAGCACCGCGGCCACCATGGAATCCACGCCGCCGCTCACGCCGCAAACCGCGAATCCGCCTTCAATCGAGGCCTCCGTCAACGCGCGCCGCGCTTCGGCCAGCGCCGCGTCCATCGTGAACCACGGCGTGCAGCCGCAGATGTCGCGCGCAAAGTTTTTGAGGATGGTCGAGCCGTCCGGATCGTTGCGCTCCAGCTCAAACTGAACGCCGAAAAGCGACCGTTTGCTGTCCTCAAAGGCGACGGTGCAGCCACCCGCGCCCGCCGTCACCTGCACGTCGGCCGGCAGCATCAGCGTCATCGCTTCCTGAATGTAGCGTTCGCCGCCCTCCACGCCGGTAAACAGCTTGCAGTCCGCGTATTGAACGTTCGCTTTTTTCTCGCTGATGGCCGCGCCTGCGCACGCGCCGCCCATCGCCGCAATCAGCATGTGCGCGGCGTGCCCCAGCGCCAGCACGGGGATATCCAGCTTCAAAATCTCCGCGTCGAACACGCCCGCCGCGCTCTTCGGTTCGCCGCAGAGCACGAGCCCCGCGCGGCGCGATTTCCGCAACCTGCGCCGCCGTCGTCATGCCGCTGATGATTTTGCAGAAAACCCGCTCGCCGCGAAGCCTTTTCGCCGCCTCGACGGCAAACTCATCCGAATAATTGAGAATGAGGATCATGTCGTTCATGCTTCGTTCCCTCCCACAGGGCGGGCGCTCATATGCCCGATTCCAAAAGAAGCTGCTCCGCGTCTCGGCGAAACAGCTTCTTCGGTAACAAAGGGGATTAGATCAGCTCGAGAATGACCATCTCGGCGGCGTCGCCGCGGCGCGGGCCCTTCTTGAGAATACGGGTGTAGCCGCCGGCGCAGTTCTTCTCGGCGTTGCGCGCCTTGTACTTCGGCGCGATCTCGCGGAAGAGCTTCTCCACGCAGGGATACTTCACGTCCTTGGTGCGCTCGGCATACGCCTTCTTGGACTCGTCATCCAGCTTCGGCTCCTTCACGTCGTACAGATACGCCATGATCTGACGGCGGGCATGCAGCTTGCTCGGGGCGTCGTTCTGCACGGTAACGGTCACGGACTGACCCTTATCGTTGTTGAAGGTCTTCTCGACCGAGACCGTGTTGTCGCACTCGCGGATGGCGAGGGTGATCAGGTGCTCGGCGGCGCTGCGAACTTCCTTGGCGCGGGCCAGAGTGGTCTCGATGCGGCCATACCAAATGAGGTTGGTCACCTGATTGCGCAGAAGCGCCTTGCGCTGAGCGGCCGTGCGGCCAAGTTTACGCTGATAAGCCATTTTGTTTATCCTCCTATTACAGCCCGCCTCCTGCAAATACGGTTCCTCACGCGGCACACAAGAAGCCTGCCCCGCCTTTTCGGCGGATCAGGCCTTGCCTGCCGCGCCCATATTTCCCTTAGGCGCGACCTTGATAGCCCCTTTGGGGCAATGTATCGCTGTAAACCGGTTTTGCCGGATTACTCGTCGTTGGCACGCAGGGCCAGACCCAGAGCGGCGAGCTTCTGCTCGACCTCCTCGAGGGATTTCTTGCCCAGATTGCGAACCTTCATCATGTCTTCCTGATTGCGCTGCACAAGCTCGGCGACGGTGTTAATGCCGGCGCGCTTGAGGCAGTTGTAGGCACGGACGGAGAGATCGAGCTCCTCGATCGTCATCTCCAGCACCTTTTCGCGGTGATCGTCTTCCTTCTCGTTGAAGCCGATGGTCACCACCTGATCGGTCAGATCCATGAACAGCTTCAGGTGGCCGTTGAGGATCTTCGCGGCGGTGCTGATGGCCTCATCCGGCTGGATGCTGCCGTCGGTCCACACCTCGAGGGTCAGGCGATCGTAATCGGTCTCCTGGCCGACGCGGGTGTTCTCGACGGTGTAATTCACCTTGCGGATCGGCGTGAAGATCGAATCCGTCGGGATGACGCCGATGGGCGTATTGGGATTTTTGTTGTTCGCTGCGCTCACATAGCCGCGACCCTTTTCCAGAGTCAGGTGCATGATGAGGTCGGCGTCCTCGTTGAGCGTGGCGATGTGCAGATCGCGGTTGACCACCTCGATCTGATCGTCCACGGCGAGGGCGGCCGCAGTCAGCTCACAAGGACCCTTGACGTTGATGGACACCGTCTTGGGGCCGTCGCAATACAGCTTCGCGGAAAGCTCTTTCAGGTTGAGGATGATCTCTGCAACGTCTTCCTTCACGCCGGGAACGGCGGAAAACTCGTGCTGGATGCCCTCAATGCGGATGCTGGAAACAGCAACGCCCGGCAAAAGCTGAGCAGCACACGGCGCAGGGAATTTCCCAGCGTCTGGCCAAAGCCATGCTCAAGCGGCTCTACGACAAACTTGCCGTAGCTGTCGCTGGCTTCCACACGTTCGATGCGGGGCTTTTCGATTTCGATCATTGGGCAGATTCCTCCTCACAGTTACCGTGAACAGCCATGGATTAACGAGAATAGAGCTCGACGATGAGGTGCTCTTCGATCGGGCAATCAATGTCCTCGCGGGCAGGCATCGCAGCCACGGTGCCGGTGAGATTCTGCGCGTCAAAGGTGAGCCACTTCGGGGTCACAACGCCGGTGCCCTCGCGCAGCGCCTTGAAGGCGGCCTGCTCGCGGGAACGCTCGCGCAGGGTGATCACGTCGCCGACCTTCACGGAGTAGGAGGGGATGTCCACCTTCTTGCCGTTGACCAGGATGTGGCCGTGCACGATGATCTGGCGCGCCATGCGGCGGGTCTTGGCAAGGCCAAGACGATAGATCACGTTGTCAAGGCGCAGTTCGAGGAGCTGCAGCAGGTTTTCACCCGTGATGCCCTTCATGTTGGCCGCCTTGAGGTAGTAACGGTGGAACTGCTTCTCCAGCACACCGTAAACAAACTTGACCTTCTGCTTTTCCTTGAGCTGCGTGCCGTACTCGGAAACCTTCTTGCGCTTGTTGCCGCCCGGGTTGCGAGTAGACTTCTTGTTGCCGTAGCCCATGACGGCCGGAGAGATATCAGGCTCCGGCACTTCTTGGCGATCGGCTCTTTATTGTTAGCCATGTACTTTCGTCCTCCTTACCAATACCTTACACGCGACGGCGCTTCGGCGGACGGCAGCCGTTGTGGGGGATCGGCGTCACGTCCTTGATCATGTTGACCTCCAGGCCGGCAGCCTGCAGGGAACGGATGGCGGCCTCACGTCCGGGCCCGGGCCCTTGACGTAGACCTCAACGGTCTTGAGGCCGTGCTCCATGGCTGCCTTTGCGGCAGTCTCAGCTGCGGTCTGTGCGGCGAAGGGGGTAGACTTCTTGCTGCCACGGAAACCGAGTCCGCCGGCGGAAGCCCCAGCTCAGCGCGTTGCCCTGGGTATCGGTCAGGGTCACGATGGTGTTGTTAAAGGAGGAGCGGATATGCGCCGCACCGCGCTCCACGACCTTGCGCTCGCGGCGCTTGCGGACGACTTTCTTCAGCTTCTGCTTAGGTGCCATTGTCAATCACTCCTCTTTTATCTGGTTGCCTTCTTCTTGCCGGCGATGGTCTTCTTCGGGCCCTTGCGGGTACGAGCGTTCTGCTTGGTGTTCTGGCCGCGAACGGGCAGACCCTTGCGGTGACGCACACCGCGATAGCAACCGATCTCCATCATGCGCTTGATGTCCAGAGAGACGTCGCGGCGCAGATCGCCTTCCACCTTCAGGTTGTGCTCGATGTACTCACGGATCTTGTTGACGTCCTGCTCGGTCAGATCCTTCACGCGGGTGTCAGGGTTGACGCCGGTCGCCGCGAGAATCTCCTGAGAGGTTTTCACGCCGATGCCGAAGATGTACGTCAGTCCGATTTCGACCCGCTTCTCACGAGGCAGGTCAACGCCAGAAATACGTGCCATTATTTACCTCCGATATCCAATTACGGTAATGTGTTCTGCTGGATTTCTTTTATGAAAAGCCGCATGGTTCGCAAACAGAGTTTGCGCAGCCGCCCAAGCGATCCTTCCTGTCTTTGATCCTAACGATAAGGTGATTAGCCCTGCTTCTGCTTGTGCTTCGGGTTCTCGCAGATGACCATGATACGGCCCTTGCGCTTGATGACCTTGCACTTCTCGCAGATAGGCTTTAACAGACGGTCTAACCTTCATTTTGTCCGTTCCTCCTCGAATTTGTTTTCTCAACCCTTGCTGCGCCAGGTGATGCGTCCCCTGGTGAGATCATAGGGAGAAATTTCGACTTTGACTTTATCGCCCGGATAGATGCGGATGAAGTTCATACGGATCTTGCCGGAGATCTGAGCCATGATTTTATGCCCGCCGGCCAGCTCGACGCGGAAATTCGCGTTCGGCAGCGCCTCGACGACGACGCCTTCTACCTCGATATTGTCGCTCTTGGGCAAGTTTTAACCCTCCTTACGCGGCAGCAAAGCCTCTTGATAGCCGATAGCATCTAGTCTATTTCGCACTTCGGAGTCGAAAATCCTTTTTTTGCAAAAATTTTTTTCACGAATTTCTTCAAGAACTTCGGGTTTTGCCACCAGATGCTTAATCTTCTTCTTTTTGGGATTGTCTACCTTTCGCTGACAACCGTTTGCGATGGCTACGTGATCCTTGTCAAGGACGGCCACGACCACGAAATAATGTCCCGCGTCGCGACCGGCTTTGGAAAAGACCACCCGGCCAACTTCCATAGGGAACGAGCTCATCGCTTCTCCTCCTTATGATATCCGGGCAGCGAAAGCAATTCGGGTTCGCCATCCGTAATGAGGATGGTGTGTTCGTAATGCGAGCAGAGGCTTCCGTCGGTGGTCACTACCGTCCAGCCATCGCGAAGCGTTTTCACATTGTAGCTGCCTGCGGTGATCATCGGCTCAATGCAGATGGTCATGCCCCGGCGCAGCCGCACACCATGTCCCGGCGCGCCAAAGTTCGGCACGCTTGGATCCTCGTGCATCTCGCGCCCGATTCCATGCCCGCACAAGTCGCGCACCGCGGAAAAACCGCGTTCCTCGACGTACTGCTGAACGGCATGGCCGATATCGCTCACGCGATATCCTTCGCGCGCCACTTGAAGGGCGGCGAAAAAGCTCTGCTCCGTCACGTCAATCAGGCGCTGAGCCTGCGGGCTGACAGTGCCGACGCCCACCGTAAAGGCACTGTCGGACTGCCAGCCGTCCAGGATCAGACCCGAATCAATCGAGATAATCTGGCCCTCGCGCAGCACCGTGGATTCATCCGGGATGCCGTGCACCACCTGAGAATCCACCGATGCGCAGATCGAGGCAGGATACCCCTCATAGTTCAGGAAGGAAGGGACGGCGCCGTAACCGCGAATGAGCTTTTCCGCATAGCGGTCAAGCTCCTTCGTGGTGATACCGGGCTCGATCTTCCCTTTGAGCTGCTCAAGAACCTCGTGCAGCAAGGCGCCCGCCTCGCGCATCTTGGCAATTTGAGAAGCATTCTTGATGGTATTCATTTCGTTCCACCCAGCGCCTCGAGGATCGCCGCGAAGCAATCCTCCATCGGCTGAGCGCCGTCCACGCGGCGCAGGAGCCCGCGCTGCTCGTAGAACTCGATCAGCGGAGCCGTCTGCTTGTGGTAAACGTTCAGTCGGCTGAGCACCGTCTCGGCCTTATCGTCATCCCGCTGGATCAGCGTCGCGCCGCAACGCTCGCAGTCCGTTCGCCCGTTCAGGCGGGAGATGTGGTAGGTGCCGCCGCACGAGGGGCAGACCCTGCGTCCGGAAAGGCGGTCGATCAGCTTTTCGTCGCTGACGTCAATGTCCACCACGGCGTCGATGTCGGCAAAGCCGGCAAGCGCCTCCGCCTGCGGCACGGTGCGGGGGAAGCCGTCGAGCACGTAGCCCTTCCGGCAATCCTCCTGCGCGAGCCGCTCGCGGACGATGTCAATGACGACGGAATCCGGCACAAGCGCACCGGCGTCAATGTAGGCTTTGGCAGCCAGACCGGTCGGCGTTTGTTCCTTGATGGCGCGGCGAAGAATATCGCCCGTGGAGATCTGCGGGATGCCAAGCTGCTCGCACACGCGAACAGCCTGGGTGCCCTTGCCCGCACCAGGCGGGCCGAGAAAAATCACGTTCATGCTCAAGTACCTCACGCTGACCCCGTCATCAACCCAGGAAGCCCTTGTGATGACGCATGACCATCTGCGCCTCCACCTGGCGGATCGTCTCGATGCCCACGGAAACCGCGATCAGCACGCTGCTCGCTCCGAACGGAGCGGTGATGCCGAAGATGCGGGTCAGCATGGTCGGGATGGTCGCCAACACGGCGAGGAACAGGGCGCTGAACAGCGTCAGGCGGCCGGACACGCGGGAGAGATAATCACTCGTCGCGCGACCCTGACGGATGCCGGGGATGATGCCGCCGTTCTGCTGCATGTTCTTGCTGATGTCAACCGGGTTGAAAGTGATGCTGGTATAGAAGTAGGTGAAAGCGATAATCAGAACCGCCAGCACCACCTGATACCAGATGCCGCTCTGGAAGCCCTGCCACCACACGTTGATGCCGCTCGTCGGGAAGAACGCGAAGATCGTCGCCGGGAACTGCAGGATGGCAAAGCCAAAGATCAGCGGCATCACGCCGGTCGAGTTAATTTTCATCGGGATGTGGTGGACTGACCGCCGTACATCTTGCGACCCACCACGCGCTTGGCGTACTGGATCGGGATGCGGCGCTCGCCCATGTCCACAAAGGTGATGGCCACGATCATCGCCAGCAGCGCGATCACGATCACGATCACCGCGATCGGGTGCCGTGCCGCCCACCATGCCAACCGTCGCCTGACGGCCCCAGTTGAACATGTTGGAAACGATACCGGCCATAATCAGCAGGGAGATGCCGTTTCCGATGCCGTTCTCGGTGATGCGCTCACCGATCCACATCGCCAGGGCGCTGCCTGCTGCCATCGACAGACCGATGACAAGGTACCAAACTCCGCCGTAGGAATTGGCACGCATGGCAAAGACGAGGCCAACCGCCTGAATGAACGCCAGCACGACGGTCAGGTAGCGGGTGTACTCGTTGATCTTCTTGCGGCCCTCCGGGCCTTCATTCGCCAGCTTCTCCAGCGCCGGAATGGCAACCGTCAGAAGCTGAAGGATGATGCTGGAGTTGATGTACGGAGTGATACCCATGGCCATGATGCTCATGTTCTGGAAAGAACCGCCGGTCATCATGTTCATGAAGTCAAGGATCGAGTAGTCCTTCACCGCGCTGGCCACCGCCGAGACGTTGATGCCCGGAACCGGGATCACGCACAGCAGGCGGTAGATCAGCAGCATGCCGAAGGTGTAAATGATCTTCTTGCGGAGCTCCGGAATGCGCCAGGCACTCTTCATCTTTTCCAGCATATCAGATCACCTCAGCAGTTCCACCGACGGCCTCGATCTTCTCCTTCGCAGAGCCAGTAAACTTCACGGCCTTCACCGTCAGCTTCTTGGTCAGCTCACCGTTGCCCAGAACCTTGAGACCGTCCAGCTCCTTGCGGATGATCTTCTTTTCCACCAGCAGCGCGCTCGTCACTTCGGTGCCGTTCTCAAACACCTCAAGCTCGCTCACGTTGACGGTGGCGTATTCCTTGGCGAAAATGTTCTTAAAGCCGCGCTTCGGCAGCTGGCGAACCAGAGGCATCTGGCCGCCTTCGAAGCCCGGACGCTTGCCGCCGCCGCTACGGGCCTTGGCACCCTTGTGGCCCTTGCCGGACGTCTTGCCCAGGCCGGAGCCGACGCCGCGGCCCAGACGGCGCGGCGCGGTGGTGGAGCCCAGTGCGGGCTTCAGCTCATTCAGCTTCATGGTGAATCCTCCTTAGTCGCTGATTTCGACCACAGACACCAGATGGCTAACCTTGAAGATCATGCCGCGGATAGACGGGGTATCCTCAAACACCTTGGTGGAGCGGATCTTGTGCAGGCCCAGAGCCTTCACAATTTTGATGTGGTTGGGCTTGCTGGAGACAGGAGACTTCACAAGCGTTACCTGCAATTTCATACGTCTCTTCCTCCTTATCAGCCGAGCAGCTCTTCGACGGTCTTGCCGCGCATCTTCGCCACTTCTTCGGCGCTGCGCAGGGAAGCCAGACCCTCGATGGTCGCCTTCACCATGTTAATCGGGTTGTTGGAGCCGTAGCTCTTGGTGCGGATGTCCTTCACGCCGCACAGCTCGAGCACAGCACGCGCCGGGCCGCCGGCGATAACGCCGGTACCTTCCGGAGCCGGCAGCAGCACGATCTCGCCCGTGCCGAAACGGCCGACGGTCTCGTGCGGGATGCTGGTGCCCTTCATGCTGACGTGAACGAGGTGCTTCTTGGCATCCTCGGTCGCCTTGCGGGCGGCTTCCGGAATTTCGGTGGCCTTGCCCATGCCGCAGCCGACGCGGCCCTTGCCGTCGCCGATGACAACCAGAGCTGCAAAGCGGAAGTTACGGCCGCCCTTAACAACCTTGGTTACGCGATTGATGGAAACCATCTTCTCCTGGAATTCGCTCTCCGGGCGGCGGTCACGACGCGGACCGCGCTCGCGGCGCTCGCCGCGCTCCTGCGGTTTCTTTTCCATATCCTGAGGCATTTCTTGAATCCTCCCTTGAATCAGAAGTCGAGGCCCGCTTCACGGGCGCCTGCGGCGACCTCCGCCACGCGGCCGGTATAAACGTAGCCGCCGCGGTCGAAGACGACCTTCTTGATGCCGGCCTGCAGCGCACGCTCGGCAACGGTCTTGCCGACGAGCTTGCCCGCGCCCTTCTTGTCCAGCTCGGAGAGCTGGCCCTTGATCTGCGCATCAAGCGTGGAGCAGGAAACCAGGGTCTTGCCGGCCACATCGTCGATCACCTGAACGTAGATGTTGTTCAGGCTGCGATACACGCTCAGACGCGGCATCTCGGGCGTGCCGCTGATCTTCTTACGCACACGCTCATGACGGATCTTACGGATCTCATTACGATCACGTTTGGTAAACATTAGCGCTCACTCCCTTACTTCTTACCGGTCTTGCCTTCCTTTTGACGGACAACCTCATCCGCATAACGGATGCCCTTGCCGTGGTACGGTTCCGGGCTGCTGACCGCACGGATGTCGGCCGCGATGTTGCCCCCCTGCTGCTTGTCGATGCCGGAGACCTCAATGGTCGTCTGGTTCGGCGTAGCAAAGGCGATGTTCTGCGGCGCCTTCATGATGACGGGATGGCTGTAACCGATGGTGATGTTCAGGGTGTCGCCCTTCGCCTCGGCGCGATAGCCGGTGCCCACCAGAGCCAGCGTCTTCTTGTAGCCCTCGGTCACGCCGGTCACCATGTTGGCGATCAGGGCGCGGTACAGGCCGTGGAAAGCACGATTCTGCTTCTCATCGTTCGGGCGGGTGACGTGCACCTCGTTGCCCTCAACCTTGACGGTGATGTTCTTGTTGACCGTCTGCTCCAGCTGGCCCTTCGGGCCCTTCACGACGACATGGTTGTCGTCGGAAACGGTGACCGTGACGCCGGCCGGAATTGCAATCGGATGTCTTCCGATACGAGACATTGTTTTTACCTCCGTTTCAGCGTCGTCGATTACCAGATGTAAGCGAGCACTTCGCCGCCAACCTTGGCCTCGCGAGCCTGCTTGTCGGTCATCACGCCCTTGGACGTGGAGACGATCGCAATGCCCAGGCCGCCCAGCACCTTCGGCAGCTCCTCGCACTGCGCGTAGACGCGCAGACCCGGCTTGCTGATGCGCTTGAGGCCAACGATGACGCTCTGCTTCTTGTCGGTATACTTCAGGCCGATCTTGATCTGGCCGGCAAGGCCGTCGTCGATCATGTCGACGCTCTTGATGTAGCCTTCGTCGAGCAGGATCTTGGCGATGGACTTCTTCATGTTGGAAGCCGGGATCACCACAGTGTCGTGCTTGGCGATTTGGGCATTGCGGATGCGGGTGAGCATATCTGCAATGGGATCGTTAACGAGCATTTCAGTTCCTCCTTACCAGCTGGCCTTGCGGACGCCGGGAATCTCTCCCTTGTACGCCAGTTCGCGGAAACAAATGCGGCACACGCCGTACTTACGAAGCACGGAATGCGGACGGCCGCACAGGCGGCAGCGGGTGTAAGCACGAGTAGAGAACTTCGGCTCCTTTTGCTGCTTGTTGATCATACTGGTCTTAGCCATGTGATTGTCCTCCTCCTTACTTCGTGAACGGCATGCCCATCAGGCGAAGGAGCTCTTTGCATTCCTCGTCGCTGTGAGCGGTGGTCACGAAGATCATTTCCATGCCGCGAACCTTCTCAACCTTATCGTAGTCGATTTCGGGGAAGAGCAGCTGCTCGCGAATGCCCAGCGCATAGTTGCCGCGGCCGTCGAAGGCCTTGTCGCTGACGCCGTGGAAGTCGCGAACACGCGGGAGGGCGATGTTCATCAGCTTGTCCATGAACTCGTACATGCGCTCGCCGCGGAGGGTGACCTTCGCGCCGATGTTCATGCCTTCACGGAGTTTGAAGTTAGCGATGGACTTCTTGGCCTTGGTGGTGATCGCCTTCTGGCCGGCAATGGCCTCCAGCTCCTTCACGGCCGCTTCCAGCGCCTTGGGGTTGTCCTTGCAATCGCCAAGACCCATGTTGATCACGATCTTGTCGATCTTCGGGATCTGGTTGACGTTCTTGTAACCGAACTTCTGCTGCAGGGCAGGAACCACTTCGGTCACGTACTTATCGTAAAGACGCGCTTCCATTACTTGTTTCCTCCTGCATTAGTCTTCGATGCTCGCGCCGCACTTCTTGCACACGCGAACCTTGGTGCCGTTCTCCAGCACGCTGTAACCAACGCGAACGCCCTTCTTGCACTTCGGGCAGACGAGCATCACGTTGCTGGCGTCGATGGCGGCTTCCTTCTTGATGATGCCGCCCGGCACGCCCTGCTGGCGCGGCTTCTGATGCTTGGTGGCAATCGCAACGCCTTCCACGACGACCTTGCCGGTCTTCGGGGAAGCAACCAGAACCTTGCCTTCCTTGCCCTTGTCCTTACCGGTGATCACAACCACCGTATCCTTGGAACGGATATGCATATTCTCTTGCCCCTCCTTACAGAACTTCGGGAGCCAGAGACACGATCTTCATGAAGTCGTGCTCACGCAGCTCGCGGGCGACCGGCCCAAAGATACGGGTGCCCTTGGGCTGCTTGTCGTTGTTGATGATAACGGCAGCGTTGTCATCAAAACGGATGTAGGAACCGTCGGGACGACGGTAGCTCTTGTGCGTGCGGACGATAACGGCCTTCACGACGTCGCCCTTCTTCACAACGCCGCCGGGCGTTGCGCTCTTGACCGAAGCCATGATGATGTCGCCGACCGAGCCGGTCTGGCGGAAAGAACCGCCCATGACGCGGAAGCACATAATTTCCTTAGCGCCGGTGTTATCGGCGACTTTAAGACGCGTTTGCGGCTGAATCATTGAGTTATTTCCTCCTTATCCGACAGGGCTTACTTCGCCTTCTCGATGATCTCGACCAGGCGCCAGCGCTTGTCATGGCTAAGCGGACGGGTCTCCATGACGCGCACGGTGTCGCCAATGCCACACTCGTTGTTCTCGTCATGGGCCTTGATCTTGGTGGTGCGGTTCATGATTTTGCCATACAGCGGATGGCGAACGCGATACTTAACCGCGATGGTGATGGTCTTGTCCATCTTGTCGCTGACAACGACGCCAACGCGGGTCTTGCGCATACCTCTTACTTCAGACATAATGCGATCTCCTTTCCGGGTTACGCCTGAGCCTTGAGCTCGAGGCTGCGCAGCGCGGTCTTGGCACGGGCGATGTCGCGCTTGGTGTTGGCAATCGCCATCGTGTCCTGGAGCTGGCCGGTGGCCAGCTGGAAGCGCAGATTGAAGAGCTCCTTCTTCAGCTCCACGACCTTATCATTGAGCTCGGCGGCGGTCATGCCGTTAAACTGGTTCTTCTTCATTACGCTTCACCACCTTCGCTGGTCTTCGCGGTTTCACGCGCGATGATCTTGGTCTTCAGCGGCAGCTTGTGCTGGGCAAGACGCAGAGCCTCGCGCGCATCAGCCTCCGCGACGCCCTTGATCTCAAAGAGCACACGGCCCGGCTTCACCACCGCAACCCAGTACTCGGGAGAGCCCTTGCCGGAGCCCATTCGGGTCTCGGCCGGCTTTTCGGTGATCGGCTTGTCCGGGAAAATCTTGATCCAAACCTGGCCGCCACGCTTGGTGTAGCGGGTCAGGGCGATACGGGCGGCCTCGATCTGGCGGGCGGTCACCCAGCTCGGCTCAGTGGCAACAATGCCGAAATCGCCGTAAGCCAGGAAGTTGCCGCGCTGGGCCTTGCCCTTCATGCGGCCGCGGAAGACGCGGCGGCGCTTCACTCTCTTGGGCATCAACATGGTTTATTTGCCTCCTTCGGTCTTGGCCGGAGCTTTCTTCACGGTCGGAAGAACCTGGCCCTTGTAGATCCAGACCTTCACGCCCAGGCGGCCATAAGCGGTCTTCGCCTCGGCAAAGCCGTAGTCAATGTCGGCACGCAGGGTCTGCAGCGGGATAGAACCCTCGTGGTAGCCCTCGCTGCGCGCGATATCCGCGCCGCCCAGACGACCGGCCACGCTGGTCTTGATGCCCTTCGCGCCAGCGCGCATAGAGCTCTGCAGGCACTTCTTCATCGCGCGGCGGAAGGACACACGGTTCTCCAGCTGCGCCGCGATGTTCTCGGCAACGAGCTGCGCGTCCAGATCGGGATTCTTGATCTCCTGCACGTTGAGGATGACCTGCGCGTTCTGCGCACCCAGCTCCTTCACGATCGCAGCCTTGATCTTCTCGATGTTCGCGCCGTTGGCGCCGATCACGATGCCCGGCTTCGCCACGTTCAGCGTCACCGTCACGCGCGCCTTTTCGTTGTCGAAGCGGCGCTCGATTTCGATGGAAGAGATGCCGGCGTCGTAGAGCTTGACAGGCTTCTTGCTCTTGTCGTCTACGAACTCCAGCTCCTTAATCATTTTGCGGAGCTTCGCGTCGGACACGAGGTTGTCCGCGAAGTTCTTCTTATCCGCATACCAGCGGGTATTCCAATCCTTGATGACGCCGACGCGGGCGCCATGCGGATTCACTTTCTGGCCCATCCGAAAACCTCCTCCTTACTTCTGGTCGAGCACGACAGTGATGTGGCTCGTGCGCTTGAGCATCGGGGACGCGCTGCCGCGGCTGCGGGCAACGTAACGCTTGAGCGTCGGGCCCGGGTTGGCAAACACTTCCGCGACATACAGGGAGCCACGGTCCATGCTCAGGTTGTTTTCGGCGTTAGCAATCGCGGAAAGCAGCAGCTTCTCGACAACGGGAGCCGCAGCCTTCGGCGTGTACATCAGGATCGCAAGCGCCTCGTCCACCTGCTTACCGCGGATCAGATCGATGACGATCTTCACCTTGCGGGAAGAGATGCGCACGTAACGAGCGGTCGCGCGGGGACGCTTGTCCGCAGTTTCCTTGCGGACCTTCGCCTTTTCACGAATTCTGGTAGCCATGCGATTTCACTCCTTTACTTGCGGCCGCTGGCGCTCTCACCGGCGTGACCCTTGAAGGTGCGCGTCGGGGCAAACTCACCCAGCTTGTGACCAACCATCTCTTCCACGATGTAAACCGGCACATGCTTGCGGCCGTCGTGCACCGCGATGGTGTGACCAACCATCTGGGGAAGATGGTGGACGCGCGGGACCAGGTCTTCAGCACGCTCTTCTTGCCGGATTCGTTCATTTCCTCGACCCTCTTGAGCAGCTTAGCAGCTACATAGGGGCCCTTCTTGACCGATCTGCTCATTGATGAGTCCTCCTATTACTTCTTGCCCGCACGCTTGACAATCTTCTTGTCAGAGTACTTCTTGTGCTTGCGGGTCTTCAGGCCGAGCGCCGGCTTGCCCCACGGGGTGACAGGCGCGGGCAGGCCGACCGGGCTCTTGCCTTCGCCGCCGCCGTGCGGGTGATCGCACGGGTTCATAACCACGCCGCGGACGCTCGGGCGGATGCCCATGTGACGGGTGCGGCCGGCCTTACCGATGCGCACGTTGCTGTGGTCAGCATTGCTCACGGTGCCGATGGTCGCCTTCGCGTCCATGGAGATCATGCGAACTTCACCGGAGGGGAGGCGAACCTGCGCGTTCGCGCCTTCCTTCGCCATCAGCTGAGCGGCGTCGCCGGCGCTGCGGACGAGCTGGCCGCCGCGGCCCGGAACGAGCTCGATGTTGTGGATCAGCGTGCCCAGAGGGATGTTGCGGATCGGCAGCGCGTTGCCCGGCTTGATGTCCGCGCCCTCGCCGCTGATCACGGTGTCGCCGGTCTTCAGGTCGATCGGCGCCAGGATGTAGCGCTTCTCGCCGTCGGCGTAGTTGAGCAGCGCGATGAACGCGGTGCGGTTCGGATCGTACTCGATGCCGGCAACCTTGGCCGGGATGCCGTCCTTGTTGCGCTTGAAGTCGATCACGCGGTACTTGACCTTGTTGCCGCCGCCCTGATGGCGAACGGTGATCTTGCCCTGCTTATTGCGGCCGGCATTCTTCTTCTTGCTTTCCAGAAGGGACTTTTCCGGCGTCGTCTTGGTGACTTCCTCGAAGGTGAGCACCGACATGAAACGTCTGGCCGGGGAAGTCGGCTTATAAACACGAATAGCCATTTTTGTTAACCTCCCTGTTACTGCGCCATGCCGTCGAAGAACTCGATGGTCTTGGAGTCTTTCTTCAGCGTGACGTAAGCCTTCTTGATTTCGGGGTGCGGCCGGCGTAACGGCCCTGACGCTTGATCTTGCCGAGGGTGCGCAGGGTGTTGACGCTCTCGACCTTCACGCCGAAGGCGGCTTCAACGGCCTGCTTGATCTCGATCTTGTTCGCGTTGATCGCTACCTCAAACACGTAGCGCTTGTCCGCCATGCCGTCGTAAGACTTTTCAGTCAGAACGGGCGGAGGATGATATCATGAGGATTCTTCATTACGCGTAAACCTCCTCAACGAGCTTGACCGCTTCCTCGGTGATGATGAACTTCTCATTGCCGAGGATATCCAGCACGTTAATCGTGTTGACATAGGCGGTCTTCAGGCCCGCGATGTTCGCGGACGCGCGGGTGATGGTGTCGTCCGGGCCGGCCAGCACGAGCAGCGCGGTCTTTTCGACGCCCAGGTTCTTGAGGATCGCGGCGACCTCGCGGGTCTTCGGCGCGGTCAGGGCGATCTTGTCAAGAACGATCATCTCGCCATCGTTCACCTTGGAGGTGAGGGCGCCCTTGAGCGCCAGGCGGCGAACCTTCTTGGGCACGTTCACGACATAGTCGCGCGGCTTCGGCGCAAACACGACGCCGCCGTGGGTGAACTGCGGCGCGCGGTTGCCATGGTGGCGAGCGTTGCCGGTGCCCTTCTGACGGTAGATCTTACGGCCGCCTCCGCGAACCTCGCCGCGGGTCTTGGCGGACTGGGTGCCCTGGCGCTTGGCGGCCAGCTGGCTGCGAACGACCAGGTGCAGGACGCTCTCGTTGATCTCGGAGGCGAAGATCGCTTCGCTCAGCTCGATCTCACCGACTTTGGCGCCTTCCTGATTCAGCATTGCAATCTTAGGCATTGTGACGGTTCCTCCTTATCAGGCCTTGATGGAATCGCGGATCACAAGGGTTCCGCCCTTCGGGCCCGGCACAGCGCCGCGCACGAGCAGCAGATTGCGCTCCGCGTCAACGCGCACAACGCTCATGTTCTGCGTCGTCACGCGATCAACGCCGTAGTGGCCGGACATCTTCTTGTTCTTGAACACGCGGGACGGCGTGGAGTTCGCGCTCAGGGAACCAACGCCGCGATGATACTTGGAACCGTGGGCCATCGGGCCGGTGTGCTGGTTCCAACGGGCGATCGCGCCGGTGAAGCCGTGGCCCTTCGAGGTGCCGGTGATATCAACCTTGTCGCCCGCGGCGAAGACGTCAACCTTCACCTCGTCGCCAACGTTGTAAGCGGAGCAATCCTCAAGGCGCAGCTCGCGCAGCTTGCGGCAGGGAGCGACGTTCGCCTTGGCGAAGTGACCCTTGAGGGGCTTGTTCACCAGCTTCTCGGCGCGGTTCTCGGCGTAAGCGTCGAAACCGACCTGAATCGCTTCATAGCCATCGTTTTCCACGGTCTTCTTCTGAACGACCGGGCAGGGCCTGCCTGAATAACAGTAACCGGGATCAGGCGGCCGTCCTCGGTAAAGATCTGCGTCATGCCGATCTTCTTGCCGACGATACCTTTCTTCATATCTGCTTACCTCCTGATCACAGTTTGATCTCGATTTCCACACCAGCGGGGAGATCGAGCTTCTCCATCGCGTCAAAGGTGGCGCGAGTGGGGTTCTGAACGTCGATCAGGCGCTTGTGGGTGCGCTGCTCGAACTGTTCGCGGGAATCCTTGTACTTGTGCGGCGCGCGCAGGATCGTCACGACTTCCTTCTCGGTCGGAAGCGGGATCGGGCCGGACACCTTGGAGCCGGTGCGGCGAGCGGTCTCGACGATGCGCTCGGCAGCCTGGTCAACGAGGCTGTGCTCGTAAGCCCAGAGCTTGATGCGAATTTTCTTGCTGGCCATTTCTTTTCCTCCTTGTTCGTACTCAAGTACGACTTGCTTGGCTTTTGCCCTGCATGACGGATCTTGAGCCGTCGTCCGATTGGCGGACATGGTCCATAACAGTTCCCTCACCGGCCAGTGAGCAATCTGTTACTTCATCCCCTTTGCAGACATCTGCCACATTATATTCTATTTCCCGGGAAATTGCAACCCCTTTTTTGAACTTTTTTTCGATTTTTTTGAGATTTTTTCCATTTTGTCTCTTTTTCGCTGTTCGCTCAAAAAGTCAGCTCCCGCTTGCCTTTTTCGGCCGTTCGTTTCGCCCGTTTTTTGCGTCCCTTCTATCCACTCATCCGGGCGTTTCTTTCTCTCCTTTAATGTCCACTCGCCCGTGCGTTTCTTTTCCGGTTTGAAAGATACTTTCACAAACTTTCGCCCCTCGCTCCTCCGCATTTTTGTCTATTTTACACAATCCGCTCTTTTCATGTCTGTACCGTCTGACCTGATTTTGTTTCATCCCGCCTGCTGCTTTACCGTGCTAAAGCAATTCAGCGCCTTTTGTCAGTCGTCAGATGTTTCGCTCGTTATCCATCATTTTTCGTTTCCACGCGCAATGTGTATCCCCACGGCCTATCGCCCAGACGGAAGATAACCAATCAAGGAGCTCCCTCCTTGAGGGAGCTGGCACGGCGTAGCCGTGACTGAAGGAGTTAAGCGGAACGCCGAAGGTCTGGCACGGCGCAGCCGTGACTGAAGGAGTTAAGCGGAACGCCGCAGGTCTGGCACGGCGCAGCCGTGACTGAAGGAGTTAAGCGGAACGCCGAAGGTCCGGCACGGCGCAGCCGTGACTGAAGGAGTCCAGAACAATTCAAAAAGAGCCGAGCGCTGCTTCGCTCGGCTCCTGTTCGGGCTGACGTTATTCGATTCCGAACTTCGCTTTCACCTCGTCGGTCACCTCCGCGCCGATCTGGTTGGCTTCAAATACATAGCGCTCGTAGAGCGTCTCCGGCCTCACCGGCGCGCCGCAGGCACTGCACGGGGTCAGCTTCTTGAATTCGTCCTTCTCCAAATCGCCGTAGGTGAAATCGCCCGTCAGCGGCAGGTATTTCTCCTTCACGCCGGGGCAGTTCGCGTCCACGTGGTAGTTGCTTCCGCCCTTCGGGTTGCGGTAGAGCTGCAAGCCGCCGTCCGGCAGCTCCGGCTCGTACATCTGCCGCCCCTGATCGTCCCAGATCAGCACCTTCGTCTTGTTTTCGAGGTTGTTCCACAGCCACTGCATGTTCTGCCCCTGCGCGTTGGCCCTGCGCTGGATGCGGATGCACCCGTGGCTGGCCTTCATGCCGAGCTGCGCCTCATACTGCGTATAGATGCGCGTGCCGTCCTTCGCCGTGTCGTGCAGCACCTCGTGGAGCAGCGTGCCGCCGTTGATGCGGATGGCGAACCGGCCGATCGTCCCGCCGCCTGCGTTGAAGTCGCCGACCTTGCTCACCGTGATGTATTCGCCCGCCGGGGATTCGTTGTACGGCTGTTTTGCGTTGTTGAGCCCTGTGGATACGTCCAATTCGCCGATGATCGCGCCCGCCTCGAAGATGTAGAGCTTCTGGCGCAGCTTATCCACCAGCAGCGCGTACTTGTCCGAGGGCTTCACCTCGAACAGGATGCTCTTTTGACGTAGCCCTGCACCTTTTTCGCGTTCCGGGATTCCATGTATTCGTTGTCCGTCTTCGTGCCGTCGTTGGCGTAGGCCTCAATCAGCACATAGCCGTCGCCATCCGTGTCTTCCTCCAGCACAGTGCACGCCCTGACTCTGCCCGTGCAGCTCGCCCGCGCAGTTCTGCTCATAGGGCTTCTTGTCCGCGCCGGGGGTGAAAGTCGGGTAGACGTGCTCGGTCTGCTCCACGTCCATCACCGTAATCGGCTGCATCATCAAATCCCAGATGGCCTTCTGGTGGTCGGGGTCGGTCAGGTCGTATTCGTCCGGGTTCATGTCCCAGTAGCTCGCCGCCTGCGGCACGGGGCGCTTGCCCGTTTCGCTCGTCAGCTCGGCAGCCGCCTGTCCCCTCGTCCCAAGCCTGCGTCTCCTCGATCCCTCGTCCCAAATCAGCGCGTCCTGAATGTCGAGGCCGCTCAAATCCAGCACCTCCGGCGCGTCGGAATCCGCCGTTTCGCGCACTTCTCCCGCTTCCGGCGCACCGATGGTCAGCGGCAGCAGGCTCTCCTCGCTCTCCTCGCCCCAGTAGTTGCGAAGCCGAACGGCCACGGTGTATGCACCGTCCGCCGCCGCGCTTCCGTCCGGCAAAACGCCGTCCCAGATCAGCCGCCCGCTTCCCGCGTCCACCTGCGTCGCGCCCAGCTCAATGCTTTCGCCGTCTGCGCCGCGCAGCGACATCGCCAGTGCGCCGCCCTCCGTCGTCTCAAAGGTGAGCGCCCATTCCCCGCCGGCGCGCAGGCTGTCGCTCTCCGCCGTCACGTTCGTCAGCTTCGGCGCGGCCAGCGCGCAGGCCGCCGTCGCAATCAGCAGAAAAAATACAAATGAAGCAAAATGTTTTTTCATGTCCGTCCTTATACTCCGTTTTGATAAAAAGGGGCTGTAAAGTTCTCGCTTTACAGCCTCTTTCGTAATCTCTCGCTTAGCCCGGCAGATCCAGAATGTCGCCCGGCGCGGCGGTCACATCCACATCCGGCATCGGCGTCATGTCGAAAGGGTATAGAGCTTTTCGAGCGTCTTTGCGCCCGCGATGCCATCCACGTCCAGCCCGTTTTCCTTTTCTGGAAGTTTTCAACCGCCGTCTTGGTGCCCGTGCCGAAGTTGCCGTCGCTCGCGCTCTTGAGGTAGCCCAGCTTAATCAGCGCTTCCTGCATAGAAATCACGCTCTTGCCTCGATCGCCCTTGCGCAGCGTCTTGTATGTCGTCACGGCCGACGCCTGCGGCGCGGGGGTCGGCGTAATCTCGATGTTCGGCGTCGCCGTCAGCTGCGGCGCGGGCGTGTTCGTCGCGCCGAAGACGATGAAGTTATTCTCCTGCTGCGGCTGCTGGGTCGCCTGCGGAACCGGCGTATTCACCACCGCCGGCGCCCGCCCCGAACATGGATCGCACGATCATCACAATAATCAGCACCAGAATCAGGATCAGGCCGATTGCAATAATCATCGGCGTCTTGTCCTGCGCGCGCTTGCTCTGTCTGCTGCCCTTCGTATAGGCGGGTTTGGCGTTGTTTTCCTCGGCGCGGGCTTCTGCTTCGGGCGCGGCGCGTCCGTCTCCGCCTGCTCTCCTTTTCCTGCTGCTTCACGCCGACCAGGTTGGCGTAGCACAGCGGGCAGAAGTTGCTTCCGTCCGGGATCTTGTTATGACAATGGGGACAAAACATGGTCAGCCCCTCCCTGATCTCCAATTTCTAATCCTAGTATAAACCACAATCAATTCAAATTTCAAGCCCTTTGGCAAATTCCTTTATTCTATGCCTATGACGGCGTATACCCGTTTCATGCGCGTTTCGCGCCTTATGCGCTCCTTTTCCAGCAGCCTGCAGGTGTGTATGGTGCACAGCGCCGCCATCACGCCCGAGCGGAGCGCCATCTCGCGCTCGTCCATCCCGTCCCCGAACAGCTCGATGCACCCGCCCTTCGCGGATTCCTCGATCCTTCGGATGATCGCGCAGAATTGATCGTACCCCGTCCGAACGTCCCGCTCGCACAGAAAGCCCAGCAGTCGGCTGATGCCTCCATGCTCAGCGCCTGCTTGAACACGCAGATCATCAGCAGCATCGCCAGATGCTCGCGGTCGTATTTCTTGCCGGCCGGGCGCGGAATCATCCGACCTTCACATAGTTGTTCACCATGGATTTGGTCATCTCGCCCTTGGGCAGCGCCGGGCTGAACGTGCGATCCATCAGCGTAATCACCTGATCCATGTATAGCCCGATATCCGGCAGCAGCTCCCACTGCGGCAGCGCCATGTTCAGGATGTCCTGCATCTCGTTTTCCTCTCTCGTCTGCGCTCACGGCGTGTCCATCGCCTGCGCCGTTTCAAAGAAAATCCGCTGGTCTTTCGATTTCGTAAGCGGTCATTCCGTCCCGCGTGCAGCGCGCCTGCGCCCCGCTTTTTTTTAGGAAGTCGTCGAGCTGCTCGCTCTCCGCCTCCGTCAGCAGCATGAACACCCGCTCGTCCGGCCGCTCCATCCGCCTGTTTTCCTGCGCCTCCAGCCATTCGCTGACGCGCGGCACGCCCTGCCCCTTCTCGTTCTGCGCGATGGAGATGCCCACCGCCTCCACCTCGCCGTTTGTCAGCTCGGTGATGACGTTGGCATTCCAGAAGGTCGATACCCGAAGGTCAGCCCGCTTTCCTGCAAAAAAGCGGCTCGCTCTCTTTGCACGTCCGTGATTTCCGGGTGCTTCATCGTGCTCGTGATCTGCATCGCGGAGGCGGTCAGCACCACGCCCGCGAACAGCAGCGCGCACCCGCGCCGGAGCGGCGCGTTCGTTTCGCCTGTCAGGCAGGCGGCCATCACCGGCGCGCCCAGCGTCATCAGCGGAATCCAGTATCGGTTCAGGTACAGCCCTTCCAGCAGCACGAACGACAGCGCCGTGATCGCCGCGCTCATCGCCAGCGTCAGCGCGCCGAAGCGCAGCACGTCGTTTGGGTTCTCCCTCGCCGCCTTCAGCGTCCGCGCCAGCAGCACCGCGGCCGCGGCGGGCAGCAGCAGCGCGCCGACGCTGACCAGCCCGTGCGCCGAGAGCAGCACGCTCCGCTCGCTGTAGCCTATCAGCCGCGCCAGTCCGCCCAGCGCCTGCTGAATCGTGCCCGGCATATCCGCGTCGAGGAACGAGGCCAGCCGAACGCCGCCGTACCGCGCCGCGTCATACAGGCAGACCTGACATCCACGGCTATGAGCTGACCCTGCGTCTGGATGACGCGGCACAGATCACCGTGACCCCCACCGAAAAGACCGCGGCAAGTACCACACCAAGGAGGGGGAGCATCCCCTGCCGGAGGATAAGACCCTCACCTTTGCGCTGGCGGGCAACCAGAACTGCGGAAAGACGACCCTGTTCAACCAGCTTACCGGCTCCAACCAGCATGTAGGCAATTTCCCCGGTGTGACGGTGGACCGCAAGAGCGGTGCCATCAAGGGCCACCCGGAGACGGAAGTCACCGATCTGCCCGGCATCTACTCCATGTCTCCTATTCCAGCGAGGAGATCGTGACCCGGCAGTTCATCATCGGCGAGAAGCCCACGGGCATCATCAATATCGTGGACGCCACCAACATCGAGAGGAATCTGTACCTCACCATGCAGCTCATGGAGCTGGATATCGCCGATGGTGCTGGCCCTGAACATGATGGACGAGATGCGCGGCAACGGCGGCACTGTCCGCATCAATAAGATGGAATCCATGCTGGGCATCCCGGTCGTGCCCATTTCTGCGGCAAAGAATGAGGGCGTGGACGAGCTGGTGGATCATGCGCTCCATGTTGCAAAGTATCAGGAGCGGCCGGCCGGATGGATTTCTGCGGCGAGGAGGATCACGGCGGCGCAGTCCACCGCTGCATCCACGGCATCATCCACCTGATTGAGGACCATGCCAGAACCGCTGGCATCCCGGTGCGGTTTGCGGCCACGAAGCTCGTGGAGGGCGACCACCGCATCGAGGCGGCCCTGAAGCTCGACCAGAACGAAAAAGAGATGATCGAGCACATCACTCACCTTCGGCGTCATCGGTCTGGCGCTCCAGAACCTGCTGGAAGTGGGCATTGATGCCCTGACCGCCGCGGTGGACTCCACCCTCACGGCGTGGAACGTCAACGCAGCCGTCCACTCGCTGGTCATCGACGGCATCTTCACCCGTCCGCCTCGTCGGGCTGGCGCTGATCTGATTTTTCCAAGTACCGCATGAAAGCGGGCGATTCGCCATGAATCGCCCGCTCATTTTATGCCGGTTCGAGTCAACGGATCGGGTCGAGCGATACGCTCGATACCGCGCCCTCCTCACGTCGTTTCAAACCCGAACGCCTCGTAATCCTCTTTCGTAAACCGATGATACGTCAGGTGGCAGCCCTCGTCGGCGATGCAGTAGCAATACGCATCCGGCTTTCCATCCTCAAAGTACACCAGCCAGTCAAATTCGCCGTTGTGCAGCGCCTCCACATGCACGTGCCCGCCGTGCCTGCGGAAGATCGCCAGCAGCTCGTCCATGGTGCATCCATGGCGGCCGATTGCCGCGATGAAATCCGCCAAAAACCCGCTCGGGTCGGTGTGCTCGTGCACCCATGCCGCGCCCTTCGGCCCGACGGCGAGGCAGAACCGCTCGCCCTTTCGGCTGACCTCGATCTCGCCCAGCTCGCCTTTGGCCTGCTCGGAGAACGTCGTCAGCGCGCGCGTCATTTGCGCCGCATCCATGGATTGATGCATCAGCGTGCACAGGGACGACAGCGGATAATACAGCCGAATCGTCTCCTCGCGATAGCTTTTTGTTTTGAGCTGCCCTTCCTCTATCGCATCCACGATGCTTTTTTCAGTGCGTCCGACATGCTTTCTTCTCCCCTTCTTCATCCAAAAGAGCAGACCGATCAGCGTTGCCGCCGAAACCGCGTCTCCGACGCGCCACCATCCTTTTCCGGCGAACCAGATTTTCAGCGCGCCGCTTGTTCCGGCGGGCAAGACGACGCTCACGCGGTTGTTGCTTCCTCTTTCCACGGCGATTTCGCGCCCGTCCACCGTCGCGCGGAAGCCGTCGTAATCAAACAGCGGGAAGGTGATTCGGCTTTCCGCCCGCGCGCTCACCTGCGCCGTGATCGTCGTGCTCCGCTTTTCGTAATCCGCCATCTCCGCGTCCCCGTCGATTTCAACCGGGCGTTTGCGGATGGCGAGGAAATCCGTCGTATCCGAATAGGTGTATTCCGGGAACGATCTGCCCATGAAGGGGCTGATGATGACGCCCTTTTCCACATAGATCGGATTCTGGATTTCGCTGCTGAAAATCGGCATCACGCAGATCACCGCCATCGACAGCGCCGCGACCGCCGCCGCGTCCTGCCGCTTTCCGCCAAATTCGCAAAGGCCGTAGCCGCCCGCCAGCGCCAGCATCGGCGTGGCCAGAATCAGCAGCCGCCACGTGAACTGAATATAGCCCACCTGTCCTTGGGTCAGCAGCGAAACCGCGCCCCACGGAAAGAAATCCGTCGCGGCGATCGTCATCAGCGCGCCGCCCGCGACCAGTTTCAGCGCCGCCCATTCGCTTTTTCCGCGTTCCTCCTTTTGCAGCACGGCATAGAGCGCCAGCGCCGCGCCAATCATCAGCGGCAGACCGATTTCCACCGAAAATTCCATAATCTGTGGGTTATTGGTTTCCCGTGTGATCGTTCCGGCGTTCATCAGCAGAACCTGCCCCAGCTCGACGGAAAATTCCGTGATGTTCCTGAACAGATCGTCCGCGCCCAGCCCCTGCATGCTGTACATCACAAGCGGCCCGATTCGATACAGGCAGAGCAGCAGGCAGACCAAAACGGCCTTGACGAGCGGCAGCAGCCGCTTCTGCAAGATGATTTTGCGGATGTGCAGCAGGCAGAACCCCGCCGCGAGCACCGCGCAGAACAGCGTGGTAATCATATGGCTGCAAAAGATGCAGGCCGCGCTGAGCGCCAGTCCCTTCCAGCGCCGCGCGTCGCCGCAGACCACGTCGTACAGATTCACGAGGAACAGCGGCAGAAAGACCATGGCCAGCGCCTCGCCGAACGCGATGCGCGTAAAGACGTTGACCACCCGATAGCTCGCAAGCGTATAGAGAATCGACGCGCCGGTTGCCGCCCAGCGCTTTTCAAACAGCCGCTTCGCCGCGACGTATATGCTCAGCGCCGCGCCGATGTTCAGCGCGACGGAAAAGACATTGCAGACGTACACCGCGCTCGCCCGCCGAGGAGCATCAGCGCAAAGGGATATAAGAACGTATCCGGATAGAAGACCGACATCACCCCGCCGTATCCATCGTAGGCAAAGCCGCCCATGCGCACCGGAAATTGCCCGTTCTTCAATCCGTCCGCCAGATTGAGCAGCCGCGCCATGTGATAGGTGCCGTCATGCCCGATCACAAACGTCGTTTTGAGCGCGGGCGCGCTGCCGATCAGCACCGCCAGCGCGATAAACAGCACCGGTGCCATGTTTTCCCGCGTCAGCCTGCCCGTGCCGGTCATCAGCCAGAGGATGCTCGCGCCGACGGCGAAGAAGAGCAGCGTGAAAGCGTCGTCCTGATATTCCGGCGTATAGAGCTTCACCTGATAGATGTCCATATACGTACCGGCGGCAAACTCAAATTCGATCTTAAAATCCTCGCAGTCCTCTTCAACGGTGAAATGAAGCTCCCCGTCGCCCGCGCCCGCGGGAATCGTAAATTCGCTGGGCGTGATCGTCGCGTCGTTCGTGTTCGTCAGCCGCAGGATGTTGTCGCCGTCACAGCTAATCGTCCATCTGAGGCGGTATTCGCCCGCGGGCAGATGCATCCAGCCCCGCCTTTCCATCGGAATCACGCCGTATTCGTCGCCATCCGTCAGAGAATACCGGGGCAGCTTTTTTTGAAAAACCATGTAATCCGTCGTGATGTTTTCAAATATTTTCGGTTTTTTCAGCGCGCCCGTCGCAAATACCAGCGCGCACAGCAGCGCCGCCAGCAAAACAGGGCCGTAGAGCTTCGCTTTCCGCTTCACGTCATTCTCCTCAACTCTCTGCCTTCTCGCTTCCCGTTTTGAAAAAAAGGGGCTGCGAATCCGTCAGCCCCCTCAACAATCAATATGCCTTCGCGAAATAGATGACCTTCTTGGCCGGCTTGCCGCAGCAAACGCAGGTCTCGCCGATGGGCGTCTGGTCAAACGGCATGCAGCGGGAGGACGCGCCGAAACGATCCTTGATCTCGTCCTCGCAGGCCTGCTCGCCGCACCACATGGCCTTGGCGTAGCCGCCGTTCACCTGCTTTTCGAGCTCCTCCATGCTGTGCACGTCGGCGGTGTGCTCGTCGCGGAACGCGCGGGCGATTTCAAACATGTTGGTCTGAATCGCATCCAGCATCGCCTTGATTTCGCCCTCCAGCCCCTCGATATCCAGCGGCGCCTTCTCGAAGGTATCGCGGCGGACGCTCAGCACCTTGCCCTCGGCCAGATCGCGCGGGCCGACCTCGACGCGCACCGGCACGCCCTTGAGCTCCCACTCGTTGAACTTCCAGCCCGGCGTCACGTTGTCGCGATCGTCGAATTTCACGCGCAGACCGGCGGCCGTCAGCTTGTCGGCCACGGCCTTCGCGCCCTCCAGCACGCCCTCTTTATGCGCGGCGACCGGCACGACGACGACCTGAATCGGCGCGATCATCGGCGGCAGCTTGAGGCCGCGCTCGTCGCCGTGGGTCATAATGATGGCGCCGATCAGGCGGGTGCTCACGCCCCAGCTCGTCTCGTGCGCATATTTCTGCGTGCCGTCCTTGTCCAGATACTTGATTTCAAACGGCTCGGAGAAGTTCGTGCCGAAGTTGTGGCTCGTGCCGCTTTGCAGCGCCTTGCCGTCCTGCATCATCGCCTCGACGGAATACGTCGCGCGCGCGCCGGCAAACTTTTCCTTTTCGCTCTTCTGGCCGCAGTAAACCGGAATCGCGAGGTTCTTCTCGCAGAAGTCGCGGTAAACGTGCAGCATCTGCATAGTCTCCTGCTGCGCCTCCTCAGCAGTGGCGTGGATGGTGTGCCCTTCCTGCCACAGGAACTCGGCCGTGCGCAGGAACGGACGAGTGGTCTTCTCCCAGCGCATTACAGAGCACCACTGGTTGTACTTCAGCGGCAGGTCGCGCCAGCTCTGCACCCACTTGGCGTACATCGTGCAGAAGATCGTCTCGCTCGTCGGGCGAACCGCCAGACGCTCGGCCAGCGGCTCGGTGCCGCCCTGCGTGACCCACGCGACTTCCGGCGCGAAGCCCTCGACGTGATCCGCTTCCTTGAGCAGCAGGCTCTCCGGAATGAGCATCGGCATGCTCACGTTCTGGTGGCCGGTGCGCTTGAATTCCGCGTCGAGCTGCTGCTGAATCAGCTCCCAGATGCCGTAGCCGTAGGGCTTGATGACCATGCAGCCGCGCACCGGGGTGTAATCCATCAGATCCGCCAGACGAACCACGTCCGTATACCACTGGGAGAAATCCTCGCTGCGCGGGGTGATGTGCTGAACAAACTCCTGCTGACTTTTCTTCGCCATGTTCTTTTTCCTCACTTCTATGTTCATTGTTTGAAAAAGCGAATTCCTGCCTGACCGCGATGGCCGCTCTGCCCCTTCCGCCATGCCCTCGGCGTTTTTATCGTCCAAATCCGCCGCATGCGGTGACGATTTCAAACATCCCTCAAAAAAAGAGGTTTGACAAAGCCCATAGCTCCCTCTTTGAGGGAGCTGTCAGCGAAGCTGACTGAAGGAGTTTTTTATCAAATAAAAACGCCCGCCCCATCACTGGGACGAAGCGCATTGCTTCGCGGTACCACCCGGTTTGGCGCTTTCGCGCCCTGCTCAATCCCCTTATCGCGGGGCGACGGCGGCGTTCTTAGCGCCGCGGCTGATGGGGTTCGGAGCCTTGAAACGCGCCTCCTGCCCGGCCTCGCAGCAAATGGCCGTGACTCTCTTGAAGGAAACCTGCGTTCCGCTTTCCCCGTTATCGCCTGATATCGCCCCTATTATAAGCAAAAAGTCAGGCGCTGTCAAGCCTTGTTTCATCCTTCTTCTCGCTTCCCGCCGCGCTTTACGCGCCGAGCATTTTGCTCAGTGTGCAGACGGCCTGCGCCTCGTCCGGCCCCTCGGCCAGAATGGTGACGGCCTGCCCGTCGCGCAGCTCGGCGGAAAGCACGCCCATCAGCGATTTGGCGTTGACGGTCATGTTCTGCCGCTTGAGCAGGACGCGGCTCTCAAAGCCGCTCATCCGCTGCGCGATATCCGCCGCCTGACGGGTCATCATTTCCTTCGGAATCGCAATCTTAATCGTCAGCTCCATCGGCTTTTCCTCCCCCGGCGTTCTCCGCCGTCTCCTGTCCGTCCAGCTCCCGCGCCATGATCTCCAGCTTGCGCAGCCGGTGGTTGACGCCGCTCTTGCCCACCGGCGGATCGCACAGCCTGCCCAGCTCCTCCAGCGACATCTCCGGGTGCGCCAGCCGCAGCGCCGCCGTCTCCCGAAGCGCGGGCGGCAGGCTCTCCCGCCCCTTCGCCGCCAGCACCCGCTCGATGGCCTCCGTCTGCCGCGAGGCCGCCGTCACCGCGCGCTGCACGTTGGCGCTGTCGCAGTTGACCGCGCGGTTGGCGTTGTTGCGCAGTTCCTTGCGGATGTATGCGTCCTCCATCGCAAACCGGGCGCTCTGCGCGCCGAAGATGCTGAGCATGTCTGTGATTTCGCTCTGCCCCTTGAGGTAGACCAGCGCCATCGCGCGGCGCTTCGTCAGGTGCGCGCTGAGGGAAAACCGCGCGATCAGCCGTTGCAGCGCCGCCGCGAACGCCTCGTCCTCGAGCACAAATTCCAGATGATATTCCTTTTCCGGGTCGGTCACCGAGCCGCAAGCCAGAAACACGCCGCGCAGAAACGACATCCGGCAGCATTTGCGCACCGTGATCTCGCGCGGCACGCCGCGCCGCTGCCCCATCTCGATTCCGCAGCCCTCCAGCACAAAGGGAGGCCCGCTGCCGCTGATCTCGATGCGGTATGCGCTTTGCCGCCCAGCCGCGAACGCTTGAGCGTCACCAGCTGGGGCTGCACGTCGAAAACCTCGCGCAGAAGCCGGAACGCGCGCCGGGCGACGGCGTTGTTTTCCGTTTCAATGGAGAGGCGCTTGTCGCCGCCGCCGCGATAGATGACCGAACCGGCGGCGCAGACGATGCCGCTCAATTCCGCCAGCAGGCAGCAGACGCTGTCCGGCTCAAAGCGGCAAAGCTCCTCCTTCGTCTGGGATGAATACGACATGGCGGCGGAAATCCCCCTTCGTCAAAGCGTTCCGCCGCCGGATTGCTCAATCCCTGCGGCGGCTGTTGCCCGAAATCAAAATCAGCCTGAGAAGCTGCAAGACCGCTTGCAGCGCGGCGGCCACATACGTCAGCGCCGCGGCGGAGAGCACGGCCTTCACGCCGCGCACCTCGTCCTCCGGCAGATAGCTGGCCGCCAGCACCTTGACCGCGCGGCCGGAGGCGTTAAACTCCACCGGCAGCGTGACCACATAAAACAGAACGGCCAGCGCAAAGCAGAAAATGCCGATCTTCACCAGCGGCTCCCACGAGAGGATCAGGCCGAGCATGAACAGCGGAATCGACGCGCCCGAGCCGATGTTGGCAATCGGCACCATCGTCGAGCGGATGCGCAGCGGCGCGTAATCCTGCGCATCCTGAATGGCGTGACCCGCCTCGTGCGCGGCCACGCCCAGCGCCGCGATGGAGCCGGAGCTGTAGACCTCGCTGGACAGGCGCAGAACGCCGTTTTCCGGATCGTAATGGTCGGTCAGCTTGCCGTTGATGGCTTCAATGCGTACATCCTGACAGCCGTTGTTATCCAGAATCTGCCGCGCGATCTGCGCGCCCGTCATCCGCGTGGCGGAAGGAACCTTCTGCCACTTGGCGTAGGTCGTGGAGACCTTGATCTGCGCGTACAGCGCTACAATCGCGCCGATGAGGATCAATATATACGTCGGATCATAATAATAAAACATGGCGTACCTCCTGTTTGGCTCAAACGCTCTGTGTATGCCGTCAACTCGGAAAGCCTATGCTTTTCTAGCGTCTATGATACGCGATTTAGTCTGCATCCGCAAGGGGTATTGCACAAAAACCTGTTTTCAGCGCGCAACCTGTCGTCTCATTGTGCCGTCAGCTTCACAAAGACCACGCCGTCCACCATCTGCACCGAATCCTTATCCGGGAAGCATGGCATATCATCCGTCACGCGCTCCTGTTCCTCATTTTTCGTTTCTCTAAACCTCTTGATCGGGTATCCCATCACGTCTTCCAGATACATCCAGAAGGTGTCTCCATACGTGATGGCATAGTTTTCTTCCGTCCCTGTCAAGCTGCCAAGATGTGCGAAGGCCGGCCGCGTCATCGCCAACTTTGACCGTTGAATGTCGCCCAAGAACTTGACGGGCGTTTCTCCCGGTATATAGCCCTCAACCTGCTCGATGCGGTCCACCACGCGCGTCATCACCGAAAGCGTCGTGTCGTATTCCAGATCCTTTTTAAGATATATCTGGTTGGCGTAGATTCCGCGATCAAAAAGCAGCGTCAGCACCGCCAAAGGCAAAACGCAGGCCGCCGCGCGCGTCTTTTTTTTCCCGATCTGTTTTCCTTCGTCGGCCAGCGCCAGATTCCATGCGCGCTCGTTCGCTGCCAGCGCGGCGAGCAGCGGCACAATATACGCATACATCATCAAATCATGCACAGCGCCGCTGCAAAACAGGCAAATCCAGTTCATGCCGAAGGGCAGAAGCAGCGCCAGCACCGCCATGCCGAGCGCCTGCCAAGCGGAGACCCGGCTGCGACGCGCCGTGAAAATCGTCGCCGCCGCGCCCGTCATCAGCACAACGGCCGTCAACATGCGCGCCAGCGGCGCGATGCGTCCCTGAAGGCGTCCCAACTGCCGCAGAGGCATCTTTCACGTCGTTTTCACCATATCAACCAGCGCCGCTCCGGAAAGCACCTTCATGCCGCCGATGCTATTCTCTCTGGAAACCGCTTCAACGCCAGTCACCGCCATTACCACGTAATAGCCGACGAAAAACAGCGCCATCGCCAACATCAGCGCCAAAAAGCTTTGCGCGCAGCGCGCCGCCGCTTCAGGAATGGCGCGGTCGTCCGCTTTCAGCAGGCGAAGCAGCGCCCAGACCATCGTCAACGCGGTAAAAACCTGCAAATAAGCTTGATACAGACCCGTTGAAATCACCAGCAGCACAACCGCCGCGAGCACAGACGGCACGCGCCGCCTGCCGCGCAGACACAGCCATGCCGCCGCAATATTCAGCATCAGCGCCAGCATGTACACATCCGCCGTATGACTATAGGTCGCATCCAATGCAATGAACGCCAGACTGCCGCACATCAGCCCCGCCAGCAGAAAGAGCGACGTTTTGGCTTTCAAGTCAAGCAGGCTGGCCACGCCGTAAACCGAGCCGACCATATATCCATAAGAAAGCACGCCCACGATGAACGGCGCGGCAATGCGCCCGCGAATGATCCACCAGTAAAACGGCTGCATATACCGTCCGAGCGAAATCTGCCATTCCAAATCCGGCTGCCATGCAAAGGCAAGCGAATCATGTGAAAAGCCCAGCGACACATAACGGTAGCCATGCAGCAATGCCATGAAAATCAGCGTATAGAGCGCAATCTTCTTCAATTTCGGTTGGATTTGAACGTCCAGCTTTTCCATTTGCATGTTCCCTCATTTCCGAATGATTTTTATGATCTTTTTATACTAATTCGCAGTTAAAATGCTTAACAGAGCGCATCAGATTTTTTGTTCTGACGAAGCCAAGTGAAGTGAGGCGTACTGGAGGTACGTTGAACGGAACGAGGCAAAGTCAGAGCGAAAAAGATGGTGCGCGGATTAAGCCATTTTAACAAGAATTAGTATTAGATGATATTTCCGGACGATTTGAAAAACAGCAGAAAAAACTCGCGCTTTTCTGCCGCTTAACCATGGGTTTACGCCTTAATGCCGTTATAGATGAAGCCCTCGTTCGCGTCAACGGTAATCATCATGCCGCTCTTGAGCATGTGCACCGCCTGATAGGAACGATCCATCATCAGCGGGATGCCCATCGCCTGGCAGGCCACAGCCGCGTGGCACTCCGGGTTGGTGCTCTCCACGACGACGGCGCTCGCGCGGCGCATATAGGGCAGCATCTCGCTGGTGGTCATTTTAGTGACGATGACGTTGCCATCCTTAAAGTCGCTCTCCAAATCGCTGAGCGTGTTGACGGTGCAGACGTTGCCGCTCGCGCAGCCGCTGCCCACGCCTTCGCCGCGCAGGAGCACGTTGCCGACGATGTGCGCCTTGATGAGGTTGGTCGTGCCGGAAACGCCGGTCGGCACGCCCGCAGAGATGATGACCACGTCGCCGGTCTTGACCAGCCCGCTCTGCTGCGCCGCTTCGACGGCGGTGTTGATGAGCTCGTCCGTGTCGCCGCTCACGCCCATGTGCGCGGGCACAACGCCGTAGCTCAGGCCGAGCTGGTTGTATGCGTGCTCGCTCGGGGTCGGGGCGATGATCGGGCAATCCGGGCGGAAGCGGGCGACCATGCGCGCCGTCGTGCCGGAGTTGCTCGGGGTGATGATCGCGTTCGCGTTGAGGTCGCGTGCCATCTGGCAGCAGGAATAGGATACGGCGTTGGCCACCGTGCGAACCGTCGCGTTGCGGACGGCCTCCTGCTGGAGAAGCTGGGTATTGTCGTGCAGCTGATGCGCCTCGATATAGGTCGCGATGCGCACCATCGTGCCGACGGCCTCAATCGGGTATTTGCCCGCGGCCGTCTCGCCGGAGAGCATGATCGCGTCCGTGCCGTCGATGATGGCGTTCGCCACGTCGCTGGCCTCCGCGCGGGTCGGGCGCGGGTTGCGGATCATGGAATCGAGCATCTGCGTCGCGGTGATGACCGGCTTGGCCGCCACGTTGCACTTGTGGATGAACTGCTTCTGGAGCACCGGCACCTCTTCCATATCGACTTCCACGCCCAAATCGCCGCGCGCGACCATGATGCCGTCGGAAACCTTGAGGATTTCGTCGAAGTTGTTCACGCCCATGCGGTTTTCGATCTTGGAGAAGATCTGCACATGGCTGCCGCCGTTGTCGGCGCAGAGCTTGCGGAGGGTCAGCACGTCGCTGGGGCGGCAGACGAAGGACGCGGCGATCAGGTCGATGCCCTTCTCAATGCCGAAGACGATGTCGCTGCGATCCTTTTCGCCGATGGAGGGCATCTGCAAATCGACGTCCGGCACGGAAATGCCCTTGCGGCCGCCGAGCACGCCGCCGTTGACCACGCTGCACACGATGTCCGTGCCGCCCGTGATCTGCTTGACGTCCAGCGCGATCAGGCCGTCGTCGATCAGGATTCGGTTGCCGGGGTGCACCAGCTCAACCATCCTCGGATAGGTGATGGCGACCTGCGTTTCGTCGCCCTCGATGTCGCGGCTGGTCAGGATGAACTCCTGCCCCGCCTGCAAGGTCACCTTGTCAGCCTTGAGCGTCTTGGTGCGCACCTCCGGGCCCCTTGGTATCCAGCATGATGGCGACCGGGATGTTCTTCTCCCGGCGCAGGCGCTTGATGCGGTCGATGCGCGCGCCCTGCTCCTCGTAGGAGCCGTGGGACATATTCAGGCGGCATACGTTCATGCCCGCGTCCATCAGCTTGGAGATCATCTCCTCGCTGTCGCTGGCCGGGCCGAGCGTACACACGATTTTCGTCTTTCTGATCATCTTGTTTTTCCTCCTTGAACGGCCGCCACTCCTCCGGCAGCCGGGCACACTTCATTTTTTGCAAACGTTCTTATTTTACATGGAAAACCGCAGGCTGTCAACGTCCGCCAAGGCTTCGGAATCAAGTTATTTTCTTCACGAAAAGGTAAGCCCCTCAAGGGTTTTTTCGCGTCGATTCTCCTGCACTCCATGTAATACCGCTTCTCCGTCGCCTCGCCCATGGAGAATGTCTTTCTGGGCAAAACGCCGCCCGCGGCAATCGCCGGGAAGAGCGCGCGCTTATCCATCGCGCCAAGCAGCGCCGCCGTCGCGCCGCTTTGGGCAAGCCCCGCCGCGTCCGCGTCGCCGTGCACGTAATCGAGCGACCAGCCGCTCTTTTCGCCGCAGGCCTGATCGAGGTATTTTTGCAGCACGTCCACCGGCAGGCGGTCGCCGCGCCCCTGAATCGCAAAGCCGCGCCGCGCACCGCCCTGCACGAGCGTCACCTCGCCGCCGTCCGCCAGCGTCATGCCGTGCGCGCGCAGATACCGCTCAAACCCGCTTTGCAGCGCGTCGATCTCCGCGCCGAAGACCACGCGGTGAACGGGTCGGAAGATCAGCGCGGGGCTGTGCAGGTTGACCAGCTCGCAGAGCGCGAACCGCGCGGGATGATCGGTCCGCGCCTCGTCGGAAAGCGTCGGCTTGATCGCTTCCCAGCAGGCTTTCGCCGTCGCCAGAGAGTGGTTGCCGTCGCCGACCGCGAGAAAGAAGCCGCCGCTCTCCGCCTGCATCCGCGCGATCTGCTCCGCCGTCCGCGCGGCCAGCTCGCCCTCGACCGCGTACCCGGCGATGTGCCCGCCGCCGAGCATCAGCTCCGTGTCGTAGAGCTTGGGCAGCTCCCGATCCGCCAGCGGCTCGATGAGGCGCATGGCCGCATCGTCGATGAGCATCATCGCGTGCGGGCTTTCGATGCTCGCCCCTGCCGGATGCGCACGCGCGGCGGATGCGCGAGAGAATCGTCCCCCTCCGTCGCGCGGACGGGCGCGCTCGTGCCGGGCGTGAAGTCGTACTGCTCCAGATCCAGCCTGCCGACCAGCCCGAGGCGTTCTCCGCTCTCGGTCACGCGGCGGACGAGCACAAAGCCGTCTTTCACGCGCGTCTGCAACACGCCGCGCCGCATATAGTCTTCCATCGCCTGCCGGATGGCCGCAATCCGCGCGTCGCCTTCGGCCAGATAGGCCTCCGGATAGACGAGGTTCAGCGTGCTCGGCGCATCGCCGACGATCTCCGCGGCCTTCCGCCAGTATTCGGGCTGGCTGGTAAACTGGTCGCAGGCGACAACCGCCCATTTTTCAAAATCTGCCGCAGCGTCGGGCAGAAGGATATCCGCCGGGAGAAAACAGGCCTGCATCTCGCTCATTCCTTTCGCATCGGCGCGCCGCCGCGCGCGGCGCGTTTGTCTTTGGTTAAACCCCGTGCCGTCGAACGCCGGAATGAACGCGCCGTCCGCCGAGCCGAGTTCCTGCCGATAACCGTTCAGCCCGACGGCCTCCATATAGGCCAGCACGCGGGCGTATTCCTTCTTTTTGATCTTTCTGTCCATGCCGGGGATGGAGAGCGCCCGGCCGCAGGGCGTATACTGCCCCATCAGCGAAACCGGAATTCCCGGAAAATCGTCGCAGATTTGTTCCAGAATCCGAATGCTGTCCCCCGTCAGCCCCGGCAGAACGAGGTGGCGGATCAGCGTGCCGCGCGTCATCATGCCGTCCTGATCGTAGACGGGCGCGCCCGTCTGGCGCACCATTTCGTCAATCGCCGCATGCGCCGTGTCGGGGTAATCCCGCGCGCCGGAGAGCATCGCCGCCATGTTCGGGTCGATGTATTTGTAATCCGGCAGATAGATATCCACCGCGCCCTCCAGCATGCGCAGCGTCTCCACGCTTTCATAGCCGCTGCTGTTGTAGACGATCGGGATGCTCGGCCTGTACAGCGCCAGCGCGTCGAGCACGGCGGGAACGAAGTGCGCCGCCGTCACGAGGTTGATGTTGTGCGCGCCCTGCGCCTCCAGCTCGCGGAAGATCTCCGAAAGCCGCTTCGGCGTGACGATCTTTCCCTCGCCCCGCTGGCTGATGCTTTCATTCTGGCAGAACACGCACCGCAGCCCGCAGCCGGAAAAGAACACCGCGCCGCTGCCGCGCGTGCCGCTGATGCAGGGCTCCTCCCACCGGTGCAGCGCCGCGCGCGCGATTTTGGGCAGCGTGCCCATGCGGCAAACGCCCGTGCCGCGCTCCGGCGCGCGCTCCGCGCCGCAGTTTCTGGGGCAAAGCGTGCAGATCATAGGTCGATAAACGCCTCGAATCGCGGCAGGATGCCGACGCCATCCGGGAAGTGGGCGGCGAACTGCGGAATGGCGTGGCTCGGGAAGGAGTTGCCCTCGATGAACACCGGACCATCCGGCGTAATCGCCACGTCCCATGCGACAAAGCGCACCTGCGGAACGACGTGCATCGCCTTCAGGCACATCGCCTTGACCTCCTCCCAGTAGGGGATCTGCGTACCGGGGATGCGCTTGCCGGTCATCGGGTGGAATTCGAAGACCTCGCCCGCCTTGTTCGCGCCCACGCCGCTGATCACGCCCGTATCCAGATTGATCGGCGCGGCCATGCCGCCGCAATCGACGTTGTCCATCACCTTGCCGTTGCCGATGCGGATATAGGCGTAGACGATGCCTTCCTTTTTGTCGCCCAGCAGCGTCGCGACGCGGATGGTGTTGACCGAGGTCGGGCAGAGCGCGGCAATCGTCTCATGCTGGATGACCTTGTCCTCCACAATGCCGATGCCCGCCGCCTTGAGGCGCGCGTAGAGCGCGTGAACATCCGTATAATCCTCCGGCGTGCATTTGAGAATCCCCTGCCCGCTTGAACCGTCGATCGGCTTGCAGATGATATCGCCGCGCCCCTGCACGAACTCGGCGAACTGTTCCTCCGTCGCGGTGGAGAAATTGAGCCATTCGCGCTTGACCTGCTCGTGGAAGAGCTGGTTAAACTCGGTCTTGTTGTCAAAGAAGTGCCAGAATTTCTTGTCGTTCATCCGCGCGACGATGTTGTTGGAAATGCCGCGCGTGATCTGCGTGGCGCGCTGCGCGTCGTTTAAGCGGTACATCTCCGCAATTTTATAATCGACATAGCCCGCGTTGTACTTGGCGGCGCACTTGGCCATGTCGGCCATCAGCCAGACGCGGCTCTTGCCCGTCTTTTTGTGCAGCATGTCGGCGGTTTTCAGCATCGCGCGGTAATCCATCTTTCTGGCGCGCTTGATGACATAGGATAGCTTTCCCATGATTGACCCCTCTCGTTTTCCATCATAGATTTGAGTTCTTTTTATTGTTTTTGAAAACGCTAAAAGCCATACGGGCGCATTTTCATGTTCTGATTATATTCCATTTGGCGCTTTTGGCAAGCAGAGCCTGATAGACGCCATTTGGACACAACAGCAAACGCCCCTCCCCGCTCAGGGGAAGGAGCGCCTGAGTTTTTTACAGCGCCGCCTTGATCTTCTCGATCATCTCGGCGTATTGCGCGTCGGTGAGCTTCGTCTGGCCGGGGTTCATGGCAAACACACCGCCCCATTCAAAGCCGTCCCTGTATTTCGGCACGAGATGGACGTGCAGGTGGCAGCCCGTGTCGCCATACGCGCCGTAGTTGAGCTTATCCGGATGAAAGGCGGCGTGAATCGCCTTTGCCGCGCGCGCCACGTCCGCCATGAATGCGTTGCGCTCCTCGTCGGTGAGGTTGACGATCTCGCTGACGTGATCCTTGTACGCGACGATGCAGCGGCCGGGGTGGCTCTGCTCCTTGAAGAGAATCAGCGTGCTGACGCTCAGCTCGCAGATGACGATGCCGAACGCATCGAGCAGCTCGCCGCGCGCGCAATAGCCGCAATTCGAGTCTTTCACGGGAAAACCTCCTGTCGTTTTTGGCTGATCTTATTATACGCGCCGCCGTACACATAAGCAATGGAAAAGTAAATCCAATAATTGCGTAAAAAGCAAATTCTGCACAAAACGCGGGCGCGCAATGCGCGCCCCTACAGGCATGGCGCAACTTATTGCTTAGACGCAAAATGATCTGATAAAAGAGCTCCCTCTTCGAGGGAGCTGTCAGCGAAGCTGACTGAAGGAGTCAGGCGCGCATCGCGCGCCCGTTATCGGAATTTGTGCAAAACTTCGGATTTACTCATTTACTGTAAGTCAAAAAGAGGACTCCCTTTTGGAAGTCCTCTTTGTTTGATCGTTTAGACCGGGTATCACTCAAGGATCTTGGTGACAACGCCGGAGCCGACGGTGCGGCCGCCCTCGCGGATAGCGAAGCGCAGTCCTTCGTCCATGGCGATCGGGGTGATCAGCGTGCACTCCATGTCGACGTTGTCGCCCGGCATGACCATCTCAACGCCCTCCGGCAGCTTGATGTTGCCGGTCACGTCCGTCGTGCGGAAGTAGAACTGCGGACGATAGCCGTTGAAGAACGGCGTATGACGGCCGCCTTCTTCCTTCGTCAGCACGTACACCTGGCCCATGTAGTGCGTGTGCGGATGGATCGATCCCGGCTTCGCCAGAACCTGACCGCGCTCGATGTCCGTGCGCTGCACGCCGCGCAGAAGTACGCCGATGTTGTCGCCAGCGATGGCCTGATCAAGCAGCTTGCGGAACATTTCCACGCCGGTGACGACGGTGCTGCGCGGCTTATCCTGCAGGCCGACGATCTCGACGGTATCGGAAACCTTCACCACACCGCGCTCAACACGGCCCGTCGCCACTGTGCCGCGCCCGGTGATCGAGAACACGTCTTCCACCGGCATCAGGAACGGCTTGTCGGTGTCGCGCTCCGGAGCCGGAATGTAGCGATCGACTTCGTCCATCAGCTGGAAGATGCACTGGCACTCCGGCGCATTCTTCGGGTCGGTGCCGCCGTTCTGGACATACTCCAGAGCCTTCAGCGCAGAACCGCGGATGATCGGGATCTCGTCGCCCGGGAAGCCGTAGGAGCTGAGCAGCTCACGGATTTCCATCTCGACCAGCTCAAGCAGCTCCTCGTCGTCCATCATATCGGTCTTGTTCAGGAAGACAACGATGTAGTGAACGCCGACCTGACGCGCAAGCAGGATGTGCTCACGGGTCTGCGGCATCGGGCCGTCCGCAGCGGATACCACCAGGATCGCGCCGTCCATCTGCGCTGCACCGGTGATCATGTTCTTTACGTAGTCCGCGTGACCCGGGCAGTCCACGTGCGCGTAGTGACGATGCTCCGTCTCATACTCCACGTGAGACGTGTTGATCGTGATTCCACGCGCCTTCTCTTCCGGCGCCTTGTCGATTTCGTCGTAACGCATAGCCTGCGCCTCGCCGAAGGTGGACAGCACCATCGTGATGGCAGCGGTCAGGGTCGTTTTGCCGTGGTCAACGTGGCCGATGGTGCCAATGTTGACGTGCGGCTTGGTGCGCTCAAACTTTTGCTTCGCCATTGGAATAACCTCCTCGATAATTTCGGCTGACAGTTTAATGCGGCCCGCCGAATTGTCGGTGGTCGCGTTGGAGCAGGTGATGGGAATCGAACCCACGCGGTCAGCTTGGGAAGCTGAAGTTCTGCCATTAAACTACACCTGCAAATGGCTGTCAACCGGTTTACTCATCCATATTCTATCCAAATCCGGAGAAAATGTCAATATCTCGGCGCATTTTTCCCTGCAAAACCTCTCGAGTTTTGCAGGGTCAGCCGTTTTTCCCGTTTGAAAGAAGGAACGTCCCGGTTTTTCAGCCCGTATGCGCGTCGTTTCCGCGCTCGGCCATCAGCTTTTCGAGCTTGTGTTTGACCCGCTGGAGCGCGTTGTCGATGCTCTTGACGTGGCGGTCGAGCATCTGCGCGATCTCCTGATAGCTCTTTCCGTCCAGATACGCCGCCAAACCCGGCGCTCCAGAGGCGAAAGCGCCTCGTCGATGCGGCTTTCGATGCTCACGTAGCTTTCCCGGCCGATGAGCAGCTCCTCCGGGTCGGCGCTGCGCCCTTCGGTGATGACGTCCATCAGCGTTCGGTCGCTCTCCTCCTCGTAAATGGGCTTGTTGAGCGACACGTAGGAATTGAGCGGGATGTGCTTTTGTCTCGTCGCGGTCTTGATGGCGGTGATGATCTGGCGGGTGACGCAGATTTCGGCAAAGGCATGGAAGGAGGCGAGCTTATCCGGCCTGAAATCGCGGAACGCCTTGAACAGGCCGATCATGCCCTCCTGCACGATGTCCTCGTGATCCGCGCCGACCAGAAAGTAGGATCGCGCCTTGGATCGGACGAAGTTCTTGTACTTGTTAAGCGGATATTCCGATGCGTCCGCGTCGTCTCCCTGCTGCGCAAGCAGGGCGATTTCTCATCGGTCATGCCGTCAAAGTCGTGGTGCATGGCTTCCTCCCTGCTCATTCCTCGCCCCGGCGCATCCGCTCAAAGATTTCGCGCTGATGGGGCGGCAGCCGGAAAAGATGTCGCCGCGGGAGACCTTTTCCTCCCGCATGCGCACCCGTCCGGTCTGTCGGGTCTGCGTAATTTCGATCAAAAAACTCCCTTGAGGAGATGCGCCCGCGCCGCGCCCGAGCGTCACCGTCTGTTCGACCGCGTCGCTGGTCGCCACGCGAACCCGCCGCCATTTCGGCGCGGCGTCGCAGGCCGCCTCAATGTAGTTGTCCGCGCTTTCGGCGTGCTTGGTGAAGACGACCTCTACGCCGTGCATCATCGTGCGCGAGCGCGTGGGGCGGTCGGTATAGTGGCCGTCGAAAACGACGATCACCTCTTCGCCGGAATAACCCGCGTAATCGGCAATCAGGTGGACGAGCCGCTCTCTGGCCTGCTCAATGCTCAGGTGCTCCTCGCGCGGCACGCTCCACGCGCCGATGACGTTGTAGCCGTCCACCAGCAGCAGGGGCTTCATCTCACTTCGCGTCCATCATGGCGTAAAGCAGGATGCCCGCCGCCACGGACGCATTGAGGGATTCGATCTTGCCCTTCATCGGCAGGGTAACCACCTTATCGCAGCTCTCGCCGACCAGTCGGCTCATGCCCTCGCCCTCCGAACCGATGACCAGCGCCTTCGGGCCGGAGAAATCGACCTTGCGGTAATCCTCGCCGTTCATCGCCGTGCCGTAGATCCAGATTCCCTCTTTCTTGAGTCGCTCGATCGTGCGGGTCAGGTTCACCTCGCGCGCGACCGGCAGATATTCCACCGCGCCCGCGCTCGCCTTGACGGCCGCCGGGGTCAGCCCCACCGCGCGGCGCTCCGGGATAATCACGCCGTGCGCGCCCGCGCACTCCGCGCTGCGGATGATCGCGCCGAGGTTATGCGGGTCGGTCACGCCGTCGAGGATGACGAGGAACGGCGCTTCGCCGCGCGCCTTGGCCAGCGCCAGCATGTCGTCCACCGTCTGATACGCATACGCGGAAACGACGGCGATCAGCCCCTGATGGCCGGGCGCCATCGCGTCCAGATGCGCCCTGTCCACTTCCTGCACGATGACCTTCTGCTCGCGCGCCATCGCGACGATTTCGCGGGCAGAGCCGATGAGCTCGCCCTTCGCGACCAGCAGCTTCTCCATGTCGCGCCCCGCCTTCAGCGCCTCGCGGATGGGGTTGCGGCCGACGAGCAGGTTGCTCGTCTCTTCCTCCTGCGGAGCGGGCGGCGTCATCGGACGCTCGCCATACGGGCGGCGCTCTCCGTTATTCGGGTGCTCACCATACGGACGGCGCTCTCCGTTGTTCGGGCGCTCGCCATACCCGCGGCGCTCTCCGTTGTTCGGGCGCTCGCCATACCCGCGGCGCTCTCCGTTATTCGGGCGCTCGCCATACGGACGGCGCTCTCCGTTGTTCGGGCGATCCCCATACGGGCGGCGTTCGCCGTTATTCGGGCGCTCGCCATACCCGCGGCGCTCCCCGTTATTCGAACGCTCACCATACGCGCGGCGTTCGCCGTTATTCGGGCGCTCGCCATACGGACGGCGCTCTCCGTTGTTCGAGCGCTCGCCATACGCGCGGCGCTCTCCGTTGTTCGGGCGCTCGCCATACCCGCGGCGCTCTCCGTTATTCGGGCGGCCGCCATACGGACGGCGGTTCTGCTCGCCGTCGCGCTCCGGGCGCAGGGTCTCCTCGTCGTCGCGCCAGTCGTCGCGCGGGCTGCGGGGCTTTTTTTCGTAAACTGATCGTAGTATGCCATAATGGTTTCCTTTCTCATTCGAGCGGTTGGTCTGTCTCGGTCAAATTTTTATAAATTGCCTGCTTTTTCGCGCACTTCGGCGGCTTTTCCGCAGGTGTTTTTGCCCTCCGGGCATGCGCCGGATACGCACGCGGGTCCCGCGTGTTCAAACAGCGCGGGCGCGGCCTGCTTGCACAGGGCGAGCATCTGCCACGCCATTTCGCGAATCTCCCATTGCGCGCGGTTGCAGCAGCGCAGCGAGAAAAAGTGCATCAGCTCCCGCGCGTTCATCGTCATCACCAGGCGCGTCGCGGCGGCGTTGGGCAGCACGAAGCGCGCGTCCTCGTTCGCGCTCTCCTTCGCCCCGCCCAGCTTTTCCTGCCAGTGGCAATACCATGTGTGCATGGTCTCCATCTGGCGGATGAATTCCTGCCGCTCGTCCTCGCCCAGCGCCTCAATGGCCGGGGGAATCACGTAGTCAAAGCCGTCGGCCATGGAGACATAGCGCTGGCTCTGCACGGAGAACGACGCGATTCTGTGCCGCGTAAGCTGCGCCAGCAGCGCGCGGCTCACGCCCTCCACCGCGAAGGTGAAGCTCGCGTGTTCGGTCACGGAGAGATGGCCGCGCTGCATCACGCGCTCCACAAAGCCGCGCTGGTCGCCGCTCTCCACCTTCTGCTGCAAAGCGTCCAAATCCGCTCTGGCATAACAAAGCCGCGCGCCCAGCGCGACAAGCTCATCCGGGTCGGGCGTGGCGCGCAGCAGAATTACTTTGAGTTTTGCCTGTGCCATATTTCCTCCGTGCGTGCAATCGCAAGGGTAATCAGCTCGTCGAGCCGTTGGGTCTGGTTGGTCACGTAGAGATAGCCCCAGAGCGCCTCCAGCCCTGTGGCGTGCGCATAATCCGCCGGATCGGCGTGCTTCGGCGCGGCGTGCTTGGCCTGCGCGTTGCGGCCGCGCCGCGTGACGTCGGCCTCCTGCTCGGTCAGCTCGCCCTCAATCGCCGCCAGCATCGCCGCCTGCGCCGCCGCGCTGACCATCCGCACCGCCTGTTTGTGCATCGACCCGACGCTCATCTTTCTGGAAACCAGCAGGCTGCGGACGTACAGATCGTGCAGCGTGTCGCCGACGTAAGCCAGTTGGAGCGGGTTCAACTCCCTCGGGTCCGGGAGGGAAAACGCGGCCTGCGCCGCCCTGATTTCTTCGCCTTGCAAAAGGGCACTTCCTTTATCGTTTCACAAACGGCGCACTCCGCCATTTTTTCAAGGTATAGTATACCATGAACCCGAAAAAAGGGCAAGCGTCAAAAGCGCGTCGGGCGGGGTTCTGTCGGCGCTCAATCTTTCTTTTTCGCTTTCACCGCGTTCCGGCCGCAAAAAAGGGCAGGAACGGGAAAAAAAAAAGAAAGAGGCCGCCTCCTCTCCTTCCGGCGAGCGAAGCGGCCCGATCTGCTGATTATTGTGTTTGAAAAACGGTTTATTCGACGACGGCGCCCTTATTCGCGCTGGAAACCAGCTTCGCGTAGCGCGCCAGATAGCCCTTGGTGACGTTCGGCGGCGGGCAAACCCACGCCTCGCGGCGCTTGGCGAGCGTCGCGTCGTCCACCTTCAATTCGAGCTTGCCGTTTGGGATGTCGATGGCGATGACGTCGCCCTCCTCGATGAGGCCGATCATGCCGCCGCTCGCGCCCTCGGGCGAAACATGGCCGATAGCCGCGCCGCGCGTTGCGCCGGAGAAACGGCCGTCCGTGATGAGCGCAACGCTTTCGCCAAGCCCCATGCCGCAGATGGCGGAGGTGGGGTTGAGCATTTCGCGCATGCCCGGGCCGCCCTTGGGCCCCTCATAGCGGATCACCACCACGTCGCCCGGCTTGATCTGACCGGCGTAGATGGCGGCGATGGCCTCCTCCTCGGAATTGAACACGCGGGCAGGGCCTTCGTGAACAAGCATCTCCTTGGCGACGGCGCTGCGCTTGACGACCGCGCCGTCCGGCGCGAGGTTGCCTCGCAGGATCATCAGGCCGCCGGTCGGGGAATACGGCTCGTCGAACGGGCGGATGACCTCGTGGTTGTAGTTTTTGCTCAGGCTGATCTCCTCGCCCAGCGTCATGCCGGAGACGGTCAGCGCGTTTTCATCGAGCAGGCCGCGCCCCTTTGAGCTCGCTGAGCACGCCCATCACGCCGCCCGCCAGATGCAGATCGATGACGTGGTGATGGCCGGCCGGCGCGAGGTGGCACAGGTTCGGCACCTTGGCGCTCGCCTCGTTGACCCAGTTGAGGTCGAAGTCGATCCCGGCCTCGTGCGCGATGGCGGGCAGATGCAGCACGGTGTTGGTGGAGCAGCCCAGCGCCATATCCAGACAGAGCGCGTTGCGGAACGCGGATTCGGTCATAATCTTCTCCGGGGTCAGCCCTCCCGAACCAGCTCGACGACCCGCATGCCGGTCTTTTGGCCAGACGGATGCGCGCCGCGTCCACGGCGGCAATCGTGCCGTTCCCCGGCAGCGCCATGCCGATAACCTCGGTGATGCAGTTCATGGAGTTCGCGGTGAACATACCGGAGCAGCTTCCGCAGCCCGGGCAGGCGGCGGATTCCACCGCGTTGAGCTGCGTGTCGTCCATCTTGCCCGCCTTATACGCGCCGACCGCCTCGAACACGGAGTTCAAATCCATGTCGCCGCTGCCGCCGGGCATGCGGCCGGGCATCATCGGGCCGCCGGAGATGACCATGGCGGGCAGGTTGAGGCGGCGCGCCGCCATCAGCATGCCGGGCACGATCTTGTCGCAGTTCGGGATGAACACCATGCCGTCAAAGCCGTGGGCAATCGCCATCGACTCGCAGCTATCGGCAATCAGCTCGCGGGAGGCGAGGGAATACTTCATGCCGACATGCCCCATGGCGATGCCGTCGCACACGCCGATGGCCGGGAATTCGACCGGCACGCCGCCCGCCAGACGGATGCCGTCCTTGACGGCCTGCGCGATGTTGTTCAGGTGGTTGTGCCCCGGCACGCACTCCGACTTCGCGCTGACCACGCCGATCAGCGGGAGCTTCAGCTCCTCGTCGGTCAGGCCGAGCGCCTTCCAAAGGGAACGATGCGGCGCCTTCTCCGGGCCGCTCTTCACGCGATCACTGACTGCCATCTTACAGCTCCTCTACTTTCGTGCCCCAGCTCATCTTGCCGCGCAGATCCTTGCCGACCTCCTCAAGCTGGCTGCCCGCCTCGATGCGGCGCTTGGCGAGGAAGTGGACGCAGCCGCTCTGGTTTTCGAGCAGCCAGTTGCGGGCGAAGGTGCCGTCCTGAATCTCGGTGAGCACCTTCTTCATCTCCTTCTTGGTCTCCTCGGTGATCAGGCGCTGGCCGATCTCGTAATCGCCGTATTCGGCGGTGTTGGAGATGGAATAGCGCATACCCGCAAAGCCGTGCGCGAAGATGAGATCGACGATGAGCTTCATCTCGTGGATGCACTCGAAATAGGCGTTTTCCGGCTGATAGCCCGCCTCCACCAGCGTGTCAAAGCCCGCCTTCATCAGCGCGGTCACGCCGCCGCACAGCACGCACTGCTCGCCGAACAGGTCGGTCTCGGTCTCTTCACGGAAGGTCGTCTTGAGGATGCCGGCGCGCGCGCGCCGCCAATGCCCGCCGCATACGCCAGCGCGTAATCCTGCGCCTTGCCGGAGGCGTCCTGATAGACGGCGACGAGATCGGGCACGCCCTTGCCCTCCAGATACTGGCTGCGGACGGTGTGACCCGGTCCCTTGGGCGCGATCATCACCACGTCGATGTCCTTCGGCGGCTTGATGCAGCCGAAGTGGATGTTGAAGCCGTGCGCAAACGCTAGGATCATGCCGGGGCGCAGATACGGCTCGATGTCCTTGTGGTACATCGCCGCCTGCTTCTCGTCGTTGATGAGGATCATGATCATGTCGGCGACCTTGGCGGCCTCGGCCGTGGTCATAACGGTCAGCCCGGCCGCCTCGGCCTTCTTCCAGCTCTTGCTGCCCTCATACAGCGCGACGACCACGTCGCAGCCGGAATCGCGCAGGTTGAGCGCGTGCGCGTGTCCCTGCGAGCCGTAGCCGACGATGGCAATCTTTTTGCCCATCAGATATTCGAGGTTGCAATCCTGCGCGTAAAACATCTGTGCCATTGTATTTTTCCTCCTTGTCCGTCTTTTCCGTTTGTTTTTGGATTTGTTGGTTTAGTCAAATATATCTGAACTCATCACTTCGTCGCCGCGTTCGAGCGCGACCACGCCGGTGCGAACCAGCTCCAGTATGCCGTAATCCTCCAGCAGCCGCATCATCGCGGTGATCTTGTCGTTGTCGCCCGTGATTTCCAGAATCATCGAGGATTTGGTCACGTCCAGCACCTTCGCCTTGAAGATATCCACCAGCCGCATCAGCCCCTCGCGTTCCTTCACGCCTGCGGCGACCTTGACCAGCAGGAGCTGGCGCTCCACGTCGTTTTTATTGCTGAGCACCTGCACCTTCTGCACGCAGATCAGCTTGTAGAGCTGCTGCACCAGCTGCTCGATGTGCGCGTCGTCGCCCAGCACCACGATCGTGATGCGGGAGACCTCGCGATCCTGCGTCGGGCCGACGGCGAGGCTCTCGATATTGAAGCCGCGCCGGGAGAACAGGCCGGACACGCGGAGAGCACGCCCGGCTCATTGGAAACCAATACGCCGACGGTGTAGCGGCGCAGTTTGTCGGGGTTCATCACCATAAGCCGTCACCTCCGTCAATTCAGGCAGAACGAGTCGATCGGCGAGCCGGGCGCGACCATCGGCGCAACCATCTCGTCAATATCCAGCATGCACTCGATGATGCAGGGCTCGCGCTTCTCGACGGCCGCCTTGAACGCCGCCGCGAACGTCTCCACCGCGTTCACCCGCGCGCCGGAGAGCCCGTAGGCCGCCGCCAGCTTCATAAAATCCGGCCCGCGGTCGAGCGTCGTCTGGCTGTAGCGGTGGCCGAAGAACAGCGTCTGCCACTGGCGCACCATGCCCAGCGTGCCGTTGTTGAAGATGACGACGATCACCGGAATGCCGTAATACCCGATGGTGGAAAGCTCGGTCAGATTCATGCGGAACGAGCCGTCGCCCGTGACCAGCGCCACCGGCCTGCCCGCCGGGTCGCTCGCCGCCGCGCCCATCGCCGCGCCGAGACCGAAGCCCATCGTGCCCAGACCGCCGCTGGTAATCAACTGGCGCGGATGCAGGAACGGGAAATGCTGCGCCGTCCACATCTGGTGCTGGCCAACGTCCGTCGCCACGGTGATTTCCGGGGCGATTGCGGCCATCTGGCGGAGGATCTTGCGCGGCTCGAACAGCTCGTCGCTCAGGTATTCCTCCATCATGCTCCGCGCCTGCTGCATCCATTGCCCGTTGGCCTTCTGCGCCACGCGCGAAAGCAGCAGCTCGAGCACCACGCGCGCGTCGCCGGTGATATGCAGTGTGGTGGAAACGTTTTTGTTGATCTCCGCGCGGTCGATGTCGATATGCAGCACCTTGGCCTGTGCCGCGAACGTCTCCGCGTTGCCCAGCGCGCGATCCGAAAAGCGAACGCCGACGGCGATCAGCAAATCGCAGCGCTGCATGGCGATGTTCGCCGCGTGCGTGCCGTGCATGCCCAGCATGCCCAGCATGCGCGGGTTGTCCGCCGGAACGGCGCCCAGCCCCATCAGCGTGGAGACCACCGGCGCATCCACCAGATCGGCGAAGGCCGCCAGCTCCCGCTCCGCGCCGGAGAGAATCACGCCGCCGCCGCAGTAAATCAGCGGCTTCTGCGCCTCGGCAATCAGCCGAGCCGCCTGCTCCAGCCGGGGCGCGGCCTTCACCTTATAGCGCTCCAGCGCCTCGCCCTCCAGACGAAGCTGCACCGTCGGGTGCTTCATGGAGAGCTTGGGAATCAGTGCCTCACCGGCGGCCGGCTCGTACTCCGTCTCGGCGATCTGCACATCCTTCGGGATGTCGATCAGCACCGGGCCGGGGCGGCCGCTCGAAGCGATGAAGAACGCCTCGCGGACGATATCGGCCAGCTTCTCCACCCGCGTCACCAGATAGTTGTGCTTGGTGACGGGCATCGTCATGCCGGAGATATCCGCCTCCTGAAAGGAATCCGTGCCCATCAGGCTCTGCGGCACGTTGCCGGTGATGAAGACGATCGGCGTGGAATCCATGTACGCCGTCGCAATCGGCGTGACCAGGTTCGTCGCGCCGGGGCCGCTGGTGGCGATGCACACGCCCGTCTTGCCGCTGGCGCGCGCGTAGCCGTCCGCCGCATGACCGGCGTGCTGCTCGTGGGCGGTCAGTACATGCCGAATCCGATCCTGCCGCTTGTACAGCTCGTCGTAAATCGGCAAAACCGCGCCGCCGGGAAAGCCGAACACGGTTCCAACGCCCTGTTCAATCAAACATTCAATCAGAATCGCCGCTCCGTTGAGTTTCATCTGAATCGTTCACTCCTCCTGATCGTTAAAAAAGCAGCCTCTCGCCCCGCTTTAGGGCGAAAGGCTGCTTTCGCGGTACCACCTAAATTCCGTGCCTGCGCACGCTCATTGAGCACAACCATCATGCTCGTTTCCCTGTAACGGAGGAAAACCGGCAGACCTACGCAGCCCAAGCGGCTTTCAGCCTGCGGCTCTGAGGCGACCAGCCCGCGCGCCCCTCGCAGGAGCTCGCACCGCCGCTCCCTCGCTTAGCGTTTCCACGCGGATTCTTCCTCGTCATCGCCGAAATATGTGTCCATATCTTATCACGCCGTCCACAGGCTGTCAAGCCTTATTTCATCAAAAAAGGCCGTCATCTCGTCAATACTTGAATACATTTCACCTTGAAGGTTGACAAGTCGTTTGACATTCACGTTTCCGCTGCCGCCTCGCCGCCGCGCTCCACCGCCGGGAGCGCCTCCGGCTTTTCCTCCGGCAGATTCGCCCATGCCCATATGCCCCGCGCAATCGCCTGTGCGACCCGCTGGCGGTAATCCGCCGTCAGCAGAAGCGCCTCCTCGCCGGCGTTGGATAAAAACCCGCATTCCACCAGCACGCTCGGCCTGCCCAGCGTCAGGATATAGTAATCTCCGCCGAGCGCGGAACGCTTCTTTTTGGGGGCGAGCGTTTCGTTCATCGCCTCCTGAATCGCCCCGGCCAGAAGCCGCCCCGCCGGGCAGCCCTCGCGATAAAACACCTGCGGCCCGCTCTGGCTCCGGCCGGCGTATTCGTTCATATGGATGGAAAGCACCATCTGCGCGCCGCTCTGCTCGATGATCGCCGCACGGCGCTGCATATCCTGTAACTTTTTGCGGATCGGCGGATGCTCGTCGCACAGGGCGTAGTCGTCCGTCCGCGTCATAACGACCTGCGCGCCCTGTGCCTCCAAAATCGCCGCCAGCCGCCGCGCGACGTCGAGGTTCAGCCCCTTCTCCGGCGTGCCGCTCACCCGCCCGACCGCGCCGCCGTCATAGCCGCCGTGCCCCGCGTCCAGCGCGATCACGCAGCCCGCAAGCGCGCCCCGCTCCTGCGGCCGCGCCGCTTCGCTCTGCCGCGTCTGCGTGTGAAAGGTCTGCACGGCGTTTTCCCCCGCGCAGGCCAGCAGCAGCGCCGTGCAAAGCGCGCTGGCCGCAAGCCACGCGCCCTTCATCGTCCTCTCCCGCATCGGCCGTCCCCTCTCCGTTCCCCGAGCCAGAACTATGCCCGACGCGCCCAAAAGATGACACATCCCCGCCATAAAGTTTATGGTTTTGCTCAATTTTATTTTTTTCGCAACCAATTTGTCGAACCGCGCCGCCGGTTATCCCCCGTTTTCCCACATCTCCCCCACAGTTATCCCCGGTTTTATCCACAGCGCTTTTTGTAGAAATCACTGGAAAATCGGGTTTTCCACCGAGTTATCCACAGTTGTCCACAGGCAAATCGCCATTTTCGGGGCTGAATTGTGGATAATTATTGTTATCCACAGATGTGCACGCCGTAACGTCGGATGTTTCCGTCCTCCGGCGCATTCCGCCGCTCGACGCGCCGTTTTCGGTTTTCGACGCTTTTTTCTTTTCTTTACAAGGAAAAAACATGATTTTTCTTTCTCATTTTCGGCGACCCGTTTTTCCCCAAAAGTCGCCGGGATTTTGCCCCAAATTCCCCCGTTTCCAGCCGAAGGGAGAAAATGAAAAATATTTTTCAAAAAAGTATTGACATTCTTCGCGCCGTGCAGTATAATACCTTTTGTTCCAAGCAAAAGGAACGGAAAATTGAAAATTGCACCCATAGCTCAGCTGGATAGAGCGTTTGACTACGAATCAAAAGGCCACAGGTTCGAATCCTGTTGGGTGCACCACAAAAACCCTTGACGAGCTTCGCGCCGTTGAGGGTTTTTCTTTTGTTTTCTTTTCCGATGTGCCACAGGTAAACGGGAACGCGCCATCCCTGTTTTTTTCGTGCATCCGCGGCCATCCATGCTATAATAAGGAAAATTCTTTCTACATTCTCCAAGGAGGCCGATTATGTTCTGCTCCGTCGCCATGAGCACCTATAACGGCGAGCGTTTTCTCGCCGAGCAGCTTTCCTCCATCTGCGCCCAAACCCGCCCCGTCGATGAAATTGTCGTCAGCGACGACGGCTCTTCCGACGGCACGCTGCGCATCCTCGACGATTTTCGTTTGGCGCATCCCCAGATTCACTGGAAAATTCTGCCCTCCGCGGAGAATCACGGCTTTTCGCGAGAGCTTTCTGCGCGCCCTCAAGGCCTGCGGCGGCGATTTGATTTTCCTCTGCGATCAGGATGACCGCTGGGCGCCCGACAAGGTCGAAACCATGCTGCGCCACTTCGAGGCCAACCCCGCCATGCTCTCCCTCATCTCCGATTTCAAGACCATCGACGCAAACGGAAACCTGCTGAACCCGAACGCGCCGACGGAAAACCTCTGGGTTTCCGACCGCGTTCTGCGCGCGCCCGCCTCGCCGACGCAGATCACCCTATCCGAAATGCTCGGCCGCAATCAGGGGCAGGGCTGCGCCATGGCCGTGCGCCGCGAACTGGTGCAGGAATACATCCGCCTGAACCAGCTCTGGACGCACGATTGGATTCTCAACCTGCTGGCCGCGCTGCACGGCGGGCTGTATTACTGCCGCGAGCCGCTCCTGTTCTACCGTCTGCACGGCTCCAACGTCATCGGCATGGCGCAGGGCGAGCACGCGCAGCGCCATATTCCCTGCATCCGCAAGCCCTACGCACTGGCGCTGGCGTTCAAGTATTCCTTTTTGGAGGGCAACCCGGCGGCCAGCCGCAGGGAGCTCATCAGTATTCCGCTGGCGACCTACGAATCCGTCTTCGAAAAGACCGCCTGCAAAGAGACCGAGCAGCGCCAGCGCGACACGTGGAAGGCGCTGCAAACCAAGCGCCTGCGCCTCATCAAGCAGCGAAGGCCGCTTTCCTATCTCGCGTTCTTCCTGACGCATCGTGCGTTCTTCAAGGACATCGCCTACTTCTCCACCTTTGAGCAGTTCGCCATCCGCCTGATGATCGACCTGTGCGCCATGCGCAAATGAATATAGAACCGTAAAAGAGCAAATCCGAAATTTTGCACAAATTCCAATGCGTAACAAAAAAGCGAGGGCCGATCAAACCCCCTGCTTTCTTTTTTTTTTTCGGTTGATGCTCTGCGCTATTCTCCATAAGAAAAGACCCAGACGCTTGGTCGCGGTAGACGAGATTCGGACTCGCGACATCCACCTTGGCAAGGTGGCACTCTACCACTGAGCTACTACCGCATAAATGGTGCCTTGGGGCGGAATCGAACCACCGACACGGAGATTTTCAGTCTCCTGCTCTACCGACTGAGCTACCAAGGCAAATGGCGACGCGGAAGGGGCTCGAACCCTCGACCTCCAGCGTGACAGGCTGGCATTCTAACCGACTGAACTACCGCGCCATTTTATGAAATTGGTGGGAACAACAGGGCTCGAACCTGTGACCCTCTGCTTGTAAGGCAGATGCTTTCTCCCAGCTGAGCTATGCTCCCGAGCTGGACCGCCGCATCGCTTGATCGTGTCGAGCGCGGCGACAGAGAAATATATAATACACGATTACACGATTTTTGTCAACCTTTTTTTGATGGCAAGCGTGGCGGCTTGTATTTTCCGCTCACGCTCCAAAGCGGCGTCCTCGGCTTTCTGTTTTTCCCTCTTCGGCGGCATAGTCAGTGAAGAGGTCGAGCTGGACAGCACCGTCGTTTTTCTTCGGCGCGTCCGCTTCCGGCAGGACATGATTTGCAACAACATACATACGGCGGACAAGCAGATTCTTGTCCACGATCCGGTCAAACAGCTCTGACACAGCACACATTATTTTGCGGGTAGAGGATGTGTGACCGTCGAGGTTAATAGAGCCGTGCGCCTGTTTGGGAATCTCCCGACCGTAGGGGTCTGTCTCCACCGCGCCGTGATACTTTGCCCGTCGTGCCGGATCGGTAAGGTTCTCAATGTCGTAGCCGACTGTGAGAACCATCTGATCGGTGACAAGCCCCTTGTCCACCAAGTCCAGCACAAGCAAGTCCGTCATTTCCCGCACAACCAGCTTCGCCTTCTGCGGCTCATAGGGGCAGTGCAATACCTGACCGGAGCTGATGCTGTTGGAGCTGGGACGGTACGCCTTGATCGCTTCAATGGTCGTAGGCTCCCAGCCCCACGCATGGTCAATGAGTAGTTCCGCGTTCTTGCCGAACAGCTTGTAAAGCAAGTCCTCGTTCCGCTCCGAGCAGAGGGCAACATCGCCCATCGTAAACATCCCGTTCTGCTCAAGTTTCTTCGCAATGCCCCGACCCACGCGCCAGAAGTCCGTGAGAGGCTGATGAGACCAAAGCTCACGCCGGAACTTCATCTCATCCAGCTCTGCAATGCGGACGCCGTTCTTGTCGGCTGGGATGTGCTTCGCTACAATGTCCATTGCCACCTTGCAGAGAAAGAGATTCGTGCCAATTCCTGCGGTTGCTGTGATGCCGGTTGTTTCAAGCACATCGAGGATAATCTTCATGGCGAGGTCATGTGCCGAGAGCTTGTAGGTGTTCAGGTAGTCCGTCACGTCCATGAACACCTCGTCGATGGAGTAGACCACGATGTCCTCCGGGGCAATATACTTGAGATAGACCTGATAGATGCGGGTGCTGTACTCCATGTAGTACGCCATCCGAGGCGGCGCGATGATGAAGTCAATCGCCAGATACGGGTTTGCTTGCAGCTCAGAGTAGAAGTGTGATGTGCCGTCCAATCTGTGTCCCGGCGCGTCGTGCTGCCGTCCGGCATTCGCTTCCTTCACGCGCTGTTTGACTTCAAATAGCCGCCCGCGTCCGGAGATACCGTAGCTCTTGAGGGAGGGCGTGACGGCAAGGCAGATGGTCTTATCGGTACGGCTTTCATCCGCAACAACAAGGTTTCGGCTCTTTCTCGCTTTCTTTCGCTTATAGTATACGGAATTTGTCAGCTTTCTTCAAGTCAAATCGCATATTGATTGTAAGGAATTAACAAACGTTCGTCCTGCTGAGCAGCTTTTCATAAGTCGGCAGCATGTCCTTCTCCCGAACGGATTCGGCCAGCCGGTCAATCGCGATCCAGCCGACGGCGCTGTTCTCGTCCGCCGCCACGCGCAGGGGCAGCGAATCGTCCGCCTCAAACAGATACGATACGTTCAGGTGCAGGTGGCTGCCGACCGCCTTCCCGCGCTTCACGTGCGCCCAGACCGGCAGAATCTCCAGCGAAGCCGCGCCGTTTCCAATCTGTCTGAGCCGCTCGATGCCCGTCTCCTCCCGCGCCTCGCGCATCGCGACGTGCAGCAGGTCGGTTTCGCCGTCCGCGTGGCCGCCCGTCCATGCCCAGCTCTGATAGATCTTGTGGAATGCCATCAGCGTTTTCGTGCGCGCCCGGTTGACGATGACGGAGGAAGCCGTCACGTGTGCGTAGGCGCAGTCCCGCGTCAGAAGCCGCTCGCCTTCCCGGTCAATCAGGGTCAGTATTTCCGCCTTCTCCGCCGCCTCGCGTTCGTCCTTCGGGACATAGCCCCTGATCGTCTGCTTCCAGTCCTCGGGAATGTTCGGGTTTGCATCGTCAAGCCGCCTTTCCTTTGTTGCGTGCTCTCAGCTTATCACAATTTCGCCCGTGATGCAAGTCAGCCGAATCCCTCGTCCGCTGCGATCAGCTCGCCCTGCGGGGTCATCTCCACGGCAATTCCGTCCGCCTCGTTTCCCGCCTGATAAAACCAGATGCGATAGTCCGCCTGCCTTGTCTGCTCGACATACATCAACTGCATTTCGCATGCCGCGCCGTCCACGGCTTTTTTCGAGCGCTTCCAGCCCTTTCCATGCTTCTTTCCGTATTGCCAGGCGTATTCCCGCGCCTTTTCCTCCGCTTCTTCGAAGCTCAATTCATCGTCCAGCGGATCGACATGATACACCTCCGCACGCATCGGCTTGCCCAATTCCGCATCTTCTCCAAGCCGCGTAAAACCCGTTGCAGGCTCGTTGTCGTACCAGCTCAGCTGCACCCAGTCGTCCGTGCCGATTCCGTTCACTTCCACAATTCCGCTCGGCAGCGTTTGGCGCAGCACCTTCGCGTTTTCGTCCGGCGCAGCGTAAACCGCCTGTTCGCCCGCCTCGGCGGTGTACCACCGAACGACGTGCGCCACGTCGCGCTCCCACCATACGCTGTAGGTCAAGTCGCGCGCAGGCATCCAGCCCTCCAGCGCCGCCTCGCCTTGACCGATGCGCACCCGGATCCACGCGCGCTGAACCTCCAATACCTCCGCCACCGTGCCGCTGTAATAATGGAACAGCATGTCGCTGCTCTCGTCCGGCTCGGCGTAGAGCGTCACCGTGTCGCTCTCCTCCACCGGCGCGCAGACGGCAACGCCCGTTTGCGGCAGGGTGTTGTGAACCTCCATCACCTCGCCCTTCGCGGACATCTCCACCACCAGCGTATCCATCGACCATTTCCGCCCGTCCATGAGGAGCGGATCATTCATATAGACGAGATAAAACGTTTCTCCCGTCAGCGGCTCGTAAAACAAATCGCCGCAATCCCAGCGCATGTCCTCGTCCAGCACCCGCGCATCCGTGTAAACCTCGGAAATGTTCCATTCTTCCCGCTTTTGGGGCACCCATTCGCGCAGCTTTCGCACGGCCTCTTCTTTCGTGAGTTCGCCCGCCAGCGGCAGAACCATCCATGACGAAGTCCATCGTTGCGGCCGGATCGTCCCCGTCATGGGGATAAAGCCGTTTTCTCTCCAGACCGCCACCCATTGGCCGTTATAGCCCATGAGCTTCACGCCGCCCGGCGCTGCGAGGATATCAATCACCCCGGATTGCTTGTCGCAGGCTTCATAAACCGGCGTGTCCTCGTCAAAGCCGGGCATTTCGGCATGTTGCTGCACCTCGCGCATCGCCTCCGCGCCGTATTTCAGCCGTTCCTGCCGAATATAGCCCTCCAGCGATTCGCCCGTCATCCCCATGCGCACATGCGCCCAGCCGTCCGCAAGGTCGAGCACCTGCAGCGGCGCGCCCTGAAAATAGCGCATCAGCGTTTCGCTCCGCCCGTCCGGCGCTTCATGCAGCACGACCGAGCCGTTTTTCCTCCTCCGGCGCGCAGACCGCCGCGCCGACCTTCGGCGTATCGAGGTCGGCAGCCAGCGCCGAGGCCGTCAGCAGCAGCAGCGCAAACAGGATTGCGCCCCATATTGTTTTCATCGTGAAATTCCTCCCTTCTACTGATATAGACGAAGCAAACGGGCGAAAATTTCATTTTTATGAAAGAAAAAAAAACCGGGGCGCACCATGAACGGTTCGTCCCGATTCGTGTTTATATGTGTGTATTCAGGTTCAAAGTTCTCCCTCTTTGAGGGACGTTTTCTATCGTCGCCGCCTGTGGCGGATTCAGACGATGGAAAACGCCGAAGGTTGGCGCGCCGTCGGCGCGACGGAAAGCGTTCGTTGCTCAATTCATCTTCACCGCGTCTTTTTCAAACCGGATGCCGTATTTGAACAGAAAACCGAGCACGAGCGCCGCCGCGCAGACCCACGGCGCGAGCAGCAGGGCGGCCAGCGCATACAGCGCGGGCACATCCGCCACCTTCTCATTGGGGGATGTGACGATCACCCGCAGCACGGATAGCTGATGAAAAGCGTTCACCGCATTGTTTTTGATGGTTTCAAAATCCATGCTCATCCCTCCTCAGGCCTTGACCACGCGAACCCGCATGCCGAAAAGCACGACCAGCAGCGCCGTCAGCACCGCCAGACGGATGCTCGCGACGCACGCCAGCACGGCCAGCCACATCGGCACTTTGACAAAGGTTCGCCCCGTGCCCTCGACAACGAGCCTGCTGCCGAAAATCAGGCTTACGATCTCTTTGATTTTATCCCACATCGTCTTCACCCCGTATGCTTACAGGCGGGTAATCATCAGCTTGCCGCTCATGGTATCCATGTGAATCGGCAGGGCGCAGGTGCCGTAGCGGTTCGGGCCGAACTCGTTGACGACCTTCCCGCTCATGCCGCTGATATCGGCCACAAACCCGCGGATGTCGCCGGGGAGCGCCACATGCACGTTCGCGCTCATGGAGTTGAACTGCATCTTGCGCGTCGGCGCGACGGTGCAGAGCACCTCGACGTCGCCGGAAACGCTGTTGATCTCCCATTCCTCGCTCGCGCCCTCGGCGTGAATCCGGCCGGAAACGACGCTCAGATCCGCCCGGTTCGCGTCGCAGGAGACGAACTGCCTGCCCGAAACGGTGTTGACCACCACGTCGCCCGCGCAGGCACTGACGGTCGCGCTGCCGGAGATCGTCGTTACGTCGATTTCCTTTGCGCGGATGCCCGCGTCCGGTTCGACGCGCACATCGCCGGAGGTCGTGTTCACCTTCACCTTGTCCACGTCGATGGCGTACAGGCGGATGTCGCCGGAGGTCGTGCCGAGCACGTAGTCGGCGGCATAGCCGCGCGGCACACGCACCGTCACCTTGCCGCCCTCCTTTTGGAAGACGGAGAAGAACGTCTTGAACACATCCGGGTTCGCGCGGCGCACGTTCAGCGCGTGCTCCTCCATCGTCACAGTCGGCTGCTCCACGCCTTCGCGCCCGGCCTCCCATTCGACGAGCACATCCGTGCCGTCCGCCGCCTTTACGGTGACGTCGTCGGAATCGAGGCTCACGTTCACCTCGCGCAGCCCCGCCGCCGGATAGCGGCTGATGATGACCATGCCCGGCGCGCCGCTGAGCGGCTCGGCCTGTCTGGCCGCGTTCTCCGCGTCGCGCACCACGTCGTCGATGTCAATCGGCTCGTTGGGGCAGCCCGCGTCCGCCTCCACCTGCGCCGCGTCGGCGTTCAGGCTTTCCTGCATCGCGTCCATCTCGCGCCGGAGCGCGTCAAGCTCGTCGTCCGTTTCGGTCTTCTCGGCTTTTTTTCGGATTTTTCTGTCTTTTCGGCCTTTTCCTGCTCGGCCAGCTTGGCGAGCTTCTTTTCCACCTCGTCGGCCTCAGTCTCCAGCGCGTAGGCCTTTGCGCGCAGCGCCCGCGCGCCCTCCTGATCGCCCGCCGCCTGCTTGAGCTCCGCCTCGGCGCGGATACTTTGGGCGCGTTTGCGCAGCGCCGCCGGAGCCTTGGGCTTTTCCTCGCCGAAATCGACGACGATTTCGCCCTTGTCGCCGGACAGCTTGTCAATCGCCTTGCCCGCCGCCTTCTGCGCGTCGCTCAGCCCCTTGCCGACTGCCTTGCCGATGCCGCCGATCATGCCGCCCGTCAGGTCGTCCACCTGGCGAACCAGCTTCTGTGCCTGCGGCACAATCTGCTTGCCCACGTCGCCCAGCGCGCCGAAGGCCTTGCCCAGCACGTCGCCGATATCCGGCGTTTTTTCGGTTTTGACCTCGAAATCCGGCGCTTGTCCGCTTCGGCCTTCGCGGCCTTTTCCTCGGTCTTTTCTTCTTTATCTTCTTTGTCTTCGCCCGGCTTTTCGGCGTTCATGTCGTGCAGCAGGCTCTGCACGTCGCCCAGCGACGCGGCCACCTCGGCGAAAGCCTCCTCCTCCGTCTTGCCCGCGCGAACGGAATCCTCGAAGCGTGCCTGCGCGTTGGCCATCATCTCGTCGCGCAGGGCGAGGTTATCCGCCGTCATCTTCATATCGGCAAAAATTTCATCAATCATTCTGCGAATCTGCTTGTTCATCATCTTGATGCGTCCTCCATTCCAAACAGTTCGGATATCACGGCGCGGTATTTGCGCCAGTCCGCCTGATTTTCCGCAAAGAGCGCGCGCCCTTTCTCGGTCAGGTGGTAATAGCGCCTGCGCGCGCCTGCGTTTTCGTTGCCCCAATAGGATTCGATCATCCCGGCCGCCTCGAGCCGCCGGAACGTCGTATACAGGGTCGCCTCTTTCAACTGCAATTCCCCGCGGGTGATCTCCTGCACGTTTTTGCTGATGACATAGCCGTAGCTGTCGCCTTCGGCAAGCTGCGCGAGGATGATCGTATCGGTATAGCCGCGAAGGATGTCCGATGAATTGAGCATTTCATCACCTCCGACGAGATACAGTATATCTCCATATACCTCGCCTGTCAATGTATCTCGGTCACTTTTTTTGAAAAATTCATCCGCAGTCAGTCGTCCAATGAAATTTATCGTCATATCGTTGACGGTTTCCGGCATTTCTTCTATAATGAAGCTGACGAATCCCATGTCTGACGCTGCTTGGCATCGTTATGACCGATTGATAAGGAGGTTGACCCATGAAAAAGACCCACACGCTTCTTCTGGTTCTGTTCCTGTGCCTGCGCTGATTTTCCCCTGCGCGCTGGCGGAGGACGCTTATGTGTCCGGCCAGCGGACACAGGCGCTGATCGACGCCGCGCTGGACGCGGGGCAGGTTGTCGGCGGCGAAACGCGCCTGACCCTTCAGCTTGGCGACGAAATTCTCTCCATGCTGGCGGACGACGAGGAGAGTCAGGCGCAGCTTGACGCGCTGATGGAGGTCATCAGCGGCGTCCGCCTTGCGGGCGGCTTCGGCAAACTCGAAGACGGCTATCGCGTGGAGCTGGGCGGCTCGTATACCGCGCCCTCCGGCGACAACGTCTTTGTCACCGCCGCGGCGAACCTGACCCTTGACGGCGTCAGCATCGAGAGCAACCTGATCGAGGGCGAGCGCCTGAGCATCCGCTGGGAAACCCTGCTGCGGCTGTTCGGCCTGACCGACGACGAGGTGAACCAGATCATGGCGCTCCGCGACGTGGATTGGGACAACGCCATGGAGGAGCTTTCCACCGTCATCGCGCAGGCCGCCGAGGAAATCGGCAAGCTGGTTGAGCCGTATCTGGCCACGTTCGCCGACTTCCTCGCCTCGCTGGATATTCAGCAGCGCGACAACGTGGCGGCTGAGGGCGATTATCCGGCGGTCGATCACGAGATCTCCGTCACCTGCACCGCCGAGGATCTGGGCCGCCTCTTCCACACGCTGGCCGATCAGATGGAGCGGGACGACGCGCTTCTGCCCTACATCGAGCAGCTCGTCGCGAACACCACGGTGACCTTCACCAGCGACAGCGGCGAAACGACCCGCACCACGACCACCGCGGAGTTTTTCGACGGTATGCGCGAATTTGCCGACTCGCTCATGCTTGAAGACGCCACGCTCGGTATTCTGGTGGGCTACAACGACGACGGCCTGCCTTTTCTACTTCACCGCGGCGCAGACGCTGGATGACGAGACCGCCGCGCTCTATCTCCAGATCAACCCCGGCGAAACGGAAAACGCCACCGTCTTCACCCTGACCATGCTGGAAGCGGACGACGAGGGCGACCTCTCCGACCGCATGGACGCGGATATGACCCTCGTTCTCGACCCGGCCGACCCCAACGCCTTCTCCGTCGAGCTCAACGTTCAGTCCACCGAGCTCAACCTGTATTACGCCGTGACGGAAACCGCCGTCACCATCGAGGAGAATCTGCCGGGCTACAAGACCACGTTCTCCATGACGATAAGCGAACCGGACGAAACCAGCGGCCTGCGCATCGTCTACAACGGCGAAGGGCTGACCAGCCTGACCGCCACGGACGGCGAAAAGAGCACGTTCTTCATGACCGCCAATATCTATGACGAAAGCGACGACCCCATCGACATCCTCGTGGAGAGCGGCCATCTCATCGAGCCGGGCGACGGCACGCTCTCCGGCAGCGTTTACATGAACGAGAACGTCGATGTCGGCGGCCTGCCCGTCACCGTCGGCTTTGACACCGCCATTTCCTCGTGGGCTTACGACGCGGCGGAAACCACCGCCCTTCAGGAAACCCAGTTTGAGGTCGCGACCGGCGAAGAACTCGCCGCACTGCAAAGCCGCGCCTCCGAGCGCCTCCAGCAGAAGCTGTTCTCCCTGCTGTCGCTCATCCCGACGGAGTTTCTGGAGCTGTTCGAGTAATCTTCTCCGTTTTTACGGGCACTGATCCAAGGTTAAACCGTTTATATGAACAATGGACGCTTCTCCAAGCACAGAGAAGCGTCCATTTTCTTGTCCGAATTTCTTCATTGGCCGCGGCCGCCGATTTCTTCCGCCATCACAACGTCCAAAAACGCATCCACCGCGTCTCGGCCAAAGACATACACCGTCTCTTTTCCCCAGCCGCGGTGCCCCTCCGCCTTCTCCACGGCCAGCAGGCGATTCGGCTCCGCGCCCTCCAGCGCACCTTGCAGCAGGCGGAAGACCGTCTGCCCCTGCGCGTCGGGGCTCGTCACGTTCCACGCGATATACAGCTCCCGCTCCCACACATAATTGACGGCGTAGCGCTGTCCGTCCTTCCTCAGTTCCGGCGGACAGTGGTACACGTAGCCGCCGTTGTTCACGGAATTTTGCGCGCCGAGTTTGAACCATGCGTCGCAGCAGATTCCCCTGCGCGCGCAGCGCTCGCGAAAATACTTTTTGCCATTCACGATGATCTCTCCCCATGCGCCGCCTCCGGAACAGACCGCCGGGCGGCTTTTTCTCTTTGGTAAGATCATAGTCCACATTCTGCGCAAAAGTCACGCAAGAAACCTTTTACACGGGCGATAATGGCGTCTTTTTTTCCTTCAAAGTCAAGCGTTTTTTCGAAAGCGTCGTTTATTTTTGATATATATTCTGCGATTTGTTTTGGGACAAAAATCGGGGATGCGCCGCCGCAAAGGCAAGCGCATCCCCGTCGTTTTATTCCATTTCCGTACCGAAGAACGCGGCAGTCGTGCTCGTACTCATCCGCGTACAGCCTGCGCGTCAGGCTCTCGACGTCGCCGCTCTGGTTGTCATACGGATCATACCGCAGGAACCTGCGCGGCGGGTTGAACTCCTGCTGGAACGCGCTGCACGTCGGCATGCGCCACGGCTCGAGATTGCCGAAATAGAAATTCCAGCGATCCAGATCGCCCGCGCGATAGGCCGAGCCGCCGAACGAGCAATCCGCAAACAGCCACCTGAACGGCGCGACATAGAACCGTGCCCAGTCGTGGTGCCCCGCGCTGTCCGGTTGGTATACAGGCCGCTCTGCCACTGCGCCGGAACGCCGCACAGGCGGCAGAGCGTCACAAACGTGATGGCCTGCACACCGCAGTCGCCGCGCAGCCCGCTCAGGAAGTATTCCGGAATGTTCGTCACCGTCAGATACGGCGGCATGAAACGATAGACCGCCTGCGTGGTGATGAAATCGTAAATTTTGCGCGCCTTGAGCAGCGCGTTCGTCTCGTCCCCGACGATTTCCTTGGCCAGCGCGCGCAGATACGGCGTAAAAACCACGTGCGGCGGCTGCTCCTCGGTATCGAACACCGGCTGCTCGGCGTAGACGTCGCGCGCGTGCGGCTGCTGATACGGCGCGTCGATTTCATAAGCGACGTCGGCGCTGACCGTCATGCCCGGCTGATACGGAAGCTCAAAGTAGATCGTGCGCTGCGGCTCGTCCTCCGGCGCGAGGAACGCGACGGGATGCGACGCGCCGAGCAGCGCGGCGGATTTCACCTGCGCGCCGACGATGGGCATCGGCAGGTGGACGCGCAGCGTTTCGCCCGGCGTGAGGCGGTCGCTGCGGATCGTCAGCTGCTCGTGCAGCTCAAAGCGCGCGTGCACGCCGCCGTTGGCTTTCATCTTGGCGATGATCTCGTGGAGCTGGCGGGCGCTTTCCTTCGCGCCGTTTTTCACTTCGGGATCGGTCGCCCGCGCGGCGTATTCTGCGCGCGTTTTCAGCAGTCCGGACAGCGCGTTATTCTTAAACCGCACCTCGCCGTTCACATAGCGCCAGTCGAGCGTGCCGTCGTCGCGCAGGGTTTCCAGCTCTTCCTCCTCAAAGTCCTTCACGTGGCTTTGGAGGATTTCGAGCATCTGCGCCTGCGTATACGGATAGGCGCGCAGAATCTCATATGCCAGCTCCGTCTGCACGCGCAGGCGCGCCTTCAGCGCCTCGGGCACGCGCGGATCATCGAGCCGCAGGCGGATGACGCGATCCATGCGCGCAAAGTCGCCGGCCTCGTAAAGCCGCTGGATATCCGGCGGCAGCGGATAGCTCAGATAGGAAAGATCAAGAAGCATACAACGACCCCCTTTTCACGCTCAGCCCAGCAGCTCGCGGACGTAGGCGATGATGTTTTCATCCTTCGCGTGGGCGAAGAACAGCTCGGCGAAGCGCTCGCCCGCAACCGCGCCGCGCACCAGCTCCTGGTCAATGCCCTTGAGGCAGGTGATCAGATCCTTGAGCGTATGGGCGCGCACCGCGTCGAGGATCTTCTTGTTGCGCTGCTCCGGCACGACGCGATCCGCCGGGTAGCCGTTGCCGCTGCCAAAGCCGAAGAGCTTTTCAAACGTATATTCGAGGTTCAATTCAGCGCCCCAGCCGAAGCCCTTTGCAAACGGCATGGATACCGCGTTGCCGTCGTTGATCTGGGCGAACATGAAGCCGTCGGAGGGATCGACCACGTGGCCGCAGAGCACACCCGGGAAGCTGTTGAGCGCCAGCATTGCGCCCTCGCCCGTGCCGCAGCCGGTGACGACGTAATCCGCCGCGCCGGAGTTGAGCAAAATCGCGGCGAGAATACCGTTCTGCACATAGGTCAGCTGGCTTTCGCCTTCCTTGCCGTACATGCCGTAGTTATCGACCTGATGACCCATCGGGGTGACAACCTTCTTGAGCGCGGCCTCGATCGCCGCGTTTTCGCCGCCTGACTGTTTTCGTTGATCAGCGCAATCCGCATAAATAAAACCTCCTGACAAATGAATATGCTTTCGGGAAGGATTCTTCCGCGATGCATACACAATACCGCCGAGCGGGCGGCTTTGTCAAGAGGAAAAGGGATTTAGTTCAGCACGGAGGCGGGCACGCGGCGCAGCACGCCGATGAGCAGCGGGCCCACGACCAGACACGCGACGGCCTCGCCCGCGGCGACGGAGAGCAAGCACAGCGGCAGCGCAATCGCCGGGGAATAGCAGAAATGCACGACAGCGCCGACGATCACGCCGTTAAACAGCACCGGCATCAGCGCGGCCAGCCAGAATTTTTCGCGCAGGCGGCGCGTGCAGAGCGCGGCCAGCAGCGTGGCCAGCGAACCGAACACGATATCGAAAATCGTGCAGCCGCCGAGGATGTTGGCCAGCAGGCAGCCCACCAGCAGCGCGGGCACGGCCTCCGGCATCAGGATCGGCAGCAGGGTAAACGCCTCGGAGAAGCGAATCTGCACCTCGCCGTAGCTCAGCGGGGCCAGCAGAACGGTCAGCGCGGTATACAGCGCGGCGATGATGGCGCCGCGAGCCAGCGCGCGGGTGTCTTGGGGTTTCAAAGCGCTCATGGATAACGATCTCCTTGTTCATTTTGCTAACCGGCAAAACGACAGGGCAAGCGGCGGGCGGCCTAAGGCCGCATGTACTTCCGCCGCATGTATGCATCAGGCGGCAGATCAGTGCACGTGGCCAAACTTTGCAATAAAAAAACGGCCTGAGCCGCTTGGAAGGCGCAGCGCGCCTTCGGCCCATAGTTTTGTTTAAGGACTGGATGGTTTCGAACAGTCCGCAAGGGTTGCTCAACGATTATAGCAAAAAGCGCAAAAAAAAGCAACCCTCTTTCTTTCGAAAGAAGGCCGCTTTGGTTCCTTGGTTGATTCCTTCAGCCGCGCTGCCGCGCGCCCTCAAGGCGGATCAATCCTCCAGCTTGGTGAAGGTATACGTCTTGCCGTAGGTCTCGACATACACGGTGCGCA
>VOFB01002396.1_pt1 | contig 71823 bp, 72 predicted proteins | sample 5384141 | NCBI WGS metagenome assembly VOFB01 (sample SAMN12384721, study PRJNA508395) | human gut metagenome | isolation source: healthy gut A | host: Homo sapiens
ATCGACACAACTAAATAAAGTGCCTACCAACAAGCTGCCGCAGAGCAGCGAAACATATTGAATCGCAAAGATCTTACTTACATATCAGGCACGGAACATTTTGAAAAGCGAACCCCTGTTCGCTTTGTTTGTATTTCCGTGATGAAATGTAAGTAAGGTCTTTTTTGTTTTGCAAAACAGACTGATTTAATACATACACGGATAAAACCCGTGTGATTTTTGAAAGGAGGCACAAGCCAATGAAAGAATCCAAATTTACCACTTACGATGAGCTGCCGCTGTTTCTCAATGCAGAAATGGTGGCGAAGCTGCTTGGAATTTCTATCTCAAGCAGCTATGAGCTGATGCACGAAAAAGGATTTCCGTCCTTGCAAATCGGTTCACGGCTCATCGTACCCAAAGAAAAGTTCAGACAGTGGGTAGAAGAAAAGACGGGAGGTCACATTTGAAATACAACCGTTATCCAAAGCGCGATGCAATCAGAGATTATTTTCCTCTGCCGAATGAAATCTTTTGTCTGAATCTCTCCTACGGAGAAATAGCTGTCTATGCATATCTGCTCTACCGTGAGGACAGAAAAACATTCAGGTGCCATCCGAGTTTCAGAACAATCGGTGACGCATTGAAGATGTCCCGCAATATGGTGAGCAAATATGTAAAACGGCTGGAGGAAAAGCAATTGATCCGAACCGAGCCTACAGAGATCAGAACCGAAAACGGAGTGAAGCGCAACGGCAATCTGCTCTATACGATTCTGCCTGTTGAGCAGGCAAAAAGTTTGTATTTTGAACAGCAGCTGCAAAGAGCGGTCTGTCAGCAGGCGTATGAAAAAGCAATCAGGAAATTGGATCGGTATGACCGAAAGAAAAAACAGGAGGCAGTATGAAGACGAAAATAAAAAGAATCAAAGCGAGGGCGGTTAAGCGGTGCAACCTATGCGGAAAGAAATTTGATATGTGGGATGAGGAGGAAAACTTTTGTTTCCGCCACCGTGTTGGATATGGCTCTGCATACGACGGATATCTCTTGAATCTCAAACTATGCTGCAAATGCTTTGACAGCCTAATGGACGAGCTTGTACCGCGATGCAAGACCAATCCACTTCCCGATCCTTATGAGGAATTAGCGGCGGCATATGCAGGGGATTTGCAGGGTCGATAGTGAAGCAGGTTAAAGCGAGGGGTCTGTTTGCCCCTCACATATCACAGCGGACGGCAGAGCCGACCGCATTTCGGGCAATTTTTGAAAAAAGAAAACGGGGTCTATGGAAAGGACGGAATTATGGACGATAAAAAACAGAAATATGCATACTGGTTAAGACCGTCATTGGTTACGGAAATGGAGAATATGCTGGATAAATCAAACGCTACTTCAAAAAGTGATTTTGTAACGCAGGCGGTCGAATTTTATATCGGATATTTAAGGCAGAAAAAATGTATAGATTTCATATCGCCCCTGCTTGCGCAAAGCATCAAAAGTGAGATCGGCAGTGTGGAGCATAATATCTCAAAAATGCTTTTCAAGCTGTCGGTGGAGCAGTCCATTGTGAATAATCTGATTGCAAATCAGAGCGAAATTGACGAGGATACAATGGAAAGACTCAGAAGCTGCTGCGCCGAAGAGGTTGCACGGCTCGGCGGCGTTGTAACATTCGAAGATGCCTACGAATGGCAGCACGGTGAATAACGATGCCGAAAATCATATTTACAAGCCGGTATATCAAAAATCCCGCAAAGGCGAATGCGGGAAAACTCATCAGATATATGGGAACACGCGAAGGCGTAGAAAAACTGCCGAACGGAATCGACCGTAAACCGCCGACGAAAAAACAGCGAGACTTAATATGCGAATGTATAACCGCCGTTCCCGAATCGCTGATGTATCCCGAACTAAAAACGTATCAGGAACAGGAAACCCGATATACGGCGGCAGAATTTCTTGGCGCATTCATAGAACGCAACGTCGACCGTATCGACGGCGTAAAAAAATTGGTCAGTTACTACGGGGGGCGTCCGGGCGTAGAAAAGCTCGGCAGGCACGGATTGTTTTCGCAGACGGATGATAAAATCAATATTGATAATGTCGCAGATGAAGTGGCAAATCATGGAGGCATACTGTGGACGCATGTAATCAGCCTGCGGCGCGAGGATGCGGAAAGGCTTGGATACAATAACGCCGAAGCATGGAAAGAGCTTGTTCGCCGAAACGCTTTGCAGATTGCCGAGGCTCATAAAATCGCTCCTTCCAAGATGCAGTGGTATGCCGCTTTTCATAACACGACGCATCATCCGCATATTCACCTGATGGTGTATTCAAAGGATACCAAACAAGGCTATCTTACAAACAAAGGGATTGAAGATATGCGCAGGGTATTTGCGAAAGATATTTTCCGTAATGAAATGTATCATGCATTTACTTTGGAAACGCAGATGCGTGACGAGGTACGGGCAGAAGCTAAAAAGCGGATAGACGAACTGTTGAGAAATGCGGAAACGCCGACCCCGGCGTCGGATGAAATTCAGAATCTGTATGTCAGGCTGATCGGTCAGCTTGGCGATTACAAAGGCAAAAAGATATATGGATATCTTCCGAAAAATATGAAGCGGACGGTTGACGATATCGTTGCCGAGCTTGCAAAGGATGAGAGAATTGCAGAATTATATGCTGAGTGGAACAAAGCAAATCGGGAAAAGCTGTCCGTTTATTACGATAAGAAAAAGCCGGATATTCCGTTGGAAGAAAACAAAGAATTCAGAGATATCAAAAACGCCGTTATCCGTTCCGCCGTTCTGATTATGCATCACGATCATTCGGTACAAACCGTATCGGTTAATTCTTCTGTGGGAAATCTTATCGCCCGGCTTGCCAAGGCGATAGCGTTAAGCTGCCATAAGCGCAGAGCGAAACTGAACTCGCAAATAGATTCCAAACTGAAATCCGAAATCGAGCGAAAAAAGCAGGCACACGGACTGAAAACCGACCGAAGCGTTCCCGAATACACCGATGAAGAACAGGACTTTGAAATGCATATGTGAACTCTTTGATAAACTTTTTATTCTCGCTGGATATTTGAAAACCTTTGTGGTATGTTGTGTTGAAAAGAGAGGTGATTCTTTATGGCAAAACGAAGGCCGTCGGGAGACGGTATGGTGCGCAAGCGCGAAGACGGGCGATGGGAAGGCAGAATTGTTGTCGGACACAAAAAGAACGGCGACCCCATACATCGGTATGTTCTTGCAAGAACGCAAAAGGAACTGATGAAAAAGCTGCACGATCATATTGAGATGTACCGCGATGCCGACCTCACCGAGGATTCGAATATGACGCTCGGCGAATGGCTCGACCGATGGATCAATGAATATATGATCTTCACGATTCGCGAGAGCACGCTGGATTCTTACAAAGCGATGATTAAAAATCAAATCAACCCGTATCTCGGCGACAGACCTTTGTCGGCGCTGACCACGCAGGAACTTCAAAAATTCTATAACACCGTCAAAAAGAAAGGTCGGGTGAAACCTGACAGGCTACACGGTACAGAACTTGCCGACAGTATGGTGCGCGGTATTCATATGATGCTGCACGAAGCACTCGATATGGCGGTGCGCCTACGGCTGATTGTTAAAAACCCAACGGTCGGCACAACGATTCCCAAAAACAATTATCCGCCCAAGCAGATACTCAATGACGAACAGCTTGAGCGATTCATGCAGCGCATCCGACAGGATGAGCGGTGGTACGATTTCTTCTACACCGAGCTGACCACAGGACTGCGGCGGGGTGAAATCTGCGGACTGAAGTGGGAGGACTTCGATGCGGAAAACGGAAAGCTGAAAGTGAGGCGCTCGGTTGCTAAAAGGAAAGGCGGCGGATTGAATATCGGCGAAACCAAAACCGAGACGGGAACGCGCACGATTGTCCTGCCGCCGAGCACTGCGGAACTTCTGCGGAAGCGAAAAGAAACGGCAGTCAGCGAATGGATATTCCCGAATATCTATGAGCCCGAAAAACCGATGCACCCCGACTATGCTTACCACCGATTAAAAACACTGTTAAAACAGGCGGAGCTTCCGCTGATTCGGTTCCACGATCTGCGCTACACCTTCGCCACTCACGCGCTGGCGGGCGGCGTGGATGCGAAAACCCTGTCGGGAATCCTCGGGCATACCAACGCCAGCTTTACGCTGGACACCTACACCCATGTGACCACCGATATGCAGAGAAACGCTTCCGCTATCGTTGGGAGCTTTATGGATGATTATGCTTGAAGGAGATGATACCAATCGCTAAAAAAAAGAAAAAAAATGGTGAGGGCACATTACGCCTGCGTAAAGACGGTCGGTGGGAAGGAAGAATTGTTGTCGGGTACAATGAGAAAAGCCTGCCTATTACAAAATGCGTAACGGCGAAAACAAAAACAGAATGTTCCACTAAACTCGAAGCGCTGAAAGAACAGTACGGACGCTCTTCCGATAAAATTAAACCGGATATGCCGTTCGGGGATTGGATCGACTTCTGGTATCAGGCCTACTGCCGACACACACTCCGCATTACCACAAGAACCGACTATGAAAACCGCATTTACAATCATATCATTCCCGAAATCGGGAAAATTCCGCTGAACAGGCTGTCACAGTCGGATTTACAGCAATTCTACGCAAAGGAAGACAGACGGAAGAAAACTGCACGCAAAAAACCTACGGAAAGGGACTTTCGGACAGAACGATAAGGGGGATACATGCCAACTGCCGCACAGCTTTACAGCGGGCGGTACAGGACGGTTTGATACGAACCAATCCCGCTGTCGGCTGTAAGCTCCCGCCGAAAAAAGCGCGGGAGATGCAGGTGCTGACGCAAAACGAGATTCTGCGGTTTTTGCATCAGGCAAAGGAAGAAGGCTATTATGAGCTCTTCTTGCTGGAGCTCGGCACGGGGATGCGGCGCGGTGAGATATTGGCGCTCAAATGGAGTGACCTGAACTTCAAAACAGGAGAGCTGCATATCGAACGGCAGGTATATATCATCAAGGCAGAGGTGATTATATCGGAGCCGAAAACAAAAGCCTCGATACGCACCGTTATTCTGCCGCCGTCACTCCTCAAAACTCTCGCAGTGTATAAAGAAACGGTGGATTCGGAATGGATGTTCCCGTCACCGACAGATAACGGCAGACCGAGAAATCCGTCATCGGTTAGAAAACGGTTACAAATGATCTTGGAACGGGCAGGCTGTAAAAAGGTGCGCTTTCACGATTTGCGTCACACATTTGCTACCATGGCGCTGGAGCACGGTATGGATGTGAAAACGCTCTCGGCAACCATAGGCCATGTGTCCTCGGCAACTACGCTGGATATTTACAGCCATATCACCGATACCATGCAAAGGCAGGCGGCAGTGCATATTGACCGCAAAATCGGCGGCACAGACGCCCGTATGCCGACGATGAAGCGGGAAGAAAGGAAAGATACCTCCCCGGTCGAATTCACGCCGTACAAGCCCAAAATACGAAAGCCCGGGACGGGTTGTGTCACCATGATTAACGACCACCTCTACGAGGGACGGTACACTCCGACCAACGCCTACGGCAAGCGGGAAAGCCATAATATCTACGCGAAAACAAGAGAAGAATGCGAAGAAAAGCTCGCGGAAATGATTGCAGCGGTTAAGGCACAAATTAAAGCTGAAAAGGAACGGATCAAGGCAGAGCAGTCAGCATAAGAAAACACCGCTACGGAAACAAAATCCGTGGCGGTGTAAATTCTGAAAAAATGAAATGTCTGTTGCCCGGCATCTCTTTAGAGGCCATTGGAATATACTGTTAATTGTCTATGCGTTTTTGTAAATTTGCCGATAACTTTGTAAAAACAAGATTATATGGATACCATCTGATATCTGGTCTACATGACATTGTCATTCTACAAATGGGTTGTGCGTCAACGAGCTCTTTATTTGCACTTGTATTAATTTTTATCAACTCGTTAACCATAAGATTTTCATTAAAGATCATATTATGGTTAGCAATAATATCATTGCAAATAGCAGAACGCATTTGCGATTCGTTCTCATAGCAGAAAATTCCACAAAGAATCTGTAATTTATTAATAGCCGTTTTTTTTATTAGATAATCACGATAGGTGCTTAAAAGAACACAGAGATTTAACCATTCCTCACTGTCCTCTTTAGAAGGAACATTATAATTCACTATCGTAAAAACAACTGTTGTTGAGCCGAATGATGAATAATTTATATTTCGGTCTTCGTAAATGTTACTGGTGTCAAACATTTTTTTAATAAATTCGCGGAATTTATTAATTGTAGAAGTTTCTCCATAAGATACTTCAAGTTTAATTTTTGCAAAAGCAACGAAGACCTCACGCTCATCTGGTTTGCATTTTTCTAGCATTTTAATCCCTGCGCAACATCATAAAAATTCACAGAATCGTCAAGGTGTTGATTTTCAGTTTTACGGGATTTCTCTATGATTTCATAATGATTTTCTCTGCGCTGAATTTCAAACTGCTTTCCATTTGCTTTGAAAGCAGGAAAGCGATCTGCTTTTTCGTCATTGGTTTTGATACTGCAACAGATTAGATTGTGATCTGCGGTTTTACCGCCCCTTGATTCCGGAAGAATGTGGTCAACATTCCATCCAAAATTACTGTTTCTGTCGTTGTAGGAAGCTTTGGCAATTTCTCGTCCGGCAAAGTCAAAAGCCTTTTGTCTTTTGCCAAATTGCTTTACCCACAATCGATTTGCGGTTTCTTTGTTAAGCTCCATAGTTTTGTTCATTAAATATACCTCTTTCTAAAGTAGTTAAGAAGTATAATCCGTATTTGACCTCCTTTTTTATTAAGCAAATACTCTGAACGACACATAGGGCAACCTATTGCTGAAACCTCAAAGGGCAATCCTTATAACAGCTTAACTAAGGATTTGTCGATCATCTTTTTACTAATGCAAAAAGTATTTAGATTTGCTTACTTATATTATAACCAAGAAAGTATATGCTGTCAATGCCACAACAGATTGAATGCTCAAAATTTGGGATGCAGTAGACAAAGAAAAGGCTTAAAGGCATTAAAAATCCTCTGAAACCGAGCCGTTTCAGAGGATTTTTGGTCGGAGTGGCGAGGCTCAAACTCGCGGCCTCCGCATCCCAAATGCGGCGCGCTATCAACTGCGCTACACCCCGATAGTTATTAAATTGTGGTCGTGTAAGTGGTCAAATCTGTGGTCAAACACATTTTTGACCGCTATTTTTTGTTTTCCAAACCGCCCGAAATTCGCACGGTTAAAGGGCTTTCGGCGGTTGGCACAGATAAACGTCAGAAATGCCGTCTATGCTCCCAAACCACCCGCGCTCCCAGCTGCGCCACACCCGGATTTATTTAATTTTTTGTGATTTCAGTATCTGTGGGATACTATGTGGTCGTTGCCCTATTGTAACACATTTCAGCGGAAAAATAAAGAGTCAAAACCGCCGTGTTTAAGGCTTTGTTGAGGATTTTCGGAAAAGCCATAAATGTGCCCGTATACGCTCCCAAACCAAGCACTCTACCAAACTGAGCTACGCCTCGAAACACAGCGTGATTTATTATAAACTAATTTTAACGTTCTGTCAATAAAAATAGCCACTTAAAAAACGGAAAAATTAAAGCGATTAACTGCTAAAAGATTTAAAAATAATCTCTATTGATGTTAAAATTTTTATTTACCTGCAATTTTATTTAAATAACGAAAGCAGCGTATAAAATCCTTAAAATCCTCTCAAACTAATATCAGTTACAGCATACGAAAACTATTTCGGAGGATCATAAATATGAAAAATACAAAACTGAAACGTTCCAGGCTCTCATCTTTTTTGACGGGCAAGGGATTTTATATTGCAATATGCTTAAGCATTGCCGTTGTCAGCGTAGCAGCTTATGTTGTTATCAATTCTACAAGAAACAGCATAAATGATCAAAACAGCAACAATATGTCAATTGATATTGGTTCAAATGAATGGAGCTTTTCTACTACACCGGTTGATGAATCGAAGAGTGATGTTCCCAAAGAATCTTCTTCTGAGTCACAGTCAAGTGAACCGTCCAATCAATCAACAGCGACAAGCGCAAGCGAAAGCACATCGCAAAATACACAGAGTTTCAGCAATACTTTTGTTATGCCCCTAAAAGGTGATATTATAAATTCGTTTAGCGGGGGAAAACCGGTAAAATCCAAGACAATGAATGATTGGAGAACTCATGACGGCATTGACATCAAGGCTGCAATTGCGACACCCGTAAAATCTTCGTCCGATGGGATTGTAAAATCAATCGATCAGGATTCCATGTGGGGCGTTGTTATCACAATCGATCACGGTAACGGTTATGAAACAATGTATATGGGACTTAATGTAAATGTCAGTGTGAAAAAAGATCAAAAGGTCGAAATCGGTACGCTTTTGGGATCCGTTGGACAAACTGCCCAGATTGAAAGTTCGGAAGAACCGCATCTTCACTTTGCCATGAAAAAAGATGGAAAATGGATTGATCCAATGAGCGTGGTACAAAAGCCCTAATCGTTTTTGCAGTTAAGGCAATTATAAAATGGGGAAACCCGCAACAAAAATCGAAAATTTGTGTTTATAAAAGGACGTCTTAAAAAGACGTCCTTTTATTCATATTCTTGCTCGGAAAAACTGGAAAATCAGCTTTGTGAGATATTGGAACTTATACTACTTCCGTTTTTAAAATAATCTTCCAGTGCTTGGATAACAGCGTCATTTTGTTTGGTCATAACAAGAAAATAGTAATCACCGTACTGTTTAATTTCGGCATTCTTTGCAATTAAATATTGATCGGGAAGATATCCGTCAAATGCGATTATAACATTTTGTTTGGCAACTGATAATGCACTTTCTAAATCATTGCCTTTGTCCTCTGTTGTGCGGAAACCGGCGAATACGGTGGCATAACTTGTTTTTGGAGAAGCATAGACGCAAGCTTCGGTATAAAGAGAAGAAGAAATTCCAAATTTGTTGGCAGTCTCTTCTTCGCTAAAATTTCTTAGCCAGCTTTCTTCATACGGGTCCAAAACTGATTTATAGACATAAGTAACCGCATCTGATAAAGAAACGCCCGGTGTTTGATTTGAGCAGCCTGAAAGAGGGAAAATACTAAATAAAGTGATTATTAGAAACAGAAATGGTTTTTTCATAAATAATCTCCTGAATGAATCTCTTACATAGTTTAGTTTATCATACGAATCTATCGGATTCAACGATAAATTTCTTAAAGCTAAAACAGCAAGATTATAAAATAGAAAAACAAGTCAATTAATATATTGTGTAAATATTTTCGGAAACTCTTTCTTGTCATTTTATCCGATATTCCTATCAAATTAAGCAAATTTTAGGTGGCTTATACAATTCACTACGATAAAGTACGCAAAAGCATTGACTATTTTTTTTATTAAAAATATAATAGAAGTAATATTTTTTTAACCGAGCGTGTTAAAAAATTTTTGGAGGGTATTGATCAATGAGTAGAGTTTTCAATTTTAGTCCGGGACCTTCCATGCTGCCGGAGGCTGTGTTAGCAAAAGCAGCGGAAGAAATGCTTGATTATGAGGGAAGCGGCCAGTCAGTTATGGAAATGTCTCATCGTTCTAAAGAATACGATGCGATTATAAAAAGCTGCGAAGCACTTCTCCGTGAAGTGATGGCAATTCCCGATGATTATAAGGTGCTTTTCCTGCAGGGTGGTGCATCTTCTCAATTTGCAATGGTTCCGATGAACTTAATGACAGGATCCGGTAAAGCTGATTTTGTAGTTACCGGCCAGTGGGCAAAAAAGGCCCATCAGGAAGCAGCACGTTATGGTGAGGCAAATGTGGTTGCTTCGAGTGCGGATAAAACTTTCTCTTATATTCCAAAACTTGATCCGTCAACATTTACGAAAGATGCTGACTATTTTCATATCTGTTGGAATAACACCATTTACGGAACCCGTTTTAATGAAATTCCGCAGACTGGCAACGTTCCGCTTGTTGCTGATATGAGTTCCTGCATTCTGTCTGAACCGGTTGATGTATCAAAATTTGGCGTTATCTACGCAGGCGCTCAGAAAAATATGGGTCCGGCTGGTTTGACGGTCGTTATCATTAAAGAGAGCTTGATCGGAAAGGCAATGGACATTACACCGACCATGTTCAATTATAAAATTCATGCGGATAATGATTCTTTGTATAACACTCCTCCGACTTATGCAATTTATATCTGCAAACTGGTTCTTGAATGGATCAAAAACGAAATCGGCGGCTTGGATAAAATGAAGGAAAGAAACGAACAGAAGGCGAAACTTCTTTACGATTTCCTCGATTCCAGCAAGATGTTCAAAGGGACTGTGGAAAAAGAGTGCCGTTCTATCATGAATATCCCGTTTGTTACCGGAAGTGATGAGCTTGATAAAAAGTTTGTTGCCGAAGCTGCAGCACGTGGCTTGATTAACCTAAAAGGTCATCGTACTGTCGGCGGTATGCGTGCTTCTATTTATAATGCGATGCCGGTTGAAGGCGTTGAAGCTTTGATCAATTTCATGAAAGAGTTCGAATCCAATAACTGAATTGAATGAAACGAGGGAATATTTGTGTATCAAATTCATACTTTGAATAAGATTTCAAAAGCTGGTTTAAAACATTTTGACACTTCAAAATATACAGTAGGTGAGGATGTACAAAATCCGGATGCAATTCTTGTGCGTTCCGCTGCAATGCATGATATGGAATTTGGTAAAGAGCTTCTTGCCATAGCCCGTGCAGGCGCCGGGGTTAATAATATTCCGATCGATCGTTGCGCACAGGAAGGTGTTGTTGTTTTTAATACTCCGGGCGCAAATGCAAATGCAGTAAAAGAGCTTGTAATTCTGGGACTTTTACTTTCTTCCCGTAATGTTCCTGACGCTCTAACTTTTGCGCAGTCTTTAAGTGGCGAGGGTGAGGCTATTCCGAAACTGGTTGAAAAGGGAAAAGGTCAGTTTGTCGGACCGGAAATTAAAGGGAAAACGCTTGGGGTTATCGGTCTTGGTGCCATCGGCGTTATGGTGTGTAATGCAGCAAAAAGTTTGGGAATGACTGTTCTGGGCTATGACCCGTATCTTTCGGTTGATGCAGCATGGGCGCTTTCTCGCAGCATTATTCATACCAAAAATGTAGAAGATATTTATAAAAACTGCGATTATGTTACGATTCATGTGCCATATAATTCCGAAACAAAGCATATGATCAGCGCCGATGTCATCGCCAGCATGAAAGACGGCGTTCGTGTTCTCAACTTTGCTCGCGGTGAATTGGTAGATGATGACGCAATGCTTGCAGCTTTGGAAAGCGGCAAAGTCAGTCGATATGTCACTGACTTCCCGAATCAGAAAACTGTCGGTGCAAAAGGTGTCGTTGCGATTCCGCATTTGGGTGCATCCACACCGGAATCGGAAGATAATTGTGCAAGTATGGCTGCTACTCAGGTAATTGATTATCTCGAAAACGGAAATATTGTCAATTCTGTAAATATGCCCGCTGTTTCCGCTCCTCGTAATGGTGGTGCACGTGTTTGCATTATCCATAAAAATGTTCCTAAGATGCTCCAGGGAATTTCCGGTTCTTTTGGTGAAATGGGAACCAATATTGTCAATATGACAAACAGATCTCGTGGTGATTATGCCTATACAATCATCGACCTTGAGGAAAAAGATGTTCCCAGAGAAGTTGTTAGTCGTTTGGAAGCCGTTGAAGGTGTTGTTCGCGTTCGTGTGATTGGTGCATAATAAATTTTAAAAAAGGCCGTATTGGTTTTAATACGGCTGTTTTTTTATCAAAATTTTAAGATCAAGCTTTGATGATATTTATTTTCCTATTTAGAGTGTCCTTATATTTTTAATGGGACAAGAGAAACAGGTGTTGAAATTCGCGTCAATTCAATGTTATACTATATCACATAGATTGATTTTATGGGATTTGCCTACCTGTAGGTTTAGGGGAGTAAAGAATATGGAGTTTGGATATAAATTCAAATCTGCTCTTTTTGGGTTTTCGAAAAAAGATGTTATGAAATGTATTAAAGAGCTTAATGAAACCCATCAGGATGAATTGACAGAATTAAAGTCAAAAGAAAATACACTCGAGACAGAAAAGTGTGAAACTGCTGCTAAACTTGTACAGGCACATGGCGCTGTAGTCGAATTAAAACGTCAGCTTGAAGAATCGGAAAAAAAAGGTGCAGCACTCGAAACGGTTGTTAAACGTCTTGTAGAAAACCGCAATGAAAATGAGAATGAAATTTCACAGCTGAAACAGCGTGTGACTGCTCAGAATAATCAAAATGCTGAATTGCTTTTGAAAAACAATGAACTTTATCGGAAACTGAATGAAGCAAACAGTAAAGTTGAAAAATATGATGCCTTGACAAAAGATATCAGCGATATTATGTTGGAAGCGCAGCAGATGTCGCTTCATCTCAAAGAGGAAGCGGGAGAAGAGGCATCTCGTATTGTCGAGGATGCAAAACAGTCGGCAGTCCGTGTTCGCGCGGACTTAGAACAGTTTCAGAAACGAGTAGGACAAATCAGCCGTTCGTTAGAGCAGCTAACCGGTTGTCTGCATGATGAAGTCGCGCGGATCGAGCGTTCTTTTGACGAGATTAACGGTTCTCTCGATTCCCTCGGCGTTGCGGAAAACGTGCCGGTAAAACCGGATGAGAAAGCAAAACAGGATAAACCAGTTGCACCGCTGCCTAAAAAATCGATAGGCCATTCGGTACAACGTGGTAATTCTACGGATTTTTTGGGCAAGTTTAAGGGGTGGTTAAGATAGCAACATATCATCTTAACGTTAATGATCTGAAATTGTACACCGAAAAATTTCGCGTTAATGATAAAGTCTATTTGAGCGGTACTGTTTATACGGCACGGGATGCGGCGCATAAACGCTTTTTTGAGTTGTTGGATGCCGGTAAGCCTTTGCCGTTTGAATTAAACGGTGCAGTAATATATTATGCAGGTCCCACTCCTACGCCAGACGGGCTCGCTATCGGCTCTTGCGGTCCTACAACCTCCGGCCGAATGGATGGCTTTGCGCCCAGATTGCTTGATCTTGGGTTAACGGCAATGGTAGGAAAGGGAGAGCGCAAGCAACCGGTAAAAGATGCTATCTGCCGAAATAAAGCGGTTTATTTTTGTGCCATCGGCGGAGCCGGAGCTCTTGCCTGTCAATGCATTAGTTCTTGCGAAGTGATTGCATTTGCAGATTTGGGTTGTGAATCTGTTAAACGGCTTACTTTTAAAGAATTCCCGCTTATTGTTGCAAATGATTGCTCCGGCGGAGATATTTTTACACGCATATAATATAAATTCTATCAAAATTTTCCGCGCTGAAAAGCAGCGCGGTTTTCTTATATGATGATTATTTTAAAAATTTGAAACACTAAAATTTGCATGAAAGCTTGCCAAAAATTTCATAAAGGATTAAAATAGATTTGTCTGTTATTTCTTAAAAAGTATTTATATGAATTATGAAAGGAGCTTAAAAATGTTTACTTTTAAGAAAAAAGAAAATAATACTGTATTTTATTACGATGGGAAACTGCTTGGATATGCGCCTTCATGTAAAGATGCCGAAGATCATTTTATCGAGTTGGAAGACGGCGTTTATCGCTGGGAGCGCAAAGCTTGTCAGCCAACCGACAAAATGGAAATGTCTTTTGTCGCCGAATATCCAATGGAATATCAGATGATGCCGGGATTAATGTACAATCAAAATGAAAATAAGGATATTATTGCACACGGACAGTTTGAAAAGATTGAGCGCCATAAAGCAGTGGACGAACCGCAATATCCGGTCGGCTGCGTCGATCCGGTCACCGGTAAGGTTCGAAAGATCGCCTGGTGGCGGACTGCTGCACCGGGAGCGGTCTACACCGAGGGAAACGGTTTGTCGGTTGGAATGTTCTTGCCTAAGGATCAAAAGGATGCTTCGGTATCCATCCTGCCCGAAAATGAAAAAACAACCCATACTTATTATTGGCCGCTTGAAGAGGGACCGCGGGTTTCTGTAAAACGCAGCGGGCGTCCGGATGTTCGTCCGCCGGCCTTTAAGGATGAGGATGTTAGCGAGAAATTTTCACGTCCTGCAATGGGTGGTTCTTACAGTGAATCTATAGAACCGAGAAAATTGTTTGCGGTTATTCTCGTTTTAAATCCGGCTGAAAAACCGCGTCAGGCTTGGCATAAACTAATGTCTGTATCGTGGAAATTAAACTACAAATATCTTACACCATGGTTTTCTAATAAAGAGCTTTGGGATCTTGGGATAGAATATATTAAATCGATGTTCCGTGACGGAGAAAACGGCTTTAAGGGTTTTTCAATGGGCAAAGTTTTCCTCGACGGGAAATGGGAAAATCGTCCTTATTATGCTTTTGAAATGGGATGGACCGGACAGGGAATCGGACAGGCAACTGATATGTTAGCGCATGCAATTTTGACCGGTGATAAAGAGGCGGAAGAGATGGGGTTTGCCGCTCTTGATTCATGGCTGAAATGCAGACTGCCGAACGGAATGATCCCCACTCACATTATGGGGCAGCAATTTCCGCATAACGGACGTCGTGTAGTGGATGCCTGCAATTTGTCCTTCGGCGCAATTAACTATTTCCGCGCTTGGGAGTATGCACAGGCGCTTGGAAAATCCCGTCCTGAATACTTTGAGATGGCCTGTTGGCTTTGCGATTTTACCGTGAAACAAATGGATAAAGACGGAAAGCTTGCAAAGAGCTGGTACGAAGATGATCTTACGATTGCTATTGATAATGGACTTCCGGGTGCATTTTTAGTTCTTGCTTTATGTGAAGGAGTAAAATACACACATCGCACAGATTATTTGGAAGCAGCAGTTCGCGGATATCACTATTTCTATAGCCAGTTTATCCGCGACGGGTATGCTATGGGCGGTGCCCAGGATCATTTTTCGGTTGATAAAGAATCCGGTATTCCAATGCTTCAGGGTGCAATGCGTTTATATGAGCTCACAGGTGATGAGGGATATATCGAGTGTGCGAAGAATGCAGCTTATTATCTTTCCACCTGGCAGTGGCAGCATACTCATCCGCTTGAAAAAGACAGCTTGTTGGGAGAATTCGGATACGATACTTATGGTGGTACAGTGGTATCAATTGGGAGCGGGATGGATCCGTATATTTTACCGTGGATTCACGAGCTTTACGATCTTACAGAGTTAACCGGTGAGGCAGAATGGGCAGAACGTGCACAGGCCGGATGGGCGCAGGCCACCATCGGCGTTTCGGACGGAACGTTGCATACCGGTCGCTCAACCTTGCCGCGCGGAAGCCAAAACGAGGCATTTACATTCGGCAGAGCTTACGAGGATACGCCGTTTGAATGGATGCCCACATGGATGCAGGTTTATCGTATTGATAACCTTTGCCGGACAATGTTGCCAGGTGGGGATCGGCCGGGCAGAGTGCTGTAATAGCCTTTGATAACTTGCGTTTATAATATTTAGGCTTGGAGTGGAACAGCTTGCATACTGATATTTTAAAATTGATTGCGAAAAAGCATTCGGAGTTTTCAAAGGGGCAAAAACTGATTGCAAAATATATTACCGAGCATTACGAAAAGGCGGCCTTTATGACTGCTTCAAAGCTTGGCGCTACGGTTGGAGTCAGTGAATCTACCGTCGTACGTTTTGCAACAGAAATAGGCTTTGACGGCTATCCTGCGCTTCAAAGGGAGCTCAAGGAGATGATCCGAAATCGTCTGACTTCCGTGCAGCGAATTGAAGTTACAAACGAACAAATCGGTAACGAGGATGTACTGGATAAGGTACTGAATATGGATATCGATAAGATTCGCCGTACTTTGGAGGAAACCTCAAGAGAAGATTTTAACAGTGCAGTTGATTCCATTGTGGCCGCTGAGAATATTTATGTAATCGGTGCAAAAAGTGCTGCAACGCTGGCGCGTTTTATCACTTATTATTTCAATTTAATGTTTGTTAATGTTAAACTCGTTCACACAACCAGTTCAAGTGAGATGTTTGAGCAAATCATGCGAATCGGCAAAAATGATATTCTTATCGGAATCAGTTTTCCCCGATATTTAACGCAAACAGTAAAAGCGTTTCAGTTTGCAAAGGGAAACGGCGCTACCGTTATTGCAATTACCGATAGTCCCGCTTCTCCTTTGGCGCAGGATGCCGATCATCTTTTACTTGCCAGAAGTGACATGGCTTCTTTTGTTGACAGCTTGGTAGCACCGCTTAGCTTGATAAATGCTTTAATTGTAGCAGTCGGTTTAAAAAAACAAGAGGATATCTATAATACGTTTGCACGGCTGGAAACCATTTGGGACAAATACGAGGTCTACGAAAAGAGTGATCGGGAGCAAGAGGCTGATGAAGGCTGATGTATTGGTAATCGGCGGCGGCCCTGCGGGAATGATAGCCGCGGGGACAGCCGCTGCGTATGCAGAAAAAGTCGTTTTGCTTGAAAAAAACGGACGTCTTGGCCGAAAGTTGATGATCACCGGGAAAGGCCGATGCAATTTGACAAACGAATGCAGTCTGGACGACTTTTTTGCTCACATTCCGCGAAATCCGAGATTTTTGCAGAGCGCACTTCATCGCTTTACCCCACAGGATGCAATAACTTTTTTTGAAGGACTCGGTCTGCCGCTTAAAACCGAACGGGGAAATCGTGTTTTTCCGAAAAGCGATAAAGCGGTTGACGTAGTTGACACGCTTGTGAATTATGTAAAACATTCCGGCGTGCAGTTAAAACTCGATTCGGAAGTTTCCGAGCTTTTGATTGAAAACGGGTTTTTATCCGGTGTGCTTTTGGAAAACGGCGAAAAGATCTTTGCAAATCGGGTTATAGTGGCGACCGGGGGAAAATCTTATCCGCTTACCGGATCCACGGGAGACGGATATCGGTTTGCCTGTCAGGCGGGGCACACGATTATACCGCCGCGCCCCTCTCTGGTGCCGGTTGAAACGGTAGAGGATTGGTGCGGAAAAGTGCAGGGGCTGTCGCTAAAAAATGTAATGCTTTCCGCAGTGGATCTTAAACGGAATAAAGTGATATTTTCAGAGCAGGGTGAGCTACTTTTTACTCACTTTGGAATATCGGGCCCATTGGTTCTCAGTTTAAGCGCTCATTTGATTGATGAGCCGTTTCAGGAAAACTACCGGCTTCGGATCGATTTGAAACCGGCATTGGATGAGCAGATGCTCGACGCCAGACTTTTACGCGATTTTTCCGAAAATACAAACAAAGATTTCGGGAACTCGCTTGATCGTTTGCTGCCGAAAAGGCTTATCCCTATCATCATTCGTTTGTCGGAAATTGAGCCGAGCGTTAAAGTAAATCAGGTGACAAAGGAACAACGCCGCCGCCTTTGTGATCTTTTAAAAGCACTTCCGCTGACTCCATGGCGGTTTCGCCCGATTGAAGAAGCTGTAGTCACTTCGGGTGGAGTTTGTGTTTCCGAGCTTAATCCCAAAACGATGGAGTCCAAGTTAATACCCGGACTTTATTTCGTTGGAGAAGTGATTGATGTAGACGGTTATACAGGCGGGTTTAACCTGCAAATTGCCTATTCTACCGGTTATGCGGCCGGATGTGATTGCCTAGGAGGAAATGTATGATATCGATTGCAATTGATGGACCTGCCGGAGCAGGTAAGAGCACTATTGCAAAACTAGCTGCCAAAGAACTATCTTTTATTTATGTCGATACCGGGGCACTTTATCGTTCTATCGGATGGTATACGCTTTCTTGCAAAAAGGATCCGGCCGATCCCGATCAGGTGATTCCGCTATTGGAACAAATATCTGTTGAACTGCGATTTGTGGAAGGGGAGCAGCGAGTTTTTTTAAACGGACGTGATATTTCTGAGGAAATTCGTTTGCCGGAGGTTTCCATGGCCGCTTCTCATGTATCGGCTATCCCTCAAGTGCGCGCTTTCCTTTTTTCATTACAACGCGAGCTCGCCGAGAAAAATAATGTGTTGATGGATGGACGCGATATCGGAACGGTTGTGTTACCACATGCACAGATTAAAATATTTTTGACAGCTTCGGCTGAAAGCCGTGCCGATCGCCGGGTAAAACAATTAGCCGAGGCCGGAAATCATGTAGACTATGAAACCATTCTGACCGAAATTAAACAACGGGATTATAACGACTCTCATCGTGCAATTGCGCCGCTTAAACAGGCCGACGATGCTAAACTGCTTGATACGACGGAGTTCACGCTGGATGAATCGGTAAAATTAGTTCTGGATTATATTAAAGGCCGAATGACAGAGTTAAAGGGGATCCGTTCAGAATGAGCTTTTATAAGTTCGCTTTTGTAGTTTGTAACGCTTTTGTCCGGATCGCATTTAAATTTCGCGCTGAAGGTGTTGAAAATTTACCGAATGACGGCGGATATATTATTTGCTCCAATCATCGCAGCTATCTTGATCCCGTATTACTCGGCGTGAAAATAAAGCGTCGTCTCACATTTATGGCTAAAGAGGAACTGTTTCGTGTTAAAATATTGGGGCCGCTTATTAAAAAGCTTGGTGCATTTCCCATTGCCCGGGGAAAAGGAGATACCGAAGCAGTGGAGTTTGCAATCGATACAGTGAAATCAGGGAAGGCACTTATGCTTTTTCCGGAGGGTACCCGTTCTAAGGATGGGAAACTATTAAAGCTTAAGTCGGGCGTTGTTGTTATTGCGTCACGCTCACAAGGGCTTATTGTTCCGTCTGCAATTGTATTTAAGGGGAAATTGCGTTTTCGGCGGAAAGTCGTTGTTCGATATGGAAAACCAATTTCCTGTGAAGAACTTGGACTCGATAAGCTGGATCGGCAAAATTTGAAAAAGGCAAGAGAAATTTTGACTGAAAAAATATCTGAATTGCTGGAGGCCGAAATTTGAAAATAACAGTGGCAAAAACCGCCGGTTTCTGTTTCGGCGTCGATCGTGCAACACAGCTTGTCTATCGCCTTGCAAATGAGGGTAAAAAAGTTTGCACGCTGGGGCCGATTATTCACAATCCGCAAGTGGTAAACGATCTGTCTCAAAAAGGGGTGCGGATCGTTTCTTCGCCGGATGAGGTGTGTCCGGGAGAAACGCTTGTAATCCGTTCACATGGCGTTTCGCATGATGTTTATCGACAGCTTTATGAAAAAGAAGTCCCCTTCGAGGATGCGACTTGTCCTTTTGTTTCAAAGATTCACCATATTGTTTCCGAGTATTCTTCTAAGGGATATGTTGTTTTAATTGCCGGGAATCCGTCTCACCCTGAAGTTGAGGGAATTGCCGGGCATTGTAAAGGGGCGGTTTACGTTTTTGAGGATGAAATCGCTCTTTTGAAATTAATGGAAAACCATCCGGAATTTAAAAAAACTCCAATAATTATGGTCTCTCAAACAACCTTTCAGCAAAATTTATGGGAAACTTGCAGGAAAACTGCAAAAACCACTATACAAATCTTTTGATTTTTGATACAATATGTAATGCAACCAGTATGCGCCAGCGAGAAGCAGTGGATTTAGCGGCACATTCCGACTATATGGTTGTAATCGGCGGCAGGAACAGCTCAAATACTTTAAAGTTAAAAGAGATCTGCAGCCGGTATTGTAATACGGTTTTGATAGAAACCGATGTGGAGTTGGATCGGGATGCCATCCGGCAGGCTGATTCAGTCGGGGTAACAGCCGGCGCCTCTACACCGGCTTATATAATTAAGGAGGTACGAAACACAATGAGTGAGATTATGAAATCACAAGACGAGGAAATTAGCTTTGAGGAGCTCTTAGAGCAGTCTCTGGGCGAGAAATTATATGCGGGGAAAAGAGTAAAAGGTGTTGTCACTGCAATTTCACCAAATGAAATTCAGATAGATGTCGGTGCGAAACAGTCCGGTTACATACCGATTGACGAATTGACCGATGATCCGACCGCTAAGGTTGAGGATCTTGTAAAAAAGGGTGACGAACTCGATCTGATTGTTATGAAAGTTAATGATCAGGAAGGTACTGCAATGCTTTCTAAGCGTCGCTGCGATTCTGAAGCCGGCTTTGAAGAAATTATGAAGGCTTATGACGAAGGTGCTGTTTTAGAGGGCGTTATTGTTGATGTCGTTCGTGGTGGCGTTTTGGTTCTTTCTAATAATGTCAAGCTTTTTGTTCCTGCGTCTCAGGTAAGCGATAGCCGTGTTGAAGATCTTCATACGTTGCTCAAAACAAAAGTTCGCTTTAAAGTTCTTGAGGTTAATGAGGGACGTCGTCGTGCAATCGGTTCTGTCAGAGCGGTTCTCCGTGCTGAGAAAGAGGCAGATCGTGAAGAGTTTTGGAAAAACATTGAAGTCGGTAAACATTATACAGGCACCGTCAAATCTCTTACCAGCTATGGTGCATTTGTTGATCTCGGCGGGGTAGACGGAATGATTCATATTACCGAGCTTTCCTGGGGTCGGATTAAACATCCTTCTGAGGTTGTTAACGTAGGCGATACTGTTGAGGTTTATGTGAAAGATTTGGATACCGAGAATAAGAAAATTTCCCTTGGCTATAAGAAGAACGAGGACAATCCTTGGGAGCTTTTAAAACGTGATTACAGCGTTGGTATGGTTGTTCCGGTTAAAATTGTTTCTCTGACTCAGTATGGTGCATTTGCACAGGTTATCCCGGGAATTGACGGCTTGATCCATATTTCACAGATTTCTGCTGAGCGTGTTAATAAAGTTTCCGACGTTCTTGCTGTTGGACAGGAAGTCGAGGTTAAGATTACTGACATTAATTTTGATACAAAGCGTGTCAGCCTTTCCATGCGTGCTCTTGAAGAAGAAAAAGCAGCTGCCGATCAGAAAGAAGATACTGATGTAGCTGATATTGAGGGCGTTGAAATTACGTCTGATGAAGAATAATTTCTTTAAAATGATTAAAACGCCGGTGTGAATTCACACCGGCGTTTTTTAAAAGAAGGTGTTTTTTTGACGAGAAAAGCGCGCGCCGTTTTAGCGGTCGAAACATTAAAAAAGCGTTATCCGCAGGCACAGTGTTCATTGATTTATCAAAAGCCGCATGAGCTTTTAATTGCCACACGACTTTCGGCTCAATGTACCGATGCGAGGGTGAATATTGTCACCAAAGATCTGTTTTCAGCTTATAAGACCATTGATGATTTTGCGGATGCCGATATATCCGATATTGAAACGTATGTTCGTCCTTGCGGACTTTATAAAACCAAGGCAAAAGATATTGTAAAGATGTGCCAGCAATTGCGGGATAACTTTCACTATGAAATGCCTCAAACAATTGAAGAATTGACAAGTCTTTCCGGAATCGGGCGTAAAACGGCTAATCTAATTTTGGGAGATATTTTCGGAAAACCTGCCGTTGTTACGGATACACATTGTATCCGTATTTGCGGCAGACTGGGATTAACAAATGAAACCGATCCTTATAAAGTTGAGATGGATTTGAAAAAAATATTGGATCCAAAAGAGTCTAATGATTTTTGCCATCGGCTTGTACATTTCGGGCGGGAAGTTTGTAAAGCGCGCGCTCCGCAGTGTGAGAACTGTGAATGTAAGGATTTTTTGTAAAAATTACAGCAAGCTTAAAAAATAGTATTGCACGATCAAAGGGAAATGTATATGAGAAGTTATGTTCATCTTTTCGATACTTCCGGATCCGGTACGACAAGCATTGCCAAAAAAATTTCCCGAATAACGGGTTATGATCATTTCGATGCTGACGAATGTTTCTGGCTGCCTACTGATGAACCGTTTACAAAGGAGAGTCCAAACGGTGAAGCAATTGCAATGATGAAGCGTGATTTAAGTTCCGGTAAACATTGGATTTTGAGTGGATCTCTGTTAGGATGGGCCGAAGAATTAATTTCTTGTTTTAATTTGGCGGTGTTTGTAACGGTGCCGCGCGGAATACGGCTGGAGCGAATCAAAAACAGAGAATTTATGCGCTACAATGATGCAATTCTTCTGGGCGTGGTGTGATATGAGGTATATAGTCGCTTTATAGGCTGGTGTGCGGGTTATGAGGGGGTTAATCTGCGAAAGCCTTGGCAAGGCATGAAGCTATGTTAAAGCAATTGATTTGTCCGGTTGTTCGGATAGAAAATCTTGACTTTAATGATAGCGTCAATGCGGTTTTGAAGGCGATGGAAAGGCCATAACAATTACTTGTTTTAATACAGGCTTGATTTTATATTAAAAAAGCGTTTGGCTTTTAGCCAAACGCTTTTTTAAATTATCAGAACAATCGATCAAAGGGGAGATAACGATCAACCGACGGCTTTCCTGCCAGCTCATCCGCCATGTTAAGGGCGAGAATATTCCAGTTGATAAAATCGCCGTTAACAACTGGTTCGCCTGTTTCAGGATTATAATATTCGTGCAGCGTTCCGGTTTGTCGTAGATCGTTTCCCAAGAGTTTCATCACATTTTCGCAGAGCGTGGCCGCTTCCTTTTTATAACCGTAATTCATTAATCCGCGAAAAACTGCGTACTGAACAATGATCCAAATTCCGCCAAGCCAGTTGGAAGGGTTATTGGTAGGAGTGAGATCATACATTTTTTCATCATATGAAAGCGAACGAATACCGGAAGGACTCCAAAAGGTTTCCGGGTCGGTAATATGTTTAACAAGACAGGCCGCTTGTTCATCGGTTGCAATTCCGGCGAGAAGCGGAAGAAAACTGGACCAGGCGCGGGTTTTTATGAACAGGGTGTTCCAAAAAACGCCGAGACCTTTGTGAAACCAGTCATAGGCACGGGTTTTGATATCCACATCAACCGAATAGAAAAATTTATCGCGTTTATCCCAACACTCAGCCTGTATTGCCTCGGCAAGTTTACACGCTTTTGCTTCGTAATATTGACTGCGCTCTGAATTTCCGCAGGAAGTCAAAATTTTAGCCATGGAACGAAGCTCGCGTACCATAAAGCAATTGAGGAAAATATTGGCCGTTGAGAAACGCGGGCGTCCAAATGATGCCGGATCGTTATCCATTCCGATCATAACATCATCGGCCCAAACATAGAGTCCGCAATTTTCAAAATAATAGAAACGATCATAGCAATCAAAATACTTTTCAAGCTGCGGAATTTTACCCTTAATCCATTCAAAAGAACCTTTTAGCCCGCTGACAAGGCAACTTTGCTGACAAAGAAAAGGCTTGTGCATATTTAGAATTGCCCCATCTTTATGTTTTTTAATTAAATACGGGACTTCATTTCCCTTGGTATCCACCATCATGGGAATATAGCCGTCTTCCAGTTGAAAATCAAGAAAGTTTAAAACATTTCCTTCGGCGTGTGCCTCCAAATTTTTTTTAAAGGCCTCATCCTCATTTCCGTTTTCGGCAAGATTAATCATTGCAAAAACAGCCCAGAAAGTATCCCAATCCCAAAGATTTCCGTCATAGACCGATCCGGGATCGACAAACGGATACTTGAAATTTCCGTAGGGGCGTTTTAATACCTGATGCAGGTGCTTTTTAAAATATTCGCAAATTAATTCATAATCCGCTTTCATGAGTTATCCTTTCCGGTGAGTCAAAAGCCTATTACAATACTTTAATACTCACATAACGCAGTTATCGTTTATTCTTGGCCGCCAGACTAAGATAATAAATCAACCGTAAAAAGGAAAAATAATTTGAGGAAAAGCCAAAATATGGCAGACAGCCTACAGTCATTATACGAGTCATAAACCGAGTTCGTCAAGAAGCGAAAAGAAAAAAGGAATCTCTTACAAATTAATCAGAGATTCCTTGTGCAAATCATCAGCTTTTTTGAAAAATTTAATATTGCAATTTTATTTCTTTTGGAAGATAAATCCTATAGTTGCCGCTGAGAGCGAGCATTGCAAAGAAATAAAGGCAATTATCGTAGTAGCGGCGTTTATCCTTACGAAGAGGAGTATTCCAAAAAAGATCAACGCATTCCTTTACATCTTTTCCGTCGCTTGCAAGGGAGGCCATGGCATTTGTCGCAATAACAGCAACCGGATGCATTGCAGGCTGTTCTATTATAGTTCCATCAACGGCATAGGTTTTATAGTTCCGGTCGGAGACATTTTTGCAGAAAAAAGCTTGCAGCCTTTTTGCATTTTCTTTTTGCCAATCATCTGCGTCGAACCAGGAATAATCCAAACTCATATTTGCCACGGTGCGATAAGCGTCACTGAAATAGTAGTCTTTTCCGAACATCAAACGGGGAGATCCGTCATATTCGGTATATTCTGCGCAGAGTCCCGTCTTTTCATGGCAGGCAAGATGCAGAAAGTTGCGGCTCGCCGCTGCGGCTTCCTTCCAAAATTCACGGTCTTCCGGATCACACATCAGCGAAAAGAGTTCATAAAAATGCGGAAGATGATAAGACGGATCGGTATAATCGGCCTCCGGAATAAATTTAATCAGTTTATTTCTGGGATCCCACATGGGGCACCCTGGCTCATTTTCACCTTTGTGAACGCAAGTGTGTAGAATTTCTCTTGCTTGTTCGCTGTAATTATAGGGATATTTGCCATCACCCCAACGTGCAGAAGCAAACAAGAGCGCCATGGCAAAGTATTCTTCGCCGTCCGGCGCTGGACCGTTGTAACGGCGGGTACCGTCAAGCTCATGCGACCAGGAAAAATACCCTTTATATTGTCCCTCGGTTTGATACATGTAAGTTTTTGCCCAGTTCCAAATCTGATCGAATTCTTTTTTTCTGTTCATCTGTACGCAAAACATCATGCCGTAGGACATACCTTCGCTTCGGACATCGTTATTGCCCGTATCGGTAATATAGCCTTTATCATCTGAAACAGCTTCAAAAATACGGGTTTCTGAGTAGAACATCTCGTTAAAAGAGTTATCTAAACGCTTTTGAACCGTTTCTTTTTCATATCCGAGTTCCGCAAAAATATTGCGATAATCTCCTGTATAGAATGCACCATGTTTCATTGCTAAGCTCCTTTTGATAACTTTAGTTTAAATCATAATTGAAACTGTAATCCCAATGCAGCTGCACCAATAATCCCTGCATCGTTTCCGAGCTTTGCTGTGACAATTTTTGTCTGCCTTTTGGAAAATCTGGAGTAAACCTCACGGTTTACCAGCTTTTCCAAAGGTTTAATCAGCGCGTTGCCCTCTTTGCTGATTCCGCCGCCAATGCAGAAGATCTCCGGGGCAAAAGTATTAATTAAATTGGTAACCCCGCATGCGAGATCGCCGATATATGAATCGACAACCGATTTCGCAACAGAATCGCCTTGATACATACCCTGGAAAGCAGTACGTCCACTTACAAGAGACAAATCGTTTTCACAGAGCTTCCACATAAGACTATCAGGACTTTGTTTCATGGCTTCACGGGTGGTTTTGATTAATCCCGTTGCAGAACAGTAGGTTTCGAAACATCCGCGGCGTCCGCAGTTGCAAGGACGTCCGTTTCGTTCGATAACGGTATGTCCAATTTCGGCTCCGGCAAAATTAAAGCCGGAATAAACTTTTTTGTCAATGATAATTCCGCCGCCGATTCCGGTACCAAGCGTGATGACAACCGCATCACTTACCCCTTTTGCACCTCCGGCAACAAATTCACCATATGCTGCCGCGTTTGCATCGTTATCTATAAAGATGGGTTTATGGAGTAAACCGCTTAAAGTGTTCCGCAGATCCTGATCGTAAAATTCAAGGTTGCAGGAATAATCGACAGCGCCGGTTTCGCGGTTGACAATCCCCGGTGAGCCGATACCTACCCAAAGAAGATCGTGAACACTGATATGAGCTTTTTCTGCAGCTTCTTTTACCGCTTCAGCCGCATCGTTTAAAATGAATTCGGCCGGTCGAGGGAGAGCAGTCTTTTTAGAAGCACGCGAAAGAATTTCAAAACGTTCGTTTATAATACCAACGGCAATGTTGGTACCGCCCAGATCAATTCCCGCCATATAGGACATGAATGATTCGCCCCTTTATTACCATGATGAGTTTATTTTATCATTACCCTAAAAGACTGTCAATTTTAAACCAGATAAACTTCACCATCTGTGTGATATAATAATAAAAGGATGAATACAATTTATATCAGAGAAAATATGATTAAAATGATTGAGTAAAAATATAGTTTTTGATATTTCCAAAGTATAAAAATCCATGTTTACTTAATGATCAGAAAAACATATAATAATATGGTGTGATAACATAGAAATAATAAGAAAAATGTGAATCGTACGTGGAGGGTTTGCGGTATATGTGCGGCTATGTGGGTTTTACAAATAAGATAGAAAATTCAGATGCGGTCCTGTGCGAAATGATGGATACAATTCGTCATCGCGGACCTGATTCTGACGGAAAATATATCGATGATGATATTGCACTCGGCTTTCGCCGATTGAGTATTATCGATTTGGAGCAGGGAGATCAGCCGATATTTAATGAGGATCACAGTAAGATCTTACTGTTTAACGGCGAGATTTATAATTATCCAAAGCTGCGGGAAGAGTTAATACAGGCAGGACATATTTTTACTACCCACACGGATTCGGAAGTCCTCCTTCACGGATATGAGGAGTACGGAGTAAACCTTCTCAACAAATTGCGTGGGATGTTTTCTTTTGTAATTTGGGATAAAGAAAAAAAGGAACTTTTTGGTGCAAGAGATTATTTTGGAATTAAACCTCTTTATTACGCCGAAATGGGAGGAGCTTTGATGTTTGGTTCCGAAATTAAGGCGTTTTTGCCGCATCCGCAGTTTAAAAAAGAGCTTAATCTCACTACGCTCGAAAATTATTTGACATTTCAGTATTCTCCGCTCGCTGATACATTCTTTAAAAATGTTTATAAACTTCTTCCGGCACATTATTTTCTATATAAAGACGGAAAAATCAAAATCACCCGTTATTGGGAGCCTTGTTTTGAAAACGATGAAGGGAAAACATTAGACGATTGGGCGGATGAAATCAAAAAGGTTTTCGAAGATTCGGTTGAAGCACATAAAATCAGCGACGTAGAAGTCGGCTCGTTCCTTTCAAGCGGTATTGATTCGAGTTATGTAACTGCTTGTGCTCAAGTGGATAAATCATTTACGGTGGGATTTGAAAACGATAAATATGATGAAATCGGCTATGCAAAGCGCTGCTCTGAACTGATTAAAATTAACAATCGCAGTAAAGCGATTACAGAGCAGGAATACTGGGATATTATTCCCACTGTCCTTTATCATTTGGATGAGCCGCTTGGGGATCCGGCTTCGATTGCACTCTATTTTGTTTCAAGAGAAGCGTCAAAAGATGTTAAGGTTGCTCTGTCAGGTGAGGGAGCAGATGAGATTTTCGGCGGGTATAATGTGTACAGTGAAATCATCAGAAGCGCAGGCTATCGAAAAATCCCAAAAGGAATTCGTTCTTTAATCGGAAAAACCGTTGATCATCTTCCTGCGTTTAGGGCGAAAAACTTTTTGTACCGTCATCGAGGGGATTTACAGGACTGGTTTAACGGAAATCCAAATGCCGGATTCAGCGAGCGGGAACGAAAGGCACTCTTAAAGGTTAAAACGGACGCTCCGTCACCGAAAGAGTTTGTAGCGCCGCTTTATGAAAAAGTGAAAGATAAGGATCCGGTCACCCAGATGCAATATGTCGATCTGCATATGTGGCTTGCGGGGGATATTCTTTTAAAGGGCGACAAGATGAGTATGGCGAATTCTCTTGAAGTGCGTGTGCCGTTTTTGGATATTGAGCTGGTAAAACTTGCCGAACGAATTCCAAGCAGATATCGTGTCACCGAAGAGAATACCAAGGTTGCACTTCGCAAGGCTTCTGCCAGTAAGCTTCCAAAAGAAACCGCCGATAAACGAAAGTTGGGTTTTCCGGTTCCGGTTAAGCAGTGGATCAAGGAAGACAAATATTACAATATTTTGAAAGATGCTTTTCATAGTGAAATTGCAAAAGAGCTTTTTAACACAGACGAATTGATGAAACTCTTGGATGGTTATCGGGAGGGAAAACATCAGAATTATCTGAAAATCTGGTCAGTTTTTACCTTTGTTTTGTGGTATGAAGAGTTTTTTATAAAACGGTAATTTCTATGATAAATGAAAAAGCGGGTGCCAATCAACATCCGCTTTTCTGTATTTTCAGATGAACCAGTTTTTTAAGTTAATTTTTATGCGGCTAAAAAAGGTAATCAGTAACTTAAATCATCTCAAAAGGTTTTTGATTTGAACTTTTAATCACTGTTTGTCAGTGTTTCGTTCATTTTTGAGTTGACAAGAAAAATTCTGCCCGTTATACTGTTAAGAAAGGCTCGTTTTTTAAAATGGGATTCGAATTTAAAATAGGAGTGACTGAAATGATAGAGAAAATGCAAAAGGCAAATCCAAATATTAAAATACTGCCGATCGAAGACGCTGCTTTTAAAAAATACGGTCAAGTTATTACCGGGTATGATTTTTCAGATTATATCGCGTATATGAAAGAAAATACTCCTACCCCGAAAGAGGGAAATATCTACGTTCCGTCTGATGAAAAGATGGAAGCATTTGCAGTGACAAAAGCAGTTTCTGCAAATTTCTACGGTGAGATGCCGGTACAGGTTGGATATTGTAACGGCAGCACTTCCAGTCTCGACGCTCTCGAGTATCATAAAGGCAGTGAAATCGATATCGCTGTAACCGATTTGATCGTATTGCTCGGCACACTCAGTGATATTGAAAACAACGTTTATTCTTCTGACAAAGTTGAGGCATTTTATGCAAAGGCCGGAACTGCTTTTGAATTTTATGGCCCGACGTTGCATTTTGCTCCCTGCAAAGTAGATGAAAATGGATATCAGTGTGTAGTTGTGCTTCCGCGTGATACCAATTATCCGCTTGATGGTGTTGTTTCTCCTAAAAATAACGAAGATAAACTCCTGCTTATGAAAAACAAGTGGGTTATTGCTCATCCGGACAGCGGAATGGCAAAAGACGGTGCTTATGTTGGAATTGTCGGTGAAAATTTGAAACTCAATATTGAGTAATTTTTGCCTATCCTTGTTGTGGTTTTATATCCAGTTATGATGAAAGTGGCTGCAGGACATCATGTGCCTGCGGCTGCTTTTTACATTCTTGTAATATGTATAATATGCTTTCAAGCACAAGGAGGTGCTCTTTGAATGTTCCAAATCAAATGGGTTTGGCATAACCTCACCGGCTATAAGCGGCGGTATATTATGGCATTGAGTTTTGTTGTTATCAGTTCAGTTTTGGTTTTTATCAGACCTATGCTCACCCAGATGGTGGTCGATCAGATTTTAATTGGAACTCCACTGGAAGATGGCTCTGTTTTTCGAAACTATGATATATTAATTCCGCTTTTGCTTGGTATGGTGGGCATTCATCTTTTCAGGATGTGTATGCTTAACGCCGGCGTTTATAATTGCGATTATGCATCACAAGGAATGCTCATGAATATGCGTGAGCATCTTTACGATCGAATCCAAACGCAGGACAAAACTTATTATGACCGTAATCGGACCGGAGATTTGATGACAAGATTGACCGGGGATCTGGATACGGTTCGAAATGCGGTGTCGTTTGTATTTCGTGAATTCACGATTGATATTTTTCTTTTTTTGACAACAGCAATTTATTTTTTTACGATTAATACCTTGTTTACTCTGACGGTTTTAGCGGTTACACCGTTGTTATTGGTTCTTTCGAAAATATTTTCCAAACGCGTTCGCTCAAAATATGTTTTTCTACGCGAAAAGCTGAGCGAAATGAATACAAAAGCACAAGAGGATATTTCCGGCAATCGTGTAATCAAAGCCTTTGCCCGCGAACAATATGAAATAGATGAATTTGCCAAGAAGAACGACGCTTACCGCAAGGCAAATATCGATGCACAGTTTACCTGGCTGCGGTATTTTCCGGCGGTTCATGTTTTGGCAAATACTCTGACGATTACCATTCTTTTGGTCGGCGGCATCTTTATCATCAATAACTGGCTTACGGCCGGTGAGCTGGCAGCCTTTACGGCATTAGACTGGGCAATTAGTGAACCAATGCGAAATATCGGTTTGTTGTTAAACGATTTACAACGCTTTTTTGCTTCGGCGGATAAGGTAATTGAAATGTATTATCAACAGCCGAGAATTGCCGATGCACCTGATGCAGTTGAACTTTCCGGAAAAATGCGCGGAAAAGTTGAATTCAAAAACGTATCCTTTCGTTTCGATCACAAAATTGTATTTGACGATATTTCCTTTGTAGTCCAGCCGGGAGAAACTGTTGCGGTTATGGGATCAACGGGATCAGGCAAGACGTCGCTTGTTAATTTGATCGAACGGTTTTATGATGTTTCGGGCGGTGCTGTTTATGTGGATGATATTGATGTGCGAAAACTAAAACTCAGCTCTTTGCGCGGCGGAATCGGTATGGCAACACAGGATGTCTTCCTTTATTCGGATACGGTAGATGGAAATATTGCTTACGGCGATCCTGAGCTGGATGAAAGTGAAGTGCGCCGTTTTGCTAAAATTACTGCGTCTGATTTTATTGACGATATGGACGAAGGATTTGATACAATTGTAGGAGAACGAGGTGTGGGATTATCGGGCGGACAGAAGCAGAGAATCGCTTTGGCGCGTGCGCTTGCAATTCGTCCTTCGATTCTTATCTTGGACGATACAACATCGGCAGTTGATATGGAAACCGAAAAATACATACAAAAGCAACTCAAGGCGCTTGATTTTAATTGCACCAAGTTTATCATTGCTCAAAGAATTTCTTCGGTAAAGGATGCAGATAAAATTATCATTCTTGACGGTGGTAAAATTGTCGAGAGCGGAACGCATGAAGAGCTATTAAAGCTTAATGGGTATTATCGCGAAATTTATGAACTGCAGCATTCAACAGGAAGGGAGGATGGACCGATTGGCGCGGAACAAATATGATATTGATGAATCGCTGGAATCCCCGTTTAATATACAGCATTTGAAAAGAAGCCTTGTTTACGTTAAAAAGTATCAAGGAAAAATGATTCTTGCTTTAGTTTTTTTCTTTAGTCAGCGTTATCGCGGCGCTTTTTGGCCCTCTCATTATTCAAGAAGCTCTTGATGTCGCTGTGGCGAATAAAGACATACCATATCTGATTTTACTGGTTGCTTTGCTCGCGCTCAGCATTGGTATTTCCATACTCTTAAACGTTTTACGCTCACGAATTACCGCGGTTGTCGGACAAAACATTATCTACGATATCAGGCAGGATTTGTTTGAACATCTTCAACAGCTGCCGTTTTCGTATTATGATAATCGTCCGCATGGGAAAATTCTCGTCAGAGTAGTACAGTATGTCAATAATGTTTCGGATATGCTTTCAAACGGGATTATAAATTTCTTTTTGGAAATTTTTAATCTGATATTTGTTACGGTTTTTATGTTTGTTTTGGACTCGCGACTGGCGCTTGTCATTCTGGCAGGGCTTCCTGTTTTGGTACTGATTGTTTTACTGATTATGCCGATTCAACGCCGTGCCTGGCAAAATTTTTCCAATAAGAACTCCAATATGAACGCATATTTACATGAAAGTATTTTAGGTGCGAGTGTTACGCAGATTTTTACCCGTGAAAAGGTTAATGCTAAAATTGCATACACTCAGTTTCACAATTGTCGTAAAACGTTTTTACATGCGGTTTTTGTATCAAACTGGGTTTGGTTTTCGGTTGAAATGATTTCGGTTATCGTAGGGGCAGCCGTTTACGGCGCCGGTATTTTGCTTATAAAGCCAATGGCGACATTTGGAACCATCATTGCAATGGGCGATTACTCCTGGCGTTTTTGGCGTCCGATTACCAATCTTGCGAACCTTTATAACAACCTGATTAATACGGTTGCCTACCTCGAAAGAATTTTTGAAACCATTGACGAGCCTGTTGAAATAAAAGATGCGCCGGATGCAAAACCGTTGCCGTCGATTCGCGGTGAGGTTGAGTTTAAAGATGTTGTGTTTGAGTATGAACCCGGTCACCCGATTCTTAACCACATGAGCTTTAAAGTGCGACCCGGTGAGAGCATCGCGCTTGTTGGTCCAACAGGTGCCGGAAAAACGACAGTCATAAACTTAATCAGCCGATTTTACGATTTATCTTCCGGGCAGGTGCTGATTGACGGATGCGATATTTCAAAGGTAACGCTTCACTCTCTGCGCAGTCAGATGGGGGTAATGTTACAGGACAGCTTCGTTTTTTCCGGGAATATTATTGACAACATTCGTTATGGTAAACTGGATGCAACCTACGAAGAAGTTATAGCAGCCGCTAAAACGGTTAAAGCCCATGAATTTATCGAGACAATGGAAAAAGGCTATCAAACAGAGGTTAACGAACGCGGCAGCAGACTTTCTCAGGGGCAAAAGCAGCTGATTTCTTTTGCACGTACCCTAATTGCTGATCCTAAGATTTTGATTTTGGATGAGGCTACTTCGAGTATTGATACAAAAACGGAACGTTTGATGCAGCAGGGACTCAATGAATTGATGAAAGGACGCACTTCTTTCATCATTGCGCATAGACTTTCCACGATTCAGAACTGTGATCGCATTTTATATATTGATGGCGGTGTGATTTGCGAAAGCGGAACGCATGAAGAACTTTTGCGGCAAAAAGGTAAGTACTACGAACTATATATGTCCCAAAAAGAAGAGGTTACGACTTGATGAAATTCTCTTTACTTTATTCCGTTTCTCGTATACAATAAAAACAGAAATAATTTCCTTGCGATTCTATTGATGAGAACTCCTTTTGAGCAGTGGCGATTTTATGATGATAAAGTCTGTTGAACGTCTCAAAAGGAGTTTTTTGCAAATAGAGATCGTTTAAGGAATAATGGCGGCTATAAAACCAAAAGGAGGAAAAGTAAATGAAAGAAATCTGTCTAAATTCATCTTGGCGGATGCATGAAGCGCCGCTTTGTTGGGACGAAAGTCGCCTAGCTTCTGTTCTGGCATTAAAAGAGGGCTGGCATTCCTGTGAGCTTCCGGTTGATATTCATATGCCGCTGATCGAGGCAGGAATTATCAAGGAGCCAATCAAGGCTGATTATTGGCTGGAATGTGATTGGACAGAAAAACGGTCCTGGTGGTTCGTGAAAAGCTTTACCGTATCAGCGGAAGATTTGAGCGAGGAAATGGATATTATCGAGCTGGTACTTAACGGACTGGATGCCGAAGCAGCCGTTTTTGTAAACGGCCAGCTTGTAGGACAACATCACAGCGTTCATTATCCTTTTGTCTGTGACGTGAAAGAATATCTTAGGGCGGGGGGAAAATGAGCTTGCGGTGCGTCTTACCAGCGGACTTGAAAAAGTGACGGATGAGCAGCTTTCTGAATTGAATTGGGCAGTTTGCTTAGAGGTGAATAACGGCGGGCTGTATCGCGGTGATGCGCGCCGTGCGTTTGTAAGACGTCCGCAGTATACTGTCGGATGGGACTGGGGCCCGAAGGTTATCACCTGCGGAATAACAGGGGACGCTGTTTTAAGAAGCTACAAAAATATTGCAATTCGTGATGCGTCTGTTATAACCGAAGAAATCGGAGAGACTGCAAAGCTTGCAGTTAACATAAACGTAGAAGACTTAAGTTTGATCGGAACAAAAACGTGTGATGTAACAGTTCAGCTTTTAGACGGTGAAACAATCTGCGCCGAGTCCAAACTTTGTGATATTCTTCTCACTTCGGGACCAAATTATCTTACAACCGGATTAACGATTCAGAATCCCAAGCTATGGTGGCCAGCCGGGTACGGAGATCAACCGCTTTATACGGTTCGTATTTTTGCCGAATGTGACGGCGGCAAAGATGTTTACCCGGAATTTCAGGTGGGTATTCGTACGATCGTTTTGGATACCTCAAGAATGGAGGGCGAAAATCGAAAATTTGAATTTATAGTAAACGGTTTACCCGTTTTTTGTAAAGGGGGAGACTGGATTCCAAACGACTCGATTTATGCTAGGGTACCGGAAGAAAAATACCATGTGTTATTGTCTGAAGCGGCCGAAGCGAATTTCAATATGATTCGTGTATGGGGCGGCGGATTGTACGAGCGGGATATTTTTTATAGGCTCTGCGATGAAAAAGGAATTCTTATTTGGCAGGATTTTATGTTCGCATGTGCAACATATCCGGATCACAGGGAAAGCTTTTGCGATCTGATTCGCAAAGAACTCGATTTTCAAACAAAACGTCTGCGCAATTTCCCGTGTATGGCAATTTTCTGTGGCACCAATGAATGTCACTGGATTTTTAACGAGATTGACAATCCGCGCTGGAAAATTAAAATGAAATATAACCATCAGTTCGGACTGTCACTCCCTAATGTTCTTGCCAAAGAGGCGGTTAGGAATAATTGTCCTCAAATTCCTTATTGGAACAGTTCACCTTACGGTGGAAAACTTCCGAATGACGATACTGTGGGTGACGTTCATCGTTGTCATGACGCTTTTATGAGTAAAAACTTGGAAGAACGACTTGATATAGAGTCGTTTGATAACGTACAGTCGAAATTCGTCAGCGAATATGGCTATGTTGGTCCGTGCTGCCTGAAAACAACCAGAGAATATCTCGATCTGAAAGACGGAGAAGAGGTTAAAAGAGAAGGTCCCGTTTGGCAAATGCACCTCAATGTTTTTGAACGCGGTAATATAGACGCGGGTATCAAGCGGCATTATTTGGACCACCCGGAAGAGCTTTCGATAGAGGATTATATTCTTTACGGCGGTATGGTACATGCATTCGCATTGGGGTATTCGCTTGAAGCGCTTCGCTTTAAAAAATCCTGCTTCGGAGCAATCTTCTGGATGTACAATGATGCCTGGGGCGAAGCAGGCTGGACCGTTATCGACTATTATCTGCGCCGTAAAGTTCCTTATTATGCTGTTAAACGGGCTCTGGCACATCAAAAATTGATCATACGACGGGATGGCAATGATTTTGTCATCCAAGGGGTTAATGATACGCCGAATCCGGTTACGGTATCGGTTGAATACGGATATCTTTCTTTTGACGGAACGGTGCGTGAACTCAAAAACGCCGAACTCACTCTTGAGCCGCATAGCAGAGCATATCTGCTGCGGGAAGCAATACCGGACAGAGACTATAAGAAAGGCAGCATTGTGGTTATACCCAAGAACGGTTCTTTGGATTCCGTTTTATTGCGTACTGCCAATCTTCGCGATCTCATCTTTGCAACAGTTCCGGTTCGAGTTGAAACCGTGGAAAGAAAAGAAAAGTCTGTGATTGTCACCGTGTTTGCTCCGTGTTATGCACATGGCGTTTACATTAAAGGGGATTATCGCTGTTCGGATAATTATTTTGACCTTCTGCCGGGTGAGCGGAAAACGATAGAGGTATATGATTGCAGAGAAACACCGGAAATAGGACAGGTTCGATAAATTATTTTTTTTAAATGGCTTGTCAAATTGTTTTATCTGCTATAAAATATGCTTTGTGAATATTTGAAAGGAGCAAGTGTTTTATGAAATATGAAAACCCTATTATTCGTGGCTTTAATCCGGATCCATCTATCTGTCGTGTCGGTGATGATTTTTACCTTTTAACCTCGACCTTTGAATTTTTTCCGGGTGTTCCGATTTATCACAGCAAAAATCTGGTAAACTGGGAATTACTCGGATATTGTTTGAACGATGAAAAACATAATCCGTTAAAAGGCTGTCGGGCTTCCGGCGGTATTTATGCGCCGACGCTGCGGTATCATGACGGACTGTTTTATATGATTACCACAAACACCACCGGTGGGGGAAACTTTATTACTTATACCGATGATCTGTTGGGCGAGTGGTCCGATCCCATTTGGATCAAGCATCAAGGAATTGACCCGGATCTTTTCTGGGATGACGACGGAACCTGTTATTACACTGGTACAGGCGGTGATGGGCCGGAGGGTTATGGCATTTACACCTGCAAAATTGATCCGAAAACCGGCGAAATTCTCAGTGATGTCACCATGTTAACAAAAGGCGGAGGCGGTGTTTTTGCCGAAGGACCGCATCTTTATAAAATTAACGGTACCTATTACCTGATGCTTGCCGAGGGCGGCACCGAATACGGACATCATGAAACCATTTTCCGTGCACCGACTGTTAACGGTCCGTGGGAGGCTTGTCCGCACAACCCAATTTTGAGCCATCGTGATACTATGTTTACGCCTATTAAGTGTACCGGTCACGCCGACCTTGTCGACGATGTAAACGGCAACTGGTGGATTATATCGTTGGGAATTCGTCCTCTGACAATCAATGGCAGAGGTGTAATGCTTCATAATTTAGGACGTGAAACTTTCCTTTCTCCGGTTGTATGGGAAAATGGTTGGCCTGTTGTGGGCGAGCATAAGGACGGAAATCATCTTGCAGTAACAGATGCACCGCTTCCGGGGGATGCTCCTACACCGATTTGCAGAGATATTTATGAGGATTTTGACAATGATCGACTGAATCTCAACTTTGCTTATATTCGTAATCCTTATCCGGAACAATATAAATTGGATGCTGCTAACAGCAAGCTTATCATGTATGGCGGCGATAAGACCTTGTCCTGTCCTGACGACTCTCCGACCTTTATCGGAATCAGACAGCCCGAATTTGCGATGCGTGCATCCACAAAACTTTCGGTGAATGAATTGGAAGTTGGACAGTACGCAGGTATTACTGCATATTACAATGATAGCTATCACTATGAAATGTACCTGACCCGCAAAGAGGACGGCTATTATGTTTGCTTTAATCGCAGAATCCATGACTTGGAGGCTGTTACGGTTTGCCACAAGGTGGATTATCGCGACGGAATCGACTTTAAGATTGAATCGGACAGCAGTTATTATCGTTTTTATTACAAAACCAAAGGAAGCGAATACACCTTGTTAGGGCAGGGGATAACGGCCGGACTTTGTACAGAGGGAACATATAGCATGACCTTTACCGGTACGTTCTTTGGAATTTTTGCCGTTGGTGCTTCTGCTGAATTTGATTACTTTAACGTAGAAGAAATAAAAGATTAATCTGATTGTTTTTTAAAGGGCGCGTTTAAAACGCGCCCTTTAATTTTTGGTACATAAATCAAATTGATTTAAAACAAAATAAGTATAGCTTTAAATAAACGCCTTTTTAATTTGTAAAGTATTCTTTCTGTTTTACTTTCTTTTTACATAGTTGTGTTTTTCTATTTTACACGAGATGATTAGAATAAACGTGTAGTTAAGAGAAAAGGAGAATGAATATGAGAATGAAAAAAGCAGTTTGCCTTTTGACAGCGGCAATGTTGTCGCTCAGCTTGTTTGCCGGATGTCAGTCCGGAGGAGGTTCTTCAGCATCGGATGGCGGTAATGATAACTCCGCAACATTTGATTCCTCCAAAACAGTAAATGTTATCACTCGTGAGTCCGGTTCCGGAACAAGAGGCGCATTCATTGAGCTGTTCGGCATTGAAGAAAAAGATGAAAACGGCAGCAAGGTTGACAAAACAACCGATGAGGCTTCAGTACAGTCCAGCACAAACGCTGTTATGACAACAGTAGCCGGTGATGTTTACGCAATCGGTTATATTTCACTCGGATCGCTTAACGATTCTGTAAAAGCGTTAAAAATCGACGGTGCAGAGGCAACGGCAGAAAACGTTAAAAACGGAACTTATAAGGTTTCCCGTCCGTTTAATATCGCAACGAAGGCGACAGTCAGCGATGCAGCACAAGATTTTATAAACTTCATTATGAGCGCTGAAGGACAAAAGGTTATCGAAGATAACCATTGTATCTCTCAAAAAGCCGGCGATCCTTTCACCAGCAACAATGCAAGCGGCAAAGTTGTTGTGGCCGGTTCTTCTTCGGTAACTCCGGTTATGGAAAAATTAGCCGAAGCTTATAAAGAATTTAATCCGAATGTTACTGTAGATATTCAGCAGAGTGACTCCAGTACAGGAATGGAAATGGCAGCAGCCGGCACATGTGATATCGGCATGGCTTCCAGAGAATTGAAAGACAGCGAGAAAGAATCCCTTACACCGACTGTCATTGCATTAGATGGAATCGCGGTTATCGTTAATAAAGCAAATGCCAACGATGATATGACAAGTGAAAGTGTTAAGGCGATCTTTACCGGAAAAGCTACCAAGTGGAGCGAAGTAAAGTAAACAAGTTAAGAATCAGCAAGGGCCTATCGCAGATTTGCGATTGGCCCGATTGCTGCTTGGGAAGAGGTTACTTATGAAGAAATTCAAAGAGCTATTTATGCAGGGCGTTTTCTTTATTGCCGCGCTCACTTCGATTCTCGCAGTGCTGTTAATCTGCTTGTTTTTATTTGCTAACGGAATTCCGGCTATGGGAAAGATAGGTGTATTTGATTTCCTTCTCGGTCAGAAATGGGCGCCGATCGATTCGCCAGCTTCTTACGGCATTTTTCCAATGATTGTGGGAAGCATTTACGTGACTGCAGGAGCCATTATCATCGGCGTTCCGATTGGAATTCTAACTGCTGTGTTTATGGCAAGGTTTTGTCCGAAAAAGCTTTATAAAATTTTGAAGCCCGCAGTAGACTTGCTTGCGGGAATCCCCTCGGTTGTATACGGATTTTTCGGTGTAATGGTATTGGTTCCTTTTGTGCGTGACCATTTCGGCGGAACGGGATTAAGCATGCTTACGGCATCTATCTTGCTTGGAATTATGATTTTACCAACCATCATCGGCGTGAGTGAATCGGCGATTCGCGCAGTACCGGAAAGCTATTACGAGGGTGCACTTGCTCTGGGAGCTACCCACGAGAGAAGCGTATTTTTCACTATTCTGCCCGCAGCAAAATCAGGAATTACTGCCGGGGTAATTCTCGGAATCGGACGCGCAATCGGCGAGACGATGGCGGTCATGATGGTTGTCGGAAATCAGCCTCGTCTTACAAATGATATTTTGAAAGGTATGCGTACCCTGACGACCAATATTGTAATGGAAATGGGATATGCGGCGGATCTTCATCGAGAAGCGTTAATTGCAACGGCAGTTGTTCTTTTTGTATTCATTCTCATTATTAACCTGCTGTTTTCGCTTTTGAAACGGAGGTCTAAAGCATGAAGAAACTTTTGAATGCTTTTAAAGCCCGTTTTCATTCCTATAAAAAGCGACCGCTGTCTTTGATATTGTTTTTGGCGGTTACCATTTCTGCGATTGTTACTTTCGCTGTATTGATTTATTTGATTGCTTACATTTTAATTATGGGAATTCCAAACTTGAGTTGGGATCTCTTCGCTTGGGAATATAACTCGGACAATAACTCATTAATGCCCGCCCTGATTAATACAGTTTCTATGACTTTGTTGTCTCTTGTGATTGCGGTACCGCTAGGGATTTTCTCAGCAATTTATTTGGTGGAATATGCAAAACGCGGTAATAAGATTGTGGGAATTGTGCGGATTACAGCAGAAACGCTTTCGGGAATTCCTTCAATTGTTTATGGATTATTCGGCATGCTCTTTTTTGTAACAGCACTTAAATGGCAATTATCCTTGATTTCGGGAGCATTTACCCTTGCAATTATGATTTTGCCGCTTATCATGCGGACAACTGAAGAAGCGTTAAAATCCGTTCCGGATTCATACCGCGAAGGTAGCTTTGGACTGGGAGCCGGACGGCTGCGTACTGTTTTTCGAATCGTATTACCGGCGGCTGTTCCCGGAATTTTGGCAGGTGTAATCTTGGCGGTTGGAAGGATTGTAGGAGAAACAGCGGCGCTCATTTATACAGCGGGGACGGTCCCTAAAATTTCGGACCTTGCATCATCCGGACGAACACTTGCGGTTCATATGTTTGTTTTATCAAACGAAGGACTGCACACTGACAAGGCGTATGCTACAGCGGTTGTTTTGCTGGTCATTGTAATACTGATTAACGCATTGTCTGCATTTATCGCTAAAAAAATATCGAAAGGAACACGTGTATGAACCTGTTTGATATCAACCACCTGAATTTATATTACGGGGATTTTCACGCGCTTAAGGATGTCAATCTCTCTCTGCCTGAACATGAAATTTCTGCATTTATCGGGCCATCCGGCTGCGGTAAATCCACCCTTTTAAAAACGCTTAACCGGATGAACGATCTGGTAGAAGGCTGTAAAATTACCGGTGAGGTAAAACTTGCCGGAATTGATATTTATAAAGATGTCGATGTAAATGATTTAAGAAAGCGAGTCGGTATGGTATTTCAGAAGCCAAATCCGTTTCCGATGAGTGTTTACGATAATATTGCATTCGGGCCGAGGACACATGGAATTCGCAAGAAGATTCTTTTGGATGAAATTGTCGAAAAATCGCTTCGTGACGCTGCAATTTGGGACGAAGTCAAGGATCGTTTGAAAAAAAGCGCACTCGGACTTTCCGGCGGGCAGCAACAGCGTCTTTGTATTGCGCGTGCTCTTGCGGTTCATCCGGATGTTATCCTGATGGATGAACCGACTTCGGCGCTTGATCCTATTTCAACGGCAAAAGTAGAAGATCTTGCTGTTGAACTCAAAAAAGATTATACTATTATTATTGTAACCCATAATATGCAGCAAGCTGTCCGTATTTCTGATAAAACGGCATTTTTCCTGTTGGGCGAAGTAGTTGAGTTTGGACAGACGGAACAGCTCTTTTCGATGCCGCAGGATAAACGCACGGAGGATTATATCACAGGGAGGTTCGGATAAATGCGAAATCGTTTTGATTCTCAACTTGATCGTTTGAATAACGAGCTGATTTTAATGGGAGCACTGATTGAAAGTGCGATTGCAAGTTCGGTAACTGCACTCATCAATCAAAGTAAGGATCAGGCACATCAGGCAATAGAATTTGATATTGAGGTAGATAAAAAAGAAAAAGAAATTGAAAGTCTCTGCTTGAAGCTGCTTTTGCAACAGCAGCCGGTTGCAAAAGATCTTCGGCTGATTTCTTCAGCGTTAAAAATGATTACGGATATGGAGCGAATCGGAGATCAGGCGGCCGATATTTCGGAGATAACCATTATGATGGCAGATACGCCGTATGCGTCAAAGCTTGACCACATTTCGGAAATGGCGCGAGCGACAATAAAAATGGTGACAGAAAGTGTTGATGCTTTTGTAAAGCGTGATCTTAAACTGGCGCAGTCGGTTGTTGATTATGATGAGGTTGTTGATGAGCTTTTCAATGCGGTAAAAAACGATTTGATTGATCTGATCCGTGAAAATGTTGATAACGGTGAACAGGCAGTAGATCTTTTGATGGTTGCAAAATACTTTGAACGAATCGGAGATCATGCTACGAATATTGCCGAATGGGTTATTTTTTCGATTACCGGTACTCATAAGGACGCGCGCGTAATTTGACAAAAATTGGGGGATGAATCATGATCTACATTGTTGAGGATGACGCTAATATTCGGGAACTGGAAAGCTATGCCTTAAAAAGCAGCGGGTTTTCAACTGTCTGTTTTGAAAACGGAGAAAGCTTTTTTGAGGCTTGTTCGGTCAATCAACCGGAGCTTGTTCTGCTTGATATTATGCTGCCAAAAGAAGATGGGCTAAGCGTCCTCAGGAAAATACGATCTCATCCCGATTTGAAGTCGGTTCCTGTTATTATGGTAACGGCTAAAGCCGCGGAACTCGATAAGGTAAAGGGCCTTGATTCCGGCGCAGACGACTATATGACGAAACCGTTTGGTGTTATGGAATTGATTTCTCGTGTGAAGGCGCTTTTACGTCGTACGTCACCTAAAAAGCAAGATGTTATTGTCGCGGGCGATGTTTTGGTAGACGACGAAAAGCATCTTGTTACGGCCGGCGGTCAGGTTCGCGAATTGACTTATAAAGAATACGAACTTTTAAAGCTTTTGATGCTCAATCGTGGGATTGTTCTTTCGCGTGATAAAATTATGGAACGGGTCTGGGGCTTTGATTATGAAGGGGAGAGCCGTACCGTAGATATGCATATTAAAACGCTTCGTCAAAAGCTTGGGGAGTCCGGTTCGCTGATTAAAACAGTACGTAATGTTGGGTACAAGTTCAGCGATTAATTTGTTAATAAACGATATATTTTGGGAGAGCGTTTATGAAGCGAAGAATACATTTATGGCTTTGTATAACCGGTGTGATTACGCTGCTGCTTACGGCGGCTACGACGCTGGGAATTTACTTTAAATCGTTTCAGAATCAGGTGTTCTACGATTTAAAAACTGATGGAATTATTCTGGCAGAAAGTTATCGGCTTTTAGATAAGCCGGAAGAATTAAGCCGATTTAAAAGCTCAGGCTTTCGCATTACGTTAATTTCTGACGACGGTAAAGTTGCATATGAAAGCAATGCGGATCAGAACATAATGGATAACCATGCAAATCGCCCGGAAATTATGGCGGCCTTGAAGGATGGAGAGGGAACGGCTGTTCGCCATTCCGATACCATTCACAGGGATGTGTATTATTATGCTACTCGTTTGGATGATGGAGGAGTATTGCGTGTTTCGCGTGAGTCGAGCAGTATTTATGCTGTCTTTCTATCTGCGGTTCCGTTTTTAATTTTACTTGCCGCCGGAATTTTGCTTCTTTGTTTCTTTTTAGCCGGGGTTTTAACTCGGAGAATCGTTGCACCGATTGATGCAATGGCAGCTGATATGGAATCTATTGAAGAGAATACAGAATATGAAGAACTAATTCCTTTTTCCCGCACCATTCATCGTCAAAACTCCTTAATTCGAAAGCAACTTGAAGATTTGCGCGAAGAACAGGAAAAAGTTCAGGCACTTACCAGTAATATGTCAGAAGGATTTCTGCTTTTGGATTTAGAGAAAAATATCCTATCAGTCAACGGGAGTGCAATTGAACTGTTAGGAGAGTCTGAAGGTGAATATATCGGGCATAGCTTGATTTATTTTTCGAGAAACCAAGGCTTGCTTCATTGCGTTGAAAAGGCAAAACAAGAGGGAAATGCCTTGGCAGAAATATCATTGGGAGGCCGACGGCTTCAGGTAATCTCAAGCCTTGTCAAATCGGAAGGAAAGAATATCGGCTTGATCTGTCTTATTCTTGACATTACCGAAAAAAGCGAGCTTGAACAGATGCGGCGTGAGTTTACGGCTAATGTGTCACATGAGCTTAAAACGCCGTTGACTTCAATATCGGGGTTTGCGGAACTCATCGAAAATGGTATGGCAAAACCTGCCGATATTAAGAAATTTGCAGCTAAAATTCATACGGAATCTGCACGCCTCCTCACTTTAATCGGGGATATTATCATGCTTTCCGAGCTTGATGAAACGCCGGAACGAGAGCTCAAGCAGTTAGATCTTTGTCCTGTGGTGCAAAAATGTGTAGAGCGCCTTCAACCGGCGGCAGAGCGCGCAGAAGTTTCTCTGCGCTTTGACGGCGAATCGGTTTCTGTTATGGCAGATACTGCACAAATTGAAGATATGGTGGAAAATTTGTGTGATAATGCCATTCGCTACAACCGAAAGGGCGGAGATGTTATTGTTACTTTAAAACGCGAGGAAGATAAAGCTGTTTTAACAGTGGCAGATACCGGAATCGGAATTCCGCCGGAGCATCAAAATCGTATTTTTGAGCGCTTCTATCGGGTTGATAAAAGCCGTTCCAAGGAAACCGGGGGGACCGGACTCGGCCTTGCTATTGTTAAACATATTGCCGAACAGCACCATGCTAAACTTTCTCTTCGCAGTACTTTGGGTGAGGGAACAGTGATTCAGGTTTCATTTCCGATTTGTAAAAAATAAGGATTAAAAAACGCCTCTGTTTAATCAGAGGCGTTTTTAGCGTCGTTTATAAATATTGTAATACTTTTTTAGAGAGATTTCTTATTTAGCTTTAAAAGAATAAAAAAGCAGAGTTAAACTCCGCTTTTCTTTCTTGTTGCGAATGGAATTAGACCGCTTTGGTCACTTTTCCGGAACGCAGGCAACGGGTGCAAGCGTAAATATGGCATGGCGTGCCATTGACGATTGCTTTCACACGTTTGACATTGGGTTTCCAAGTCCGATTAGAACGTCTGTGTGAGTGGGAAACTTTGATGCCAAAGGTAACACCTTTTCCGCAGATATCGCATTTAGCCATTTCTTCTGCACCTCCTTATGGTGACAGGAAGCAGTAAAACCACTTCCAAATAATTTTTTTTACAAAGAACAGTACTATATTATCACACATGATTCTTAAAATCAAGAGTTTTTTCAGTAGTTTTTGAAAATTAGCTTTATGTATTAATTTTATCATCTGTTTTACTTGTAATTGGCCTGCCTTTTCGATATAATAATATTAAATATATTTTTAAAAATCAATAAGTAAATGAGGTAGAACGGATTTGCCAATCAGTACTGATTTATTATTAAAATGGTTTATTCGCTTAATCGTTGCGTTTACTGCGCTGCCGATTCATGAGTTTGCACACGGCTATGTTGCCGATAAGCTTGGCGATCATACTGCTCGTTATCAGGGAAGGTTGAATATCAATCCCTTTGCCCATATGGATATAATCGGTACGGTTTGTCTGGTGTTAACCGGCTTTGGGTGGGCAAAACCGGTTCAGATTAATCCGTATAATTTTAAAAAGCCTAAAACCGGTATGGCACTTTCTGCTGCAGCCGGTCCTCTTTCCAATCTTATTATGGCGTTTATCACCTTGATTCTCAGTAAAGTCTGTTTTTATCTCCCATTTGAAAATACGGTACTGTCAACCTTGGTTTGGGTTTTTAATATTATGACAACGGTGAATATTTCACTTGCGATTTTCAACTTGATTCCCATTCCGCCACTGGACGGTTCCAGAATTCTCAATCTGTTTTTGCCCGAGAAAATTTATTTTGCTATTATGAAATATGAGATGTATATCTTTATCGGCCTTTTCCTTGTTTTATGGACGGGAATTTTGGATACGCCGCTGTACTTTTTAAATAATCTGGTTTATACCGGGTTAAATTATCTGACCGGTTTTGTCGATCTGATCGCCAAAGCTTTGATGTAGGTGGGCAGCTTGGAACCGATTAATTTTAAACTGGAGGTCTTTGAAGGACCGCTCGATTTACTTCTTCATTTAATTTCAAAGCACAAGCTGGACATCGCCGATATTGAAATCAGCAGCCTTTTAGAGCAGTATCTTGCCTATATCGAACAGATGAAGCTTGCAGATCTGGAAGTCGCCAGCGAGTTTTTGGAAATGGCCGCAAGGCTTGTTTATATTAAAACCGTTTCCCTTTTGCCGAAACATGAAGAGGCAGAGGAGCTTCGGCGAGAGTTGAGCGGTGAACTTCTTGAGCTGTCTGCCATTAAATATGTGGCGGAAAAACTTGCGGGCATGGATCGCAATTATCAGGTTTTTGTCAGAGAGCCGCTTCTGATCCCTGTAGACAACACTTATCGACGCGAACATTCTCCGGACGAGCTGTTTACGGCATATTTAATGGTTGCCGGCAGAAAGCAAAGCAGATTGCCTCCTCCGGTAAGTGAATTTACTCCACTGGTTCAAAAACGTGTGGTTTCAGTTACATCAAGAATCTTTTATCTTTTACGGCACCTATATAAAGAGGGTAAAGCGGAGTTGAGTGACTGCTATAAAGCGGCAGGAGATCGCTCGGAACTTGTGGCCACATTTTTGGCGGTTTTGGAATTGGTTAAGAGTAAACGCCTTACTTTAAACGAGGACAATACGATAATTTATTTTAACCGAAATGCTGCAACGGAGACAGTGAAAAATGGAAATTAATAAATATAAAGCGCAAATCGAAGCAATGCTTTTCGCTTCCGGTGAGCCTGTTTCCGCAGTGAAGCTGGCAGAGCTGCTTGAGGTGGAGGAGGAGACAATCCGACAGGTTGTTACCTTGATGAAGGACGATTATGAGGCCGAGGAACGGGGCATCCTTTTAATATCCCTTGGTGAAAGTTTTCAGCTTGTAACTAAGGATTGTTATGCCGGAGTGGTTCGAAGTGCCCTTGAAATACGAAAAAACACTCCGCTTTCGCAGGCAGCGATGGAAGTTCTTTCTATTATCGCCTATAATCAACCGGTCACCAAAAGTTTCGTGGAACAGGTGAGAGGCGTCGAGAGCGGACAGATTGTTAATAATTTGGCAGAAAAGGGCTTGGTAGAAGAGGCGGGTCGTTTGGAGGTTCCCGGCAGACCGATCGCTTATCGGACGACACTTCAGTTTTTACGCTGCTTTGGGATATCTTCCTTGGAACAATTACCGCCCTTGCCCGATCAAAGCGGCCAGGTGATGCTTGATGAATATATGTCTTCCGGTGCTCGCGATGAGGCCGAAAAGGGCGAGACGGATTCGGAATAATAATGATGAGACGAGGTGATCGACATTGACAGGCTGGATTATTACGGCGGTTGTCTTTGCGTTTTTCACCATAATTCTTATTACAAGTGTAAAATGTAAGCTTGCTTACAAAGGCGAAGATTTTTTGGTAAAAGCGGGAGTTTGGTGTTTTTGGTTTACATTATTTCCGCAAAAAGAAAAGTCGGAAAAAGTAAAGAAAACGAAAAAAAAGTCCAAAAACGAAAAGAAAAAGGCTGACAATTCGGAGACACAAAAACCGGAAAAAAAGAAAGACAAGCTCGATTTTTCTCTGATACGTAATTTAATCGATTCTGGACTTAAAGGATTGCAAACTCTTTGGCGCCACTTGATTTTTTATAACCTTTGTATCAGAATTACGGTTGGCGATGAGGACGCTGCAGAATGTGCTCTCCATTACGGAAAGCTATGCGGCTTAATTTATGGCGGAATTGCCGCTGCTAAAAATATAGCAAATCTTGACGAAAAAGAAATTTCGCTTTTTTGTGACTTTTCAAAAAATGAGACGGAATATGACGTGGAAGCTGCAGTAAGAATCCGAATTGCTTTTGTTTTGGGAGCAGCAGTTCGTATGCTTTTTCATCTTGTGGTGAATACTATTAAAAACAATCGGCAGGATCAAGTGCCGACATAAGTGAATTATAGTTATATTGCAATGTAAAATGAAGATAGGAAGGTGTAAACTATGAGTGAACATCCAATTCAGGGCTTAATGTCGACTGCGATGCAGAAAATCCGTGAAATGATCGACGTTAACACAATTATCGGAGATCCGATTACGACGCAGGACGGAACCACAGTTATTCCGGTTTCAAAGGTTTCTTTCGGCTTTGCGTCCGGCGGTTCCGATCTGCCTGCTAAAGTTCAGAGAGATCTGTTTGGAGGCGGAAGCGGCGCGGGAATTACTATTAATCCAATTGCTTTTTTGGTTGTATGCGGCGGAGACGTTAAGCTCTTACAGCTTAACGATGGGGATACCGGTGCGGTTGGAAAAGCGGTAGAGATGGTTCCGGATGTTATCGATAAAATTGCTGCAATTTTTTCTAAAAAAGATAAGACATCCAAAAAAGCGAAAGAGAACAATTCTCCCGCGGAGTAATGCTTTAACGTTGAATAGGACCGGCCTGTGTTTGCATATAGTTTTATCGAATACAGGCGGCCTGTTAAAAGCCTCCTGAAAATTGTTTTTGGGGGCTTGTTTTATGGCAAAAAAGCGATTGACGGCTTGGATTGCCGCCTTTTTTCTTTTGCTTTGTTTGGTTAAACCGGCGGCTGCACAGGAGTTTTTGGGAAACACCTCAGCCAAGGCAGCGGTTTTAATGGAGGCTACTACGGGGCGGATTCTCTATGCAAAAAATGCTGAAGCTAAGCTTCCGATGGCCAGTACTACAAAAATAATGTCGGCGCTGCTCACTTTAGAACAGCCGAATTTAGATGAGTGCTTTGTAGTCGACTCCGACGCGATTAAGGTCGAGGGATCTTCAATGGGGCTTCAGGAAGGCGATCAGGTGTCGCTGCGCGCCTTGGCTTATGGGATGCTTTTGCCTTCCGGGAATGACGCGGCCAATGCCGCCGCGGTGAAGATCGGCGGAACAAAAGAAAAATTTGTTGCCATGATGAATGAACGTGCAAAATTATTGGGACTTCATAATACTCACTTTGTTACCCCATCCGGTTTGCACGATGATAAACATTATTCTACAGCTGAAGATATGGCCGCCCTTACACGTGTTGCGTTGAAAAATCCCGACTTTCTTACAATTTGCTCCTCGAAAAATGCACAGCTCGAGTTTGGAAATCCTCCTTATAAACGTTGGCTAAAAAACAGTAATAAAATGCTGCAAAGCTACGAAGGGACAATCGGCGTTAAAACAGGTTTTACCGATGAAGCGGGACGCTGCCTTGTCTCTGCGGCAAGGCGCGGGGGGATAACGCTAATCTGTGTTACTTTAAATGATTCAAATGACTGGCAGGATACTGCAAATCTGTTCGATTATGGGTTTACGCAGGTTACGGTTAAACAGATACCGGAAACGGTTGCCGGAGAGCAAAAAATTAAAGTGACAGGTGGGACGCAAAAAGAATGCAGGGTTGAGTTGTACGGTGCAGCTACGGCGGTTGTTGAACCTGCTCAATTAACAGTTCGGTATCATTTGGAGCGGTTTTACTATGCTCCTATCAAAGCGGGCGACCTTGTAGGCAGAGTGGATTATCTTTATAAAGGCGAGGTTGTTACTTCCCAGCAGCTTATGGCCTCTGAAGATGTGGGAAAGCAGGAAGAATCCCTGCAAAAGAAAAGTGGCTTTTCAGGTCTTTTGCATTCGCTTATAAGGGCCTTTAGCGCGATAATAGAGTTTTTTCAGAGCTTTGGACAGAAGTAGGAAAGGGTTTTGACGTGGAAAAAATTAGAATTCAAAAGGTTTTGTCGGACGCGGGTTATTGTTCTCGTCGGAAGGCAGAAGAATTGATCGCTCAGGGTAAAGTAAAAGTTAACGGCCATTTGGCGGAAATTGGGATGAAGGTCGATCCTGCGAAAGATCTTATTTCGGTTTTTGGCGAAAACCTTTATATTCCGCGTAAAAAGAATTACCGCTATTTAATGATGAATAAACCGCGTGGTTATGTGACAACGGTAAGCGATGATCAAAACCGGCGTTGTGTTATGGATCTGCTGGAAGGGGTGGAGGAACGGGTATCTCCGGTCGGCAGACTTGATATGAACAGTGAAGGATTACTTATTTTTACAAACGACGGGACTTTTGCAAACGATTTAATGCATCCCAGCCGTCATGTTACCAAAACCTATCGTGTAACCGTCCGCCCAGATATTACAGACGAGCAGACGGTTGCACTTTCGGAAGGAGTAGTAATCGACGGTAGGAAAACTGCTCCGGCCGTTGTCAGGGTATTGACAAAGGAATCGGGTCGTGTCGTTCTTGAAGTTGTGATACACGAGGGGAGAAACCGACAGATTCGTAAAATGTGTGAGGCTGTTGGCCTTGAAGTGGCACGTTTAAAGAGAACTTCGGTCGGGCCGCTTCGCGTCGGAATGTTAAAACCAGGCGCGTTTCGCGATTTAACAGCAGAAGAGCTGAAAGCAATCAGAAACGCAATTAAGAAACCGGAGCGAAAATAGATGTTAAAAATGCGAACTGTTACAAACGAAAATGAACGTGAATCTTTTGCAAAAATTTATGGCCTTGAAAAGGAAAAAGGACTAAACCTTTATCTTGCGGAAAATCGCGGCGAGGTGCTCGGCGTATGTTTTTATCGCTTTATTGATGAGGGAATGGAGATTCTTTATGCGGATGCCGATGACGATGATGCTTTGTTTGACGGCTTAATTCGTGCGGCTATGGCAGCGCTTTTTGATTGTGAAAAAGATAAAGTTGTTTTCTCAAAGGCAATTGACCGCCAAACGCTTCAAAAGTATCGATTTATAACAGGGGACGAGCTTTGTATAAAATCGGCAAATGTGTTTTTTCAAACTTGTAAAAATTGTAAAAACTAGATTTAAAGTCTTGTTATTTAATTAACGATAGTGTATAATAGCTTATAATGTTTCCTTGTGAAAGACAGAATATTATTAAATTATTTTAAGGAGATTTGTGCAATGAGAAAATTTAATGTAGTAGTAAACGGCGAAAACTTTGATGTATCCGTCGATGAAATTGGCGGCGCTCCTGTAGCTGCTCCCGCGGCTGCACCGGCTGCAGCTCCTGTAGCTCCCGCAGCTCCTGTCGCTTCTGCTCCTGCAGGTGCAACCGATGTTAACTCCCCGATGCCGGGTACCATTCTTAAAGTGAATGTTGCTGTCGGCGATGTTGTAAAAGCTGGTCAGGCACTTGTAATCCTTGAAGCAATGAAGATGGAAAACGATATTGTTGCTCCGGTTGACGGCAAAGTCGCTGCAATTTTTGTAAAACAGGGCGATTCCGTAGAATCCAACAGCAAAATTCTTGCGCTTGAATAAGAAAGGGACTTAAACGAATGGCTAAAGTAAAAGTAACGGAAACTGTCCTGCGTGATGCGCACCAGTCCCTGCTTGCCACCAGAATGACTACCGATGAAATGCTGCCGATCCTCGGCAAAATGGATAAGGTAGGTTTTTATTCCGCAGAGGTTTGGGGCGGCGCAACTTTTGACAGTTGTTTGAGATTTTTAAATGAGGATCCGTGGGAAAGACTTCGCATTATTCGTCGGGAAATGCCTAATACTAAGTTGCAGATGTTGTTCCGCGGTCAGAATATGTTGGGCTATCGTCATTATGCCGATGATGTTGTTGAATATTTTGTTCAAAAATCTGTTGCAAACGGCATCGATATCATCCGTATTTTTGACGCACTGAATGATATTCGCAATCTGAGAACCGCTATTAATGCGGCTAAAAAAGAAAAGGCTCATGCACAGGTCGCTATTTCTTATACCTTGGGCGATGTGTTTACGGATGAGTACTATGTGAATTACGCAAAACAGATTGAGGCCGAAGGTGCTGACTCAATTTGTATTAAGGATATGGCGGCATTGTTAACGCCGTATCGCACTGCCACTTTGACAAAAGCAATTAAAGAAGCTGTTAATATTCCGGTACAGATTCATACCCACTATACTTCCGGTCTCGCTTCGATGTGTTTGCTAAAAGGCATTGAAAACGGTGCTGATATGATCGACACGGCAATGTCTCCGTTGGCTTTGGGTACCTCCCATGCACCAACTGAATCTATGGTTGCTGCTTTAAAGGGAACCGAGTATGATACAGGTCTTGATCTTGTGCTTCTCAATGAGATTCGTGAGTATTTTATGGGCTTGCGTGCGAAATATATCAAATCCGGCTTGCTTGATCCGAAGATGCTTGCTGTTGACGCAAATGCTTTGATCTATCAGGTTCCGGGCGGTATGCTCTCCAATCTTCTTTCTCAGCTGAAACAGGCCGGTAAAGAGGATCAACTCAATGATGTACTCAATGAGGTTCCTCGCGTTCGTAAAGATGCTGGTATGCCTCCGCTTGTTACACCAACCTCACAGATTGTTGGTACACAGGCTGTTTTCAACGTTATTATGGGCGAGCGCTATAAGATGGTTACAAAAGAATTTAAAGGCCTGGTTCGCGGTGAATACGGTAAAACTCCGGTTCCGATTGATCCGGAATTCCGCAAAAAAATTATCGGCGATGCTGAACCGATTGATTGTCGTCCGGCAGATCTGCTTGCACCGGAGCTTGATAAACTTCGTGTTGAATGTGCTCAGTGGACCGAGCAGGAAGAGGATGTGCTCAGCTATGCTCAGTTTGGACAGGTAGCGGTTAAATTCTTTGAAAATCGTCACAAAAAGCCGTTTAATGAGAATGAACCCAATACTAAAATTCAGATCAGCTATAAATAATATTAGTAAAAAACGTCGTGAAATGTCGCGGCGTTTTTTGTCGTTTGCTAATTCTGAATAAAATGTAAATTAAATGAATAATTTGTGAATTAAAACGTTTTCTATTATCAAATCGTGGTATGATGAAAAAAACGGATAAGGGAAGTATTATTATGTTAAAAAGCATGACCGGTTACGGACGCAGTCAGCAAATTATTGGAGGCCGTGATATTCTGGTAGAAATCCGCTCGGTTAATCACCGATATTTTGAATTTTCCGCACGGGTACCGCGTGTTTATGGCTATCTGGAAGAAAAAATGAAATCATTTGTCCAGAGCCGTGTTTCCCGTGGGAAAATTGATGTGAATGTTACTGTTTTTACCGTGGAGGGCCAAGATGCGGTTGTGGAGTTGAATCAGTCCTTGGCTACCGGATATCTGACTGCTTTACGTTCGGTTCCGGTAGAATTCGGACTGAAAGACGATCTTTCTCTTTCCGTGCTTTCTCGTCTGCCGGATATATTTAGTGTTCGGAAGGCTGCCGAAGATGAGGAAGTCATATGGAATGCGGTTAAGACTGTTGCTGAAGAAGCGCTTGAACGTTTTGTTGCGATGCGCGAAAAAGAAGGCGAAAAGATGCAGCAGGATATTCTGGGGCGTCTTAGAACCATTGAGAATTGGGTTGGCGAAGTGGAAAAGCAGTCACCTGAAACAACAAAAGCGTATCGTGATCGCCTTTATACTAAGCTTCGTGAGGTACTTGACGGAAACGGAATTGACGAAAATAGAATTTTGACTGAAGCGGCTATTTTTTCGGAACGTGTTGCTGTTGATGAGGAAACCGTTCGCCTCAGAAGCCATTTACATCAATATGAATCTCTTTTAAAATCGGAGGAACCTGTCGGACGAAAGCTTGATTTCCTAACTCAGGAAGTTAACCGTGAAATTAATACCATTGGATCGAAAGCACAGGATCTTGCGATTACAAGGATTGTCGTAGATCTTAAAAGCGAAGTTGAAAAAATCAGAGAGCAGATTCAAAATATCGAATAAGGAGAATCAAAATGAAACTCATTAACATTGGCTTTGGTAATATGGTTTCAGCCAGCCGTTTGATTGCGATTGTCAGTCCTGAATCCGCACCGATTAAACGGATTATCCAGGATGCACGTGATAAAGGTGTTTTAATTGATGCTACCTATGGGCGTCGTACCCGTGCAGTTATCGTAATGGACAGCGACCACGTAGTACTCTCTGCCGTTCAGCCTGAAACGGTAGCTAACCGTCTGTCTTATCAGGATGATGATGAGGAGGAGGAAGAGGATGAATAAACGCGGCCTTCTTATGGTAGTTTCCGGACCGTCAGGTTGTGGGAAAGGTACTGTGCTCGGCAGGCTTTTAAAAGAGGATCCAAATGTTTTTTATTCTGTTTCTGCAACGACCAGAGCTCCTCGTCCCGGTGAGGTGGAGGGTGTTCACTACTTCTTTTTATCTAAAGAACAGTTTGAAGAAAAGATTAAAACCGGAGGAATGCTTGAATACGCAAATTATGTTGAGAACTATTACGGAACGCCTGCTCAGGCGGTAGAAGATCAGCGCTCTCTCGGACACGATGTTATCCTTGAAATCGAAATTCAAGGTGCGATGCAGGTTAAGGCAAAATGTCCTGATGCCGTTATGGTTTTTGTCAGCCCTCCCAGTATGGAAGAGCTAAAGCGAAGACTGATTGATCGAAAAACCGAGAGTGAAGAAGTTGTAAACAATCGTTTAAAAACCGCTGAAAAAGAGATGAAAGCGATATCTAAATATGATTACGTTGTTGTAAACGATGAGGTAGAGAATGCCGTTTCATCTTTAAAAGCTATTTTGCAAGCGGAAAAGTGTCGTACAGTACGTGTGAATCATAATTAAATGAGGTGTAATATTATGCATAGACCATCTGCAACTGAAATGTTAAAAAATAACGAAAGCTATTATTCTTTGGTTGTCGGCGTGGCAAAACGCGCACGTCAAATTGCTGAGGAAGCCGAAGAAAAAGGAGAGCTTCTCTCCGAAAAACCGGTACAGCTTGCCGTTGAAGAATTTGAACAAGGACGTTTTAAAATCATAGAGGAAGAAGAAAACGACGAAAAATAAGCCTTAAATTCGGTGTAAGGGGGCAGCTTTATGGAAGGACGAGTCATAGCACGGGTGGCAATTGAAAAATCCACCCTTCGTTTTGACAAGCTCTTTGACTATGTTGTCCCGGAGGATATGATAAGCTTAATAAAGCCCGGGTGCAGAGTTCTGGTGCCGTTTGGAAGATCCAATCAGAAAATGCAGGCGCTTGTCTTTTCGCTGACAGATCGTTCGGATTATGAGCGCGGCTGCAAAGCTGTTTATTCTTTATTAGACAAAGAGCCTTTGATTGATAGAGAAGGCTTTCAGATGATTGAATATCTCAAGCAGAATACTTTTTGCACCTATTATGATGCAGTAAAGGTGCTCCTTCCGGTGGGGTTTAATGTCGATGTAATCTCAACCTATCATCTTTCGCGTAAAATTGATGAAATTGAATTGGATCGATTTTCACTGTCGGAACAGCATGTTATCGCCTATTTAAAAACAGCGCGAAACAAAAGTGAATTGGAACAGTTTATAAAAACGTCTCTGGGTGGAAAAAAAGAAAAGATTCTGGAAGCTTTAATTGAAAAAGGGGTTGTTGTGCCCGAAGAACGAGCAAAACGTCGGGTAGGCGATGAGACCATTCGGATGGTTCGGCTCGTTGAGGATAATAATTGGGACGAATTTAGGCTTTCACCTCGTCAACAAACTGTTGTCGATTTGTTAAAGGATACACAAGTTGCTTCAGTTAAAGAATGTTGTTATCTTTGCGGGGTAACAGAGGCTGTATTAAAAACATTGTCAAAAAAAGGCGTTTTGGAATATTATGACAGACAGGTGTTTCGTCGTCCAAAAATAACTGTCGGCTCTGTAAAAAATGCGGCTTCCATTAAGCTTTCGCCGGAACAGCTTAAGGTATTTTCCGGATTATATGAGCTTTACAGGCAGGGAAAGCCGAACGCTGCTTTATTAAACGGTGTTACCGGAAGCGGAAAAACACAGGTTTTTTTAAAGTTGATTGATTTGGTTGTAGCCGAGGGAAAACAGGTAATTATGATGGTGCCTGAGATTTCTTTGACGCCTCAAATGGTTTCGCAATTCACTTCAATGTTTGGCGATAAGGTAGCGGTTGTCCACAGCGGATTGTCACTTGGCGAACGAATGGATGAATACAGGCGAATCAAAAGCGGCATAGCCCGGATTGTTGTCGGTACCCGCAGCGCTGTATTTTCTCCCTGCGATAATATCGGACTGATCGTTATGGATGAAGAAGGGGAATACTCTTATAAGTCCGAGGCCCCTCCGCGTTATCATGCGCGAGATATTGCTAAATTGCGCTGTGCGCGCCATAATGCTTTGTTGTTGCTCGCTTCGGCAACCCCCTCAATCGACAGTTATTATCGTGCCAAAAGCGGAAAGTATCATTTGTTTGAATTAAGACATCGATATTCCGATGCGATTCTCCCCGATGTTTATCTGGTAGATTTAAAAAGTCATCTTCATCCGGAGCAGTCGGAAATCTTAAGCGATGTTCTGATTGATGAACTTTATTATAATTTAAAGCACGGGGAGCAATCAATTTTGCTCTTAAACCGACGCGGCTATCATACCATCGCTGCTTGCATGGAGTGCGGTGAAGTCGATTTGTGTCCGCATTGCAGCGTTGCACTGACTTATCATAAAGCAAACGGACGTATGATGTGTCATTACTGTGGCTATTCGCACAAACAGGATTTTATCTGTCATCATTGCGGAAGCAAGCATATGAAGTTAACCGGTTTGGGTACCCAAAAGCTTGAAGATGAGGTTGCGAAGCTTTTTCCGGACGCACGTGTCCTTCGAATGGACACGGATACAACATTTTCGCGCTTTGCTTATGAACAAGCTTTTGAAGGCTTTGGAGCGGGAGAATACGACATCATGCTGGGCACTCAGATGATTGCAAAAGGGTTGGATTTTCCGAATGTAACGCTGGTTGGCGTGCTATCGGTTGATAAGCTTCTTTACTCAACGGATTTTCGGAGTAATGAAAGAACCTTTTCTCTTGTGACGCAGGTAGTCGGTCGCAGCGGACGTGGCAAAAAGGCCGGTAGAGCTTATATACAAACCTATACGCCCGAAAATCCTGTGTTAAATTTTGCTGCGCATCAAAATTATGTATCTTTTTATAACGATGAAATTGAAGCGCGAAGAGCGTTATTGTACCCGCCCTTTTGCGATATCTGCGTAATAGGATTTTCTGCTGTTATAGAAAGTGATGCTAAAAGCGCGGCATATGAGTTTATGGAAATGATGAAAATATGCGTTAAGGATCAGGGAAAAAAACTTCCAATGCGGGTACTTGGCCCGGTTGAGGCTGATATCTTAAAGCTTAATAATAAATACCGCTATCGAATCGTTGTAAAATGCAAAGCAAACCGCAACTTTAAGTCGATGATGCAATCGCTGTTAGCTCAGACGGCAGAGCACCCGGTATTTTCAAAAGTAACAGTTTTTGCCGATCTCAACGGGGATATTAGTTGATACAATTTAACAGGTAGAAATGGAGAGAAAGTAAATGGCCATTCGTAATGTTGTGACAAAAGAGGATGAAGTCCTTCGAAAAAAATGTCGTCAGGTTGAAAAATTTGATGAACGGCTTTGGGAACTTCTGGATGATATGGCAGAGACCATGTATCAAAATGATGGTGTAGGTCTCGCAGCTCCTCAGGTTGGAATTCTTCGCCGAATTGTAGTAATCGATACAGGGGAAGGGTTAATAGAGCTTGTTAATCCGGTAATAATTGCGAGCAGCGGAAAACAGGAGGAATATGAGGGGTGTCTGTCTTGCCCGGGTGAATACGGTATTGTCAAACGTCCAAAGAAGGTCACCGTGAAGGCGCAGAATCGTCATGGCGAATTTTTTACAAAAGACGGCGAGGATCTGCTTGCGCGTGCTTTTTGTCACGAAATTGACCACTTGGAAGGAATTTTGTTTTTGGATCTTGCGGAAAAAATCGTAGAAGAAGAAAAAGAATAGGTAGGAGAACGAAAAATAAAATGAAGATCGTTTTTATGGGGACTCCGGACTTTGCGGTGCCGTCCTTAAAAGCTTTGTTACAATCCGGGGAGAATGTTGTAGGCGTTTTTACTCAGCCAGATAAGCCGAAAGGCAGGGGACATCATCTTCAGCCTCCTCCGGTTAAAATCGCAGCTGAAGAATGTAGAATTCCGGTTTTTCAGCCGGTTTCGTTAAAAAATGATGAGATACTCAAATGCCTCAGGGCCCTTGCTCCCGAGCTGATCGTTGTAGTCGCTTATGGAAAGCTCTTACCAAAAGCGGTGCTCGATTTACCGCGGTACGGCTGTATTAATGTACATGGCTCTCTTCTTCCGAAATATCGCGGTGCGGCGCCGATCCAATGGACTGTCTTAAACGGGGAGTCAATTGGCGGGGTGACGACTATGTATATGGCCGAAGGCCTTGATACGGGGGATATGCTTTTAAAGACAGAAACACCGGTCGGGGAAAACGAAACCGCAAGTGAGCTTTATGAGCGCTTATCTCACGTCGGAGCAGATCTTCTTGTTAAAACGATTGCCGATCTTAATGCGGGAACTCTAGTTCCAATACCACAGGATAATGCACAGGCTACTCATGCTCCGATGCTTACAAAAGATATGGGTAAGCTTGATTTTACAAAATCCGCTAAAGAATTGCATCACTTAATCTGCGGATTATCAGATTGGCCCTGTGCTTATACTGAGTTTATGGGAAAACGGTTAAAAATTTATCGTTCACGCGTCTGTGAATTAAGTGGGAAGCCGGGAGAAATACTAAATTCAAAACATTTTATTGTTGGCTGCGGCTTTGGTTCAATTGAACTTCTCGAGGTTCAATATGAGGGGTCAAAACGGATGGATGGTGGCGCATTTTTGCGCGGAAGACGTCTAACTGCAGGTGATCTGATCGGAAGAGAGGAGTAATATCTTTGCCTTATTTTTATTTTGATACTTATTATTTGTTTTTAGTTGTTCCGGCGCTCCTTATTGCACTTTGGGCACAGATTAATGTTTCCACAACCTTTAGAAAATATAATAATGTACGAAATGTAAGAGGCATTACAGCCGATGAGGCAGCGCGGTATATTTTAGATGACAACGGGCTTTATAGTGTTCGGATTGAACGTGTTTCCGGAAATTTGTCCGATCATTATGATCCGCGTTCCAATGTAATTCGCCTTTCTGATTCTACTTACGGGAACAGTTCGGTTGGCGCAATCGGAGTTGCTGCGCACGAAGTCGGTCATGCAATTCAACATGCAACCGGATATTTGCCGATTAAAATTAGGCAGGCAATCATTCCGATTACGCAAATTGGTTCTACAATTGCAATTCCGCTTGCAGTTTTGGGGATCATTATGTCCTGGGATATATTGATTACTGTTGGAATTCTTCTTTTCTGTGCAGTTGTACTGTTTCAGCTGATCACGCTTCCGGTTGAGTTTAATGCGAGCAATCGTGCTTTAAAAACTTTGGAAAATAAGAATATCCTTGAGGGAAGAGAACTTGCAGGAGCAAAAAAGGTTCTCAGAGCCGCTGCACTTACCTATGTTGCTGCGCTGCTTGTAGCGATCGCAAACCTTGTCCGCCTGATTGCATTATCAAACAGGAGAAGATAATATGGCTTTGAAAAATGCCCGTACAATTGCATATGATGCGCTTTTACGGATGGAAAAGGATCAAAGCTATTCCAACCTGGTACTAGACACTTTTTTAAGAAAAAGTGAACTTTCCGCTCAGGACAAAAGCTTTTCATCCCGCCTTTTTTATGGAGTGATTGAGCGAAAGCTGACCCTCGATTTTATTGCTTCATATTATTCCAAACAGCCATTGGAGCGTCTCAATTTAGGTGTACGTGTTATCTTGTGGATGGGTTTTTATCAGCTTTTATATATGAATACGCCCGATTCTGCCGCAGTGAATGAAAGCGTTAAGCTTGTGTCTTCCGTTAAACCGGGAGCAAAAGGGTTTGTCAACGCTGTACTGCGTCAGTTTATCAGAGACGAAAAGAAAATTATTTACCCTGTTGATATGCTGCGGCAGACCAGTATCCGTTATTCCTGCCCGGAATGGCTTGTAAAGCAGTATCAGTATGATTACGGTGAGGCGTACGCAGAACAAATATTGAGCTGTTCGCTTTTGCCGCCGCCGGTGACGCTTCGGGTGAACCTTCTAAAAGGTTCGGTTCATGAAATAGCTTTGCAGTTGTTTGATGAAGGTATTGAGACGGTTTCGGTTTCAAAATTACCGGGATGTTTGATAGTGAAAAAGGGAAATCCAACAGAGACAAAGGCCTTTCACAACGGGTTATTCCATGTACAGGATATGGCATCACAGCTATGTGCTATGGTTGCCGCTTCCGGAAAACCAAAGAACGTTTTTGATCTTTGTGCAGCACCGGGAGGCAAGAGCTTTACCATTGCGGAAGAAATAAGCGATTATGGAGGAAAGGTGAGTTCGTTTGACCTTCATGAGAATCGAGTTCGTTTGATTGAATCGGGTGCGAAGCGTCTTGGATTGGATCAAACGATTACGGCGGCGAAAGCAGATGCATCAGTATTTTTGAACGAGATCGGAAAGTCTGATTGTGTTCTCTGTGATGTTCCGTGTTCAGGGCTTGGTGTTATCCGACGAAAACCTGAAATAAAATATAAATCAAAAGAAAGTTTGCAAAAATTTACCGCAAATTCAGCTCAAAATTTTAAAAAATGCTTCGAATTATGTTGCATCCGGCGGCACGCTTATTTATTCAACCTGCTCTTTGTCAAAGGCGGAAAACGAAGAGGTAGTCGATACATTTTTAAAAGCAAATTCGGCTTTTTTGCCGAAAGCGCTTCCAAAATTCCCCTTTTTAGAGAAGGATAATTTTCAAACAACTTTTTTTCCGCAACCGGACGGACCCGACGGTTTCTATTTGGCACAGATGAAACGAGTGGAGTGATTCTTTGGAAAAAATTGATATCAAATCTTTAGATTTACCGGAACTTACCGAGCAAATTCTTGCGCTTGGGGAACCGAAATTTCGTGCAAAACAGATTTTTGAATGGCTCCATCAAAAACAAGTTTTATCTTTCTCGGAAATGACCAACATTTCTGCTAAATTTCAACAGCTTTTAGACAGCAGATTTTACATAAATTCCCTAAAAATCGCAAAAAAGCTTGTGTCTCAGATAGATAATACGGTAAAATATCTTTATGAGCTTAAAGATGGTGAATTCGTTGAATGCGTACTGATGGATTATCATCACGGTACCAGTATTTGTATTTCATCGCAGGTTGGCTGTAAAATGGGGTGCACTTTTTGTGCATCAACAATTGCCGGTTTTGTGAGAAATTTATCGCCGTCTGAAATGTTAGACCAGATTTATACCTCCTCTCGCGACAGCGGACGGAAAATTTCGAGTGTTGTTATGATGGGAATCGGTGAACCTTTAGATAATTATGATAATGTTCTGCGTTTTTTAAAGTTAGTTTCCGATGAAAATGGTTTGAATTTAAGTTTGCGTCATCTCTCTCTTTCAACTTGCGGCTTGGTCGAACGGATTTATCAGCTTGCTGATCTGAAACTTGGATTAACGCTTTCGATTTCTCTCCATGCACCCAATGATGAAATACGTTCTAAGACGATGCCGATTAACCGAAAATATTCAATTGACGAATTGTTAACTGCCTGCCGTTATTACACAGATGTTACACGACGCAGGATTTCGTTTGAATATGCTTTAATCCGTGGTGTAAATGATAGTGAAAAAGATGCGAGAGAATTGAGCACTAAACTCCGTGGAATGCTTTGTCATGTGAATTTAATTCCTGTTAATCGTGTTGAAGAAACAGATTATCATGCTTCAACGCAGAGTAATGTGCTCCGTTTTCAGAGATTATTGCTTTCTTTGGGAATTAATACAACAGTGCGGCGTACACTTGGCGCTGATATCAATGCGGCCTGTGGCCAGCTGCGGAGAAATCGGCATAATTTTAAGAGGTGATCCTATAATGATTGTAGGAAAAACGGATATAGGAAAGGTCCGACAGATGAACCAGGATGTTTTCTGTTACGGTATATTGGGAGAATCCTCCAGTTATGCTGTCGTTTGTGATGGGATGGGAGGCTCAAATGCCGGTAATGTTGCAAGCAAGATGGCTTGTGATATTATTGATAGCAGAATACGTTCCGGTTATCGAAATGATGTAAACGCTAATGAGATTCGTGATTTATTAATCACGGCTGTAACGGCTGCAAACGCTGAGGTTTATGATTCGTCGAAAAGTAATCCGGAGTTTGCGGGAATGGGAACGACCGTTGTTGCAGCGTTGATTGAAAATAAAACTCTTCATATCGCTCATGTCGGTGACAGCCGGGCATATGTTGTCAGTAAAAATGAATTTACTCAGGTAACCAGAGATCATTCACTGGTACAGGAGCTTCTTGAGCAGGGGAAAATATCGGATGAGGATGCCAAGAATCATCCGCAGCGTAATTTGATAACGCGAGCTGTCGGTGTTAACAACAGAGTTTGTGTGGATTACCTTGAAACGGCTCTTAATCCGAATGATCAAGTGTTGATCTGTACGGATGGATTAACAAATAACTGCGACACAGCAGATATTTATAAAACAGTTTTACAGCATCCACCCGGGGAGGTCCCGGAAAGGTTGATTGATCTTGCCAATGCGGCGGGCGGTCCGGACAATATTACAGTTGTCCTGCTGTCCGAATAAGTTACGGAGGGACAAAAGTTAGTATGGATAAGTATGTGGGAAAGCGGCTGGACGGCCGGTATGAAATTACAGAACTCATCGGTGTGGGCGGAATGGCAAATGTATATAAAGCCAACGACATTCTGGAGGGTACTGTAGTAGCTGTAAAGATTCTCAAGGATGAATTTTCGAAAAACAGCGAATTTTTAAGAAGGTTTAAAAATGAGTCCAAGGCGATTGCACTGCTATCTCATCCGAATATTGTAAGAGTTGTGGATGTCAGCTTCGGTGACCGGATACAGTACATTGTTATGGAGTATATCTCCGGTATTACATTAAAGCAGTACATCGAACAGCAAGGGGTACTTACCTGGAAAGAAGCGGTTCATTTTACAGTTCAGGTGTTACGTGCGCTTCAGCATGCACATGATAACGGTATTGTGCATCGCGACGTAAAGCCTCAGAATATTATGCTGTTGCAGGATGGCACTATTAAAGTCATGGATTTTGGTATTGCTCGTTTTGCACGCGGCGACAGTAAGACAATGACCGATAAGGCTATCGGCTCTGTTCATTATATTAGCCCTGAACAGGCTCGCGGCGATGAAATCGATGAGAAAACGGATATTTATTCTGTTGGCGTTATGTTGTTTGAAATGTTGACAGGCCAACTGCCGTTTGAGGCTGATAATGCAGTTTCGGTTGCGATTATGCAAATGCAGGCGCCTGTACGCAAACCGCGTGACATTAACGCTACCATTCCGGAGGGACTTGAGGAGATTACAATCCGCGCTATGCAGAAGGATCCTTCCAAGCGTTATCAAAGTGCTGCCGAAATGCTGCGGGATATTGATGAATTCAAACGCAATCCGAGTATTGTTTTTGAATATAAATATTTTGGAGACGACGAGGCAACAAAATATTTTGATGCCGTTTCTGCCGAAAAGCAGGAAAACGCAGATGAGGATGACACGAAGGAAAAGAAATCACATATGATTCCGATTCTTGCCGGTGTAGCCGCTGCTTTCGTTTTGGTTTCGGTTATTGTTTGTGTGGTCATCTTCGGCTTCAGCGATATGTTTGAAAAGGTTCCTGAAGTTGAAACACCGAACTTAATTGGACAGGTATACGAAGACGTTATAAACGATCCGCAGTACAGTGATATAAAGATTGAACAGAAGAATACCGAGTATTCTGATAAATACGAGGCCGGCTATATTATTGATCAGGAAACCAAAGCAGGTATCAAGATTAAAAAAGGTGCAACTTTGTATGTTACAGTCAGCACAGGCCTTAATATGACTGATGTTCCGGATGTTACCAATCGTTCGTTGGTAGAAGCAACGGATATGATCAAGAAAAAAGGCTTAAAGGTTGAGAATCAGGTGAATCAGTTTGATTCAACTGTTGCAAAAGGGAGCGTTATTAAAACAAATCCTGCGGCCGGAACACAGGTTAAAGCCAATACCGGAGTTACGGTTTATGTCAGCATGGGCGAAGATGAGCAGCCGATTGTAGTACCGAAATTACTTGGTATGACTGTTTCACAGGCTCAGACTACACTTACAAATCTTAAACTAAAATATGAGGTCAAAGAAGTAGGAAGCAGTGAGCCAAAGGGAACAGTATTGTCGCAGAGTGTTCCGGAAGGCTCTACCGTATCGGAAGCTTCTTTGGTAGTAATTGAAGTCAGCAATGGAATTCCGGCTAATCGGACTCTTACCTTTACAGCAAATATTCCGTCTAATGCATCTGAACATCATCATTATTTTACATTTAAGATATTGATGGATGGCGTTGTGAAAAAGACAGAAGAGGTAAATGTTTCGGCTACGTCGAATTATAAATTTACATTAACCGGATCGGGTACCGATTCACACGATATTCGTGTGTTGGTTGTTCCTCGAGGATCTTCGGAAAATGAAAAACTCTTCGTTCGCTATAACGTAGATTTTGACGGCGGTTCTATTCAGGTTGTCTCAACCGATTCAAAGGTATTTTCTTCCTTTGCCGGTTCTGAAGGTAACGATTAAACAACTTTCAAATCCTCACTTGTCATCAGGTGAGGATTTGTTCTATCCGGTTTTGTAAGAAAGTAGGTATATTCGTTTGAGAGGAATTATACGCAAGGGTATAGGCGGTTTTTATTATATACAAGCGGAGAATAGCTGCTTGTATGAGTGTAAGGCAAAAGGGGTTTTTCGTAAAGAAAAAATTACGCCATTGGCGGGCGATCAGGTAGAGATTGCAGTTGATGAAGCAGGGAAAGGCGTTATTGATGAGATTCTTCCACGCAAAAACGAGTGGCTTCGTCCGCCTCTTGCTAACCTTGATCAATTGATTTTGGTGGTCTCCTCTTGCGAACCGACTCCCAATCTGTTAAACTTGGACAAGCTCTTAACAGTTGCGGAATATAAAGGAATAGAGCCTTTTCTTGTGATTACAAAAGTTGATTTGGCCGATGGCGCAGAACTGGGTAAAATTTATCGAAATGCGGGATTTCATACAATTGTTTTGAATAATTTAGAAAAGAATACCGGAAAGGTATTGTTGCCATATCTTGATGGCAAAATAACTGCATTAACAGGAAACTCGGGTGTAGGAAAGTCAAGTTTACTTAATAATATTTTTGGCACTTCGTCATTTGAAACATCTGAAATCAGTCAGAAACTCGGTCGTGGTCGTCATACAACGCGTTATGTGGAACTTTTTCCGATTGGAAGCGGATATGTGGCCGATACACCGGGATTTTCGACGATTGAAATAAATAAATATGCCATTATAAAAAAAGAAGAGCTTCAGGATTGTTTTCGCGAATTTTCTCCGTATTTACATGATTGTAAATTTCACGATTGTTCTCATACAGGAGAAATCGGCTGTAAAATTAAAGAGGCAGTGGAGAACGGTGCTATTTCGTTATCACGTTATCAAAGCTACTGTCAGCTTTACGAGGAAGCAAAATTGATTAAGGATTGGGAAAATAAATGAGTATATGTTATATTATCGGATCTGCACCGTTTGATAAATCCACCTTTATAAGTCCGTCGAAAGACGATTTTGTGATTTGTGCCGATGGGGGTTATGATACACTTTTACCTCTTGGAATCACCCCTGATCTTATCGTAGGAGATTTTGATTCCATCTTCGAGACTAAAAATTATCAGGGGGAAATAATTCGTCTTGTGCCGGAAAAGGATGATACCGATATGCTAAGTGCGGTCAAAACCGCGCTTTCGCGAGGCTGGCGAGAGTTTTATCTCTATGGTGGGCTTGGCGGTCGTTTAGACCACACCTTTGCTAATATTCAGCTTTTGTCATACCTGCTTGATCGTCATGCCAAAGGGACGTTGTTCGACGGGAAAACAATGGTGACAATGATAGAAGATGGGAATATTAAACTAAAAAAGGAGGATGACTGTTATTTTTCGGTTTTCTCCTTTACTGAAAGTTGTCCGAACGTCACATTAAAAGGAGTGAAATATCCTTTGAATCACGCTTGCATCACTTCATCATTTCCTATCGGTGTCAGCAATGAAATAACCGAGGACAAAGCAGAAATATCAAATCAGGGAGGAAGACTTTTGATCATGCTTACCCCTAAAAAGCCACAGTAACACTCTGGGCCTTTGCCGTATATAATGAAGTATCAAGAAAGGGCTGAGCCAAAGGAGTTGAGAATTGTGCGAAAATGCGGCCAGCGACCGCCGGGTTTAATTGCGGTTGCGGTGGGGGTTGTGATCCTCGCACTTGCTTTTGGCTCATATCGTTTGCTGATGATCCTTGCAGCAGTGGCGCTGATCTATTTAGGACTTTGCTCGGTGCGTAAGATGTAAAGCTGTTTAGCTTTTCATAGAACAGTGATGCTGAATTGTATGAACGGAGGAATGCATCGTGAAAATTGTTGTGGTTAAGAGTCCGAAATTTCTGGCAGGCTTTTTAAAATTTCTGTTTAAAATAAAAGATGAAGAAAAAGCATCTTAACGAATCTACATAAAAACGCGGCAGGAACCCTGCCGCGTTTTTATATACAAATATTTTGATGAGTTGACAAATAAATCATAAATATTTAGCTGTAAAATACGATCGTATACTGCTGACAACAACGATTACTCATCAGAGAATAGCTTGTTTGCCGCTTTTTGGCAAACAGCAGGATTCCCCATGAAAGAATGATCTGTATTCTTTACCGAAACCACATCAACCAAAGAAGCATTAATGGTATCAAGCAGATATCGTAACGAATTTTCCATCTGCTTTGGGCCTAACTCATCGTTTGAGCCGCTCGTTGTTAACAACACGGCCTTTCTGCGCTTTTTTTCCTTAAACGGTGGGTGATAAAAATAGGCTTGAAAGCGGTCAAAAATTTGTTTGAGAGGGGCAGGAAATCCTAAAAAGTAAATCGGTGTTGCAATAATAAAAATGTCACTTTCACGTACAGCTTGCTCAATTTCGGCGAACGAATCCTTTTTCTGACAGCATACACCGTTTGTTTTACAATAATCACAGCCAAAACAAGGGTTAATCGTTAGATCATATGCGCAGAGCAGTTTTGCCTGCGTATCATTCGGGCAGAAGCTCAAAAATAAATCCAGTAGCTTTGCTGTATTCCCCTGATTGTTCGGTGAACCGAAAATAATAGCGATTTTTTTAGTTTTGTCGCTGTTCGCAGTACTCACAGAGAAAATCACCTTCCGATTTTCTAAAAGAATGGGGCAGATAGGCTTCGCTGGCCGTAATGCAGCGCGGATTATTGCATCTGTGATCTAATACTTCACCTTTCAAAACAGGTGTATGATCAAATCCGCCCAGCATACTCATAATCAGCGCCATTCGTGCATAAACGCCGTAAAGAGTTTGCTTAAAATAGATCGCGCGGGTATCATCGTCTACCCGATAATCGATTTCATCGACACGGGGCAAAGGATGAAGAATCTTAAGATCATCTTTGGCTTTGGTCAGCTTTTCAGGATCTAAAACATAAGTGTCTTTCTGACGCAGATATTCTTCTTCGCTTGTAAAACGTTCCCGTTGAATTCGTGTCATGTAGAGAACATCGAGATTTGGGATTGCATCTTCCAGAGAAAGAACCTCTGTAAAGGGAATATGACTTTGAATCAGCAATTCCTTAATGTAATCAGGAACTGTAAGCTCTTTTGTAGAAATTAAAACAAAGGAATTCCCTTTGTATTGTGAAAGCGCTTTAATAAGAGAATGAACCGTTCGACCATTTTTCAGATCTCCGCAAAGGCCGATATTTAAATGGTCGAGCCGGCCTTTTTCGCGAGAGAGAGTTACAAGGTCGGTCAGCGTTTGCGTAGGATGTAAATGGCCGCCGTCTCCTGCATTGATGACCGGGCAGTTAGAATAGAGAGAGGCAGCTTTTGCCGATCCCTCCAAAGGATGGCGCATGGCGATGATATCGGCATATCCGCTAATGACAGTGATAGTATCTTTTAAAGATTCGCCCTTTGCAACTGAGGAATTCTGTGGATTGTCAAATCCGATAATACGTCCGCCCAACTTTAACATAGCTGTCTGGAAAGACATCTGCGTTCGGGTAGAGGGCTCGTAAAACAAGGTTGCCATAATTTTTCCATGGCAGCTTCCGTAATACTCTTCGGGATTATCCGCAATTTTAAGAGCAAGCTGAATGATGGAACGCCACTCATTTTGCGAAAAATCGTTTAAATCAATTAGATGTTTGTAATTCACAATTTTACACATCCTTTATTCACAATAAATAGAATCCTTAATCTTGTCATAGGTATTATAACCAAGCTGAGCAATTTTCTTTAAATCTTCTATCGAAGTATAGCCGCCTGCTTTCTCGCGATAAAGCACGATCAACCGTGCAAGCTCTTCAGAAATCCCGTCGATCTGACAAAGATCTTCTTTGGTAGCAGTGTTTATGTTAAGCGGAAGAACAGGAGCTTGGCTAAAAGTTTCCGAAGATGATGATTTGGAGGAAGAAGTTCTTTTAGAAGGCTTGGATGTGGCACCACTTTTAGAACTTCGTCAGACAAAGACCGCGTTGAAGCTGTGTTTTCTTGAGAGCCGGAAGCAGATTCAATCGCAATGCGGCTGACTACAGGTTCTGCGGCTTCTTCCGGGAAGAGGGCGTAAATACTGAGAAACAAAACGATGACAAGCAAAATTCCGGCCGAAATCCATTTTGCCACTTTCATATTGCCTCCTCCTTTCAAGCTCCAAATTTAAAGTTTCCACTTTAAGAATAGTAGCACTTTTTGGGATGCTTGTAAAGAAAGGTCAGCTTTTGTCAGTTTAAAAATGAATCGGTATTATTTAAAGACAAGGGGTTAAGTCAGGAAGGCCGGTACAGATAATATCAGGTTTTTCTTTTGCTGTAAGCAGCATTTCGGGAGTGGTTTCACCGGAAAGCACCAGAACGGTTAAAACCTGGTTATCGTTGCCAATGGCAATATCCGTATATAGGCGATCCCCAACAAAGGCAATTTCGTCCTCACGATATCCAGTCTTTTGCAATACATAGTCAAGCGTGTGACGGGAGGGTTTTCCGAAGAATTCAAGCTGTACGCCTGTTGCTGCATAAATAAGCTTTGAAATAGAACCGCAGTCCGGGAGAAATCCTCCTTTATCTAACGGACATACAAAGTCCATATTAACACCAAAAGCGGGCGTTCCGTTTTTAATCAGATTACAGGCAGTAGTAAGCTTGTCATAGACAAGCGTTGTATCAAATCCCACAATTACTGCATCCGGATTATCTTCGTCGATGATGTATCCGGCTTTTATAAAATCTTCTTTCAGATATTCGGTACCCAAAATGAAAAACTTTTGATAAGGCGTGTTCTGTTTTAAATATTCTATGGTTACTTCATTTGAAATAAATACCTTTCCCACATGAGAAGGGCATCCCATTCTGCGAAGCTTTTCTTCATAAAGTGCGGCGTTTTTAGAAGAGTTGTTGGTGTAAAAATGATATTCTTTGCCTTTTTCCTTTAATTTGTTAATAAAATCGATTGATCCGTCTAAAAGTCGGTCGCTCAGGTAGAAAGTACCGTCCATATCTAAAATAAAGCATTTGATCTTTGAAAGCTTTTCGCGGATTGTGTCCGAGTCGGTACAGAGATTGGCTGTTTCGTCCGCAGTCATATAATCGGTGACTCGCTCGGCAAGATCAGAAAGCTCTCCAAGATCCCAGAGCATCTGTAAAACGGTATAGCGGGTGCGTAATTCTTTTGCATAAAGAAGGCTGTTGTGTACCGTTTCTCTGTCAATACCGACTTGCACCGGGCGATAAGGTGCGCCGAGACCTTTGAGAATATCCTCTGCAAAGGAAGCATCCGGTAAAAGCGTTTCAATGGTTTCTTTTATTTCGTCCCAATGGTTCAAAATTGCCTCTAAACGTTTTTTATGCAAAACCGGAGAGGTACGATCCTCTTTTGCATTGGTTTTAAAATATCCGCAGCCGCAGTATGATAAACTTTTTTAAGCGTTTCCTCAAAAGTAGCATTATCAAAGGAAGAGACAAAGGCCAAAGCTTTTTCGCGGTCGGGTGTTAAGCCTTTTACCATTTCGTATAATTTGAGAATGGCGACGGTGGTAATGCCGACCTTTGTTCCATGTAAAACCGCTTCTTTTCCGGCAAAAAGAAAGGTCATTTCCCAGAAATGGGCGAGATGATGTTCAGCGCCCGAAGCAGGACGGGAATTCTCTGCAAAGCTCATCGCGATTCCGCTCAGAACAAGGCCTTCCATCAGACTTTTAATGGCAGACGGTTTACGCTCTTTAAGGCCATTGATATCAGAAGTACATTTTTTGATAGCATTTTTCATCAGATCGACAATTTCGGGACAATAGTATTCGTCGTTGATGATTTTCGAAAGCTGCCAATCACACAGAGAGGTATATTTACCGAGCACGTCTCCGAGGCCTGCATAAATCATTGCCTCGGGCGCATTACAAAGAATATCGAGATCTCCGATCACCGCACGGGGACCGGCAGCATTATAAGTGACTTTCAAATCGTTTACAATCAACGGCGAAACAGTGGAAACAAAGCCGTCCATTGAAGGTGCGGTTGCAACCATAACATAGGGGATATTCAATTTATATGCCATATAGCGTGAAAGATCGTTTATCGTACCTGATCCCACCGCAATAATCAGATCGGTTTTTGCCGGAATGCTTAAAATAAGGTCGGCCAGCGATTTTTCGTTCGGAACCAGCTGTCCGGCTTGCTCAAAAACGTGTGAAACAACACGATAATTGTTTTCGCAAAGCTGTTTTTCTACCGTTTCTCCGGCAATTTTAAAAGTGTTGTTATCTGCAATCAGAAAAATATTTTTTGCGCGATAAGGTTTAACCAGTTCGGACACTCTTTTAAGAGCACCGCTTTCAATGATGATTTGGTCGATATCAATACTGTGCGTTTTTCCACAGCTGCATGTAAACACTTTTCCCGGGAAATCGCTTAATTCCTGATAGGTAATCCCCATGATGATCCTCCTTAATTTTGCAATAAAGTTCCAGTTAAAATAATATCATGATTTTGTAAAAACTCAAGAGAAACCGGAACGGGTATGAAATAAAAAACGAAAGATTATTTGATTTGACAAATTGGAAAAGGTACATGAAATTTATTTGGGTAATTTGTAAGCTATATTGATTGATCAGTTTTCTAACATCCAAAGTTTTGTTTGCGCGTTTCCGAATAAATCCCGCGTATCATAATTAAAACAGGTATATCCTTCGGGTAAAAAACAGGGTTTTTCGGAAAATATTCTATCTGAAAATTTTTAAAATGACATTCATCTTGATGTATCGAAATCAGTTCTTTTACCGGATCGCTATTCTGCTTGGTGATGGGTAATTCTAAAAACGCCGGCAGTATCTGAACTCGTTCTCTGGCAAAGATATCATATTTAATCGTTTGGCGCAAATCAAAAAGAAGTGAGGGCGCAGATGTTTCACACAGACTTAACAATAATTGATATCCACCGTATTTTCCAAGCTGCTGTACAGTAAGACCGTTTTGTTCCAACTGCTTTTGAAGCGATCTGTAAAAAGCAAACGGTGATGCAAATAGCGGCATAACCAAAGATAGAGAGGAGCGAAATCGCCCGCTGTTATAAAACAGCTCCGTAAGCTCTTCAATATGTTTGAGGAAAACAAGTTCTTTAAATGAAAGTGCGTCTGTTTTGAGCACTTCATAAGGTGGATAATTCCGGCAGACAATTCCGTAATCGGCAGCTTCATCTGCTAAAAGAGAGCCCGAAAGCAGTTTTAGAAATCCCAGTTGGAGCTGGTGCGGCTGCAGAGCGTAAACATCGTTAAAAGAGTTTTCAAAGGATGATAACCCCTCATTCGGAAGTCCGGCAATTAAGTCGAGATGAACATGTACGTTTCCATGACCTATTACTTTTAAGATCGTTGCTTTTGCTGTACACCAATCGACTTTTCGATGAATCGCATCAAGCGTTGTTAAATTGGTTGATTGAACACCGATTTCAAGCTGAATAAGGCCCGGTCTTAATTCCCCTAAAAGCTCTGTCAGTTCAGGCGTTAGCAGTTCGGCGGCAATTTCAAAATGAAAATTTGTGATTCCGTTATCATGATCTTTCAAAAACTTCCAGATTTCAAACGCCCTTTCGCGATTGCAGTTAAAGGTGCGATCGATAAATTTCACCTGTTGAACACGACAATCCAGAAACAGTTTTATTTGCCGGAGGACCTCTTCTATCGGAAAAAAGCGCAGATGTTTGTCGATGGAAGAAAGACAATAGGAGCAGCGAAACGGGCAGCCTCGGGAACTTTCAAAATAAATAATCTTATGTTTCAGCGATGCGATCTCTTCTTCGGTATACCGATAGGGTAAGCTGCTGTGATAAAGCGGCTCACAAAGCGGAGTTTCGATTAAGTCGCTGTCTATTCGATAAGTAAGAGAAGGCAGATCAGAAAAATCATTCATTTCCTCTTCCAGTGCACGTAGCAGTAAAGTGATAGGTCGTTCTCCTTCGCCGCGTATGATAAAATCAATTTCGGCGTGTTTTTCCATAAGCTCCGGAGCTTTTGTTCCGGCTTCTGGTCCGCCTAATATAATGGTGCAATCGGATAAAACAGCTTTAAGATCCTGTATCAGTTTAAGCGTTACTTCAATGTTAAAAAATATAACAGGAGAATCCGATAATATCGGGATTTTGAGAAACAATACCCTCTAAAATTTCAAATGGA
>VOFB01002630.1_pt1 | contig 71533 bp, 105 predicted proteins | sample 5384141 | NCBI WGS metagenome assembly VOFB01 (sample SAMN12384721, study PRJNA508395) | human gut metagenome | isolation source: healthy gut A | host: Homo sapiens
ATCTCTTGCAAGACTGCTCGGTTTGCAGGAAATATAGACTATGCGTTCCACGCCGTAATCCAGAATCTTCGGCAGTGCTTTCGGGTGTACGCCGTCTCTTGGCGGATCCAGAATGATCAGATCCGGTTTTTCTGTAATATAATCGAGTGCCTTCAGCACATCATCCGCAAGAAAAGTGCAGTTTGTGATGCCGTTCATCGCTGCATTCTCTTTGCCGCTTCCACTGCCTCCGGTATGATCTCCACGCCGATCACCTTTTTTGCAACAGCCGCTGCGATCTGAGCGATCGTTCCGGTTCCGCTGTAGAGATCAAAGACCACTTTGTCTTTGGTATCTCCGATGTACTCTCTGACCGTCTGATACAAAATCTCAGCTCCTCTGGAGTTTGGCTGGAAGAAGGAAAATGGTGTAATCTTAAAACGCAGTTCCAGAAGCTCCTCATAAAAATAGTCCTGACCATACAGAAGTCTTGTCTCATCGCTTTTTACGACATCTGACAGAGAGTCGTTAATGATATGCAGGATACCGACAATGCTTCCTTCCAGATCCAGTGCCAGAAGTGCTTCTTTTAATGGATCAAGGTCGTATTCTTCCTGGCTTGTGGTGACAAGGTTGACGAGTATTTCACCGGTCCTGCTGCCGCGTCTTAAAAGCAGATGACGCAGATAACCTGTGTGCTGCATTTTGTGATAATAAGAAACCCCGCGTTCACGGAAATAGTGAAGCACGCAGCTAAGGATTTTGTCCATGTCTTCGTGTACCAGCTTGCAGTCTTCTGCATTTAACACATCATATGTGCTGCCTTTTTTTATGAAGTCCAAGTGACAATGGCCCGTCTTTGTATTCATCCCCAAAAGAAAATTCCATTTTGTTGCGATATGCGAACTCGATCGGGCTTCCTTTGATCGGCTCAAAAAGTATATTCATAATCCACCGCATCATCAAACAGTTTTTTGATCTGCTCTTCTTTCATTTTCAGCTGCTCTTCGTAGAGCATAGTCTGATACATACAGCCGCCGCATGACGGAAAAATACTACAGAGAGGATCTCTCTTTTCCAGCTCTGACTTTTCCAGCACTTCCAGAAGTCTGCCTTCCACACGGCCGCCGCGTTTTTTGTTGATCATAAATCTTACTTTCTGCCCCGGAATCCCATTTTTACGGTGACCGTGGTATCTTTGATCTTCACACGTCCCTTATTCTGAAAATCAATCTTTTCAATCACGCCTTCATAAATTTCACCTTTTTTCATCTTCGCTCCTTATGTTATCTGTTTTTGTCTGATTCATCGCCGGCTGATACTTTTCTGTTCTTGATTCACCAGCATTTCTGTGAAACATCTGTTTTATCTTTAACAGAAAACATGGAGGTACATTTTCTGCACCTCCATGCGATACACCTGTGTCATGTTTTACGGCCTTTGCAACAAGTGCTTCGACCGGTACGGAACCGTTATGATTATTCTTCCGTTTCTTTGTCTTCCTCGTCTTCGTCATCGAAGTAGTCATCGAAATCATCATCAAAATCGTCATCGAAATCTTCCAGATAATCCGGAGTAAAATAACGATATACTGCATAAGCAATACCTGCAACGGCTGCTACAGCACCAAGAACTGCCAGAACCAGAAGTACGGTATTTTTCTGTTTTTCTTCTTCTTTTTTCTGTAATGCAGTGATCAGATCTTTTAATTCATCCAGTTTGTTCATATGCACATCGTCCTTTCCTGTCTGCCTTCTGACAGACACCTTTCTTTCTCCGATAAGTATATCACTTTTTCGGTGAAAATACTATAAAAATCTGAATAATTCTTCTTTTTTATAATTTCTTTAATTTTGCAAAAGCAGCAAACATTTTTTGACGCCGCATTTTTCAAAATTCACCGTCACTTCATAGTCTCTGCCGCCGTCTTCAATCTTCTCTACGATGCCAACGCCGAATTTGATATGACGAACGGTATCTCCAACGGCATAGTCCAGACTGCCTGCTTTTGCCGGCATTCCTTTTTTCAGATCAAACACACTGTCATAAGCCTTTGTCTGAAAAATGCTCTTTGCCTGCATGAAAGAGGTCTGAACACGCGGCTTCTGGCTCCTGCTCCTTTGGCTCTTCCCGTTTCTCTTTTTTCAACAGCTCTTCCGGAAGTTCGTTTAGAAACCTGGACGGACGGTTGTAATGTGTTTCTCCGTGCGTCATACGCTTTTTTCGCATGTGTCAGAGTAAGATCCTGCATCGCTCTTGTGATGCCAACATAGCAAAGTCTCCGCTCCTCTTCCAGAGCATCCGGATCCTCCGAATCCACCGACATATAACTTGGAAAAAGCCCATCTTCCATACCGGTCAGATAAACCTGCGGAAATTCCAGTCCCTTGGCACTGTGAAGAGTCATCAGAATCACTCTTCCGGCATCGTCATCCATACTGTCGATATCGGCAACTAGTGCCACTTCCGAAAGAAAACCTTCCAGTGATGGCTCTTGTGCATCTTCTTCATAGGAAGCTGCTTTGTTGATCAGTTCATCGATATTTTCAATACGTGCCCTTGCTTCTTCTGTGCCTTCTGCTTCCAGTTCTTTTACATAACCGGTCCGGTCGATCACTTCCTGCAAAAGCTCCTGTACACTGAAATAATCTTCCTGTGTCCGCAGCGTGCGGATCAACGTCACAAAACTCTCAATTTTGGCAGCTGCCCTTCCGCCGCCCGGAATCTTTGAAATTTCAGAAAGTGCCTCATAAAGCTGACATTCTGTTCCGTTGCATATTCCTGCACACGGTTGATCGTCGTCGCACCGATTCCACGCTTTGGTACATTTAAGATACGTCTTACGGCGATATCATCCCTTGCATTATCAATGGTTTTTAAATATGCCAGCAGATCCTTCACTTCCTTACGGGCGTAGAAGTTTACACCTCCAATGATTTTATATGGTATATTTGCCATCAGAAACTTTTCTTCAAATATACGTGACTGAGCATTGGTACGATAAAGAACCGCAAAATCTCCGTACTGGGCATCCTGATTTCGTACTTTTGCAGCAATATCTCTCCGACAATGATCTCTGCCTCATCATACGCAGACATAAAACTGCTACCCGTGACTTTATCGCCTTCCCCGTTTGCCGTCCACAGTTTCTTTTCTTTTCGTCCTTTATTGTTGGGCGATCACTGTATTTGCCGCATTTAAAATGTTCTGCGTCGAACGGTAATTCTGCTCCAGCTTGATCACTGTGGCATCCGGAAAATGATGTTCAAAATTCAGAATATTGTAGATATTCGCTCCCAGAACGGAACTTATAGATAGACTGATACTCATCATCATCACCTACAACATTCAAAGATTCTGGTATTTTAAAGCCAGCAGACGGATCCAGCATTTCAAACTGTGCGGATATTTGCATAATCCTGCGATACTCTGAAGCTGTTTGCAGACACTTTTCATCAGGCTTTTCTGATCTTCGGTGTCATAAATCGCAAAATTGGTGTCAAATCCGATCCATCCAATGTCCCGTCGCAAAATCCGGACACATGCTGAATGAAAGGTAGAAACCCAAACCTTTCCAGCGGCATCTCCGACTAACTTATCCACACGCTCACGCATCTCCCCGGCAGCTTTATTGGTAAAGGTGATCGCCAGAATATTCCACGGCTTTACCTTCTTTTCTTCCATAAGATAGGCAATGCGATGTGTCAGCACGCGTGTCTTTCCCGAACCGGCTCCCGCCAGTACAAGAAGCGGTCCTTCCGTATGAAAGACCGCTTCTTTTTGTTTATCATTCAGTGTGTCATATACACTCATAATTTCCTCCACCTAAATTAACTGATTTCGTACTTTGTTCCGCTCTGTTTCCGGATTCACACCATAGCAGAGTTTATCTGTAACAACGTACAGTGCCAGAGCACAGACTCCATCAAACATAGAATGTTGTTTCAAAAATACAGTAGCTAAAATAATCAGAACCGTCAGAATACCAGTGCCCCATGCCCAGCCTTTTTGTTTCCGGGCAAGCTTGCTTCTTTTGATCGCCATAAAGGCAGCAAGTGAATTGTATACATGAATACTTGGCAGTACATTGGTCGGTGTATCGTTCTTATAAACAAACTGCACCAGCCTGATGAAAATATTGTCCCTTTCAAACGTCACCGGACGCAGGTTCAGTCCATTTGGATAAATGGCAGATACAACCAGAAAAAGTGTCATACCAAGAGCCAGTGTCCCAGCAAGTGCATTAAAATTCTCATCCTCGTGCAACAGAAAATAAATCACCGTCGCCGCAATATAAACAAACCATAATAAATATGGTATGATAAAAATCTCCTGAAACGGAATCTTATAATCCAAAGCACAGGCAGTAATATGTATGCCGGAAACATGCCTGTTCTCCAGCCATGAAAAACCTGACAGATAAAAAATACAAAAGCCTAAAATCACCGCCACTCTGCAAAGCAGTGTTTTCTTCCTGGCTATGATCTCTTTTATAATGATTACCTCCCTTTTCACATTTCAAATTCTTTCTTACAAGTATTCTAAAACGGGTGTTTTCTCATAACAGATATAGTGCCAGCATGAATGCAAAATGTCAACCCAATTATTTTATTTTAAGAAAAATTAAATAATTCATCAGATTATCTTTTGATATTTTTTATCAAAGCCCTTGTCATCTGGTTTTAAAACTATATAATGTAATACGATGATGCTAGGGTCAAAGGTCTAACTCCACATGAGCTTTCTCATAAGTGGATGAAACATCTTGGGCTCCGCCCCGATATGGAGCAGAACATCCAGTGGATGTTCGTTTAGCACCGATCGAAGCGGATCCTAGAAAGGATTGCGGAAGTGCGACGCACGGAGCAATCCGTTGGTATTATCTTGTACTACTTTTATGCAAAAACATGAAAAAAAAGCCCGCAGGGCGGATTTTGAGGATACTGCAATGACAATCAACACAGACCAGCTTCTGGAGAGTATTCTCGACAGTCTTGACCGTATTGATTACGTGAAGTCCGAGGATATTCCCGATATACAGTTATATATGGATCAGGTAACCACCTTTATGGATGCTCAGCTGGCTTCCACCAGACGTTATCCAAGCGATAAGATCTTAACAAAGACCATGATCAACAATTATGCAAAAAATGATCTGCTTCCTCCGCCGGAAAAGAAAAAGTATTCCAGAGAACATATGCTTCTGATGCTCTTTATTTATTATTTCAAATCTTTTCCTTTCTATTACTGATATTCAGACTTTAATGGAACCTCTGACCGGAAAATATTTTCAGAAGGAAGACGGTTACAATCTGGAATCTATTTACAACGAAGTCATGGAACTGGAAAAATCGCAGGTGGATGTTCTGAAAGACACAGTACGTCGCCTGTACAGTACTTCTCAGAACAGTTTTTCCGATGCATCCGAAGAGCAGGATTTCTTACGGCAGTTCTCTTTTATCTGCATGCTGAGTTTCGATGTCTACCTGAAAAAGCAAATGATCGAACGTCTGATCGACCAACTACCTGCACCGGATTTTCTGAAGAAAAAATAAGAGCCGTACGGTTCGTGTCTTCTGACACGGACCATACAGCTTTTTTTGTCTCTTATTTGCCCATTCGGTCAAACACCATTTCGTAACCATCGTTTCCATAATTCAGAGAGCGGTTCACACGGCTGATCGTCGCTGTGGATGCTCCGGTCTTCTCTGCGATTTCCAGATAAGTACGTTTCTCACGAAGCATCTTTTGCAACTTCAAATCGCTGTGACAGAGAAAGAAGTTCATTGATCGTACATACATCTTCAAAAAATGCATAACATTCTTCCTTATCCTGCAGACTCAAAATAGCCTCAAACAGACTGTCCACTGCCTCGGTTCTGATCTTCTTACTCATGACGTAACCCCTTTACTTTTTTGCTCTTTTTGTGTTTTCTGACGTAAGCCACACCTGAAATATCACTTTTTCCATTTTAGCACATTAAACTTATAGTGTAAAGAGTTACCGCCTCTCCTGTACACGATTTCAGCTGATTTTATCCTTTTTTAATACTTTTACTCCTCCCAGAGCTTCTGCGGATACAGACCCTGATCCTTTAAAGACTGGATTGCCGCTACGACAAACGGTTTGTCTTCTTTATAGGTAACGCCATACCATTTGTCCAGTGATTTACGAACTTCTACCGTTGCTTTTCCCTCTGAAAGCAGGTTACTGACTACCTCCGGCAGGAAATATTCGCATTTCATCGGATTCACCGACAGATTTTTTTTCAGGAATACTGGAAAACGTTCTTTCAGTTCTTTCAGAATACTTGCAGAAAATCCCCACATATTCATGGAAACCAGGGAACCTTCCGGGATTACAGTCCAGGTCTGTCCATCGTCTTCTGTGTATTCCGTCTGATCACCACGTTTTTCAATATGCGTACGCTCATGGATCGCAACCAGATGATTCTGCTCATCTGTTGTGCAGACTCCTCTCGCCACATGACCGTTTTCTGTCAGAGTATTCTCGACTTTATATGCCACCATGGTATAACGATATTTATCATCATCCTGATGTGTGGACAGGAAATCATAAATCTCCTGAAATGCATGAACACCATAATAATCATCTGCATTGATCACCGCAAACGGACCGCTGATCGCATCGATACAACTAAGGATCGCATGGCCGGTACCAAACGGTTTCACTCTTCCTTCCGGCACTTCAAATCCTTCCGGAAGATTGGAAAGTTCCTGGTATACATAGGAGACCTTCATAATTTTACTCATGCGGTTTCCGATACTCTCTCTGAAGTCTGCCTCATTTTCTTTTTTTATGATAAATACAACTTCCTCAAATCCTGCTCTTTTTGCATCATAAATCGAAAAATCCATAATGATGTGTCCCTGTGCATCGACCGGATCGATCTGCTTTAAACCACCATATCGACTTCCCATTCCTGCTGCCATAATTACCAGAATCGGTTTTTTCATTGTATGTTCCTCCTTGCCTCTTGTCGTTTTATTTTCTGATAAAATTTCAAACCCATGCTCCGGATGCCGAACCTGGAAAGCATTGATTGCGACACCTCTTTTTCGTATTGTAGCACAGGAGCTGAAAATCTTCAATCCGAATGCAAATGCACCTTTCTTTTTTCTTTCTCATATATTACAGTTAGAAAAAGAAAGGAGTTTTTATGAAAAAGAAATCATTTCTCTTATCTTTCCTGATCCTTTTTGCACTGCTCGCACTTGTCGGCTGCAAAAAACATCCTTCCGGTGAAACGCTTTCCAAAGTAACCCTGAACGAAGTAGCACATTCCATTTTTATGCCCCTCAATATGTTGCCATACAGGAAGGCTATTTTGCCGAAGAAGGAATAGATCTGAATCTTGTCACCGGGTTTGGTGCAGATAAAACCATGACAGCCGTACTTTCTGGCGAGGCAGACATCGGCTTTATGGGAGCTGAGGCAACGATCTATGCCTATGCCGAAGGAGCCAAAGACTCCGTTGTCAACTTTGCTCAGCTGACTCAGCGTGCCGGCAACTTTCTGGTGGCCAGAGAAGAGGATCCTGATTTTTCCTGGCAGGACTTAAAAGGCAAAAAAGTACTTGGCGGTCGAAAAGGCGGTATGCCGGAGATGGTTTTTGAGTATATCCTGAAAGAGAACGGTCTGGATCCGGCAAAGGATCTTTCAATTGACCAGAGCATTGATTTTGGTTCTACTGCTGCAGCTTTCTCCGGCGGACAGGGTGATTACACCGTCGAGTTCGAACCGTCTGCCACGGCTCTGGAACAGGAAGGCAGCGGCTATGTTGTTGCTTCGCTCGGCGTTGACTCCGGCTATGTTCCTTACACAGCTTACTGTGCAAAATCCAGTTATCTGAAAGAATCACCTCAGATCATCCAGGGATTCACCAATGCACTGCAAAAAGGTATGGATTATGGCATGCCCACACGCCTGCTGAAATCGCACAGGTGATCAAACCGCAGTTTGATGATACCGACATGGAGACACTGACCGCCATCGTCAAACGTTATCAGGAACAGGATACCTGGAAAGATTCTCTGATTTTTGAAAAGACAGTTTCCTGCTGCTTTCTGACATTCTGGAAAGTGCCGGTGAGCTGAGTGAAAAAAGTCCCTTATGAACAGCTCGTGACCACAGACTTTGCAAAAAAAAGCCGCAAGCCACTGATTTTGACTGGATAGACTTGCACTTACGTGTTATAATTGTGCCAATGTGATGTCTGTTTTTTCAAGTCGAGTGCACGTAAGACCTGGCACGCAATTCTGGTCAGCTCTGCTGACATTTACCTGACAGAATCTCCGTGCATCCTGGCGTACATCCAACTGAAACTGCAGACGTCAGAATTGATTTTGTACAGTACAAAAGGAGTTTATATGACAACAGCAAATACAAAAACACAGGCAGAATCTTTTACCGGAAATTTATTTCTGATCGGTTTTATGGGAAGCGGAAAGTCCACGATCGCAGCTGAACTTTCCAGGATGCTTCACCGGCCGGTTCTTGAGATGGATGAGGAAATTGAAAACGGGAAGGTATGTCCATCCCTGCTATCTTTTCTGAACACGGAGAAGCTTATTTCCGTCAGCTTGAGACAGATCTTCTGAAAGAAACTTCCGCTCTTGGCGGTTTTCTCGTTTCCTGCGGCGGCGGTGCCGCCATGCGGGAAGAAAATGTTCGTGAAATGAAAAAAGCGGCATCATCGTCCTGCTCACTGCTCTTCCGGAAACCATCCTTGAAAGAGTGGCAGACGATGAAAACCGCCCGCTTTTAAAAGGCCGCAAAAACACAGCAGACATCGAAGCCCTGATTGAAAAACGCAGACCTGCTTATGAAGGAGCCGCTAATTACCAGGTGGCAACGGATCAGAAAACATCCGCAGAGATTGCAGAAGAGATTCTGGAAATTCTGGAAAAAGAAGGTATGATTTCCTGATATTTCTGCTTTTTTGTAAATTGTTTACATTGTGTTGAAGATTTTCTGTCCAAAAAGCGATATACTGTTTACAAAGAGGAGATCAATTTATGGATACACAAGACAGAGAAAAATACCGTCAGCTGCGACAACAGCAGAGAGAACGGCAGCTTCACATCATACGCCTCAGTATTCTTCTGGGCGTTGGTGTAATCCTGATGTTTACCGGGCGTGGCCTTCTGACTTACGTTCATCAGCAGAAACAGACTGCCACTTCCGGTAACGTATCGGAACGTTTCTCTGAGGCAGCATCTTCTGCTGCTCTGGAAACGGCCAGCCGAAACGATCTGGACACGGAAACCGCAGCAGCAACCGAAAAGCACAGAAAAAGAAAAAAGCAGTCCCAGACAACGGATGTATCTGAGACAACCCCTGTTTCTGCGGATGATTATCTTGGTCTGCTGCAGCAGCAGTCTGCGGATCTGCCCAAATTAAAAAAGATCTTAAAAGATCCTTCCCGTTATCCGAAATCGCTGCTGAAAGCACTTTCCAAAAACAGCGAAATGCTGGATTTTGTGCTGGATTATCCGAAAAAACATAAAAATGCCGCTGCCAAAAGCATCGGAGATGACTTTGTAACCGGTGAGATCCCTGCCCTGATCCAGTGGGATGAACGCTGGGGCTATGCCCCTTACGGTTCGAAACGATCATTGCAGTCAGCGGATGCGGTCCGACCGCCCTTTCCATGGTGATCAGCGGTCTTTTGCAGGATGCTTCCATTACGCCTGCCGTCGTTGCAGATTATGCAAGTTCCAATGGCTATCTGGATGAAAATCTGGACACTAAATGGGAATTGATGACCAATGGTGTAGAGCATTTTGGGCTCAGCGGAAGCATTCTCGGGCTGGATGAAAATGCCATGATCAATGTACTTTCGGTCGGCTGTCCGATCATCTGCAGCATGGGACCTGGTATTTTTACCACGACCGGACATTTCATTGTACTGACCGGTTATCAGGACGGTGCTTTTACGGTACACGATCCTGCCAGCAAAGTACGCACTTCCCAGACTTACACTTTCCAGGAGATTTCCGGTCAGATTAAAAATATGTGGTATTTTTGCTAAAAATTAACCGCAGCTTCATTCAGCCAGGCAACCGCCTGGCTGATTCCTTCTTCTGAAAACGGAAAAACTGCGGCCGTTTTTTCTCCTCCGGCACATACATGCTGGCATAAGGTCCTTCCCAGTACCACGCTTTCAGAACCGTTTCTTCGTTTTCTTCTGCTTTTCCGAGCAGATATCTCATTTTTCCATCACTTCCGTAAACACGGTTTTCTTAAAATACGGAATGGACACACATCCTGTCAGATCAATCACTTAAAATCCCTCTTTTCCTGATCATCGATATCCTATCGGTGTACCGCAGCACATACCTCTGTTGCAGCAGCAGTTGCAGAGCAGATTGAGCAGACACATCTTCATGCACCAGTCCTGGCCGGAGAAATCCGGTCTTCCATACACGGTACTCTGTTTCTGATACCAGCCGGTACCGCCCTCCAGACGCTGTTTTAAGCTCTGATACTGAAATTGTTCGGTTCTAGGCGTACTGCTTCACTGATATCTTCCTGTGCTTTTACATTATTTCCGACTCCGGAATTTGCAAGTGCACTTAAGTAATACCATCTGGCATTGCGGCTTGAGATCCCGCTAAGAACATTGAGTGCCTCCTGATAATACCCGTTATTGATATAGTTTGCTGCTGCCTGCATGTGCGTATCTTCCTGGGTTTCCTGCCTCTGCTGCGTGTTGAAGCCACCGTACTGCCAGAATCCGCCAAACGGAGCTCCGTTATAGCCTCCTGACCGTTTCCGTCTGCACTGCCGCCATAACTTCTCTCCTGCATGATCTGCTGGTAAGCCTGCTGTACTTCCTTGAACTTTTCTTCCGCCTCTTTTGGATCATCCAGATTGGCATCCGGATGATACTTTCGACTGAGGCTGCGATATGCTTTCTTTATTTCGTCATCGGTTGCATTCCTTGAAACACCTAAAATCTGATATGGATCATTCATCTGCTTTTTTCTCCTGCTTTCTGTCTGCGTTTTTCTTTGATCATTTCGTATCGGCACCAGACACCGGAATATAAGATATTTCGCAGTATCTCTGCATTTTTCAAAATCGGAAGCTGTTCAAAGGCTCTGGACGCCTCTGCGATCATCATGGTCAGCAAATGCCCTGCAAATTCTTCAAAATCCGCTTTTTTGCTGTAAATCGCCAGAGGATTATAATTCTGCTTCTTTTTATCTTCTTCAACATCTTCATAAGCATCCAGAAGATAAATAAACTTGCCCATATAAAGCCCATTTTTCGCAGCAACGGCTCCCACGCATCTTTTTGATAAGCAAAAAGTTCTGCCATGATCTCACCAAAAAGCCCCGACATCGTATCGATATCCTGGACATTTTCCTTTTCTTTCTGCGAAAGACTTTCCAGACAGGCTTTGATCTTTTCTGCCTTTTCCGGATATGGATTCTTTTTTGTGCTTTTTACTTTCAGTACGCTTCCGTAAAGATGCCTGCCAAACTTTTTCTCATCCTGCCAGTCATCTTCACACTTGTACATGGTAAGCAGAACATTCATATCGGCTGCGTATTCTGTAAAAATATTCTCGATCGCCATATGTCTGGACAGTGGATGTGCCACACACCTTTCCCGGCTGCGTGTTTCCTCCGGCTCATAAAGCCCGGAGAGCAGCATGGCAAGAAATGTCATGTCATAACTTAAACTGATCTGACCTGCCATGCCATAACATTTCTTTAACGACCGGCACAACCCGCAGTAATATGCATGGTAAAGATAAAATTCTTTGAATTTCATCTCCGGCTTATTGACAATGATATATCCAAACAGTGACTTCACCTACTCTCCTGTTTCTTCTGAATCTGTTATCTTTTCTTCACTGACTGCATCTTCCGTATGATCATCTGTAGTTTGTGTCATATCCTCTGTATCTTCTGTACTATCATCGGCAGTTTCTGTCATATTCTCTGCATTTTCTGTGATATCATCTGCGTTTTCATTTTCCGCAAGTTCTCTTGCAGCCAGCTCCTTAGCCCGCAGTTCTCTCTCTTCCTGACGTTTCTTTCTTTTCTTTCTCCGGATGATACGGATGCGGATATAGAAGATCAGAAATGCTGCAAATGCTGCTCCCAGAAGGGCACATACCCAGAGATATTTCCATATGTATACAACCTGTATGTTGTGTGCACCGCTGATATCTGCAAAAGTATACGAATCCATAAACTGCTTTTTATCCACTTTTACACCATCCACTTTGACTTCATAAAGCACATAATCTTTCTTTCCTTCAAACTGGATCGTATGGCTGCTGCCGCGGTACGCTTTGCGTATGCTGTCTGATATGGTTCCGTTTTTGACACTGGTACTGATCGCCCAGGACGGAATCTCCGTGTATTTCACACGAATATCATGTTTGCCCTGAATATTGGTAAACGTATAACTGTCTTTCGCATTTTCAATATTGATGCTTGTTCCGTCAATCCAGATGCTGCTCAGTTCATAGTGTTTCTTTGGTTTATAAGATACCGTCCAGTCTTCATCCCGGTAAACACTCGCTGTCTCATCAATCTTACCGTCAATCACCTTTGTTTTTATCTTATACTGTGGAATTTCTGTAAAAATCGCCTGCACCGAATGATTACCGGACACCGCATGGAACGTGTATTCTGTCTGTTTCGGATCACTTTCTACCTGTTCTCCGTCTACGATCAGCTGTGACAGCTCATAATGTTCATTCGGCTGAAAATTTACCTGATAGTCGGTTCCACTCTCCACCGTCTCCTCACTGGCACTGATCGTTCCGTTTTTTGCCGATGCAGTGATGTCATAAGCTGCACGCAGCGTTGCCACATAAAGGCGGACTCTTCTTGGATTGCTAATCCCCACACCAAGCATAATTTTGCCCGGCTCGATCTCACAGAGGGATTCGATTTCCTTTTTCTCATCATCGCCCGGAAGATCCGCATAAAACGTATTCAGATATTCTCCCTGGGAAAGGGAATAGATAACAAAATAATTATCTACTTTACTCTCTCCGTCATAACACGGCGAGATAATATAATCCCCTGTCACACAGAAATCCTGATACGTTGATCCTGGCGGTTTGGTTCTCGGAGCGATGATTTTCAGAATCTCGAAATCCGAGTTCATCAGACGGAACTTACTTCCGTTTCCGCCTGATACCACGTACTGATCAGTACTTTCCAGATACTCGATCCCGCCGAAATTCTGCCCGCTGGAGGACTGAAAGGTCCGTTTCCAGTGCAGTGTATCCGCATCTACCACATAAATATTGCCTTCATTTTCCTTATCCAGACATGGTCCCGGCATCACGTAGATCTCATTGGTCTTACTATTGTAAGTCATGCCGTTTCCATGCTCATAATCTCGTTCCGTTACTTCAAACGCATAACTGTAATCGTCTTTGTTAAACGCGATCAGCGTATCCGGGATTGCTTCCGCTGCTGCCCCGTTGATCAGACATACAATATACTTGTCCGTAACACAAATAGACTGGGGCCATCCTCTTGCTGAAGAAGTCTCCAGCTCACCGATTGCCTCCCAGTCTGCATAGATCAGATCTGATGCATCATAAATATCTGCATGAACTCTCAGCGGATGACATACCCCCATATCACTCCGACTATCATGCAGTACCATATACAGAATCGCAACATTCTGCACAGGTTCCCCTTATTTTTTTCATTTCTCGGTAACACCGCCTTTATTCAATCAAATACACGCAAAACCTGATACGTGAATTTCTTTTTGCTTCACGAGTATAGCACATTTTTACACTCAATATCAAGTATTCTGCTTTTCTTTACAACTTTCTGCTTTTATGTTACACTCTGTTTAAGATTTGGGTGAACGCAATTTCCCCAGGATAACGACTATATCATAACCAAAGGAGTATACTATGTACGATTACCTGATTGTCGGTGCCGGACTGTTTGGTGCCGTTTTTGCTCATGAAGCAAAAAACATGGAAAATCCTGCCTTGTTGTAGAAAAGCGAAATCACATCGCAGGAAATATTTACTGTAAAATGTAGACGGAATCCATGTCCACCAGTATGGTGCCCATATTTTCCATACTTCTGACCGTAAAATCTGGGATTATATCAACCAGTTTTCCGAGTTTAATAACTACATCAACTCACCGGTAGCCATCTATAAAGATGAGCTTTATAACCTTCCTTTTAATATGAACACATTCAGTAAAATGTGGAACATCCAGACACCGGCTCAGGCAAAAGCCAAAATTGCCGAACAAATCGCAGATCTTGGCATCACAGAGCCAAAGAACCTGGAAGAACAGGCTTTATCTCTGGTCGGAACGGATGTCTACGAAAAGCTGATCAAAGGATACACAGAAAAACAGTGGGGACGCTCCTGCAGGGAACTGCCTTCCTTTATCATCAGGCGTCTTCCGCTTCGTTTTACTTATGATAATAATTATTTCAACTCCCGCTATCAGGGCATTCCGGTTGAAGGCTACACAGCCATTGTAGAAAAAAATGCTCTCCGGTGCAGATATCCGCTTAAATACCGACTATTTTGCCCATAAAGAAGAACTCTCCGCCCTGGCACACAAGACGGTATTTACCGGTATGCTGGATGAATATTTCGATTCTGCTACGGAGCTCTGGAATATCGTTCCGTACGTTTTGAGGAAGAACGTCTGGAATGTGACAATTATCAGGGAAATGCCGTGGTAAATTACACCGACCGTGAAGTTCCTTATACACGCATCATCGAACACAAACACTTTACATTCGGCACACAGCCATTCACCATCATCTCCAGAGAATATTCTTCGGAATGGAAACCGGGCATCGAACCGTATTATCCGATCAATGATGCCAAAACTCCGCTCTGGCAGCCAAATATCAGGAACTGGCTGCAAAGGAAGAGCGTGTGATTTTTGGCGGAAGACTTGGCAATTATAAATATTACGATATGGATCAGGTCATCGCTGCCGCACTCGACTGTGCCGATGCAGAAATTTCCTGATATTTACTTAATAAAGCAGCAGTCATCGCTTCAAAGCAATGGCTGCTGTTTTTCTGTTTCTCCTTAAAGACCGGAAAGATCCTGCACCAGTTTATCCATTCTTTTTGCAAAGGTATGCTTTTCCAGCACAAGCTGATGGCCTCTTTCGGCGAGTTTTTCTGCTTCCTTTGGATGTTCCATATAATAATCCACTTTTTTTCTTTCAGATCTTTGCAGTCTTTGTAAGTGACAACCGTTCCTTCAAAGATCTCCTCGATCTCCGGCATCTCATCACTGATGATAAACGCTTCTGCTGCCAGTGCATCAAACAGGCGGTTGGAGACAATACCGGTTTCTTTCATATCATCCCAGTGGTCATTGAGCACGATCTTCGCATCACGGTATGCCTGACCAACCTGATCGTTTGGCATGTATGGTTCTCTGACACACTTCTGTGCTTCTTCAAATGCTTCCCAGTGTCTTCCGTAGATGGTGAGCGGATAATCCAGTGTCAGGGCATCCTGCACGATCTGACGGTAAACACGCCTGGAATTGCCGATAAAGAGCAGATCGTATTTCTTTTTCGCCGGCAGTACTCTTCATCACATCCGGATCTGCACACTGCAAAAGCACATCGCATTTTGTTTTTAATTCGTTTTCCCATTTTCTGCACAGTTTTTCCGATGCAAAGTAGACCAGATCAAACCGTTCGTATTCTCCCTGTGGAATATCAGCCGGATGCGAAATGTTCCACATGATATTTTTCTGTACAATCTCTTCTTTCGGATAATATGGCCGGTTTCCACGCAGAGCAATCGTAACGGCACTGTCTGTGCTTTCATACCATCTCTGATAAGGGCGTACATCCACCTGATAGCCGTGCTTCTCCAGCTCCTTTTTTCATTGCCAGGGCATAATGATAATCCCCCAGAACTTTGTTTTCGTCATCCGGCATCGGTGCACAAATATCAATCTTTTTCGGATTCGGCACAATCGGCTTATCCTCTGCCTCAGAAAACATCCGTGTCAGACAGCTCTGCCATTTTCCCTGATAAACATATAGATTATAAAGTCTTCGATCCTTTTCTGCCTGATCCGGTTTGCTCTTTTCTTCTGCACTCTGAAAAGCAAGTGCAGCCGGTGCCAGAAGATTCTGATATCCGGCTTTTGAAAGTTTCAGGCAGAGGTCTGTCTCTGAAAACTCATCTTTTTTTACATGGATGGACTGGTAAGCCAGATCAAAACCACGTACTTCCAGAAAACGCTCCCGCAAAACAAGCATCACATCCACACGGACAGCCTTCTGAACGGACGGCTGAAGATCCACCTCCAGAGTCTCCTCGCCTGCCAGAAGATCATACGGCTGCCAGTACCAGGTTTTGTTGCGGTTTTTTTGTGGAAGGCAATGCCGCAGCTCTTCACCGCAGCGAACTTTGAAATGGCTTTCTCAGATTCAGGATAGAGAATCCTTGCTCCCACAGCCCCGGCCTTCTCGTTCTGTTCTGCTGCAAGCAGCATGGCATTCAGACATTCGGATGCCAGCTGTACGCTTTCATCCAGAAAAAACAGATACTCACCCGTTGCTTTTCTTGCGGCTTCGTTGCAGAATTCGGCAAATGAGGTGTTTTGTTTTGATTCAATGTCTGCCGTAAACACTTCAAACTCCAGGCCGGCTGCTGCTTCTTTAAAATTCTCTTTCAGCTTCTGCAGCTGCTCCTCGCCTGTATGATGATGCACAATGACAGAAATTTTCCGACTGTTTTTATCCGAAGCGTTCTGCTTTTCACTTTTCAGCCATACTTTGATGCGTTCCTGCTCTTTTGCAGTTCCAGCCTTTTTTCTCCAGCTTTTGTTTCTGTTCTTCTTCCTTTTTTTCTGTCTGGACTTTCTTCACATAACTGCCCACAAAAGGAATTTTCTTAATGATTTTTTGATTGAACCTGACAAAATGGCCTCCTATTTTCGCTTACCTGCTTTTTTTGAGATCAGGTATTTTGGTCTTCCTTTTACTTCTTCATAAATCTTGGAAATATAATAACCAATGATTCCAAGACTCATCATGATCAGGCTTCCGACAATCAGGATCAGAAGGATCACTGTCGTAAAACCTTCTACTGCATGTCCGGTAAAATAACGTACAAGAGATTCAATACCAAGCACGATCGCAAACAGAAAAGTAAAGATACCTGCCACCGTCACAAACTGCATCGGAGCCGTTGAAAATGCCACTACATTAGTCACTGCATATTTGATCAGAGACCAGGTAGACCATTTCGATTCACCCTCTGTGCGTTCCTGCACATCAAACTCCACGCTGGTGCTGCGATAACCGATCCAGGAGGACAATGCACGGAAAAATGCATTTTTCTCCGGCATTTCAAGCAGGGCATCGACTGCCTTGCGATCCAGAAGTTTAAAGTCGGAAGCACGTGACATATCAATCTTCACTGCCTTTGACATCATTTTATAAAACAGACCCGCACATGCCCTGTGAATGGCACTTTCTTTTCCACGGCTTCGTTTTTTACCCCTTCTACCACTTCGTATCCCTGCTCCCAGAGACGGTACATGGAAACCAGCACTTCCGGCGGATGCTGCAGATCGCAGTCCATTACTGCACAGCAGTCCCCTTCTGCATTTGCAAGTCCGGCAAAATAGCAGATTCCTTTCCAAAATTTCTGGAAAAATGCAGTCCGTTTACATGTGGATTTTTCTCGGCCGCCGTCTCAATCTGCTGCCAGGTTCCGTCTTTTGAACCATCGTTTACAAATACGATCTCATACGGGACAGATGCCGCACTCAGGATGCGGTCCACCGTATCAGCCGTTGTCTGTATCATTTTTTTCCTCATTATAAGCCGGTATGATGACAGATAACATATTCTCCCCTCTTTTCTTTTTGATTTGCGGACATCCTTGCCTACTCTTTAAAAAATCCCAGGTTTTTGCAGATACGGTATCCCATTTGTCCCCTTAATTTTTTTAATTGTTCCTTTTGGATATCTAATTTTTCCTTCTGCGTCTGGATTTTGAAAGTCTGTCTCTGCACTTTCAGTCTCTGCATACAGAGTTTTTGGCGATCTACTTCCAGATTTGTATTTTTCTGTTCCTTCAGTACGATCAGTGTGTCAACTAAAGAACCGGTCAGCATCGTACGGTACGCCTGATATACCTTTCTGGAATAATAATAGTTCTCATAGTCTTCGATTCCAATCTTCCGGAATCCCTCCTGAAGCAGCATATCAAACAGTTCTCTTGCAGATGCTTCGTTTGTCTGAAGATCGATACTCTGAACCAGAAGATTTAAGGTTTTGTTATCAAAACTCTGTTTTACCTTCTCATTTTCAAAAGCTCCCCGCTCTTTTCAGAATATCATGTGCTGCCAGAAATGCATCGTACGTGCTGTAAAGATCTTTGGAAAGACCTGCGGTAAGATTATTCGCATTATTATAGCGATAGTCGATCAGTCTCTCATCTACAACGGTAATACGTTTTGCCAAATAAAGTGCCTGCATGACAAACACGACATCGTTTGCTCTCTGGCGATGTTCGAACTTCAGATCGTTGTCTGTGATCAGAGAACGGCGGTACATTTTGTTCCATGGAATATTCGTTGTAAAATTAAAAATATACTGCGGAATATCTTCTTTTGAAAATGGCACTTTCTCCGGCATATATTCTTTTTTCGCAGATAGTTGGACGGCAGTACGTAACGATCCGTCGTGTGATCCCATTTGCGGATATCACAGACACAAAGATCTGCCTCGTCTGCTTCTGCTTTTGTATAAAGCTTTTCCAGGGCATCCAGGGCAAATCGGTCATCCGCATCCCAGAATACCACATACTTACCGCGACATTTTGCAAGACCTGCGTTTCTCGCCGCTCCGGCATACTGATTCTTCTGACGGATCAGAGAAAGGCGGAAATCTCTCGATGCGTAATCTTCGATGATCTCTGCCGAACGGTCAGTTGATCCGTCATCCACGCAGATTACTTCAATGTCTTTTAACGTCTGTTTCAGAACATTTCCAAGGCTGTCAAACAGATAATTTTCTGCATTGTAAACCGGCATAACAACGGAAACTTTGATCTCATCATCTGTTCTTTCATGGCTCAGTTTCAGACTGTCATAACGATCAGCAAAAACCATATGCAGAATACGGTCTGTCGCATGGCCATCGCAGGACCGCATAAATTTCTCTTTGAAATCAATGACTTTCTGTTTGTCAAAACGTTCATCCAGATGGCTGATATAATCGATCATCTCATCGTTTGTCTTGCAGACCGGTCCCGGTGTCAGCTCATTGTAATCGTAATAGAAGCCTCTCCAGTCAAAGTATTCATCCAGGTCATAGGCAAAGAACAGCATCGGACGCTCAAACAGAGAATATTCAAATACCAGTGACGAATAATCCGAAATACAGATATCGCTGACGCAGAGCAGATCCTCGATCGTCATGGTTTTTGTTGCATCAATGGCAAAGGTTCCGTTTAATTCTTCCGGAATCTGCGGTCCCTTCTTTACTAACGGATGGTGCTTAAAAATCCCTACATATTCATCTTTGAAATGCTCGGCAAACTTCTCCAGATCAAAGCAGTCCGGCGTTTTTGCCCTCGCCACACGACCGCGGAATGTCGGTGCATATAAGATGATCTTTTTTCCTTTGGCTTTTGGAAATTCTTTGTACAGGTTCTGGAATGCCTGAGCGATCGTCTCACTGCGATAGAAAATATCCGTACGGCTCGTTCCGACCGGGCGGATTGCATCTTGACGGTCCTTCATATCCATGGCTTCCGCATATGCCCACACGATCTCCGGACTGGATACGGTAACATAAGTATAATTCTTGTTGTTCGGATGGCGTTTCAGCTCTTCTGCATTCGGTCCGAAGATCAGCTCCGCAGTGCTCATACCAAACTTTTTGAAGGCTCCGCATGCATGCCACAGCTGGGTAACGATCGTTTCCGACCGCATATCCACGCAGCTGAGTACGTCGGAAGCTTCATTTACAAAGATGTATTTTGCAGTTGCCGCATCGGCCAGCATCTCTTTACAGCGTCTGATGTATTCTTCTCTTGGGACAAAAGAATTTCGCAGCAGATGTACATGGATATCCAGGTCAAAATCTCTTTGCAGCTCATCATACAGAATGCGGAAACTGTTGCTTACGTCCGGCAGACGAAGCTCAATAAAAATGACTTTTCGTTCATCGACCGGCTCATTCTTATGTGCATTGTATGCAGCCGGCAGTGTCTCATAGAGAAGCTTGTCTTTTCTCTTTCTGCCCATATATTTCTTTGCTGCTTTTACCGGCGGAAGTTTCTTAATCTTCTTTCTTCCTTTCCAGTAAACCTTTTCATTGCTCTTATTACCTTACTCATCCGTTTTCTCCTTCTTGATCATTTCCAGCAGTCGCTCTGTTGCATGTCCGTCGCAGGCACTCATAAATTTCTCCTTGAAATCCGCGACCTGTTTTCTGTCAAAACGCTCCTTAAGATGGAGTACATAATCAACAATCTCCTGCGTGGTGTGCACAACCGGTCCCGGTGTCAGTTCATGGTAATCATAGTAAAACCACGCCACTCTCCATATTCTTCAAAATCGTAAGCAAAGAACAGCATCGGACGCTCAAATAATGAATATTCAAATACCAGCGACGAATAATCCGAAATACACAGATCACTGACACAGAGCAGTTCTTCGATGACAAATGCATCAGAAACATCATACGCAAAGCTTTGACACTCCTTTTGGAACCTCCGGTCTCTGTTTCACAACCGGATGCTGTTTAATCAGCAAAATCCAGTCTTTTCCAAGCTTCTCCTGCATCAGACAGAGATCCATGGCATCCGGTGCCTTCGCTCCCCCACACTTCCGCGGAACGTCGGGGCATAGAGCATGACTTTCTTTCCTTTTGCTGCCGGACAGATGTCATACAGTTTTTCTGTGCTGCCTTCTGAAATTTTTCCCGGAACAGAAGATCTGTGCAGCTGACACCGATCGGTACAACACTTTTGTCCTCTTTCGGAAGATTCATGGCCTCCTGATAAGCCCAGATAACCTCCGGGCTTGATACAGTTATATAGTCATAGTTCTTATAATAATTATATTTCAGATATTCTTCTCTGCTTCCGCCGAAAAGCTCCTCACAGGTGCTGAATCCAAATTTTTTGAACGCACCGCATCCATGCCAGAGCTGCGTGATCACCGTCTCTTCTCTTGGCTCAATGCAGCTGATCACCCTGGAACCCTCACAGAGAAAAATATAATGTGCATCGGCACAGTCCTTCAGACATGCCATCGCATTCTGAATAAATTTCCATTTGTTTCCAGATTCCATCAGATAGTGGACACTCACTTCCATCTCTTCTTCGCTGCATAATACCTGATACAAAAAAACGTAAGCTGCCGGAAAGCTGTGTCAGATTGGCTTCAATGAACACCGCTTTCCACTTTTTAAAGGCAGCTTACGAAATCTCCTGTATTGCCAGGGAAAAAAAGCTTTTAAGGTCAGAAAAAGATAGAGTCTCTTTATCTTTTTACTCATTCCAGATCATCACCGTTTTTCCCATCAATTTGTGTATATCCATTTCAAATGCTCTGGTTATATCCTTCACATCTCTTACTTCTACTTCCGCACCCATGATATTCTCCAGATAAGATACTACTTCCGGATGCTCTTCATATAACTGCAGCAGACCTTCGTAGTCACTTCTGCCGCTGCGGCTGCTGCCGAAAATACGCAGTCCCTTTTCCAGAACCATGCGGGTATTGATCGGTGCCGGATCTTCGCTGACACCTAAAATACTGATCGTACCCTCCGGATGGATATAATCAATGATCTGATTGATCGCTTTGGATGCCGCTCCGCCTCCAACGCATTCAAACGCATGATCGATCTGCATATCTGCCGGAATTTCATTGACACAGTAGGTACCGTCTGCAAAAGTAAAATCCGACAGTTTGTTTTCCGTGACACCGAAAATATAGATTTTGGAATCCGGAAGCATCTTTTTCAGAAGCAGTGAGGTAATGTAACCCAAATTGCCATCGCCCCACACACCGATCACATCACGTCTCTCATGTGAAAAACGTAAGAAACGGTTGATCGCATGAAAGCTCACGCTGACAAGCTCTGTATAGGCAGCTACCGTCGGATTGATCCCCTGCGGCAGACGTACAAAACGATCCGGCACAGCCTGAACATATTCCTGCAGAAATCCATCCATGCTGCTCGCACAGAATTTGCTGGATCGCAGATAATTTTCTGCAATGATATCGTCTTTTTCTACCGGTCGGTTCGGGATCATCACAACCTCTGTTCCGATTTCAAAGGTTCCGGTCGGATCATAGATCACTTTGCCGATCCCCTCGTGGATCAATGCCATAGGCAGTTTCTGACGCAGAATCTCTTCCGCCCTTGCACCCTGATAGTAACGCTGATCCGCATGGCAGATAGACAGTCTGGTCGGACGCACGATCACCTGTCTGTCATCGATCTCCATTTCCTTAAATGCGACTTCAAACTGTCTTGGACGTTTCAGCTGATACACCGTATTTAGCATACGCCATTTCCTCCTAAAATAGACTCTGCAACACGCAAATCGTACGGATACGTAATCTTAATATTGAAAACTTCACCTTCTACCAGATGGATCGCATCCCCTTTGAGAACGAGGATCTTGCAGGCATCGGTCAGGATCGTCTTCTCTTCCTCACTCAGTTCATCGAAAACTTCACGCAGACGCTTTGCATGAAAACTCTGCGGTGTCTGTCCCTGATACATTTTGGAACGATCCGGAATATTGCTGATCTTCTGATTATCCATGCTCTCCACAATGGTATCGGTCGCCGGGATAACGGTATCGCAGGCTCCGTACTCTTTCGCATAGTGGATGTTGTCTTCCAGAATACGGTGTGTCACAAACGGACGAACGGAATCGTGGGTGACAATAATGGTTTCTTCATCCAGTCCGTAAAATTTTTCGATATGACTGATCGCATTCATGATCGTATCATTGCGGGTCGCACCGCCTTCGATCACATCGATCTTATCTGAAAGCAGAATATATTTTTAATGATATCCTGGGTGTAGGTGATCCACTGCTTCGGTGACAGAACGATCACACGCTCAAACTGCGGATTGACCACAAATTTCTCCAGTGTATGGATAATGATCGGCTTGCCGCCAACTTCCATAAACTGTTTCGGTTTCTCAACATTCCCCATACGTGTTCCCTTGCCCCCCGCAAGTACAACGCCGTAAATATTTGTTTTTTCCACGATGCTGCCTCCTATTTCATAAATTCCAGATAACGCGGAAGAACCTCATCCGGTGTTCCGATCTCGATCAGTTTTCCTTCATGCATCCACATGACTTTGTCGCAGAGATCTGCGATCGTATCCAGGCTGTGGGAAACGATAACTACGGTACGATCTTTGTTGGAGATCAGGCTCTTCATCTTTTCATAACTCTTCTTTTTAAACTTTTCATCACCAACGCTGAGTACTTCGTCGATCAGCATAATGTCGGTCTCCAGAACGGCTGTGATGGAAAAAGCCAGTTTGGAATACATACCGCTTGAGTAAGTACGCACCGGCATATCAATAAATTTGCCAAGTCCGGCGAATTCAATGATCTCATCCATCTTGGAACGGATAAACTCTTCCGAAAAACCAAGAAGCATACCGGAAAGAGTGATATTTTCTCTTCCGCTCATCTCTTTTTCAAATCCGACACCGATCGACAGAAGGGAAACGGAATGGTTTTTCAGGTCAATGCTTCCCGTATCCGGAGAAAAAATGCCGGCCAGTGCTTTGAGCATGGTGGATTTTCCGCTTCCGTTCTTTCCGATGATTCCGAGGATCTCTCCTTTTTCTACTTCAAAGGATACATCCTTTACTGCCTGGAATACATCGGCCTGTACTTTTTGAAATGTAATAAACTCTGCTTGATGGAAAACTTCTGCAGGTTTCGATAACTGATATATAAATTTTTTACTTCGATTGCAATTTCGCGTTCCATTATATCACCTTCACATAACTGTTTTCGTATTTATAAATAATCTTTACTCCGATCGCTGACAGGATGAAACTCAGCACCATCCACAGAAGCAGGAATTTTCTTGCCGGTGTCTGGTCATAGATCATACATCTTCTTGCAGAAGTCAGAAGCAGTGCCAGTGGATTGCAATGAAGGATCACTTTATTCCACGGTGCAAATTTTGCAAGCCTTGTTTCTACATTATAAAAAATACCGGTAATATAAAACAGCAGACGCAGTACGATATTGATCACGTTGGACAAGTCCTGTACAAATACGCCAAAATGTGCCACGATCGTACTGCATCCGAACGTGAACAGAAACAGGGTCAGCATGATCGGGATCATGTACAGAATATTAAAGCTGACCGGCACGCGGTAAATGACCATCATAATGATCACGATGCCAAAAGAGATCAGCATTTTAAAGCCGTTTACAAACATGCGGACCATAACCAGAATGTATTTCGGCAAATATACTTTTGCCACAATGGACTTGTTGTTTTTGACGATTTTTACGCTCTGCTGAAGGGTCTTATTAAAGAAATCCCACATCGTCAGACCGATAAAAATGAAGACTGTAAAATACTGCTCTTTTGCATTAAATACCACACCAAAGATCAGGGTGTAGATCAGCATGAAACAGATCGGGTCCAATACCCACCACAGCCAGTTCAGGTAGGAACTTGCCACCTCAGACTGCAATTTCGATTTTGCCGAATAGATCGCGTACTTGTAGTACTTTTTCGTGTCTTTTAGAAATCGACTCATTTTATACGTTCTCCTCACAAATACTTTTTGCTTTATCCAACTGCAGACCGCCTCGCAGGCATGTCCGCTCTCATAGCTTCCCATTTGCTGATGATGCTCCATGATCCTCGCTCTGTTCTTTTCTTCATCGAAAGAGCGGATCTGTTTTTCCAGATCTTCCATATTTTCACAGATTGGAAACGGCCACTCATGAATATCTACATAAAAACCGGTCTTTGCAAGATATTCCCGCAGATCCGGTGTATACAGAAAGCATGGTCGGTATAAAAAGAATAATCCCATATAGGAGGAATAGTCCGTGATCAGCATATCTGCTGCCGCTAAAAGCTCCTGCATATCAGGATAGTCCGTCACATCCGCTGAGCATTCCGGATCCAATCCTGCCGAATCGTCCTCACTGTAGCGATGTGCCCGGTATAATACATACCACTTTTCGCCATTTTTCTTCAAGTACTTTTCGAAGTCCTGTAAAATCCGGCATCTGATTTTTCCCATTTGAACGATAGGTAGGTGCATACAGCAAGATCCGGTACTTACGGTCTATCTGATAGGTCTGCCTTACTTTCTGATCCGCCTGCTCTGTGTTCCCACAGACCAGAAAATCATTTCGCGGCATACCGCATTTTTAAGATTTCTCCATGGTAAAGAAATGCACGGCGAAACAGCCTGTCACTTGCCGCCTGACAGCTTGATACGATCAGCTGTATATTTTTTCGCACAGAACTCTGCACGCTTTCTGGTCGCCCAGTTGGCATCCGGTTTGTCATTTTCAATTTTCTTATAAGCTCCGCCGCCATGCCAGGTGTTGATCAGATACTGCTTTTTGCGAAACGGAAACCACGGAGCATAAGAGCCGTTCGTGATGATCACTTTTGCCGTCAGAAGATAATAAAAACTTCTCAGCGTAAAATGTTTCACAAAATGCAGATCCTTCTCTTCTTTGTCACGATACTGCTTTGGATCTGTAACCATCCAGTATATCTCAAACGTGTCCTTCTCCTGCTCTCTGATATAGTCCGAAAGATATCGCGGATTGCAGGAATAATCATATCCTTTGCCGCCTGTAAGCCCGGTAAAAGCCAGCCGGTTCTTCTGGATCGGGAAGAGGCAAAATGGAAACAGCAATATCTGCAGACATTTGCTGTACAGATATTTGATAAAACTTTTCATACCCTATCTCCTCTGGTTTTCCGTTGTCTTTTTATGCTCTTTCCCGGAAAATCCATAATATTTCCCACACCATGGAGAGCATAGGAAGCAAAATAATAACAGGATTTCAAGATGCCAAAACCCAGGTAACGATATACCATAAAGGTCATTCTCGCCGACTGCAATTTATTTCCTGATTTTTCCTGATTACTTAGCCTATATTTTAACAGAGGTTCCCGGATACCACAAGCTTTTTTTTATATTTTTGCAGGATTTTCAGCCAGGTAATGTAATCTTCATGGCTGTCATCATGCTCCATCGGATAGTTTTTCGCAACTTCCGTTTTCAAAACAACGGAAGAACAGTTGATGCTGTTATGATGCAAAAAGGTCACGGTAGGTGATTTCTTCTTTTACCGGAATGATCCGTCCGGTCAGTTCGCCCTGAGGAGTCATCAGCTCTCTTGCCGTACAGCTTAAAAACACAACCTGTCCTTTCCATAGCATCTGTCTGCTTTTTTAATTTCCCGGCTGCCCAGTAATCATCGGCATCCAGAAACGCGACATATCTGCCTTTCGCCATGGCCACACCTTTGTTCCGGCTTCCGGCCGCACCCAGATTTGTCTTATTTTTTAATAAAAGAAAACGCAGGGTTATCCCGATACGTCTCCAGCACCTGCTCCAGGTTGTCACCGGAGCCATCGTCTATAACGATGATCTCCAGCGATACCTCCTGGATCAACACGGACTCGATCGCTCTTGATATCAACCCTGCACAATTATAGGCCGGTATGATCACGGATACTAACGGTCTTTTTTCCATAAATACGGTTCTCCTATTGCTATTTTCCGGTTTCTTTCATTTCCTTTTCTTCCTCTTCTTTGATCTGCTCCAGATTTTCCTTGGTAGCAGCCGTCACCTGCCATTTTTCCACGCCTTCGGTATTTTCTTTCTGGAACAGGATCTTAAAGGTCAGAAACATCAGTTTTATATCCAGCACAAAACTGTAATTCTCAATGTAGGTCAGATCCAGTTTTAATTTATCATACGGTGTTGTGTTGTATTTTCCATAAACCTGTGCAAATCCGGTCAGTCCCGCCTTCACCTTCAGGCGGTAATCAAACTCCGGTATTGCTTTTTGTACTCTTCTGCGATCTGCGGACGCTCCGGTCTCGGACCGACCATAGACATATCGCCTTTGAGGATATTGAAAAGCTGCGGTAATTCATCCAAGTGAAGATTTCGGATCACACGTCCAACCGGTGTGATACGATCATCATGCTTCATCGCCAGCCTTGCTCCCTGTTTTTCCGAATCCACACGCATGCTGCGGAATTTCATTACATAAAAGACTTTGCCTCCTTTTGTCAGTCTCGCCTGTTTATAAAATACCGGACCTTTGTCGTACAGTTTCACCAGAATGGCAATGACGATCATAAACGGCGATGCCACAATAATTCCAAGCAAAGAAGTTACAATATCAAACGCCCGTTTGAAGAACTGCTGCTCGGCTGTCAGTCCGCGATGGCGGAACAAAAGCAGAGAGGTATCAAACAGGTGAATATTTTCCGCACTCATGATCATAATATCCGATATCTTCGGAATGCTGTAGCAGCGGATATCTTTTTCAAAGCAATATTTCAGCAGGATATTTCGCTCGGATGCCGGAATATCTCCAAGTACCACTGCATGATACTCATCGATCCGCCCTTTGATCGCATCCAGCCCTTTGCTGATATGGATCTTCTCGCAGATGTTGTATTTATCCTCACGGCTGGAAATCTTCTGGATCAGATCCTGCGGGCTGTAATCTCCATATACCAGCAGCATCTGTCTCGGCGGATAGATTTTTGTATAAATCCACCGCATAAATACGACCCAGACTACAACGATCACCAGATCGACTCCTGTCATTTTCAGAATCGGCTCTATGAATTTCGTAAACTTCCAGCGTCCGATCAGTGCCAGCTGCAGATACGTGATCGCATTTACACAGAGCACGGAAAGAACCTGGGAATACAGTACTTCAAAAACCCGCAAATATCCTACTTTGAAGCCGCCGTAAATGCGGTAGAAGAAGTACAGCATCAAAGCATATTGTGCAATGACTACATAGTTTCCGCGTTTCCAGAAAGCTTCTCCGATCGCTCCGGAAAATGCATAATCCTTAAACCATACATAAGCGAACACGCCTGTCTGGAGTGTCAGAATAAATGCAGATGCCAGAAACATGATCAGTCTTTTATAACGTTCTCTGTTTTCCATATACTTATCCTCTTCATATAAAATTCTATACTTTTACATCGCCGATAAGTTTACAACACTTTCTCCAAAATTACAATAGCAAAGTCTGTGGCAATGCATGGGATTATGCTTACCATTTATCTTTATAGACCGAGTAACCCCTACTTTTCCTATCTTTTCAAATCCATTTCTCTGAATTTTAGTATCCTGCTGATCATCTGCAAGAAAAACCAGATAATTCACGCCCTGCTGCCGGATCCTGCGAATCAGCTTTTTGATCTTCGGCTGTTCTTTTCGCATCTGACGGCGGATTTTCCGCACTGGTTTCTCTGATTTGGAACGCCTTCCGTAAAGCAGCCGGATCGATGCATCATACTGCCGCACATAACCGACCAGATCTTCCGGCATCACTGCAAGAGCCGTCTCGCCTTCTGCTCTTGTGGCGGCTATCAGTTCACTGATCTGACACGCATCCGCCGGAAGTTTCTGCATATTGACTGCTTTCTGATAGATGGCCTGACCGCCCACATAAGGATTCTTTCCGGTCACGATGATCAGTGCCATCAGCAGAGATGCACATACAGCCTGAATCGTTTTTTTCTTTCCTGCTGTACATACGCTCACTGCCACATAGGCTACAATCACGGACGTTGGCAGAATCCAGAACATTCTCCAGTAAACAAATCCACCAATGCAGTATTTCATAATGATCCTTGCCGTAAGCGGACAGATATAAACGGCTACAAATAACAAGGTATACCCCACCAGCCATTTACGGTTTTCTTTGTCATCACGTTTCAGGATCAGAAAGAGGAGTGCCGCTGCAAACAACAGATAATGCCATCCACTTCCGATGTACCAGCCTGCCCTTTCTATGGCAATCTGAAATGCTGTTATCATGATTCTACCCTTTCTTCTAGCGTATGATCACATATGCCGCCGCACAGATAACATTCGGCAGGCAGCATATCACTGCTCTTTTATGTTTCCCCAATTTCTGTCTTTCACCGCATACAAAAGTGTCATAAGCCCCAGCATGATCGGTGCCAGCATAATACCCATGCCAGACACTAGACATGCCGATGTCATCATCAAAAACAATGTCACCCATGCACCGCACATCCGGTTCGTTTCCATGCATTCCTTTGCCTGCAAAAGATCGCCGGAAGCACAAACGATGCCAGAAGAGCCTTCCCCTGCCAGATACGGATCGACAGAAATGTTCCCTGCGTGTAGACTGAATAATAAGAAAACATCTGAATCAGCACCAGAAACAGCAGAAACAGTCCCACTTTCCGATCTTCTTTATCAAACAGTTTTCTTCCGATCTTCCAGTAAACAAGATAGGAAATCAAAAGAAAGAAGACCGGTTCGACCGTATGTGCCACAACCGCCGCATGCATATGCACCATATCACTGTAGAATGCAAGCAGGATCGGAAACGGTGCAAACACATATCTCGCCGGAAGATACGATGCCAGCATTCCGGTATAGGCATCGTACGTGAACATCCCTTTCGTCTCCAGAGTCGTGGTTGCCGTTGCCACATAAAAAGGCGTCATCCAGATCCGTTGCCATGCCAAAAAACATAAGCTCCCATCTGTATGGCAACCAGCAGAAATGCAAGCCACATGGCCGCCGGAATTTTTTTTCGTGAAAGGCTCTTTTTCCGTTCTGCTCCATCTGCCCTGTTCTTTTTATTTTTCCAGGCAAAGATGACTCCTGCCAGAGCCAGCACGCAGACAAGTATCTCATAGCTGTATTTCAGAACTGCAAATGACTGCCTGGTAAAATGAGCGGCAACGCCAGCAGCTCAAATACTGCAAACAGCAGAACATAACCGCAGATCAGAGCATCTGCCATTCGCACAAACCAGTCTTTCTCCTTCCCTGTCTCAAAAACAGGAAGATTTCCTGCTGCAAGCGGAATGATAAGAAACCACAGCAGAATCTCGAATCCTTTGATCGCCATCCGACTTTTTCTCCTTTATTTCGAAAGTGCTTTCGTTTCCGGTGTCACCTGTTCTGTTGTCGATGTCACATTACCTGTTTCCGGTGTCACCTGTTCTGCCTTCTGTCTGGCTGCCTCTGCTCTTGTCTTCTTTTTTGCAGATGCCATTTGCATCAAAACGATACTTTTTGCCGTCGATCACTGCCTTAGTGCCGGTAAGGCGGACACCTTTCCTGTCCAGATAATAATAGTTTCCATTATATACTACCCAGCGTTTTTTCATTTTGGCTCCGGTCTTCGGATTCAGATAATAATATTTGCCTCTGTATTTGAACCATCCGCTTCTTCTCACACCGGTAGACTTTTTTAAAATAACAGGTTCTGGAACCGACTTTTACCCAGCCGGTCTGCATACGTCCTGCCACATCAAAATAATAATAGTTTGCTCCGATCTTCTGCAATCCGCTAAGTGCTGCTCCGGTTTCCGGATCAAAATAATATTTGTAACCTTTGCGTACCTTAAATCCACGATACAGTTTGCCGCCCTTTGCCGCATAGTACTGTTTCTCGCCTATTTTAAACCGGCCCGTCATCACCTGACCGCCGTTTTTCACATAGTACAGGGCACCGTTTGCCTGAAGGAATCCGCTGTAGGAACTTCCGTCTTCATTAAAATAATATTTTTTATCATTAATTTTACAAATCCGGAAACTTTATGCCCTTCTTCGTCCAGATAATATTCTTTGCCTGCATCGGTAATCCATCCGGTTTTCTTATTGCCGTTCTTATCCAGATAAATCCATTCATCTCCGATCTGATTCCAGCCACGCATTTTCGTGATACCGTAATGGCGTGCGATCGCAGTTGCATCTGCAACAGCCACCGCTTTGATCTTGGCATCGCTTCCATAATATTTCAGACAGTCAGAAGGATTGTTCACAAATCCATGCTCTATGATCATGGTCGGGATCTTCCACTGCCTTCCATAATAGATAATGCCAAGTCCTTCCCCCTTCAGATAGCCGAGATTCTTCATTCCGACCGTTGAAAGATTGCTCACAATATCCGCAGCAAGTGCTCTTGCTTCCACAGCATAATCTGCTTTGTTGCTTAAGATTGGCACATAGGCAAGTGCTCCGGAAACGGTATCCTGCTGATTTCCGGTTGAATTGATGTGCAGGCTCACCAGTGCATCTGCTCCCAGATCTTTTGCCACTTTTACACGGTCATAGCGATCCATGTCCACATTATTGCTGAACCTTGTCATATAAACAACGATACCGGGTATTTTTCCAGCTCTTCTTTACAGTACTGTGCCATTTTTAAAGTAATGGTCTCCTCCGCATAAGTCACACCGTTCCAGGTACGTCTCGCACCTGCATCGTGTACATCATGTCCGGGATCCAGTACCAGAACAACGTTTCCATTCGAAGCATGTGATGTGACCCCCGTGCAGAACACAAGTCCCAGCATCGCAGCTGCTGCCAGATTTTTTAATATTTTCTTCATCTTTTCCTCCTGATTTCGAAATACTCTCGTAATTTCTTCTTACTTTTTACAACCACAATGTAAAAATCACTTCTTATTTTCGTTCATTTTTGTGATACACATTACTTTATATAGTACCCTAAAAAGGTCTGCCTGTCAATCTCTTAAACCTCTGTTAATTTTTTCTTAATTATTATTTAATTTTTTTTTATTCCGGATTGCACCGGAACCACCTCAAACTCCCATAAAATGCCGCATACACGACATTTTATTACGTTTTTCGGTGTTCGGTGTGTCAATAAGTCTAGATTGCTCTTTTGTACAAGCCTGATCGCAATTTAGACTTTTGACACTTGCATCATTTTATAGTAAAGTAATGGTAACAGAATTATCTTTTATAATCCATGTTTTATTTGACTGCAAATTTCAGAGAATGGAGGAGTTTATGCATTTTAAGAAAATATTGTCTGCCAGCATTCTGGCATCTGCCCTGATTTTCTGTATCCCGCAGGCTATTTATGCTGCACCAGATGCGAAAACGGAAACACCTGTCACATATGGCTGGAATTCAGATGCCCTGGGGCGTTTCTTTCTGACAGAGAACGGTTCCCGTGCCACAGGATTTTGTAGCATTGATCAGAAAGTATATTATTTTGACCCGGACGGCTATCTTTTTACGCCCTCCCAGGAAGGTGTCATGTACCTCACCCAAAAACCTTATTATTTCCTTGCGGACGGATCTGTAAAAACAGGTCTTTTCTCCATAAAATCAGAAAGTGGTATCTCCTGGTATTATGCCGGATCAATTATCAGCTGTTTACAAACCGTACCATTACCCTTGGCGGCAAAATTTACTGTTTCGGAGCCAACGGAAAATCACTTCAAAGGGACTTCAGGCTTTAAATGGAAAAAAATATCTGATCAGTGCTTCCGGAACCGCAAAGACTGGCCGTCGGAAATATAAAGGAAAGACTTATTTTTTCGACAGCACCGGAGCAATGATGATCGGAAAAGTTACTTACAAAAACAAAACTTATTTTACAAAAGCAAATGGTACGCTTGCCAAAAAGGCTGGGTAACTTCCAACGGAAAAACGTATTATCTGAACAGTAACGGCACCCTTCAGACCGGATGGTTCCTTTATAAAAACAAATGGTACTGCCTGAACAAAAAACAGGAGCCATGTATAAAAACAAATGGGTAAAAAGATGGGAAAAAAGTGTCGCGTCGGAAAAGACGGCACCCTTCAGACCGGATGGTTCAAAGCTAAAGGCAAAAAATATTATGCCGATGCTTCGGGAAATAAGATGGGCGTACCTTACATCGGCGTACAGCAGATCAAAAAAGAAAATCTATGTTTTTGATTCAAGCGGTGTTCTCGGAAAAGGCTGGACCGTCTATGGCAGCCGCAAATATTATGCAAACGCAAAGGGCGAAATCACCAGAGGCTTTAAAACGATTGACGGAAAACGTACTTTTTCAATGATTACGGCTCCATGCATACCGGATGGCTGTACTATAATGGTAAGTACTATTATCTGAATCCGTCCGATGGTGTTATGGTGACCGGCACTAAAAATATCGGCGGCACCTCCTATACATTCTCAGATTCCGGAATCTCAAGCCGTGCTCTGGAAGGGAACTGGACCGTAAAAAGTAAACCGACAGCAAAATGTAGTTACTGTCTACAAAGGCAATACTCCGGTGCGTGCCATGATATGCTCAACCGGTCTGAACAACGGAACTCCGCTCGGTACATTCACGATCCAGGATAAACTGTATACCCATGCACTTTATGGACCTTCGTTTGGATATTACTGTTCTCACATCACAAGTGAAATCCTGTTTCATTCGATCCCACAGCCACAGCTTGGCAGAAAAAATCTGCCGGCCTATAAATACAACCTACTCGGCACTCAGGCTTCTGAAGGCTGCATTCGCCTGGTATGGGAGATGCCTACTGGCTGTTCAACACCGTTCCGATCGGTACGACCGTTGTAGTATACGATTCTCAAACCCGGGACCGCTCGGTAAACCAAAAGGCATTAAAATCCCACTCTCTCAGAGCTATGACCCTACTGATCCACTGTACTTTAACACCGGAAAATAGATTTTTGACGTAAACAAGAGAATACAGAAAAACAAAAAACCCGCCCGGTCATTCAAAACAACCGGGCGGATTTTCATCTACGTTTCCTGAAGATCTTAATTTTTCTGTTCTTCTCCAAGTCCTTCTTCCACAGCCTTTACCATCGTGGCAAGTGCCTGATCCTCGTCTTCCCCTTCACATTCGAACGTGATCTCATCACCTTCCTTTACGCAGGCTCCCAGCACACTGAGTACGCTCTTTGCATTCACAGTCGCTTCACGAAATGTAAATCTGACGCGGCACTTAAACTGCAACGCTGTACTGCAAAGTACTCCTGCCGGACGTAAATGAAGACCGGAAGGATTTTTCACTCTTACCTTCTGACTTACCATAAGTTTACCCTCCTGTTACCGCATTCTGCGGTTTTCCCTGTAATAAATTTTACTCACTTCTACTCCTCCGCAGCTGAAATCACCGTATTACTGCCGCTTGTCTTCTGCTTTTTGGTCAGGTTTACGACAATCTTCACTTCCGAAGTCAGTTCGTAGCCATTCGGCAGGGTAATCTGAACCGGGACTTCATGTCTCCCTTCTTTCTGATAAGAAGTCTGATCCAACACTGCCTTGACATCATTCTGATCAATATTATCCAACGATCCGTCTACTGCTGCAACTTCTACCGTGATCTTATCTGCAGGTGTCAATACCATATCCAGATCGGTCGGTCTTCCTTTTATCGTAATCGCAGAGAGAGGAATATCAATTTTCTTGGTTCCCATCTTCTCCATAATAACACGAACTGATAAGGTTGAAGCCGTTCCGCTCTTTACTTTTAATTTATCTTTATAATTTTCTTTCAGATAATCCGCAAGATTAATCGTATCAGAGGTAAAACTTTCTGAAACACCCTCTACAGAGATCATATCCGTTAAAGAAAGTTCCCCGTTCAATTCTGCAAGTGTCTCTTCATCTCCGGCAATACTGATATTCTCCGGGTCACTTTCACTTCGGACACACAGTATCCCGGTGCCGGGTCACCGTAAGTTCCGATATTTACTTTTACATTCTGTTCTACTTTCCAGAGCTGGATCTTTGCACTTAACACGCCATCTTTGATCAGGTCGCCGCTGCTCGTTGTAAAGACCAGCTTATCCAACTGGCTCTGTGTAAAATCGGTGCCATTTTTATCGGTGACAACAATATTTCCTTTTACTGTTTTATCCGAAGAAAGTCCGTTCACGCTCACCGACATACTGACTCTGTGAATGATATTCATCAGCGACTCCGCCCCCGCAATATTGATCGTATCGCCCTCTTTGATCGTAGAAGTCCCGATGTCATATCCATCGACCGGCTCCCCGGTCGTATCCACTTCCACACCGAACGATTCCTGCACAACATTTTCAATCTTGATCTTCAGGGATGCCGGTTCACACTCCCAGTTTGCCTTGGTGAGTGCACTGCTGGTACATTCCAGTGTATATGGCACTGCATTGCCGAGCGTCACATTCCGCATATCGGCAACCACTTTAAAATCTTTTTGACTGAAGCTTGTTCAGCACAGATTCTCTCGCTTTCACCCATACTTTTACTTTATCGGTATCCTCCTGAACACTGAATGTCTTGTCCACGCCAAAACAGTCACTGTTGCGGATTTCCACTTTTTACATCCGAAAAAGACTGCACTTTTTCCGGATCATCCACATTGACTACAAAATCCACATCATGCAGGCAACCAGCACCGACACTATTTTCAGGCCAAGATTACTGGTCAATATTCTCTTTATTCTGGTTGATATTTTCCTCATTCTTGCCTTTTCCTTTCCAGAATTTAAATCTTTTTGTACTTACATTTTTATCCTGAAGAATAACCAGCTGTTCTTTCAGTTCTTCCGGTGTCACATCTCTGGTAAGAACGCCTTTCTGTGCAATGGATACATTTCCCGTCTCTTCCGAAACAATGATCGTAAGAGAATCCGTAGCTTCGCTGATACCCACACCTGCTCTGTGGCGGGTACCAAGCTCCTTGCTCAGCTCCATATTATCGGAAAGAGGCAGATAACAGGTTGCGGAAATAATACGGTTTCCTCTGACAATGATTGCTCCGTCATGCAGCGGTGTATTATGCTCAAAAATATTCAGCAAAAAGCTGACTGGTAACCAGAGAATCCAGCTCGATACCGGTTCTTATATACTCAGTAAGCTTGGTGTTTTTTTCCAGAACGATCAGAGCACCGGTCTTTGCTTTTCCCATCTCAAAGGAGCCTTTCACCAGCTCGTTGACGGTCTTATCGCTGAAACGTTCCTCTGCATCTTTTCCATATCAAACGGTATCAGCGAAGAAAGGAACTTCTTTTCGCCAAGCTGTTCCAGAGCCCTCCTCAGCTCCGGCTGAAAAATAACGGCCGTTGCCACAAGGATCGCATTGATGCCTTTGCTGACCAGAAACAGAATGGAATCCAGGTTCAGAAGTGTGGCAATAAAGATAAAAACGATCATGACCAGGATGCCCTTCATCAGAGTCCACGCCCGGGTGTTCCGGATCCAGATCAGGATGTGGTACACTACAAAGGAAAGTATGATGATCTCCAACACATCGGAATAAGTAAACGTAAGGCTGGAAAGATAACTATGAATGAATTGTTTCATGCCCATCATGATGTTCACGTCCTTTCCTGTCGATTCTTCCTGCTTCCATTTCCTGACTGTCCTCATCGTTTCGGTATCGTTTCGGTACTGCCTCGACATAGTAATAATAATCATTATCTTCAAACTGAAGATTTTCTATTTTGCGGTAATCCAGATTAAAAAACAACTGTTCCAGCAGAAATGCCACTGCCGCCGAGATCAATGTTCCGATCAGGATCCATAAAATCCCGATCTCCAGATGCAGCATCATGTAACCTGCCATCATCAGCACCAGATAAATGACCGTACCCGCTGCGATCGCAACTTTCCATGCATGCTTCATCGCCATCCTTCTTGTCAGAAATACAACAGCAAATACTGCCAGCAGCACAACCAGCATCAGGATCATCTCCTGCTCACCCAGAAGCGTATCGATCATTGTCTGCAGTTCTGCAAGGATCTTTTTTCCGCAGTGCTCTGTTTTGCCATCGCAAGATCCACCGATGCACCGCCCAGCTTTCCTATCGTCAATAACGTATAGTAAAATACCGTTCCCGCAGCCATACCTGCTGCGGACATCGTACTTCCCATCAGCCCGAAACTAATCGGTACGATACACGGGACATGGAAGAAAAGTCCGAGGATTGTCAGTAGCATGGCCCATGCCTGTCTCGATGCAAATGCAAAATATAAAAGCAGTACTGCCAGCAAAACGCCTCCTCCGACTGCCAGCGATGCGATTGATACGGACGCAAACTGCAGCAGTGCTGCGACAAATGCCAGTACAATCATAACATTCGGCGGCAGAATCGCACAGATCAGTGCCAGAATCAGTTCCACAAAAATATTTCCAAAAATGCTTTTTTCCGCCAATCCGACCATTGATCTGCATAAACAGAATCAACGCTGTAACAAATTTGGCAGCGGCATCGATGTAATTTCCATATTCACTGTAATATTTTTCGAATAATGTCCTGATATTATAAATTCCCTTCACTTTTTCCTCCTGAGATCTGTCACTTCCAGTATTTCTATATCATCTTCATCTTCCAGTCTCTGCAGCAGCACCTGATAGTGCCGGAACAGCTCCTGCCCGTAAAAATACCGTTTCATAGTTATCACATAGGTAAGCAGCAGACCTGCGGTCATACACAGCAGATAGCTAATGATCACTCCGGCCAGTATCCCCTTGATCTGCATACGGTTAAGCTTCTCGATCAGCATATCCATATTGGCCACTCCCCCAGAGCAGAAGTCCGATCATATATGCAACAGTAAGATAACACACATTTTTCAGCAGCTGTACTGCCACATAATCACTGCGATAATATTCTCTGGCTTTTTGCAGTTCCTCCCCATGGTGCTTTTCCATAACTGCAATTTTAGACATTGTTCGTATTTTTTCTTATTCAGCATAGTTACCCCTTAATGATTCCTCTGTCTTTTTTCAGTATAACATAAAATCCTGTCTCTGAAAAGTATCTCTCAGCAATCTGGTTTTCCTGTACAAAGCACAAGAAAATGTACTTCTTCTGCTCCCGCCATCCAAAGCACCTTCGCCGCTTCGTCCATCGTAACCCCAGTTGTATAGATATCATCCACAAGCAGTACTTTCTTTAATTCTAACGGATTTGTCGAAGTTTTAAAAGCATTTTTCAGATTTACTTCTCTTTCTTTTCTTCCAAGACTTTTCTGCGGTATCGTTTTCCGTACACGCACGAGTCTTTTGTATCAACCGGGCTCTGCAGCCTTTTTACACGACATTTTGCCAGTATTTCCGCCTGATTGTATCCCTTTTGTCTCTTTTTTTCTCTTATACATCGGCATCGGAATGATCACATCCGGATTCCAGGTGCGGATCTCATCTCCACAGACACGCTCCATTTCCGATACATAAAATCCGGCATATTCTCTTTTGTTGTGAAATTTAAACTGATATACAGATTTCCTGATTTCTTTTCATAGAGAAAAACAGCCCTTCCCGATGTAAAAAATGCGTTTTTCCTGACAGTCCGGACAATACTCTGTTTCCAAAGATGCCACCGGCTTCCCCACGTTTTACATTTCGGTCCCTGATCGGTACTGCTTTTGTTCGACATTTCATACAAATAAGTGCCGCTTTATCTGTTAAAATATCCTGACAAAGCGGACAGCGTCTTGGATAGAGGAGCGTGATCATCTCCTCCAGTGCCTGAATCATAATACAAATTCACAGATCCGCTGCCTCAGGGATGTGTAGCGTATCTGTTCATATTTATTATCGATCATTTGATTGACCGCATACGGACTTCCGACGATCGTAACGCAGGAACGTGCTCTTGTGACCGCTGTATAGAGCAGATTGCGGTTCATCAGCATCCTCGGTCCGTTCAGCAGCGGGAGGATCACGGCCGGATATTCACTTCCCTGTGCCTTATGCACCGTCAGTGCATAGGCAAGCTCCAGCTCTTCGAGCTCTTTAAAGGAATATTCTGCAAAACGGCACTCATCAAATTCCACTGTCACCATTTCTGCATATGTATTGATCTCACGGATAATGCCCATGTCACCGTTAAAAAACACCGCAGCCTTTGTCAACCGGAATCCCATATTTTCCGCGTACCTCCCACTCCATCTGATAGTTGTTGCGGGTCTGCATGACTTTGTCACCTTCCCGGAATTTGCATCTGCCGGTATCTTTCTCATTCTTTTCCGGTGACGGTGGATTGAGATACTGCTGAAAGATCGTATTGAGACGTTCCACACCAAGAAGCCCTTTCCGCATCGGTGTCAGAACCTGGATATCATACGGATCTGCATCTACATAAGAAGGTAATTTTTCTGGATCAGTGTCAGTGCAACACTGATGATCACATTGCATCTTCCGTTTCAGAAAAAAAGAAATCCCGGCTCTTATTGTCCATCACGATATGTTCACCCTTATTGATCTTATGGGCATTTAAAACGATATCACTTCCGCCCTCCTGGCGAAAAATGTGTGTCAGACACACTACCGGAAAACATTCTGATTCTATGATATCCTTCAGGACACTTCCCGGTCCCACGGAAGGCAGCTGATCCCTGTCACCAACCAGGATCAGTCTCGTTCCAACGGTGACAGCTTTCAACAGAGCATGCATCAGATAAATATCTACCATGGACATCTCATCAATGATGATCACATCCGCTTCCAGCGGATTCTCTTCGTTTCGTTCAAACTGTTTTGGTCCTTCTTCCTCATCTGCTGCCCGGAAATCTCCAGCATGCGGTGTATGGTCTGTGCTTCACAGCCGGTCGCCTCCTGCATTCGTTTGGCTGCCCGTCCGGTTGGTGCCGCCAGTCGCACTTCCAGACCTTCTGAGTCAAAATAATCGATCATTGCATTGATCGTTGTTGTTTTTCCTGTTCCCGGACCACCGGTCAGAACCAAAAAGGCCGTGACCGGCAGCTGTAACCACTGCCTCTTTCTGAAGCTCATCGAGCTCATACCCGGAATGTTTTCCCAACTTATCCATTCGCCTGCTGATCTTCTTCTCATCGATCTTGCAGGATATGTTCAGATCATGGAGCATTTTTGCTGTATTCAATTCCGTGTAATAGGCATTGATCCCATATACGCAAATCTGCTTCTCCTGCTCTTTGAGTATCAGCCTGCGTTCTACTGCCAGATCCATGATATGTTTCTCTACCAGCTCCTGACTTACACCCAGAAGCTCCACCGTTCTTGCCAGAAGCTCCATCTTCGGCAGATACACATGACCTTCAGAGAGATCCTGGTCAGCACATGCAGAATACCGCTGCGGACCCGGAAATCTGAATCCGTATGGATCCCGACTTTTGAGGCTATTTCATCCGCGATTTGAAATCCGACGCCATTTATATCGTCTGCCATCTGATATGGATTGTCCTGAATCACAGCGTACAGTCTTGCTCCGTACTGCTTATAAATCTTGGCTCCAAGTGTATTGGAAATACCATATTGCTGCAAAAAGATCATCGCTTTTCGCATATCTCTTTTTTCTGATACCTGTTCTGAGATCTCACGGGCCTTTTTCTCACTGATTCCTTTGACTTCCGCCAGTCGTTCCGGCTCTTTCCATAATGCGAAAAGTATCTTCTTTAAATTTCCGCACAATCCTGGCTGCCAGTGCGATTCCGATCCCTTTGATCACACCGGAACCAAGATAACGTTCGATCGCCGCCGTATCTTCCGGATCTTTTATTTCCAGTTTCTGGATCTGGAACTGTGTCCCGTAAACTGCATGTTCAGTATAGTGCCCGGTCGCTTCGATCAGCTCCCCTTCTGTGATCACCGGGAAGGTACCCACACAGGTTCGTTCTTCTCCTTCGTGGTTCACAACCATAACCGTGTAACCATTGTCACTGTTCCGAAAAATCAGATGATCTATATATCCTTTTATTTTATCCATGAATTTCTGCTTAAATCCCCTTACTCTATCAGTTTGCCATTGCCAGCTGTCAGCTCCACAAATTTCCCGGTGCCGATTGCTACTGCGGTCATCGGATCTTCTGCAGTCACCGTATTAATGCCTGTTTTCTCTTCGATCAGCTCTTCCAGGCCCCCAAGCAGTGAACCGCCCCCCGTCAACACGATACCACGATCCACAACATCGGCTGCCAGTTCCGGCGGCGTACGCTCCAGAACGCCATGTACTGCCTCAACGATCTGTGTAGTTGTCTCTTTAAAGCATCTCTTGTCTCCTCTGAAGTCACACGAACGGTTTTCGGCAAGCCGGTAACAAGATCTCTCCCTCTTACTTCCATTACTTTCTGATCCGGACGTTCAATCGCAGTTCCAATATTGATCTTGATATCTTCTGCCGTACGTTCTCCGATCAGAAGATTATGTTTTTTCCTTACATAACGGATGATTTACTCGACAAAATCAACACCAGCGACTTTGATCGAAGTGCTCACAACAATTCCGTCCAGAGATCACAGCGACATCGCAGGTACCCCCTCCGATGTCCACGATCATGTTGCCGCATGGTCTGGAAATATCAATTCCGGCTCCAATGGCTGCTGCGATCGGCTCCTCTATAATAGCGACCTCTCTGGCGCCTGCCTGATAGGTTGCATCTTCCACCGCCTTTTTCTCGACCTCTGTAATGCTGCTCGGCACACAGACACTGATCCTCGGTTTGCGAAAAGACATTCTGCCGATCGCTTTCTGGATAAAATACTTCAGCATCTGTTCGGTCACGGTATAATCAGAAATAACGCCCTTACGCAGCGGGCGAATTGCAACGACATTGCCTGGTGTACGCCCAAGCATCAGTCTTGCTTCTTCCCCAATTGCTTTGATTTTATTTGTATCTCGATCAAATGCTACAACAGAAGGCTCCTTTAAAACAACGCCTTTTCCTTTCACGTACACCAGTATACTCGCAGTGCCAAGATCTATTCCAATATCTGTTGAATTCATTCCTGTGTTCTCCTTTCTCCATCAGGATCTTCCCCTGTCTGTCCTTGGTTTATTATATACAACGGCTTTCTTCTTGAAAAGGGGTTTTTATTTTTTCTTCTTTTCATTTTTTATTAATATTTAAGACATACTTTTAACACATTTCTATTCTATACTGTAGCTGTATTAGTGAAGAGCTAATATATTTCATAACTCACACTACGCAACACCCACACGTTGCGTAGTACTCCCTCAAAATATTTTAATTTTTCTCTTTCCTTTGAAGAAGGCACCGCAGGTGTCTTCTTCATTTTTATGTCGCAAGTTCCGTTTTTTTTTTTCAGTACAAAAGAATGAACAGAAAGTGTTACAGAGTGCCAGACGTAAAAGACAGGTCACGTGACACGCATCGTTTCCTGTTCGATTTGTGCCGTCACTGTGCCTCTGTCTTTTTGCTGTCCGGCACAATTCTACACTTCACATCTCCTCTTGTGTTGAAAGAAGAAATAGCCTCCACACCTCCTGCCCAGCCGATTACGCTATGGAAACGGAAAGTTTTTAGCAAATATCTGTGGTTTGAAAAAGCTTTCCGCTTAAGCGACCCCGGGCAGGCCAGTAGCTTTTGGCAATGTGCAAACAAAACCGCATTGTAAAACATAGTGCGTAAATAATACAGCCATGATGAATTCGAAAACAAATCACTCTGACGGTAGCGAGGCTTCCGTCGTGAGGTTTGCGATGTTGCCGCCCCAGAGAGCCGCTGTCTGAGCCTCGAAGAGGCGAGTTTAGGGCGAAGGGCGGCTAACACACGAGCGAACCGAACAGGAAACGATGCGTGTCGGGGAGATTGTTTTCGAATCATCATGGCGTCCTATTTTTACCAAACTATTTTTTACAACATTCATTTGCACATTAAGAAAATCTTCACAGATATTTCTTCACGTATTTTCCGGTATAAGACTTCTCAGCTTTCGCCACCTCTTCCGGCGTTCCTTTCGCGATCACGGTTCCTCCTTTATCGCCGCCTTCTGGTCCCATATCAATCAGATAGTCCGCAGTCTTGATGACATCCAGATTGTGCTCGATTACCACAACGGTATTTCCGCCCTCTGCAAGCCGGTGCAGAATCTCGATCAGCTTCTGCACGTCTGCAAAATGCAGTCCGGTCGTGGGTTCGTCCAAAATATAGATCGTCCTTCCGGTGCTCCGTCTGGACAGCTCCGCTGCCAGCTTGATCCGCTGTGCTTCACCGCCCGAAAGTTCGGTGGATGGCTGTCCTAATCGGATATAGGAAAGTCCTACATCATACAAAGTCTGGATCTTTCGTTTTATGGACGGAATAGAATCAAAGAATCCCAGTGCTTCTTCCACCGTCATATTCAGCACATCATAGATGCTTTTTCCTTTATATTTCACTTCCAGTGTCTCCCGGTTATAACGTTTTCCCTGGCAGACTTCACAAGGAACATAAACATCCGGCAAAAATGCATCTCAATTTTCAGGATGCCATCACCGGAACATGCCTCGCAGCGTCCCCCTTTGACATTGAAGCTGAAACGCCCTTTTTTGTAGCCCCGTGCTTTCGCATCCGGCGTTGCTGCAAACAGATCTCTGATCTGGTCAAAAACTCCTGTATAAGTAGCAGGATTGGATCTTGGTGTTCTTCCGATCGGTGACTGGTCAATATTAATAACTTTATCCAGCTGTTCCATACCGATGATGTCTTTGTGTTTGCCCGGAATGGTTCTGGCACGGTTCAGCGTTTTTGCCAGATGTTTATATAAAATTTCATTGACAAGCGAACTTTTTCCAGAACCGGAAACGCCGGTCACGCAGGTCATAACACCAAGCGGAAAATCTACATTGATATTCTTCAGATTATTTTCTGCTGCTCCGACCACTTTCAGCCAGCCCGTCGGCTTTTTTGCGTACAGAAGGAACCGGGATGTTCTTTGCACCGCTTAAATACTGCCCGGTCACGGAATCGGGACACGCCATAATTTCCTGTGCATTTCCCACTGCTACCACTTTTCCGCCATGTTCACCGGCTCCCGGGCCGATGTCAACAATGCAATCGGCAGCAAACATGGTATCTTCATCATGTTCAACCACAATCAATGTATTTCCAAGATCTCTCAGATTTCGTAATGTATTCAAAAGCTTATCATTATCTCTCTGGTGAAGACCGATACTCGGTTCGTCGAGAATATAAGCGACCCCGACAAGGCCGGAGCCGATCTGTGTTGCCAAACGGATTCTCTGCGCCTCACCGCCGGAAAGAGTACCCGTCGCTCTTGCAAGTGTCAGATAATCAAGTCCAACATCCATCAAAAAGCGGATACGTGCCCTGATCTCTTTTAAAATCTGCTTTCCGATCAGTTCCTGCTGCTTTGTAAGTGTCAGCTTTTCCATAAATTCCTGCAGTTTTTCAATAGACAGCGAGGTTACTTCATAGATATTTTTATCTCCTACTGTAACAGCCAGTGCTTCCTTTTTCAGTCTCTGACCTTTGCAGGTCTTACATGGTGTGATCCGCATGAAAGACTCATACTCCTGCTTCATCGTATCGGAACCTGTTTCCCGATAACGGCGTTCTACATTACGGATCAGACCTTCAAAAGCCACATCATAGACTCCTTCGCCTCTCTGTCCCTTGTAATGCACTTTCAGGACTTTTCCGTCGGTGCCATGAATAATGACATGTTTGATCTCCTCCGGATAATCCTGAAATGGCGTTGCAAGATCAAACTGATATTCTTTAGCCAGTGCATCCAGAATCGCTCTTGTAAAGCTTCCTTTATCTGTGCAGGACTGCCATCCAGTCACAGTGATCGCACCATCCAGAATACTGAGAGATGGATCCGGGCTCATCAGTTCTACGTCAAATTCCATCTTATATCCGAGTCCGTAACAATCCGGGCAGGCACCAAACGGATTATTAAAGGAAAAACTTCTCGGCTCGATCTCATCGACACTCACACCACAGTCCGGACAGGCAAAACTCTGGCTGAAACGCAGCAATTCTCCATCAATCACTTCCACAAACGCCAGACCATCTGCCAGGCTCAGTACATTTTCCAGTGAGTCCGTCAGTCTTTTTTCAATCCCTTCTTTTTTACCACGAGACGATCCACGACGATTTCGATATTATGCTTGATATTTTTCTCAAGTGCGATCTCCTCACTCAGTTCATACATGTTGCCGTCGATCCGCACACGTACATAGCCACTTTTTTCGCTTTTTCCAGCAACTTCGCGTGCGTTCCCTTTCTTCCACGTACAACCGGTGCAAGCAGCTGTATTTTTGGTACGATCCGGCAGCTGCATGATCGCATCTACCATCTGATCGACCGTCTGTTTTTGATAACTTTTCCGCACTTCGGACAGTGTACGGTCCCAACTCTCGCGTATAAAAGTCTGAAATAATCATAGATTTCTGTCACTGTTCCTACTGTGGAACGGGGATTGCGGTTGGTAGATTTCTGATCAATGGAAATGGCCGGCGGCAGACCTTCGATGCTCTCCACATCCGGCTTCTCCATCTGTCCCAGGAACTGTCTCGCATAGGAAGAAAGCGACTCCATATAACGGCGCTGTCCCTCTGCATAGATCGTATCAAACGCCAGAGAGGATTTTCCGGAACCAGAAAGACCGGTAAAAACAATAAACTGGTTGCGTGGTATATCAAGATCCACACTTTTCAGATTGTTTTCATTTGCCCCCGAATCCTGATCATTGGCTGTTTCTTTTCTGATTTTTCCATAATATCCTCCTACTCTTCTGTCTCCTGCAAATGCATTTTTTTTCAACATGATCATACGATCACGAAGCTCTGCTGCCTTTTCAAAATCAAGCTCTGCTGCCGCTTTTTTTTCATCTGTTTCTGCGTTTTCGCAATCTCGCTCTCCAGTTCCTTGCAATTCATGGATTCCGGATCTTTTTCCGGCTCAGCCTCTTTTTCTACATTTTTCGAAATACTGATCAGATCTCTAACTGCCTTCTTGATCGTCTGTGGTGTAATATTATGCTCTTCATTATATTTCTCTTGATTGTCCTTCTTCGCTCGGTTTCCTCGATTGCCGCTTTCATCGAATCTGTCATTACATCCGCATACATGATCACATGACCGTCCACATTTCGTGCTGCACGGCCGATCGTCTGAATCAGGGACGTTTCCGAACGCAGAAATCCTTCCTTATCCGCATCCAGAATCGCTACCAGCGTAATCTCCGGAATGTCAAGACCTTCTCGCAGCAAATTGATACCGACCAGCACATCAAATACATTAAGCCGCATATCCCGGATGATCTCTGTTCGTTCCAGCGTATCAATATCCGAATGCAGATAACGAACACGAATGCCGACATCTTTCATGTAATCGGTCAGATCTTCTGCCATTCGTTTTGTCAAAGTTGTGATCAAAATCTTATTTCCTTTTTTCGACTTCTTTATTTACTTCACTGATCAGATCATCAATCTGTCCTTCCACCGGGCGAACTTCTACTTTCGGATCCAGAAGCCCAGTCGGACGAATAATCTGTTCTGCACGAAGAAGTTCATGTTCTGCTTCATACTGTCCTGGTGTCGCAGAAACAAACATAACCTGATCGAGTTTATTTTCAAATTCTTCAAAATTCAGCGGTCGGTTATCCAGCGCAGACGGCAAACGGAAGCCATAGTCTACCAACGTACTTTTTCTGGACTGATCTCCCGCATACATCGCCCCAATCTGCGGGACTGTTTTGTGTGACTCGTCTATTATAATAAGGAAGTCATCAGGAAAATAATCCATCAGCGTGTGCGGCGTAGCTCCCGGCTCCAGCCCTGACAGATGTCTGGAATAATTCTCAATCCCGGAACAGAATCCGGTCTCTTTGAGCATCTCAATGTCAAAATTTGTCCGTTCCGCAATTCGCTGTGCTTCAATCAATTTATCTTCTCTCTTGAAATAGCGTACACGCTCATCCAGCTCTTCCTCTATATGTTTCGCAGCCTCCAGAATTTTATCCCTCGGAACAACATAATGCGATGCCGGGAAAACAGCGATATGTTCCAGTGCACAGCGGCTCTTTCCGGTCAGCACATCGATCTCGGTAATCCGGTCGATCTCATCTCCGAAAAACTCCACACGATACGCATATTCATCCGATTCTGCCGGAAAAATCTCCAACACATCGCCATGCACGCGAAACGTTCCGCGATGAAAATCCATATCATTTCGATCATAATGCAGGTCAATCAGCTTGTGGATCACCTCATCCCGATCCCTCTCCATTCCGGGCCGCAGAGACAGTACCATATTCTTATAATCCACCGGGCTGCCCAGCCCATAGATACAGGATACACTGGAAATGATGATTACATCCCTCCGCTCCGCCAGTGCCGTTGTTGCCGAAAGACGGAGCTTGTCAATCTCGTCATTGATGGAGGAATCTTTGGCAATATAGGTGTCTGAAGACGGGACATAAGCCTCCGGCTGATAGTAGTCATAATAGGAAACAAAATATTCCACTGCATTCTCCGGAAAGAATTCTTTCATCTCCCCGTAAAACTGTGCTGCCAGCGTTTTATTATGAGCAATGATCAGCGTCGGTTTGTTAAGCTGCTGAATGACGTTTGCCATCGTAAATGTCTTTCCGGATCCGGTAACACCCAGAAGTGTCTCACACTACGGTCGATAGCCTGCGGCTGGTCTCCGGTGGGCTGATATGGGGCTTGTAATTTAAATTCTGACATATAAAAACCTCCATCCATACTTATTGAACTACTAATGGTGAACTACCCATTGTCTAAAGCCAATGGGCTTCCTGCTTCGCAGACCTCGTAACCTACTATCTCCACAGGCGTTAATTCGGGCAGTCCCTGCCCTATATTGTTATTTTTATGCTATTTGTCTTAATCCTTTTTCCAGTATATTTTTTGCTGCGTTGATATCCCTGTCATGATTTGTTCCACAGACAGGACATGTCCATTCCCTTACGGACAGGTTTTTTGTCTCTGTATTTTGGTATCCACAGACGGAACACAGCTGACTACTGGCATAAAATCTATCTATTTTGACATATTTCCTGCCATTCCACTTTGCCTTATATTCTAACTGTCTTGTCAGCTCATACCATGATACATCACTTATAGACTTTGCCAAACGGTGGTTTTTTACCATGTTTTTTATCTGCAAATCTTCCGAAACTATCACTTGGTTTTCGCTGATGATCTCATGGGACATCTTGTGCAGGTAATCTTTTCTGGTATTTGTTATTTTTTCATGGCATAATGCTATCTTTTTCTTTGTTTTGCAGTAATTTTGGCTTCTTTTTTTCTCTTTATGGGCTAACTGCCTTTGCAGTTTCACCAGTTTCTTTTCGTATTTTCTGATGATTTTTGGATTTTCGTATTTCTTTCCAGTAGAAGTAATACATAACTCCTTAACACCTAAATCTATTCCTGTATTTTGATTTATATGTGGCAGTTCCACGTGTTCTGTTTCCACTAAAATTGATACATAATATTTTCCACTCGGAACTTGTGATATCGTTGCCGATTTTATCTGTCCGATAAAATTTCTATGCAGTTTTGCTTTTTACTCCTTTTAATTTAGGCAGTTTTACTCTATTGCACCCGAAATCTACTGTTATGTTGCCATTCGTAAAATTTGTTGTATATGACTTATGGTTATCGTGTTTACTCTTAAACTTCGGATAACCTGCGTGTTCCTTGAAAAAACTTCTGGTATGCAGCATCCATGTTGTAAATCGCATTTGTCAGGGCAAATTTATCCACTTCTTTTAACCATTCGTGCTGTGCCTTTAATTCTCTGTTACAGTAATTATTGCAATCCGTTCTGCTCACGGACCTTTTCTCACTCTCGTATATTTCTTTCCGATATGCCAATGTCTGATTGTAAACAAAACGACAACAGCCAAATGTTTTTGCTATCTGTATTCTTTGTTCGCTATTAGGATATATCCTGTATTTATATGCCTTTAACATCCACTGCCGCCTCCTTAACCTTGATTTTCTATATATTTTCTCAACATCTCTTCTGAAACATTGCCGACACTGCAGACAAAATACCCGTCCGTCCAGAAAGTATGTTCTTTCCAAAATTGTTTTCGTAAATATTGGGGATATCTTTTTCCATATATGGTATGTTGTATGGCTCTTCATCAGGTTTACAATCTTACTAATAGACATTGTCGGTTCTGTCTCTATCATGTAATGAATATGGTCTTTATCCGTTTCCATATATCTGATAATAACACTGTGCCTTTGACATATCTCATATGAAAACTGCTTTATATCATCTGATATCTGTCTCGAAACCAGTATTTTCTTTCTATACTGGCATACGAAAATAATATGATACTGTAACAAATACTTGTGTCTGTTTTTGATTTCCAGGTTCCCATGCCATGAGCATACAATAATTTCTGATTTTTAGCTACCTTAACCCACCGTCTAAAGCCAGTGGGATTGCGGTAGCCTTATTTCAATAAGGTGTGACTTCAAAAGTCACAAAACCGATTTTTCATTTGTACTTTCCCTGCTTCCATATTCATAAGTTTTGTCAGGCGGCTTGCAAATATTCGTCTGCAATACTCTCTATCTCTTCTATATTAGAATAATCGTAACTATTCAGAGCCATGAAATTTAGACATAATGCCATGCCTGCATGAGCGATTATGGCTAAATTTATATGGCGAGATAACCACATGAGCAAAAGGAAAGCTGCATCGCAGCGATTTTGCGAATGGGGTGCTGAATAATTACATCATTTTTAACATTTTATTTCAAATTATACTTTAAAATCAAAACCTTTTTATATTCATAACAATATTTCATTACAGTTATATAATAACCTTTTTTATAGATTCCTGTACAAACTCATTTGATCTGAGACCATTTGATTCGCAATGAAATTCTCAAGATAATCGCCTCATAGGATCCTTTTACGAATTCGAAAAGGCAAAATCGCTGCTACTCTTTTCGAGGGCTCAATATCACTAAACATCACAAACGGGCAGAGCACTTCGAAAACCTTCGGCTCTGTCCTTTCGCACATTATAGCAAAAATCATTTCAAAAAGTATATAGGATACGCAGCAAAAAAGTACAAATGTTCGTTTTTTTTTGAAAATAAGGACATAAACCAAATGCTAAGTCATAGGTTTTAACCTGTGGCTTAGCATTATGTATCTTTGAGTACGTTGACTCACATTTAATTATGTTTTTAGTTACTTATGCTTTCTCCTTTTCTGCCGTGGATTGCGGTCATCCATGCACGCGGAGCGTTTTTTTTGTCTCGCAGTTCATCGCCTGCGAGATAAATAGAATGCGCAGCAGCGCATTCTAGCGCCGAGCGCGGTCGCCTAAGACTTTTTCCCCTTCGTGCGAGTGTGCATCCTCGCGGGTTTTTTTTTTTGTCTCGCAGTGCATCGCCTGCGAGACAAAAAAAAACGTCCCAGGCTATCCTGCCTGAGACGCTGATATCTTATCAACGCAGTACCACTCAAATTCACCTACTGTCCACTTTGCATGTACATGCTATACACTCCTGATTGATAACGGGTTCGGTTCCCGACAACGCCTACTCTCCAGATCCGGATTTCAGGCTGCCCTCGAAAGTCCATTCAGTAAACCATGCCTGCTGCAATTCCACCATCTGCAGCTCTCTGTATCTTTATGGAAAACTTACTTCTCTTTCTCATCGGTTTTTCTTATGTGTTAAATAGTAATACTTTTTACCGTAGTTGTCAATCAAAATTTTCGTCATTCTAAACGGAAAATTTTGGGAAACAATGGAGGACTGCTTTCGCAGTCCTCCATTGTTTCCCTTATGATCTCATATCAGCCATCACGGTTCGATACCGTAGTATCTTTCCCTGATCTTAGCGATATGCTTTCACATAGGTGTTTGCTGTATTTTTGTTTGTTTTAACCTTTGTCTTCAGCAGCTTCAGCTGAGATCTCTTTACATAACCGATCCTGCCGTTTGTAAAGATCAGCTGATAGTATCCGTTGATCTTCTGGCTGTTCAGAACGACTCTCGTGTTCTTCATCAGACGTCCGATACGTTTAGCGGATGAAGTAGCATTGTTGTAGATATATGCTCTCTTCTTTGTCTTTGCTGTACGGAACAGTGTTACCTGAGGTGTGGAGCTTACCTTCTCACCAATCTTATACTTCTTGGTAGATACGCCGTAACGGAAGCCCTTATCCAGGGTTACACAGCTCTTCGGTACATAACCGTTTCCAAGAGAACCTGTACCGTAACGTACCTGATAGTAATCTCCGCTTGCTCCGGTTACCAGTACTCTCGTACCAACCGGTGCTACGGTGTTTGCTCCGTATCCGACACCTGTGTAAACCCAGGTCTCGGTGCTGATCTTACCGTTGGAGGCATTTACAACCTTGCCTGAACGCTGATCAGATGTGATGGTTACATATGCAGATCTTACATATGCATATCCGCCATTGTACTTGATCTTGTACCACTCACCGATCGTGTCAACGATGGTAACGGATACACCGCAGTTGTACTGACCAAGCTGCAGTCCCTGCAGGCTCGCACTGTTGCGGATGAACAGACCATCTACATTGGCAATACCGTACATAACGCCTTTCTTCTTAGCTTTTCCGGTTACCTTCACCTTGCACTTCGCTGTGTAGCCATTTCCTGTGATCGCGATGATGGTAGCTCTACCCTTCTTATGGCAGGTAACAACACCGAACTCATCTACACTGGCTACAGCCGGATTTGTGCTGGTCCAGTAAACTGCTGTGTTGAAAGCATTAGCCGGAAGTACGGTTGCATTCATCTTGAACATATTGCCGACCTTCTTCGACAGCTTGGAATCCTTCATAACGATTCCGGTCGGTTTCTGTCTTACGGTTACTTTAACCTTGTCGCTTACTACACCGAAGTGTTTGTCGTTTGCGGTTACTGTGATGTAGCAGGTTCCGCCTCCAACCGGAATGATCTTATTGGTATAAGTATCATAGTAAGCAACCTTCGAATCACTTGTTGTCCATGTTACACCAGTTTCCGTGGTGTAGGTCGGGTTGAAGGTGTAGCTGATATCCTGTACATTGCCTGTGTAGCAGGTAATCTCTTCTTTGTTCAGCTTGATCTCCTTCGGTGCTGCAATAACCTTCACAAGGATTTCTGCTCTCTTTCCGTTGTAGGTCGTAGCGTAAACCCAGGTTGTTCCAAGTTTTGCAGCATGCATCTTGCCATAGCTGTCAACCGTCACGATGGAAGGATCCTTGATGGACCATGTGATCGATGTATCGGACGGAATACTCAGTCCCTCATTGAAGATCGGAGCTAAGTTGTAGTCCTCATCCAGATAGATGGTCATCTTTTCCTTCTCAAACTTCACAGAATTAACCGGAGTCTTGATGTAGAGCAGAGACTGTGCGGTGTATGTTGTCTTTCCGTCAGCCATGGTCATCGTTGCGGTGATCGTTGCAAGTCCAGCGGTTGCATTTTCTGCTACCGTAGCAACACCTGTCTTATCGATGGTTACAAATGCGTTGTCAGACTCATAGGTTACGTTGCCCTCGAATGCAGTATCTGGAGCCAGCGTTGCCTTGTAGGTTACAGACTCGCCCGGATATACTTCGGATCTCTCCGGTGTCATGGAAAGGAAAGTGTATCTCCTCCAACGACTACCTTGATCATGCCGACTGCAGGTGTGCCTGCTCCGTCCCGACCATATCCGCCGCTCAGGCATTTTGCGTAGATATATGTGGTACCTTTGCCAACCGTTGTGATCATACCATTCTCATCAACCGTTGCGATATCCTTGTTCTCACTCGTCCACAGGATTGTCTTATCGTATGCATTCTGCGGTGTCAGAACAGCCTTCAGCTGGATAGACTCGCCAACTCTGTTCGAGTAAATCGTATCGCTGGAATTCGTATCAACTCTCTTAACCACAACATCCGTTACCGGTGCTTTTACCAGGATGCTTGCTCTTGCCGTTACAGTCTTCTCTGTCTTGCCGTCCTCATCTGTCCATGTGATCGTAGCCTTGATGTAGGTTGATCCGCCCTTAACCGCTTTGATCTTACCTTCTGGTGTCAACTGTTGCGATCTTCTCATCATCTGATGAGTAAGTGATGGACTTGATGTTTGCTGTTGCAGGCTTCGGTGTTGCAGAAATGAAGTCTGTCTGGCCTTCCCACAGCTCATAGCTGGTCTGAGAAAGTTCAATTCCTGTTACAGTCTGTTTTACAACGATCTCGATCTTAGCCTTCAGTCCATTGTATGCAGTTGCATAAATGTAAGTCTTTCCAGGAGCAACAGCCTTCACGATACCTGTGGAGCTTACAGTTGCCACGGACTCATCTCCGCTCGTCCAGGTCAGCTCCTTGTTGTAAGGATCGGATTTGCCGTCATTCCACTTGATCAGGCTTGCCAGATCATCGGTACGTCCTGTGTACAGTGTCTTGGATGCCTCTGTGAATCCTACGGATTCTACATCCTGAAGTGCATTTACGATCAGCTGAGCGCTTACTGACTTAGACTTGATCGTAGCCGTTCCTGTGATGATGAATTTGCCGGCTTTCAGCGGTACGAAGCTGAAGCTTCTGTTATTGCTTACCAGAACATAATCATCATTGGAAACAACGTCCTCGCCATTGCAGGTTACTGTATACACAACCTCTGTATTCTTCGGATTTACGGTAACATTTGTCAGAACAGTCTCGCCTGTCACAACCTCTGCAGATGATTTCTCAAATGCAAGTGTCGGATTTGCGTATACCGTTACAAGGAATGCACGTTCGGATCCGTTCGGTGCGGTTGCGATCGCATAGGTAACACCCTCAGAAACAGCTGTTACACTGTTGCCGGAGATCTTAGCGATGCTCTCGTCGTCGGTTCTCCAGGTTATAGTTCCTGCTGTTGCCTTGATTGGAGGCAGCTCCTTTGATTCAACTCCGCCGATCTGAAGCTCTGCTTTCCAGTTCTTGATCGCGTTGAGGTCATCCTCTGAGTACGTGTCATCTGCTGCAAATCCGCCCTCTGCAACTGCTACGATGAAGGTTACGCTTGAACCATCCGGAGCGGTTACGGTTACGGTTGTATCACCCTTGCCCTGTGCATAAACAACACCGTCAGAAACGGTTTGCTACCGTCGGATCTGCTGTTGTCCAGTTAAAGGTTGCAGGATCTGCATTGATCTTATCGCAGGTATCCTCTACCATCGCTGCAAGATCCTTATAGTTGTTTGCTGCATCGTTCAGTGTCAGGTTTACGATTCTGCTCTCATTATCCTTCAGAGCAACACCGGAAATGTCTGCTGCGGAAACTGTTACGGTAAATACTACCATGCTTCCGTCCGGAGCCGTTCCGGTTACGATCGTCTTGCCAACTGCCTTCGCAGCCACAACACCGTCGATCACCTCTGCAACACTCTCATCTGAGCTGATCCATGTGATCTTGCTCATCAGAACTGCACTGTTCTTGCTCATAGCAGTATCTGTCGTTCCCTGATTGCCGCTGTTGGTCTTATATTCGCCTGTCATGGACAGTTTTACATAATTCCACAGATCTCTTGTCTCATCCTTGCCAAGCTGCAGAGCGATATTGGTTTCTGTATTCTCATCATTCAGAGCGATGGATGCCTTCGGCTGTCCGAGAACCTTTACAGATACTGCAAACTTGCTTCCGTCCGGAGCAGTTGCAACTGCTGCTGTCAGTCCCTCGCCTACTGCCTGAACCAGATTATCTCCGGCAATCTTAGCAACCGTTTCATCCAGTACAGACCATGTTGCCTTGCCGCCGTCTACTGTTACTGTCGGCAGCTTCTTGCTTTCCTTATCGGTTACTTCCAGCTGAAGAACGATCTGACTTGCATCAAACTGATCCTCACCTGTGAAGGCTCCTGCGGAAACAGCTACGATGAAGGATACGCTTGAGCCGTCCGGAGCAGTTACGGTAACAACCGTCTGTCCTGCCTTCTGCGCTCTCACAGTTCCGCTGGCAACCGTAGCAACGGATTCGTCGCTGCTGGTCCATGTAAAGCCTTTTACGTCTGCTCCTGCAACCGTGGTAGATTTTACATTATCTGCCAGAACTGCTGTTGCTGCATCCTTGCTGTCCAGTGTCAGATTTACAACATTGCTCTTGCCTGTATCCAGAACTACATTAGCCTTTACAACCGGATTTACCTTGAAGGTGAAGGTTACATAGTAGCCATCCTTGCTGGAAGCGGTAACTACTGCTGTTCCAACTGAAAGTGCCTTTACAACACCATCTGTTACCGTAACAACAGAATCATCGTCTACACTCCACTTGATATCGGAAATATCGCCGCCCTGCACTTCGAAGTATTCACGCAGGTTTGTAGCGTAGGCTTCGCCAACCGTCAGAGTAATATTCTTCTCAGCATTTTCCTTATAATTTAATTTTATAGGATCCGGAAGCGTCGTATCAACAACATGGAAGGTAAAGGTTACTACCTGATCATTCAGGGCTGCCTTCACATATACCGTTCCGGTCTTAGCAAAGCTTACCTTATGATCTGCAACCGTAGCAATATCTGTGCTTGAGGATGTGCATACAACACTTGCAAGTGTCACATCAGCATCCGCATTTGTCAGCTTCAGGTATGCATCCAGATCAACTGCCTTCTGCTCTCTCAGGTCAATGTCGAACTCTGTCTTGTATGCGCTCAGTTCCATAACATCCTGAACTGTTACATCGAAGGTTACATAGTAGCCGTCCTTAGTAGCTGCTGTGATCACTGCAGTTCCTGCAGAAATACCCTTCACAACACCATCGGAGATGGTTGCTACGCTCTCATCGGAAGAGCTCCAGATGATATCAGAGATATCGCCGCCCACTACCTCAACGAATTCACGCAGGTTGTTCGAAGCAAGTGCGCCCTTGCGGATCGTCATCTTCTTCTGTGTATCCAGAATGCTGTCAACATATTTGATCTTGATCGGTGCCGGTGCGGTTGTATCAACGATATGGAAGGTGAGGTTCACTTTCTTGCCGTCCAGCTCCGCTTTCACGTAAGCAGTTCCGGTACCGTTGAAGGTTACCACATGACCATTTACGGTTGCGATCGTGCTGCTGGATGTGCATATAACATCAGCAAGCGTCTTGTCTGCTGCATCCTCTACGTGCAGGTATGCATCCAGATCGATCTGCTTCTGTTCCTTCAGGTCGATGTCGAATACTTCCTGATCTGTTGTCAGTTTGAAGTTCTTCTTAACCTTTACTGCAAAGGTTACATAATAGCCGTCTTTTGTAGCTGCTGTAATCACTGCGTTTCCTGCGGAAATGCCCTTTACAACGCCGTTTGTGATGGTTGCTGTGGACGCATCATCTACTGTCCAGATCACATCTGCGATGTCTCCGTTTTTAACCTCAATATAATCATACAGATTTGTCTCATAGGTCTGACCCTCGAAGATCTCAATAGACTTCTCAGCCGTTGTTTTATGAGTTACCTTGATTGGCTTCGGAGCTGTTGTATCCACTACATGGAAGGTAAAGGTTACTACCTGATCATTCAGGGCTGCCTTCACATATACGGTTCCAGTCTTTGCAAACGATACCTTACGATCCGCAACGGTAGCGATATCCGTGCTGGAGGATGTGCATGCAACACTTGCCAGTGTCGTAGCGTTATCTGCATTTGCAAGCTTCAGGTAAGCATCCAGATCAACCGATTTCTGCTCCTTCAGGTCGATATCGAACTCTGTCTTGCTTGCCGTCAGCTCAACCTTCTTCTTAACCGTTACCGTGAAGGTGACATGATAGCCGTCTGCTGTGTAAGCTGTCACAACTGCGTTGCCTGCGGAAACTCCGGTAACAACACCGTTTGTCACAGTTGCTACGGACGCATCATCTACGCTCCACATAACATCTGAGTTGTTTGCATCCTCTGCCTTGCCGCCTGTCACCTTAACATAGTTGGCAAGATTGGTCTCATATGCCTGACCCTCCAGGATACTGATTGATTTTACAGCGGGATCTGCATATTCTACCTTAACCGGATCCGGTGCGGTTGTATTTACTACATAGAATGCAAAGATCACATATGCGCCATTGCACTCTGCACGTACATAGGTCACGCCCGTGCCGCCTGTGAAGGTAACTACGCCTTTATCACTGACTGTCAGGATCTTCTCATCGAAGTCGGAGTACTTGATCGTGCTTCCTGCCGGAGCATTTGCAAGTGTCAGCATGGTTGACAGATCATAGGTGTGATCCTTATCATCCTTTAAGTCAACATCGAAGGAGGTCTTTCTCTGCTGTCATCGTAACCGGTTTCACCGTAACTGCAAACGCGATATAGCTTCCGTTCTTCAGAGTTGCCGTAACAACTGCTGCGCCCTCGGATTTTGCCACGACTACACCGTCCTTAACTGCTGCAACGCTCTCATCGCTGGTAGTCCAGGTCAGTACTGCGTTGGTCGTTCCTGCCGGTGTCAGCGTTACTCTCTCGTTGAGGTCCACTGTCTCATCGATCTTTGTCAGTGCAACCGTCTTTTTCCTGACCTTCCTTCAGTACAACGTTGATATCGCTGTCGCTGATCGTCTTCTTTACATGGAAGGTAAACTTCAGTACGGACTGGTTCGCTGTACCGTTGTACGTAGCGGTTACATAATAGCATCCGGCCTTCTTGAAAGTCAGTTTGCCTTCTGAAGTAATCGCTGCATTTGTCGGATCCGATGTCTGATATACGATGCCGAGTTCTCCAAGTTTTGCATTTTCTGCATCCATAACGGACTTCAGGTCGAAATCTACGCTATCAGCGGTTTCCCATATCCAGATCGATATCGGTCTCGGTTGCAGTCAGCTCTACCTTACCTGACACAGTTACAACAAAGGTTACATAGTAGCCGTCCACCGTAGTAGCTGTTACGACGGTCGTTCCCTTGGAAATGCCTTTGACAATGCCATTGGTCACGGTTGCGACTGTGCTGTCCTTAACATCCCATTTTACATCTTTCAGATCTGCCTTATCGCCTACGGTCACGTAATCTTTCAGACTTGTCTCGTATACAGAGCCTTCTTCTACTGTGATCGTCCTCTTTGCGCCCGCTGTATAGTCGATCTTAACCGGATCCGGTGCAGTTGTATCTGTTACATGGAAGGTAAGGGTAACAACCTGGCCGCCAACCTCTGCTTTCACAACGGCTGTTCCGGTAGATTGAAAGCTTACAGTATTTGAACCTGCTGTCGTCTCTACGATGCTGTTTGCAGATGAAGTCAGGGTGACATCACTCAGAGAATACTTCACTGCCGCTGCTGTACCTGCTGCAGGTGTCTTGTCATCCGGATTATCCAGATTCAGGAATGCGTTCAGATCCAGAGACTTCAGCTCTTTCTTATCGATTTCAAAATTTGTCTGGGTAGCGGACAGCTTCATGCCATCTGCAACGGTAACAACGAAGGTCACATAATAGCCATTCCTCGTAACAGCGGTGATCACTGCCTTACCTGCGGAAAGACCCTTCACAACACCATCTGTCACAGATACAACGGAGGTGTCGTCTACCTTCCACTCAACGTCGGTAGCTACATTGCCGTCAATAACCTTAACCAGATTCTTCAGATTGGAACCATATACTTCACCAGTTTTGATTGTGAATGCTCTGTCAACCTTGCCTGTCTTCGTGTCATTGTATTTGATCTTAACCGGATCCGGTGCTGTCGTATCAACTACATGGAAGGTGAAGATCACATATGCACCACCGACTTCTGCACGTACATAGGTTGTTCCAAGACCGCCCTCCAGCTCTACTGTGCCGTTCATATCAACGCTCAGGATATCTCTGTTATAAACAGTATACTTAATATTCTTCTTATTGTATGTGCCTGGATTTTTCAGGGTCAGCAGAGTACCCAGTTTATATTTTGTATTAAGACTGTCTACGTCCTTCAGATCGATGTAGAACTCAGTCTCTTCAGCCGTCAGGCTAACCGGTTTTACGGTTACAGCAAATGCTACGCGGTTTCCGTTGGAAAGTGTTGCACCTTACAACTGCTGCACCCTCGCCCTTAGAAACGATCACGCCGTTCTCAACAACAGCTACGTTCTCATCGCTGCTGGTCCAGGTGACATCTGTGCTCGTCGCATTGCCATAGTCGATCTGAGAGTTAACATCCTCGGCAGCTTCGATTTCTGTAAATTCTACCTTTCCGGCAGCTCCAGCTTTCAGAGAAATTGTCTTATCCTCTGCTCCAACGGTCTTGCGCACGTTGAAGGTCAGAATAACGGATGATACTGTGATATTATTATCCTTGATCGCTGCCGTTACATAGTAGGTTCCCGGTTTTGTGAAGGTCACATTGCCAGCATTAACGGTTGCGTTCGGGGATGAGGTCTGATAAACTACATCGTCAATAGAAGCATTGCTTACCTCGATTGCGGTAGCCAGGTTGTATACTACAGAGGTCTCTGTTCCTATATCCAGGGTGAACTCTTTCTGTTCTGCAGAGACAACTGCTGCTCCTGCGATCTCAACCTTAGCTGTCCAGGTCACATAGTCGCCGTTCGGCAGAGAAGCGGTGATCACGGATGTTCCCTCGCCGCATGCAACTGCAACGCCGTCAACGATCTTGACTGCACCTGTGTTGCTGCTCTTCCATGTGATGTCAGAAACATCAGCATTCTTCAGATCCACTCCAGTGTTGTAATCAACGGTTTCGCCGATTTTCGTCAGGGTGATGACTGCAGCCAGTGTAGTATTTTTTGTAATCTCAGCCTCCGGTGCTACCTGGGTGTTCTTCACTGCGAAGATAATTCTGGTGGAAGCCAGATCGTTGTCGTTTTTATCCCGAAGGGTAGCTGTCACATAGTAAACGCCCGCCTTCTTGAAGGTTGCGATGTTAGCGCCCTTATTATTATCGTCAAATGCAACATCTGTCGGGGATGATGCGCTGTAGCTTACTTTATAACCAGTCGGAGCATTCTTGATATCCAGTACGGAGAGCATGTTGAAATCGATGCCTGCCTCTGCACCGTTGATATCCAGCTCTTCGATGCTTTCCTGGGATGCGCTGATCGTCGGAGCTTCCGGAACCTCCACTACAGTAACGATGGTGCTTGCAGCGTTGCCGTTTGGCAGGGTAACTGTCACCTCAGCAAAACCAGCGCTTACTCCATAGACATTACCAGATTTATCTACCTGAATAACATTCGGATCAGAGCTTTCCCATGTAAGATCAGCTGCAGTGTATTTGCCTGTTCCCGATATAACGGTTGCCTTAATCTCATAGCTTTTGCCAGCATAGATCTCTATCGGTTTATCAGCAGGAAGGTCAAAAGCTACTGTCGAGGCATCGGTTCTCTTGTCTACTACTCTGACTGTTATGTAGCCTTCAGCAGACACCCCGTCTTTGGTAACGGTTACCTTTACGTAAACCTTGCCGGCTTTGGTTGCTTTCAGAACACCATCGTCTGTGACCGTTGCTTTTTCAGCATCAACGCTGCTTGTCGTGTCGGATACGATCTCGTATTCTACTGTCGCTGCAGGATCCACACCCTCGACGTAGTTGCTCAGAAGGCCGCTTGCTGTCGTGTCGGTATCCGTGATGCTGAACTCAGCGTTCTTTGTTGTAAACTCAGGCTTTTTCTTGTCTGTAACCTTGAAAACAATCTGCTTGGTGCTGGTGTAGGTTGTACCCCCCCTCAACCGGCTGATACGTAGCAGTTACCGTAACGGTGGCTGTACCTGCTTTTTTTTTTTTGCTGTATATTTAGCAGTATTGGTATTTTCAACTGACGCAACACTTACTACGTCATTATCGGTAGATGCGAATGTAAGTGTTTTCGGAGATACCGAACCCTCATCCAGCAGACAATCCGGTGCGATGATGCCGATATCGCCGACCTCGATCTCGCGATTTGTTACATCCTCTGGGATCTGGATTGCGAAATCGTGATCTTTGACCTTAACGCTGATATACTTGGTTGTTTTTGCTACACTCCCATCTTGCAATTCACACGAATATACAGCCGTTATCGTCGCTGTTCCTTTTTTCTTCAAGGTGTACTTGCCGTTAGTGTCTACTGTTACTATACTCTCATCGCTGCTAGAATAGACTACTGTAGTACGTGCAGTGACATCTCCTTTGCCAACAGATGCCTTATACGGCACTGTACCGGTGACGCCGACCTTTCCGATGATTTTTACTTGCTTCAACATCAAGATCGACTTCGAGCGCCGAAGCATATGATGTCACAGCAGTCGGCGGCAGCACCGTAAAAACCATCGCCGCGGACAGGCTGCATGCAGCCAGCCGGGCTGCCAGAATTCTTGTTCTCTTTCTCATTTTAATTTTTCTCCTTTTCTATACAATTTAAGTTAAACGCACGCGAAACAAAACATAAGTCTGCACGCTGTCACGTTTTTCCTTGGTTAGTATTGTTACCCAATCATTATATCATTCATAAAGAAAAAAAGTACAGAACAAAATCGAATATTGGTTCTGTACTTTTCTGTTTCTTAAGACATCACACTTACAAACCTTACGTGTACCGAATCCGGAATGAAGCATCAGTGCAATTCTCAGGCTGTTGGTAAGAACAACCACCAAAAAGGCAGTGCTGTTTTTATCAACACTGCCTTTACCTTCCTTGCTATCTGCAGCTGTCTTTTTTCTGCCATCTGGCTCATCCCCGGATTGCCATCCAGATGCTGCATATTTACGGTTCTTCTTTTCATTCTTTCCTGCTCGGACTGTTTTAAAATGTAGTCTTTGATCTCTTTTGCGTGTTTGATGTGGAGCAGTTTCAGATCCGGATCCGTCACATCACCCGTAAAACAATGGATCGTTCCAAGCCCCAACATACGCTCCAACAAGGTACTTTCCAGACGTACATCAATGACTTTGTATAAATAACAGTCATTTTCTTCTTTCTTGAACAGCCCTGTATCCACTGTGATAATTTCCTCTGTCACCGTATAAGACGTAAAGTCCACGGCAGACCAAAAAACATAGAACGTTTTTTTCTCTTTGTAATTCATCTGCATTCCCCTGATATTTTTGAATAATTTATATATTTATTTTTGCATATCCTAAATCTGAATTTCAGGTGCCTGCTCTGCCAGAAGCAGCGATTCCACTCCGTCAGCTGCTGCATTGTTTTTAAAAAGAGATCCGCCGGTTTTGATCCGAACGGATATCTTTTTACTTTTCTATTCTACTTCTTCCGGCTCCATACTTCTGATATGGCTCTCGCTCTTGCTTTTGATATCATACTTCTGATTATATTCATTCAAATAAGAATAATATTCCCAATTATCCGTCGGATAGATTTTGGAGTCATGGATATGGATATCTGTGTCCATTTCATCGCCCTTAAGCAATGCCACCATTGCACTTGCACAGTGGGATGCGATACGATTGAAGCTGTTCAGAAGGTCGGTAAAGACTGCTCCTTCTTCCAGACCGCATCCGCCTTTGCTCATTCTGGCTACGTGATGCATTTTCAGTTCATCGCAAAGTCTGCCGATAACCATACCAAGCGGTGTAATTCTCTGTGCCTCTTCTTTGTCATCATTTAAAAAAGCATCGTAAGTGATATTGATTACTTCACGCACGGCTTCCATAGCAACATTCAGCTCATCCCATGCTTCTTCCGAAAACTGGGTATGATTTTCATGCATTTCATTTGACATATGGGCAATATAGGATGCATGGTCTCCGATACGTTCAAAGTCGTTGATCGTATGCAGATACAGGGAAACCTGTCTTGTCTGTGCCGTATTCATCTCTCTTTTGTGAGCTGAACCAGATATTCGCCCAGACGGCTTTCATACTTATCGATCAAGTCCTCTTTTCTCTGGACTTTATCAAACTTGTCCTGCTGATAGTCATTTAAAAGATTCATGGCACGATTTACGTTTTTGCGGACCTTCTTTGCCATACCGTTCATGGCACGGTGACACTGTCCGATCGCCAATGCCGGGTAACTCAAAAGACGTTCCTCCAGAAGATCGAAATCTGCCTCGTCTTCCAGCTCTTCGGCACTGTCTTTCACCAGCCAGCACACCAGTTTTTCGATCTTATTGATAAACGGGAACAGAATACACACAGTCACCAGACGGAATACGGTATTTAAAAGTGCAATGCTTACCGGTGTCATCACCTGATCCATAAACGTAAAATGGATCACGGCGTTCAGGGAATAGAAGACCACTGCCCACATGATCAGTCCGAACAGGTCGTTCAGCAGATAGACCAGTGCGGTTCTCTTTCCATTTTTATTGGCTCCGATCGCAGAGATCAGAACCGGACAGGCCGCACCGACACCGATACCAAGTACGATCGGGAACGTGCTTGCAAAAGTCAGGATTCCGGTCACGGACAACGCCTGCAGTACACCAACGGTGGCAGATGCACTCTGCAGCACTGCGGTAAATAAAATACCGACCAGGATACCGGCAAGCGGATTGGAAAACATTGTGAGCATATTGATAAACATCTGGTTTTCACGCAGCGGAGAAACCGCTCCACTCATCATCTGCATACCTGTCATCAAAATGGCAAAACCAAGCATGATATTTCCAATATTCTTATGTACGGAGCGTTTCCCAAACATGCGGAAAATAATACCGACCACTGCTACAACGGCAGATATCGTCGCTGTTGAAAAAATACTTGCGATCCCGCCGGAACCCTGAATATAGGACAGACACAAGATCCATCCTGTGATACTGGTACCGATGTTGGCACCCATGATGATACCGATCGCCTGCTTCAGCTTCATCATGCCGGAGTTTACAAAACCGATGACCATAACCGTCGTGGCGGATGATGACTGAATCACACTGGTAACACCCGTACCAAGTGCCACACCCTTGATCGGCGTGTTCGTCATTCGATATAAAAATGCTTCCAGTTTATTTCCGGCGACCATCTTGAGTCCGTCGCCCATCAGTGACATTCCGAATAAAAAACAGTGCTACTCCACATAGAAGTGATAAAATCATTGAAAATATCTGCATAGTTTTCTCCTCTGTATCTTTTTTCTTTTCCTTGTCCTTGTCCTCGTATTCGTTTTCCTATTTTGATTTTTAAGCATTTACTTTTCCATTATGCCACATTATGCGATGAATTACAATATTTTTGCTTAAGGAAACCTTTATTTTTTGTTTCTAAAAAATGCGAAACATCATCAAAACGTTTGATATTTCAAAAAATTTGTCGTATAATGAACTTTGTATCTTTTTTCGGGTATCTTTTCCTATTATAATAGGTGGATCAGAAAACGGCTGTTTTCTGTCCGGATCCCGGATCAAACATCATTACATAAGGATTTTAAATTTATGAATATGAATACGAATCAGACAAAACTTCATACTTTAGGAATCGATATCGGTTCCACAACCGTTAAGGTTGCTATTTTGAATGAGAAAACGAACTTCTTTTCTCTGATTATGAACGCCATTATGCCAATATCCAGGAGACGCTCTCTGCACTTCTGAAAAAAAGCATATGACAGCCTCGGTGAACTTTCGCTCGCCGATGATCACCGGCTCCGGCGGTCTTACCCTTGCCAAGCATCTTGGTATTCCTTTTGTTCAGGAAGTTATTGCTGTTTCTACTGCTCTTCAGGACTATGCTCCGCAGACAGATGTTGCGATTGAGCTTGGCGGTGAGGATGCAAAATTATTTATTTTGAAGGTGGAAATGTAGAGCAACGTATGAATGGTATCTGTGCCGGCGGAACCGGCGCTTTTATCGATCAGATGGCTTCGCTTCTGCAGACCGACGCTTCTGGGCTGAATGACTATGCAAAAAATTATAAAGCTCTGTATCCAATCGCCGCCCGCTGCGGCGTTTTCGCAAAGACGGATATCCAGCCCCTGATCAACGAAGGGGCTACGAAAGAAGACCTGTCGGCTTCTATTTTCCAGGCCGTTGTAAACCAGACGATCAGCGGTCTTGCCTGCGGAAAACCGATTCGCGGACATGTGGCATTTTTAGGCGGACCGCTTCATTTTTTAACAGAGCTGAAAGCTGCTTTCATCCGCACCCTGAAGCTGGATGATGAACATGCGATCACACCGGAAAATTCTCACCTGTTTGCTGCAATCGGTTCAGCCCTTAATTATAAGGAGGATGTTATAACATCCCTTTCTGCACTGATCCAGAAACTTTCCGGCACCATCCACATGGAATTTGAGGTTGCCCGTATGGATCCTTTGTTTGCTTCCAAAGAAGAATATGAGGAATTTTCGGAACGTCAGAGTCAGTATAACGTTATGACCGGCGATCTGGAAACGTACGAAGGAAACTGCTATCTTGGTATTGATGCCGGATCTACCACGACAAAAGCTGCTCTGGTCGGAGAAGACGGTGCTCTGCTTTATTCTTTCTACAGTAACAACAACGGCAGCCCGTTAAAGACTACGATTCGTGCAATCCAGGATATTTACAAAAAGCTGCCTGACACTGCCAAGATCGTTCGTTCCTGTTCAACCGGTTACGGCGAGGCACTGATCAAAGCAGCACTCCTGCTCGACGAGGGCGAAGTAGAAACGGTATCTCATTATTATGCCGCTGCTTTCTTTGACCCAGAGGTAGACTGTATCCTCGATATCGGCGGTCAGGATATGAAATGTATCAAGATCCGTAACCAGACTGTTGACAGTGTACAGCTCAACGAAGCATGTTCCTCCGGCTGCGGTTCCTTTATCGAAACCTTTGCAAAATCTCTGAATTACAGTGTACAGGATTTTGCAAAAGCCGCTCTTTTGCCAAGAACCCGATCGACCTTGGTACCCGTTGCACCGTATTTATGAATTCAAAAGTAAAACAGGCACAAAAAGAGGGTGCCAGCGTCGGTGATATTTCTGCAGGTCTCGCCTACTCTGTTATTAAGAATGCACTCTATAAGGTTATCAAGGTTTCTGATGCTTCCGAACTTGGCAGACACATCGTTGTACAGGGTGGTACTTTCTACAATGATGCAGTTCTGAGAAGTTTCGAAAAGATTGCCGGATGTGAAGCAATCCGCCCGGATATCGCCGGTATCATGGGTGCTTTCGGTGCTGCACTGATCGCCCGTGAGCGTTATCAGGACGGTGTAGAGACCACCATGCTCTCCATCGACAAGATCAATCATCTGCAGTTCACGACCACCATGGCAAAATGCAAAGGCTGTACCAACCAGTGCCGCCTGACCATCAACCGTTTTACCGGGGGCCGTCAGTTTGTGACCGGAAACCGCTGTGAGCGTGGTATCGGAAAAGAGCGAAATAAAGAGAAAATCCCGAACCTGTTCGAATATAAGAACAAGCTTCTGTTTGACCGCAAACCACTGGAGGCAGATGAAGCAGTAAGAGGTACCGTCGGCATCCCGCGTGTCCTCAATATGTACGAAAATTATCCATTCTGGTTTGAATTTTTCACGGCTCTGAAATATCGCGTGGTACTTTCTCCGCCATCCACCAGAAAGATATATGAGCTTGGCATCGAATCCATTCCCAGTGAATCCGAATGTTACCCGGCAAAGCTTGCCCACGGTCATGTGACCTGGCTGATCAAACAGGGAGTTCCTTTTATCTTCTACCCGTGTATTCCATATGAGCGAAATGAATTCCCGGACTCTAACAACCATTACAACTGTCCGATCGTAACATCCTATGCGGAAAATATCAAAAATAATATTGATGAGTTAAAAGACGGCTCGATCCGTTTTGAAAATCCGTTCCTCTCTTTTTGCCAGTGAAGATACCATCTGCAAACAGATGATCAAAGCTTTCCCTGACATTCCAAAAGAGGAAGTCCGTGCCGCTGTAAAGACTGGATGGCAGGAACTTGCCCGCACAAGGCAGGCGATGTACGACAAAGGCGAAGAAACTTTAAAATGGATGGAAGAAAACGGCCGCCACGGCATTGTGCTTGCAGGCCGCCCGTACCACATCGATTCTGAGATCAACCACGGTATCCCGGAACTGATCAATTCTTACGGTCTGGCTGTTCTGACCGAAGATTCTGTATCCAACCGCAATCTGCCGGAACGCCCTCTGATCGTTATGGATCAGTGGATGTACCACTCCCGCCTGTATGCGGCTGCAAACTTTGTAAAGACAAGAGATGACTTAGACCTGATCCAGTTGAACTCCTTCGGATGTGGTCTTGATGCCGTTACTACAGACTGTGTCAACGATATCCTTTCAAACTCCGGCAAGATTTATACCTGTCTGAAGATTGATGAGGTAAACAATTTAGGAGCTGCCCGTATCCGTGTACGTTCCTTGATTGCTGCCCTACGTATCCGCAGAGAACAGAATCTGCCACGTGAGATCGTCGCTTCCAATTTCGACCGTGTTGTATTTACCGAAGAAATGCGGAAAGACTACACCATCCTCTGCCCGCAGATGTCTCCGATCCACTTTAACATCCTGGAATCTGCATTCCGTGCAGCCGGTTACAACCTCGTTGTCATGCAGAACGATGACCGTCAGGCTGTGGATATGGGACTGAAATATGTCAACAACGATGCTTGCTATCCTTCTCTGATCGTTGTCGGCCAGATTATGGACAGCTTGTTGTCCGGTAAATATGACTTAAATAAGACTGCCGTTCTGATTTCCCAGACAGGCGGCGGCTGCCGTGCCAGCAATTATATCGGCTTTATCCGCCGTGCCCTGAAAAAGGCAGGCATGGAACAGATCCCTGTCATCTCCATCAATTTAAGCGGACTGGAGAAAAATCCGGGATTTAAAATCAGCTACAGTCTTGTGATGCGTGGTCTGTACGGTGCGATCTTCGGCGATATTTTCATGCGTTGTCTCTACCGTATGCGTCCTTATGAAAAAGTCAAAGGTTCCGCAAATGCCATGCATGAAAAATGGGAAAAAAGTCTGCAAAGATTTTGTCTCTTCCAAGCATCCGACTATGGGACAGTTCAAAAAGCTGTGCCGTGATATTATCCGTGACTTCGATAACCTGCCGATTACAGATGAGAAAAAAACCTCGCGTCGGCATTGTAGGAGAAATTCTGGTAAAATTCCTGCCGGCTGCCAACAATCATCTGGTAGATCTGCTGGAATCGAGGGGGCTGAAGCGGTGATGCCGGATCTGATCGACTTTTTGCTCTACTGTTTCTACAACACGAACTTTAAAGCAGAAAATCTTGGCATGAAGAAATCTTCCGCAACCATTGGAAATGCCGGTATCGCTCTGTTAGAATATTTCCGCAAACCGGCTGCCAGAGCTTTTGCAGCAAGCAAACATTTTGATCCACCTGCACATATCCAGGATCTGGCTGGTTATGCAAAACCGATCGTATCCATCGGCAACCAGACCGGTGAGGGATGGTTCCTGACCGGTGAGATGTTAGAGCTGATCCACAGCGGTGTCAACAACATCGTATGTACCCAGCCCTTCGGCTGCCTGCCGAACCACGTAGTCGGCAAAAGGTGTCATCAAAGAACTGCGTCACCAGTATCCGATGTCCAACATCGTAGCCATCGACTACGATCCAGGTGCCAGCGAAGTCAACCAGCTCAACCGAATCAAACTCATGCTCTCCACAGCAAATAAAAACCTGAAAAAAATAACAAAATGCCAGAGTATAAAAAGCAGAGTCACTATGATAACAAAATCATGTACTCTGCTTTTTTTGTATTCTGATACTCTTTATACGCTCTATGAAGTCTGGTCACTTCAAACGATTCTGCTTATTCTTCTGTCTTTTGCTCCGCACGGTTCTCGATTTGCCAGTCGATTGGCTCCAGACCGTTTGCTTTTAAAAATTCATTTGTCTGGCTGAAATGTTTGCAGCCAAAAAATCCGCGATATGCTGAAAGCGGACTTGGATGCGGTGCTTCCAGGATCAGATGCTTCGGATTTCTGTGCAGCATGGATTTTTTTCATCTGAGCCGGTCTGCCCCACAGCAGAAATACCATTGGACGATCCTGCTGATCCAGGATGCGGATTGCTGCATCGGTAAACTGTTCCCAGCCGATCCCCCTGTGGGAATTTGCCTGATGAGCACGCACGGTCAGAACCGTGTTCAGCAGCAATACGCCCTGTTTCGCCCATTTCGTCAGATATCCATTATCTGGAATATAACAACCTAAGTCTTCGTGCAGTTCTTTATAAATATTTACAAGAGACGGCGGTATCTCTACCTCTGGTTTCACCGAAAAACAAAGTCCATGTGCCTGTCCATCCCCATGGTAAGGATCCTGCCCTAAAATTACAACTTTGACATCCTTAAGTGGTGTTAAGGCAAATGCATTAAAAATATCATCTGCCGGAGGATAAATTCTTCTCGTATGATATTCATCCATCACCGTTTTATATAATTTCGCATAATATGGCTTACGGAACTCCGGTTTCAGCGGTTCCAGCCAGTCATTACTGATCGGTGCCATAATTTTGCCTCCTTATCCTAGCATTTTACTGCTATATTTTTCTGATGATACTTCTCTTACAGTCTTACCGGTACCTTCCGATCTCGCAGATATTCTTTTACCTGACGGATTTCCAGCTCCTTATAATGGAAAGAGACGCTGCAAGAGCTGCATCGGCTTTTCCTTCCGTTAGTGCATCATAAAAATGCTCCATCGTGCCGGCTCCTCCGGACGCAATCACCGGTATGGAAACATTTTCTGCAATTGTTCTGGTCAGTTCCAGATCGTAACCTGCTTTTTGTTCCATCGCAGTCCATACTAGTCAGAAGAATTTCTCCTGCACCCAATTTATCCACTTTCATTGCCCATTCTACCGCATCGATACCGACATCGATCCTGCCTCCGTTTTTGTAGATATTCCAACCACTTCCGTCTTCTCTTCTTCTTGCATCAATCGCTACAACCACGCACTGGCTTCCGAATTTGTCTGCCGCCTGACTAATCAGATGCGGTGTATTGATCGCGGAAGAATTGATGGAAATCTTGTCTGCCCCTTCACGCAGAAGCACCTTAAAATCTTCTACGGTTCGGATGCCTCCGCCGACGGTAAATGGAATAAATACTTTCTCAGCTACTTTTCGTACCATGTCTACCACAGTATTTCTGGCATCGGAAGAAGCAGTGATATCCAGAAATACCAGTTCGTCCGCACCTGCCTTATCGTAGGCTGCCGCAATCTCCACCGGATCTCCGGCATCCCTCAGATTCACAAAATTAACACCCTTTACCACCCGGCCCTCATGAACATCCAGGCAGGGGATGACTCTTTTCGTAAACATATCAGTTTTCCTCCTTTCCGATCGCTGCAAAATTCCGCAGGATCTGCTGTCCGACATCACTGCTCTTTTCAGGATGGAACTGGCATGCAAAAATATTTCCCTTTTTCTACCGATGCATGGATCGTGGTGCTGTACCAGGTAGTCGCCTTTACGATCTCCGGCTCCTCTGCTTTCAGATAATAAGAGTGCACGAAATAGACATACGGATCTGCCGGAAGATTCTGAAACAGTCTGCCCTGATTGATAAGCTCCAGAGAATTCCATCCCATATGCGGAATCTTCAGCCCTTCATGATCTGGGATTCTCAAAATTTCGCCTTTTAAAATACCAAGTCCCTCTACACCAGGTGTTTCTTCACTTCTCTCAAACAGAAGCTGCAATCCAAGACAGATACCAAGAAATGGCTTTCCGCTTTCGGTTACTTCTTTTATCACTTCGTCCAGTTTATAGTCTCTGAGCTTCTGCATGGCATCACCAAATGATCCTACGCCCGGAAGGATCACTTTATCTGCTCTCAGTATCTCTTCCCTGTCTCTGGAAACGATCGTATCTTCACCAATACTCTGCAAAGCTTTTTCCACACTTTTCAGGTTACCGGCATCGTAATCAATAATCGCTATCATCGCTTCTTATCACCTCTCAAATTCAAGAATACCTCTGCAATCTGCCGGAGGATATATATTTATACTTATCATATGATATAAGTGTTACAAGTAAATTCTGTCACTCATTGCTACGCAATTCTCTCCCACATCATCATATCATATTTGCAAAATCCTGTCGATGATTATCTGACATCTGCTCCATCCTCAAGCAAAAAGCTTTACTGCATTTTCTTTTACTGCCGTTGTTCGATCCTTGATTTCCGGAGTCAGTTGTGCAAATTTATCATGAATACGGTACATATGACATTTCTGATTAAAATATACAATCTTCTCAAAAGCAAAACGGATCACCGTCGGATATTCAAAACCAACACCAAGCTCCAAAACACATACCTTTTTATTTACGGTTCCCTGGAGCCACTTCGTATATTTCTCCACTGCGGCATATACCAGGACTCATCGTAGTCATCGTTTGTCACCACATTGCCGGTCTTGTCGCTGCCGCATGGTGCTACGATACGTTCCGAATCGATTGCTGATTCAAAAATCAGATCATCCGTGTTTACCGTCAGTAAAAATAATTTTTTCCTTTTAAAAGATCCGCCAGTTTCCGGTAAGCTTCCATGATCTCTTCTTTCCTGGCATTTTTTTACTGAATTCTGTTCCGATTCCCACCAATACCAGATCTGCCTCCTGTGCGGATTTCTGAATTTCCTGTCTTATTTCTTCTGCCATGTTTTTCCCTTTCTGTCATTTACATTCTAAATTTGTCAAATATCTTGTCTGTAAACTGTAATATATATCATAACACAATTTCTATGTTGTTGCCCATGCCTTATCTTGCAACTAAGATAAGACTTTAAATAAAAAAACCGTAAATAACCATTTCTGATTATTTACGGAACCTGTTCATGTGCCTTCAAAACCGCATACAGACCATAAATCCTACATCTTTTTCTTCTATCCTGAACCTCACACTCTCGTGCTTGGTTAAG